>Ga0302127_10001202_pt1 | contig 15157 bp, 9 predicted proteins | sample CB4_SCM_MG_FD_204452 | JGI IMG/M metagenome (GOLD analysis project Ga0302127, IMG submission 204452) | Marine microbial communities from Western Arctic Ocean, Canada - CB4_SCM | ecosystem: Environmental > Aquatic > Marine > Oceanic | place: Canada: Western Arctic Ocean | collected 2017-09-24
ATCCGGTGAGTTACCCGTATACAGAGCCTTTCAAGATAATCCAGACGGCGGCGAACCCGTGTTGATGGGGTATGCCTTTATGACTCCCGACTATCCACCCGAGGAGATCGGATACAGCGCGCCAATCGAGGTACTGGCTGGCCTAGACATGGATGGTAATCTAACAGGGATCAAGGTTCTCTATTACCGGGAATCCTATATATCCATACGCGGTGATTTTTTAGACGACCGCAATTTTCTATTCCAGTTTAAAAACAAACCAATTTCTGATGGTTTTCGCGTTGGCAGGGATGTGGATGGCGTATCAAGAGCCACGATTACCAGCTGGGCAATGTCTAGGGGGTTGCGAAATGCTGCGCGAAGAGTTGCCCGTGCTTACCTCAGGGATACCGAATTCGTTGCCTCAGAAAATAACAATGCCGCCGCGTTACAAATCCTGGACCAGCAAACCTGGCAGGAAATGGAGGAAGATGGCTACATTACTTATCTGGATATGGAGCTGTCAGATCAAACCAATCTAGGCCTCACTTTTGCATACATAGGTCACGAGGTGCTGGGTGAATTAATGGTGGGCTCTGGTGATTACTCCAGGGCTGAGAGGGATGCTAGTAACCGAGTCAGTGATGGCAATATGGTGATGGTAGGAATAAGCGGGGATTCTTCTTCGCCTTTCCGCCAGGAAAATTTAGCAATACAGCAGGGAGGAGAAATATATCCACTACCTCGGCGTCGCTTTGTCTATTTGGGAAGTGCCGATGCCGGGAAGATAACCGATAAAGTGCGTTTTGCTGGTGCTATGGTTTTAGACCCGTTAATCGATATTACCAAGCCGTTCACTATTCACTACAATATGTCTGATGTGGGTATATTTTCTAGTGAATATACGCTGGCAGGGCCTGCGCTCGCTCTGGTGGAAGGGCGCTTACTTGAGCCAACTTTTCCAAGCGATGAATTTGGTGGTGAGTATGCCGATTTCGAGAATGAATCAACATTCGCTAGATTGATTTACGATGCACCCTGGCTAGAAGTGTTCGCGCTACTAGTGTTATTCGCCATGGTGATGTTTTCCTTCTTGCGTAAGAACGCAACAGCGCGCTGGGTCACGCTGGCAGTCACGCTGATTTATTTAGGCTTCATAGATGGGAGTTTCCTTTCCGTATCCCATATAACCAATGGCCTTAAGCTCGGTCCGTCAATGTTCCTTAATGATTTGCCGTTGCTACTAATTGTTGTATTTACGCTGGTTACGACAATCTTCTGGGGGCGCGTGTTCTGTTCGTCCTTGTGCCCATTCGGCGCGTTACAGGATTTTATTACGAGGATAGTTCCCGCGCGATTTCAGCGGACCTTGCCCCAGGCAATACATGACAAGGCTATCTATCTGAAATATGGTGTGTTGGCTTTGTTAGTTATTATGTCCCTGGTACAAAGTGAGTTGAGTATTTTTCAATATTTTGAACCTTTTGGTACGATTTTCTATCAGAGTACGTCCGTTGTACTTTGGGTTATTCTCATTGCGATTCTGCTAGCCTCAGCTGTAGTCAAAAGATTCTATTGCCGGTATGGCTGTCCGCTGGGCGCTTCGCTTGGCCTAGTTTCTATGATTTCGCCTTGGCGTATTGAGCGAATAGCGCAATGCGATATATGCAAAGTCTGTGAGTTTTCTTGTCCGACGGCCGCTATCCGTGGGCCAGCTATTGATTTCAAGGAATGTGTACGCTGCGATATTTGCGAGATCAAACTTATCGATCGTTCCGGCGTCTGTAAACACAGCTTTGAAACAGTTAAGTCTCGCGTCAAGAATTGGGAGCAACCTGTATCTGTTACGGGATAGTTCGGCCAGCGTTAAAATTAAGCAATAAAAAAGGGGCGTTGGCCCCTTTTTTATTACAGTAGGAAGTTACTTATCGACTGTCTTCAGTCAACCAATTCAAATCATTATGTGATTGATTAAGTAATTCCGTGCGCTCCCTTCTGCGAGATTCAGATGCCTGAGCCTCTTCAAGCAATCCTGGTGGGAGACCTTTTCCCACTACAATTCCCCGCTGAGTAGTTGGTGCAAAGTAGATTCGGGCATTGGCCATTTCATCTGTAGTAGCTGGACCATAAACCACGTCGGCGGCTGGGTCCGGATTCCAACGGTTGCCTTCTGAATTATCAAACCACCAGCTCATGTGAATGGTTGAGCCCGCCGGAATAAATTTGGGCTCTTTATACTCATACAAGAATTGCCAATTGAAATCATAGTCGGGAATCCACAGCAGGACTTCTCTTTCCCCGTCTGGATATTCAAGTTCGTAACGCATGGCCTTACCGCGATAATGCATATGCGGCCCCATTGAGAGAAGGAAGATATCTTCTTCCACGTTATGGGTATTGTTAACTTCAAAGTTGGCAGCGCCTGCTGGAATAGTCCAGCCACGGTTTGGTAACAGATTAGTTTCCACAACATAGTCAATCACATCGCCATCTTCATAGAATTTGAAGCCAGCTCTAGTTAAATCATTAACTGAGGTGCCTTCGCCTGTATCTTTGTGATAATGCATGTTCACTGTAATAAAGGGATCTTCTGGTAATAATACGCCCCAGCCTTTGGGATAGCTGAATGGGCCGCGTCCAGGCACGCCAACGCCCATGTGACTAGATACAATATGGTGAACCCAAGGTCCACCCGGATCGAGTTCCGCCTGGGATATCCATTTCGGTTCGGACAGTGCCCCAGCTGGTACCGGCATCTCTATGGTGGGCTGCCAGTCTTCAAGCTCTTCAGCGACGTACACAGGTTGTTCGAACTGTACTACAAGATCAGGATCGCCTATCCACCAGCCAGATTCGGGCATAGCGGCATCGCCTGCCAGGGCTGTCGTGTTAACGTCAGCCGGGTTGCCTTCCAACGCGCCACCATCGACCCAGGCGATTAGCAGGTTTTTTTCTGCATCGTCGATATAGCGCTCATCTTTAAATTCACCACGGTGGCGCTCATGGGCACTCCAGGGAGGCATATAACCAGTAATAAGGGCATTCTTGATTAAAGGAGCCCAAATTTTGGCTTGCTCATAGTCGTTAAGTGGCATTGGGGCAAAGATCCCACCCACGTCAGGTGCTTCTGGCTGATGGCAGGCCACACAGTTTTTCTGGAAAACCGGCAGGGCATCAGCGTAGAAGGTAGGTGTTTGGGCAAACGCACTTAGAGCAGACAGCGCGCTCAGGGAATAAAAGCCTGCGACAAGCGAGGATAAGTTAAATAAGGACCTCATGATTTTCCTTTTTGTTAGTGAATTCTTAGTGTCATAGACTAATGGGGAAGGGGGGTGTCTAACCTTAGCCAGTGGCCGTTCAGAAACTATTCGCGTGCTCTGCCACCCCGCAGAATATTGGGAACTGCATGGTTGCCTTCGTGGCAGGCGTATTCGTACATATCATAGCCAGAATCTCCAGTGAGCGGCATGGATATGGTGAATGGCGCAGTAAAACTACCCGGGTCATCAATCCTGGCTTCCCAGATTATGGTATCCTGGCTAATACGGCTGAAGCGCTCCACTACGTGCAAACCCTCACTCACCGGAATGCCTTTTAATCGGGCTCCGGCTGAGCTGGATGCGATCATGCCACGGTTGTTGAAGTTGGTGGTTTCAACCACTAGCGTTTCACCTTCCCAATGGGCGATCGAGTCGCCCATCCAAAGTTTGACCCTGGCATTGATATGGGCAGTCTTGTTCAGCGGTATTACCCGCACATCATGAATCATTTCATAAACGATCGTTACGGTATCGGGTGTCTGAATTATCCGGTAGGCATTGTTGTAGCCAGCTGGCAGCATGGAGCCAGGAATGCCTCTTGATATGCAGCGGTCCCAAACTGTCTGGTGAATATAGGAGTCTTCAACGTGCGCGAAATCGTAATCTCTTCTGGTTTCGGCCGCAGGCTTGATGGGGGCGCGTCCAGTAGGTGGGTCGACGATAAGTGAGGTTTGGCCAGTGGATAATATGGTGTCGCCTGAATCCAACCATATCTGATTATAGGAACCGACGTTATTGCCCGCTTCCACCACCACGTTATCATCCGCCACGGCTCTTCTTGCGGCAGTTCTACTCTCGATGGCTGCAATTTCATCATCGCTAAGAAAAGGCTTGTCTATCTGAGAAGCAGGGCGCTCCATTGGGGTGAGGGTGGCGTTGGTCCAAACTCCCTGGAGGTCTGGCTGACCATCTGGAGTTTTGCCATTGATCCAGTTCTCTGCAGCCATCGCCGAAAGCGGTAACCCCGTAACCATGGCAAAAACGAAAAGGGTTCTCAAAAACGAATCAGTAAAGTGTCTTGTTTTCATGCTATTCCCCAGTCTACATGCAACTCATTATCCGATATAAAACGATTATTACTTGGAATTACGGTTATATCAATATTAACGACAAGCTAAGCAGTGGTATTAGTCAGAGCTGCCTTGGTTTTCGAAGGCAAAGTCTAGGTTAATTCTTCTCCTAGTGGTATCGGCGATCGCAATGGCGAGGTATTATAAACACTTGGATTATCCGAAGGCCACAATAACAGGTTTGAATCCGAAGCAGGTAACCGAATAACTAAAGCTGGACCAGACAATAGTCTAGGCAAAAAGGGGTAGTAAGAAGATGCAAAGATTCAGGTTGGTATGTTTTATTCTGGCAGCATTACTCGCGGGGCCAGCCCTGTCACAGGACAATGGTAATGCGCGTGGGCCAATTGGAGAAAGTCCCTATAACGTGATTTCAGGCTGGCATGACCCGTTTGCACAGCGGGGGTTCGCCTTTGGTGGTAATTCCGGGGTCTTTGCTGAATCACCCGATCGCATTTTTATTGCGCAGCGCGGAGAAACTGTCTTGCCTTTCCCCATTCCGGATAATTTTGGTGGGTTTGCCGGAGAACTGGGTATTAACACATTGCGGGATACTACTCGCCGTACCTGGCAGAACTGCCTTTACACTGTAAATGGGGAAGGTGAGCTACTGGAGCTATGGGGTCAGTGGGATTACCTGTGCGAAGGTTCAGCAGGGCCAGGACCTCACCGGATTCGCATTAGTCCCTATGATCCTGAAAAGCGGGTGTGGGTCATCAATGAAACGTTTAGTCAGATCTATGTCTTTTCCAACGATGGCAGTGAATTGCTGCTGACGCTGGGTGAGAAAAATGTCTCAGGGAGTGATGAGACTCATCTTGGCAGACCCCAGGATGTGGCATTTCTTCCCGACGGGAGGATTCTGGTAGCGGATGGACTGGATAACCACCGAATTATTATTTTGGATAGTGATGCCAATTACATTTCAGAATTTGGCGGCTTTGGTGAAGGTCCGGGGCAGTTTAATGGTGTCCACGCCGTGGCTGTTGGACCTGATGGCCTGATTTTCGGTCTCGATCGGGCTGGTGGGCGTATCAACGTGTTCCGAACCACGGATGATCCGGCTGAAGTCGAATTTGTCGATGTGTGGGATGGCTTTACATTGCCGCTGGACATTATTGTTAACGAGGACAGTATCTGGTTAACCGATCTTGGACCCTTACGATTTATCAATATGGATTTTGAAGGCAACTACCTTTATACCTGGTTGGTCCCCCGTGAATTACCTGACGGATATATAGAGGTACACACGATTTCGGTTGACTCCGATGGTGGTCTCTATGGCGGTGACAACCAGTATGGTAGATCACAGAAATTTGTAGCAAAGCCCGGCGCTGATCCAGACTTACTGATAGACCCACCTTGGGTTGCTCCCTAGGGTTCTGGGCTATTGGTTATTTGTAGAGCATGGTGCTGCCGTGCAGAAAGGATTTAAGGAAAATTGAAGATGTTTAAAGTTAAATCAGTTGGGGCTTTATTGTTCATTGGCATGATCGGAGGTTCTGTTTCGGCACAAGATCTAGGGGTTATTGGTTCTAGCCCCTATGAATTTATCACCGAAGACTGGATGAAACCTTTTGCTGGAGACGGATTCACCTGGGGTGGAACCTCCGGTATTTATGTGGAATCAGCAGATCGAATATTTGTACTGCAACGCGGTGAAACCGAGCTGCCTGACCCGCTGCCTTCCGAATACACTAACTTCGCAGGTTCCCTCGGCTGGAATGTGTTGCGGGGCAGAGGCAGGGTTTGGCAAAACTGCATCTACATTATCGATAGCGATGGTAATTTATTGGAAGTATGGGATCAGTGGGATCATCTGTTTACTGGTACCGATGGGCCAGGGCCACATCGAATTCGCATAAGCCCCTATGATCCTGAGAAACGGGTTTGGGTGATCGACGAAACCGGTCATATCATTTACGTATTTTCCAATGACGGCAATCATCTTCTGATGACGTTGGGCGAAAAGAACATACCGGGTACAGATGAGACACATTACGCTCAGCCGCAAGATGTGGCTTTCCTGCCGGATGGTAAATTTCTGATAGCCGATGGTCTACGCAATACGCGCATTGTGGTGCGTGATGTCGATGGCAGCTATATTTCTGAATTTGGCGAGGCAGGCGATGCCCCGCATCAATTTGGTAGTGTACACAGCTTGGCATTTGGGCCGGATGAGCGACTCTATGCGCTAGACCGTGACAATCTCAATATCAAAGTGTTCCAGCAAAAAGAGAACCGTAATTCAGCTTCCTACCCCAGCTACGATTACGTCACTACCTGGGGTGATTTAGGTATGCCGCTGGATATCACCGTCAGCGATAACGGAGCGTGGGTAACCGATCTGAACCCGCCTAAGATTGTGCAGTTCAATTTAGATGGTAGCCGTAAATATACTTGGAACCTGCCAGTTGAAGGCCCGGATTTTTGGATTGAGATGCATTCTGTTTCAGTTGATGAGAATGGTAATCTCTACGGGACGGACAATCAAGCTGGGCGCCCGCAGAAGATGGTGCCGAGGCCAGATTCTGATGCTGAGTTGATCGTGGGTCGACCTTACGTTCCACAATAAAGGAAAAAAGGGGCAGGCCGTATTTCGGTTATTTATCGACCACAAGAAACTGCCCCATCATGCCCAGATCTTCATGTTCTAGAATGTGACAGTGAAACATGTAGGGATTTTCGTTGTCTGAAAAGTCGCTGAAGCGCATAATGATTCGGAGTTCCTCTCCCGACCTGACTTTGACGGTATCTTTCCAGCCCTGTTCATTCAGCGGCGGTGGCTGGCCGCCTCGATCGAGTATTTGAAACTGCCCGTTATGGACATGAAACGGATGCATCATGGGCGAATTGTTGGAAAGCTCCCATATCTCGATATTGCCTAACGGAATCCGTGCGTTAACGTAATTAGCAGACATCTTGCGGCCATTGATGCTGTGATTGCCGCCACCGTAGCCACCGCCAAGCCCATTACGTGCGCCTCTTCCCGGCCCCCTGTCTTCGCCGCTGCGTTGACCAGAGCCCATGGATAATCTGAAAGAGCGTGTATTGTTAGCATCGGCGGCGCTGAATTTGTCAATGCTAACCAGGCTTTCGGGAACAAGCCCGTTATCTAAGGGAGTGCCTTGTGGTCGAATTGCCAAGATGTCGAACCCCTGTGAATTTAGATCGCGCATCATCTCACTCACTGCCCCGGGGAATTCGGGAAAGTTTGGCGATTTCGGCAAACTAACAAGTGTGACATCCTGACTGTCACTGAAATCGACAACAATTTCAGCTCTCTCTCCGGGGGTCAGTTCTAACTCTTTCATGCTAACTGGGTTTTCCAGAAATCCGCCGTCACTGGCTATTTGATTAAATTTACGCCCGTCGCTAAATGCAAAGGTGAAGGTTCGGGCATTGGCGGCGTTCAAAATTCGAAACCGAACTAGCTTAGTGGAAGGTGTGAACACCGGATGCAAGGTTCCATTGACTAGTATTACGTCACCATGAGCTCCCATGACCAAATCGCGATAGTCGGCCATGTAACGGAAAGAACCATCTTCATTAAATTGACGGTCCTGGACTATTAGTGGAATATCATCAACTCCATAATCGGCAGGCAATTCCAGCTGCTGGCTCTGGACATCATCGATTCGTATCAATCCGGCGAGCCCCTTGTAGACCTGTTCGCCAGCCGTGTCCATTATATGTGAGTGATACCAATAGGTGCCGGGGTTTTGTAGCACAGTAAAATTTGAGGTCCAGGTTCCACCGTTCTCAATCGGCTGAAATGGACCGCCGTCTTGTATAGCTGGCACATGAAATCCATGCCAATGTAGCGTACTGGCTGCACCGATTTGGTTTTGCACGCGCATTTGGACTTGCTCGCCTTTCCTGAAATGCAAGGTCGGGCCGAGGAAGTCACCGTTTATTCCAAGTGTTGGAGTTACAGTGTTTGGCAAGAATACACTTGAACCTTGCTGCAGAGTGAGTTCGAATTGACGCGTATTTTCTAAGGGAATTCCTTCGAATAATTCAGGAATTTTTAAAGGATTTGAGAATTCGGGCGCCGCTTGAGCGAGGGAGAGGGAGTTAAAAGGTGATTTTCCCGATACACTCAGTGCCCCTGTAGCAAGAGCCAGTATGGTTTTACGCCGAGTAAGCATCAAGGAGTTAAAATTACTTTACCGGTGGTCTTTCTTCCTTCCAGGCTTTTATGTGCCTCTTGTGCATCGGATAAGGCGAAGAAATTTTCTAACCGCAGCTTGAGTTTGCCTTCTACAACCCATTTAAATATATCGCCACTCCGCCAATGCAGACTCTCACGGTCTGCGGTGTAAGCGAACAAGGTTGGACGGGTGAGGAATAGTGAGCCTTTCGGGCCCAGTGTGGCTGGATTAAACTCTGTTACCGGACCGCTGGCGTTGCCGTATAACACCATATAACCCAATGGTGACAGGCAATCTATACTTCTCTCAAACGTGTCCTTGCCAACCGAATCGTAGACGACGTTGACGCCCTTATTATCTGTAATACGCTTAACTTCTTCTTCAAAATTAGTCTCGGTATAAAGGATAACTTCATCAGCACCGGCCGCTCGAGCCAACTTGGCTTTCTTCTCGGTTGAAACCGTAGCGATGATGCTGGCGCCGGCCATTTTCGCAATCTGGGTTAACAGCAACCCTACGCCACCTGCAGCAGCATGGATTAAACAACGGTCTCCTTCCTTGATGGGGTAGGTCGATTGGGAAAGATAATGCGCGGTACAACCCTGCAACATGGCCGCTGCACCTTCATTGAATGAGAGGCCATCGGGGATATGTACTAGCTTGGCTTCTGGGACGCTGGCATATTCTGCATAGGCTCCAAGTACACTGGTATAGGCAACACGGTCGCATTTCTTGAAATGACTTACCTCACTGCCGATCTCCACAACAACACCTGCCCCTTCCAGTCCAAGGGTGGCGGGTAGGGGTATTTGATACAGCCCGGAGCGTTGATAGGTATCGATATAATTTATGCCGGCTGCCTCAATTTTCACCAGCACATCGGAGGGCTCGATCGAGGGCATGTCCGTGTCTTCGTAAGACATTACTTCTGGACCACCGTGTTGGTTTATTCTGACCGCCTTCATGCATCAATCCTTCTAGATAAGTGCAGTGTGTAAAGCCGCTATTGTATCGCATAAAATGCTATCGCTGACAATTTGACCTATTACTCATGGCGTTTAGTTCTTTCAGAGACGTGCTGGTAATCTATACGGGCGTGCCGCTATCCCTCACCGGCGGTGTGCTTGCTTTGTGGTATCGCGGTATGCCGCTTTCTATCTCGGCCGGTGTCGGTTTTATCGCTTTGTCAGGTGTGGCGGTACTCAATGGATTGATCATGTTGTCTTTTATTAGTCGCCTTCTGCAGGAGAAGGGAAATTTGACCTACGCCACCGTAGAGGGAGCAATGACAAGACTCAGTCTATAAGAACTACTTACTGACAACAAGCAGCAGCCAGCGGGTACAAGCTGACAAGTTATCGATTGCCCAGCTTGTTTATACCTGATGAGGAGTAATTGAAGGCGTATTGATGGGAGGGGAGAAGTGCCCGCAAGACTCTGTAAGCCAACCAGTTTGGAAATTCCAGAAGCTAAAACGTCCCACGAATTTTAAGTGCAAATTGCCGGCCAACGGTACGGCAGTTTTCTTCAATTTCTCTCAGGACCCCATCCAACAAACGGCCAGCGTACCTGCGCCTTACGCCGCACGACTCATGATCGAGGCTATTGATAGACTCGAACCGATAGGTTAAGCCTCCAAAGCCCCGGGTCTCAAAAAACAGCGTAAGGTCGCTTCTAGAGCCAAGGAACTGCACTTTGTCGATGTCCCAGAACGGGCGGTTACCATTTATGCCATCCCTGTAATTAAAGCCATAATTAAAATTACGCGAGGTGACATCATGGCGAAACCCCAATCGGTAATTACCCCGGTCAAAGGGAACCACTTTCCGCTCGAAGCCAATGAGGGGGTCATTAATTTTTGATTCTTGAACCAGCGCACCAGCGGTTAACACTGCATCAGGCACACCGATGAAACCCAGCCGGATGCTGGCATCCAAATCTAATCCTAATATCGTCCCATCCCCCACATTGCCATTTATAGTTTGCAGGTTGTTTTCCGATGGCGATGCATCAATACGGCCAATAGCATTTCCAACATCGAAGAAAAACAGTCTTGAGTTCAACACACCGCCATCCTGAGGCAAGCGGTACTCAAGGTTTAAGGTGTAGCGCCACCATTCCTCCTGAGCCAGTTCGGGGTTTCCTCCGAGCGTATCTTGATCGTCATCACGGTCTTCTGTATTTGCCGTAAAGTCGGCAAAGCTCAGCTGTGATATAAATTTTTCTACCGTTGCCCGAAACTGAGTAGACTGATTGATATCAAATCGGTAACTGAATTTGGGTTTGGGAAAAGTGAAATCGCGCTTATTTTGTGCATCACCGGTTTGCTCAATCTCTGATGCCTCAAACAAAAAGGAACTCTCCAGTGAGCTGCGGGCGTTGATTTGCCAGTTATGTACCACAAAGCCTTCATAGCGAATCTCTTCCACTGTCGAGTCGGCTATGGGAAGTGTCACGGGTACTAGTCCGCCAAAGGCAATATCAGTTATTCCCGGCAGGTTGAGCCCCATCTTCAAAGAAGAATCGAGAATGGTTTGTGCTCGCTCTATACCTAGTTCAAGCGATTGTGACTCGGTAAGGCTCATGGTATAGGAGGAACGAACTATGCGCTCCCGGGTGCGGCTATTATTGTCTAGATATAGATTTTTAACCCCCCGGTCCTGGGGGGATGAGGAAAAAAACCGCTCTCTGGTGGTATCTTTGTTGACATCATTGAAGATCGATAGCAGCTTGAAGCGGGTGTTATTAGCGAAGCGATGTTCGTAATCGATACCGATCTCCCAGTTGTTTTCTGTAGCGGGAATATCTTCGCTTTCGAAGCGATCAACAGGAGCGCCAGTGTTGAAGTTGGTTATGCGCCGCGTTAATTTACTCGGAGGATCAGCTTCGCTATAAAGTGTGTTGACTGTCAAACGGTCTGCATCACTCAAGTTAAAATTGAATGTGCTGTTCAAGGTATAAGTCGTGAGCTCTTTTTCGCGATCGATGAAAATGCGGTCGTTTGGCGAAATATCGCCGTTGATGCTGTTCTCAATACTTTCAAATAATTCTAGGCCAGGCTTCACTTCGAGACTGAACAGGTAGTTTAGTCTCCCGGTCTGGCCGCTGTAGGCCAGCGAACCTCCTGGCTCAACGCTGCCATCCCGGTAACTGGTCATGTTGATATCAGCCGAGACAGTGGAACGTGAGCTTTGCTCAATTAATACGATGTTGATAATTTGACCGGTGTTACTGACATCCAAATCGCCTGAAGAGCCACGGATAATTTCGATGTAATCGACCTGACTTGCTGCAATGCGATTTAGTTGACTGGCAGCTTCATTTGTCTTACCTGCCATACGTTTTCCATCGACCAGTATTTGTGCATCGCCGCCCAGGCCACGGTTGTTTGTATTGCTGCTGGGGCCGCGGTTAGTATCAGTACCATTGGCATTCAGGGCGAGGGAAATTCCGGGAATCCGGTTCAGCATATCGTTTACAGTCACCACATCATATTGGGCAAAGAAGCTGGCCGGGTAGGTAACGGTTGAGTCCTCAGGTTCTTGTGCATTGCCCGTCAGAAAAACACCCAACAGGCATGAAATCAAAATTACTTTAATCCGATAGGAGAAGTTTGGGGTGTACATAGGCATCGTTTATTTTGAGCAAGTAGTTTAAGTTCAATCGCATTTTTTGTTCACAAAAAAAGCAAGTGAGGATTAATTTAGATGAAAGAAGAAAATAAAGATTTAGTTAAAGACATTGTTTGTTCTTCGCTGGAATTGCTTAGTTGGGTCACTAATGAGGAGCAAGACTATGGAGTTGCTTAAATATAACCGCCAAGCGGGGATAATCCTGCTGTAAAAAAACTTGGGCCGACTTTAAACTGTATAACAGCTCAAGGTCGGCCCAGTACAAAGATCAAACTTTAGATTTAAAGATCAAAATCCAAGCTGATAGAAACCATTCGACCGAAAGGATCGTACAATCGGGTTTCTAGTCCACCTGGAATTGGCAATGCATCTGGTTCCCAATCTAGGGCATTGTTCATACTTACTGTCAGCGCCACATCTTGGCCAAAACCATAAATACTATTAAAGTATATGCTGTAATTTAAGTCTAGCTGATAGCCGCCTGCTACCGTGGTAGGTCGAGTGACAAAACTTTCAGGAAGACCATTACGTGCAGTAGTTATAGGTGCATTAGTGTTGAAGTCGAGATCCGAAGTATAACGAACTGTAGCATTAGCCCGATGTTCTCCTCTGCTCCAATTCAAACCCATATTGGTTTTCCAAGCTGGCAATGGTGGCGCCTTAGCAGTCTGACCGTTCTGGTAGCCAACTGCTATAAAGGAGCCATCCAGAGTGCTGAAGACATATTCACTAATATGGGAAGCTCTGAAGCTTGCACCAAAGTCACCCCAGTCATTCATGCTCCAGTTGTAGTTAGCTGCAAAATCAACTGCTTTTAAGGATACTGATTCAACGTTTTCGGGCACCTCAATAAATCGTGTCGCGTCACGGTTCTCGTCGCGCTGCACCAGGGGGTTGGGATTAGCATCAAGCCAGGCATTACCTTTATCACGACTTGCTGTACCTGGAGTTGGATCGTAGCTGGCCACAGTCTGACCAGTAGCGGCCAACATGCGATCAAAGTCTTCAAGCACAATATCAATGCTATCAGGCGAGACTATGCGGCCATCGTATTTAATGACCTGATAGTCTATGCCCATTGTTAAATTATCAATTGGCTCCCAAGTGAAACCAACATTGATGATTTCTGACTCTTCTACTCCTAGATCCGGGTTAGGAGAGTTACATGACTCAACGCCTAATAAAGTAGTTCCAGTAATAGGGTCAGCACCATCGCGTTCAGTGCCACAACTGGTCAAGCGAAACGCACCGATCTGGGACGGTGCAGGTGCCAGAAAGCCTTCTCCCCAAGACGCTCTAAGAGCTAGAGATTGAATTGGTTGGTAACGCAGGGCAATTTTTGGAGTCGCTGTTGGAATTCCAATCTCTTCAAATTTCTCATACCTCGCAGCTATCTGTGCCGACAGGTTATCCAGTATGGGCACTTCAAGCTCAACAAACGTAGCCTTTACGTATTGTGTATCGTAAGTAGGTGTAGGTACTGCACGTCCAGGCGCTCCATAAGAGGTAGTCCAGTTATTACCGATATTGGAAAGATATCGATACTGCCTTGTATCAATGAACTTCCTGGCATGGGCACCAACGGCCATTTGTAAAGGTCCTGCAGGTAAGTCAAGAACTTCACCAGTTACCATGGTATCGAATGTCAACAATCGGTCCCGATTAAGCTCCTGGTCTGTTTTAGTGAACATCCAATCCACTACTTCCTGAGAGTTATTTGTTACACCTTTGACATATTCAGGAGAACGCGGGTCTGAGGATAACAGGGGATTGTAATACTCATTACCAGCAGGACCACCTTGACCAGCCATGGCCGCATTCCAATGATCGAATTGAGGCTCATAGGTTTCATAATTCCACCTTCTAGTCTGATAGGTTAATGAAGTTGACCCAGTCCAGGAGGTATTGCCAAAGTCATAATTGGCCGTAAATTTGCTTCGATCCGTGGTATAAGTTGAGTCATCTTCAGCGGACCCACCTGTAACATAGCTGGCCTGAGTTCCTGGCCCTTGTCCGTATCCGCTAAACAAGCGCAGGGCAAGAGGTCTAACATCTTCTCCCCATGGATTGGCGGGATGGGCGCCTGGAAATATCATTGATGTCTTCCAGGCACTGGATACAGGGCTGATAGGTTCGGTGATAAATGTAGAAAGACGCTGGCTGACGCCGAATTGCGCTTCCAATTCCAACCAGTCTGTAGCCTGCCAGGTCAGATTTGACCAAAGTGCATTCTCTTGAGACGGTCGATTGTATTGAATCCACTGTCCGTAATTGAAGATACATCGACCACCAGATGCATCGGTTAAACGACCGCTAGGGAAAGCGCCGTCTTGGCCTTTGATATCATTTCCCTGGTTAAAAGTGCCACATGATGGGTCTATGAGGGTAGCTTTATCTATGGAAGTCCCAGGAACACCTCTAAATGTGCCTGCAGGACCGTCTTGGAACTGGTCATTGTCCATTGCCAAGTATTTAGGTCGTTCACCACGTTTCAGGGGCGTATTTTTTGTAAATTCTGCAGCAACTACCCAATTGAAGTCACCGGCGCTACCACCATACAGAATGGATGAAGCCATTTCTTCGAAATCGCCGCCGTCATCTCTGCTATAAAAATTGCGGAATTTAAGGCCCTCGAAATTTTTGATCGGAATAATATTAACAACACCGGCTACAGCATCCGCACCATAAAGTGCTGCACCACCGTCAAGAACCACTTCCATACGGGAAATAGCGATGCTTGGAATTAGGGCACCTACTTCGCTTTGGTTAACTACACGAGATCCATCCAGCATAACGAGGGTGCTGCTTCCACCCAAGCCTCGCAAGTTGAACCCTGCAGTATTTCCGTCCTGACCACCACCTGGGCCACCGAGAACATTAGCCACAACATCTGTGTTTGCTGTATAGGTAAGGTCGCGCATAAATTGACCTATTTGTATAGTCGCTGAATCTTCAATGGCTTCGGCGGTCAGCGTGTCAACAGGAGAGGCTCCGTTAAAGGA
>Ga0302127_10001204_pt1 | contig 15136 bp, 13 predicted proteins | sample CB4_SCM_MG_FD_204452 | JGI IMG/M metagenome (GOLD analysis project Ga0302127, IMG submission 204452) | Marine microbial communities from Western Arctic Ocean, Canada - CB4_SCM | ecosystem: Environmental > Aquatic > Marine > Oceanic | place: Canada: Western Arctic Ocean | collected 2017-09-24
CCTCACCTTTCCACCACAGCACAGATGTGTGTGCGTCGACCTCTTCGTCGATTTCGGGCTGGAGGCCGAAGATGGGCCACTCCCCGGCCATTGGGTCGAATTTTACGGCCGATCGGCACCGAGCCACAAAGTCGTTGTAAATCGCCTCGTCGGAGTTGATCATCACCCCGATCGAATGGCTTGGGTCGGCCTGTGCGAACGGGGCCGAAGGCTGCGGCTGAGGCACCACTCGTACGAAGTGATTCTCGACGGACTCCACTCGGGCGTCGAGGGTGTCGAGCACGTCAGCAGGAACGTTAATTTTGGGAGCTCCAAGGTAAAATCGGTGAAACGCGCTACGAACGTCGGCCTGGAGGGAGATGAAGTCAAATCCGTAGTCGATGCTGGACTCGTCGGGGCAGAGGAATTGCGCAGGGAGAACGAGGCACTTCCCTGACTGCAGCTGAGCCGCGTGCGCCGCCTTCGAAATTTCGCGTATAGCTTGGTCCGTTGACTGCGACGCGTTCATTTCGAGCGGCACGTAAAGCTGGCCGATCGTGTTGTCTTGCTTGATGAACGAGAAGAAGATGGCGGACTGGCTCTTGAAGTCGTTCAGTGACACGTTGCCCGCATCGAGGAAGCCGGCCACGTCGGCCTCGCCACAAAGCACGCCGACCCGACAGCGCTTGGGAACAGTCCAGTCGATACAGTTGTTGGACGCTGCAAGCGCGGGTTCATATAAAGACATCGACATCGTGGCGACGGTCGCCTCGGACGACGCAAACGAAGGCCCAGAGGCCATCCCAGAATTCTTCCGATTTGTCTTTCGAACGCTTCCGGCCGCCACCAGGCACGCAAGCCCGTCGACGATGTTTGTATCCGGCACGGCACCGACCGTCGTCCCTTTGGGCAGCAGCAGCGTCACCGCACACGATCGACTCGGTATCGTTTCGTGCGGCCCAGCGGCGCCAGGCTTTTGAGTTTTCGAATCCTCAAGCTCGGCAATGATGGCCTTCGCAAACAGCCTGACTTGGACGTGGGGTTGAACCGTTGAGTCCAGAAACGTGATGCCGCACGCCGATTGAAACCCAAAGAACGTTTGGCGCAAACTCGTCGAGCCTCCGATGTTAGACTCGAGGGGAATCGGCCCTTCTTGAAGCACCGCTTTTGGGTTGTCGCGCGAACCGCGAGGGTATCGAACGGGTTGTGAGTCAAATGCCAATGACCTCGCCAGGAAGACGTCGTTAAAATTTGGTGGACGTGCAATGTTCTGCGTCAACGGAGGTCGATTGTAATTGCCAAGTGCCTCTGAACCATCCAGACGAACCAATGCCATCGTAAACGGCTTTCTGTCCGTGTCTGGAAGGCTGCGCTATGTGCACGCGTACGCTCTGTGTGTTAAGGCCATGCCGCGGCACGGCAGCGATGACAACGACTATGAGCCGACGACGAATGCCCAGCGCGACGCTCGAACAGACGATCGAGGCGATGATGTCTTGCATGTTCGAGCTCGTGGACGCGGGGGCCTCGACAATTCAACATAATCACATCTTCAAGGCGCTGCTTTTGCTACGGAGCGTGACCAAGCAAGTCGGCTTCGTGTTGTCGAGGGACGTACGGACGAGATTCTACTTCTTCTTCGCGGCATCGACGCTTCAGGAGCGAGGGCCTCTGCGGTTTCTCGACGGCGTGTTGGGTGTTGATCTTTTCAATGGTGAAGTGGGATCTGGTCCGCGCGACCCTTCGCGTTTTGCGCGAATTACTCCGCTGCAATGCCTTTCGGATCGACTCAAGAGCGCGAAACGACTGTCGACAATGAACGCGACTGTTTTGAAATCGAGATCGTCTTCCTATTTCCCGACAGACGTGCCATCATCGGTACACGTCCGCGTCGGTATGCTCGTTGGGCGGGCTCGATACTTAGTGCAGCGATGTCGGCAGCTGCACGCCACGACGCAATGCTCCCACTGCGGGAGCGTTTTCTTCACCTTTGACACGGCGCACGCCACTGGGGCTGCCTTCGAAGAGATCGACAGCTCTTCCACCGATGATGACGACAATGATGACGCCACTGGCGCGCCACCAGCTCCACTCTATTGGGCTGTGGTCGCTCTGACTCCACTCGACCTTGACCCGAGCAGGGTTTGCAGCATGGCGTGTCACCTGTCCTCCAAGCAGCTCTTGGAAAGTTTGCTTCCCGAATCTTTCGAGTTGCCACCAAAAAAGCTGGGGTTCGTTGGCGTGGCGGAGACGGCACGACTCTGCCTCAAACGAAACAGTGCTTACGATCGCAAATTGCGGGCAACCCGGAAACGCGTTCAGACCGCAAAGGAGAGCGCTCTGATGCGACGGTGTGTCGAGATGCTCAACATCGACACCGCGCTGTGTCTATGCGCGGCGCGAACGGCTGAAGTTCGTATGCTACGCGAGGCTGCTATGGTTTTGCCGGGCGAGCTAGAATCATGGCGTGACAGGCGAGGCATCTATATTAAACAACTTGAGCAAATCAAATCAATTTATCATCAAAACGGTGGTTCTTCTCACGGCAAGCTAGTCACCGACCAACATCAACCCGTGAGATGGATTGCAAAGTGCGTTGATGCGTCCTCGTGGCTCTTCGAGGGTGTCCGACGTTAGTTCCCCTACATGTGTATACTCGATAGACATTGTCATGTGGTTGTCAGGTGGTTGTCCCTATACCGTCCAGCCGGGACGCCACGACACAAGAGTTTTCCCGATTTGGGTTGATTAAAAAGCTAAGTTTGCGACCCTAATTTGGGTGATTGTGACTAATCGGGCGACCAAACTTGGGAATTTAATCAACCCAAATCGGGAAAACTCTTGTGTCGTGGCGTCCCGGCTGGACGGTATAGGGACAACCACCTGACAACCACATGACAATGTCTATCCGATATGCACATGTATACATTTTGGACGACACGCCGACAACTCAAAATATAACTCGATCTAGTCGTCGAGCTTTGTAGAATTTAAAAGCGAGTGTGAGTCGACACACGTGCCCCTCCATACGCAGACAAAAGCGCAAAGTCCTGGGGGCTGAAACCACACTCCCGGGCACGGAAGGAATAGTCAACACCGATCCAATGAAGAGACGACACATAGTGGATTGTGACTCGTGCGATGAAGATTCGGACGCTGAGGAACCTGTCTACTACGGGCCGGAGTTAAGCGGTTGGCTTGCCTACAAAAAAGATCAATACTACGAGAGCCGAATCCGGGACACGGGAAAGCTCCAGAAACGGTGCGAGTGTACCAACTTTTGCCTTCATGGCAAGTGGCACGACATTCGCGCGTTCGCGCCCAGTGCGACAAAATCGAAGCAGAATCGCGACGAGTTCGACATGGCGTACATCGATCTTGAGAAGGCGTCCGAGTGCAGGGACGGAATGGCATGGGAAACGGCGCGCGACGTGCTGTGGGCCAACTCGATGGTGAGCTGCCAGAAGAGGCGAGGCTACGACCTCGAGAAGACCAACAAGCGCCTCGAACCGTGCCGTCTGATGCTCGAAGAGATACGGGCCGACATGAGCGCCAAAGGCGGTTGCAAACGAGATGGATGCGACTACAATGGAGCGTCCCTCGAGATCGATCACAAAAAACGCGACGACAAGACGGAAGCACTCTCAGACGTGGGCTACTGGGCTTCGAACGGCGGTCCGGTGGCCATGTGGAAAGAATACACTACCAAGTGCCAGTGCCGGTGCACCTGCTGCCATCGACTCGAGCCGACGAGCTGCACTGGCAGACGCAAGACGTCCATGGCCCAAGTCAAGGCCATGCCGCCCGGAAAGAGGACGGGGACACAGGAACAGAAAGAACAGTACGATTCCAAGCGCGCTGCCACGATAAAAACCCCCAAGTACCTGTTCGTCGACGAGCTCAAGCGCGCTGCCGGATGCTGCGTCAAATGCAAGAAGAAGGTCACGGTCGGCTACGGTACCAGCACGCTTACCGAGGCCGACCCACGGTCATTCGACGCCAACCACATCGACGAGCGCACCAAGTACCGGCGGTTGCAAAGTGGTGGTGGTGGCATTGCCGAGATCTGCCACGACGTGAGCATTCGCATCGACGAGCCGCACGGGCCCAACAACGGGCTTACGGGTCGCCAGCTCATCGTCATTGAGTGGGAGCGCATCGAGGTCCTCTGCTGCAACTGCCACCTCGAGCACTCCAAGACGCGTGTGTATGACACGGCCGGACCGTCGTCCGCCGCCGCTGCGTCTGTTGATGATGCTTGAAATGTGGACGATCGCCTGACAAATGCACGACAGACACATGCATGTGTACATCGGATAGACATTGTCATGTGGTTGTCAGGTGGTTGTCCCTATACCGTCCAGCCGGGACGCCACGACACAAGAGTTTTCCCGATTTGGGTCGTGATGAAATCTAAGTTTGGTCGCCCGATTAGTACCAATCACCCAAATTAGGGTCGTAAACTTAGAGTTCATCACGACCCAAATCGGGAAAACTCTTGTGTCGTGGCGTCCCGGCTGGACGGTATAGGGACAACCACTTGACAACCACTTGACAATGTCTGTCGGGTAGTTGTCAGGTAGTTGTCATCTTGTCGTCCAAAACGTATACATGTGTAGCCCAAATAGACATTGTCATGTGGTTGTCAGGTGGTTGTCCCTATACCGTCCAGCCGGGACGCCACGACACAAGAGTTTTCCCGATTTGGGTTGATTAAATTCCTAAGTTTGGTCGATCGATTAGGAACATTACCCAAATTAGGAAATACACCCATCACCCAAATTAGGGTCGTAAACTTAGAGTTCGTCATGACCCAAATCGGGAAAACTCTTGTGTCGTGGCGTCCCGGCTGGACGGTACAGGGACAACCACCTGACAACCACTTGACAATGTCTATTTGGCATACACATGCATAGGTCTGTCGGGTACTTGTCAACGCATCGTCCAATTCAATACACCGAAGACGAAAGTCTTCCGGTAGCGCACAAAGCGCCTCTCACGGCTCTGCAACAAGGTGACGGCCCATCGCAAACGGACCGTCCTTCTCCAGCAGCCGCATCGACTTGTTTCCGAGCAAACGGCGTAGCTCAGTGACGTACATGTCGTCGGCGTCGTCGCCCTTGGCAATGCGTTTCACGGACGCCGCCAAGTTCTTATAGTCGGGCGCCAGCACAAGCAGCGAAAAGTCGAGAAGATAGCCAAGGACCGATTCGGAATCTTTGCGGACTGACTTTGAGATTGCATTTTCGTCGATGTGTGGCAGCACCGTATCAAACGGTTCGCTTGCCGCGATTTGAATGACCTCTAGCTCGAGCTGCACCAATTCGTCGGTTGTCGTGCCAGTGTCGAGTGCCACTTCGGAGGCTAAAATGTCCTTCACATCAAACAGCTTCGCCGCGACCATCAAGCACGCGAGCGAGATCGACTGCAGCTTTTCCTTTGGAATTTTTCCTTCCTTCAGGGACACGTAGGCGTCCAACAGACAAACTGAGTTGTGCAACGACAGCCGTGACATACTTAAATCGAATGCGTTCGCAACGAGGAAGTCGACGGCCTTCAATCGATGATAGTTGGCGGTCAGAACTGTGGACTTGTAGGCAGCGGCATCCTTGTTCGCATGAACCGTCCACCCCGACTTCTTCTTCTTGACGTTCGTCATAGTTTGCGGCGTCGCGTTTGCTCGACGTGTGCGAGGGGTCTTGGCCACTGCAATCGGCGCATCGGCATTCCTTCTTGCGTTGAGCCGCTGCACAACTTCAGACGCCAGCGGACGGCGACTGGGATCGATTGCCATTAGCCATTTGACCAACTTCTCCGTATCCTCGTTCATGCGTAGACTAACGCGTATCATCGGCTCGAAGTGTGTATAGTTTGGAAGATTTGTCGCGTCGGGCCAGTTCGAGGCTGACGGTACGCCGGTCAGAAAGAATGTGCGAATGAGTTGGTCTCGGTTGGTGTTCCGGTGAATGAATGATTTTCCGTGGATCATCTCGATAGCAAGTATTGCGAGGGCCCAGACGTCGACGGGCTTCCCATAGAAACAACTAGAGAACATCATCTCGGGTGCCCGAAACGGGATAGTTGTGACCATAATCGTCATCTCTCGCCCTGGAATATACTTCACCGCCGTCCCGAAGTCTCCGACGACGAACCGCGGTTGGTCTTTGGAGGTGTCGACTAAGATGTTGTTGGACGAGAGGTCGCGGTGGACGAATCCATGGTCGTGCAGAAAGGCAACGCCGCGGGCTATCTGAAGCGTTGCACTCACGGCGTCGTCCTGTGAAAGCTGTCCTACTCTGTAAAGGTGATGAAACAGGCTACAGGACAGTCGTTCCATTCTGAAAGTTCGCTTTTCGGCATCGAAGTCGAAGGCGTTGATGACGTTGGCGTGTGTTCCGAGGGCCTTGAGCGCGACGAATTCGCGGAGGAAGGGCACTGGAAGATCGGGCCGCCGTTTCTGGAATGTGCATTTCTTTATGACGACTCCACCGCCAGTTGTGGAGGTCTCGTCGTTCTCTTCGACAATGTGTACGGTGCCGAACGAACCCGACCCGAGCTCAGATGGGTCGTTCTCGCCGCCGTCGTTTTCGTCAAGTTTTCGCTTCTCTGGCATGCTTCTGTATCGATTGGGGCTTGTTCTGTGAACGGACAGGTCTTGGGTGTAGTTGTTGTCGGTTGATTTTTATTGTCTGTGGTGGACCAGGGTTGTCCTGGTCAGGAAACAGCCCCTGGGATTTTCGTGTGTGTTCGTAAAGATTGTGTACAATGTCCTTCCCAAATTAGCCTGTTTTGTTACGCCTGAAGCATGGAAACGAGGCGCATCTGTTGCATTCTCAACGCGGGAAACGATGCAGAAGGCTCCGTTGACCTCAACCGGCTATTACGGGGCTGATGGAGGGATCAGTGACCAAACGTTGAGGTCTCGAACTGTGCTCTGCCATTGCCGCGAATCGCCTTCCGTTACACTCAAACGTCTAACTTCTGTTGTTGTTTCGCAGTGCCGCTCTTCTCTTGCGGCGGGTCGCCCTTGGCGCACTCGTTCTTGACCGGCGATGGAAAGCACATCACTTTGTGGTTGTCGGTCGTTCTTCACGTGATCGCCCTTGGCCTGAATCTCACCGCCAACGTCGCATTCTTCCTGAACACGGGGGATACCGCGACGGACTTGCTCATGGGGTGGGCCATTTGCTCGCTCACGATGCACATTCTCGCTGTCATCGGAACGCTCGTCACCACCGCGCTCATTCGGGACGTTTTCAAGCAGCCGATCGTGAATACTGTTGGGTTAGGTCTCTTCCTCGGCGCTCTTCTGGCCACCGCCAAGGTTTCATACACGCACGGCCTCTCGCAGCCAGCATCTTCGGTCGAGAACGTCAACTACAACTTGTCGCTTTTCTTTCAGGCCTTTGCGATTGCGTCGCTCTTTGCCAACTCCATGTGCTCGCATGACAAGGGCATTTGAAGATTCCAGTGGGTTGAGATGGTGATCCGCTATGTGTTGAGCGTTCTTATCGAACCGGTTGATACGGGACAAGAGGGTGTATGTCAGGTAATGGAAAGGAACAGAGTGGTCCATTGAGCGTTTGCATGGCTATCAACTCCTTTTCACAACGTATAGACAGCAACTGTCGCATCGCGTCCGTTGTGCGGGTTAGGAACGACCTGCTGGTGAAAATCCAGCCTGGGAATTCGGAGACGGGTAGCTGTCTGAGGTTGCTCTACGCCTTGCGTGTGCGGTTTCCGTTTTCATCGGTGACGGCATTGGAGGACCATGCGCAGCAGCGTGTGTTTGTGCAGATGCTGCTCCATGAGGAGTCCGAGGAATGTCGAATCGCAAAGGAGCATGCGAGGTCGTTCTTGGTCATGCGCTTGCTAAAGTCGTTTTCGACGCTCTTGTTTGTGTCGAGTTGTGTGAGCTTCGGCTGCATGTTCCACGCGAACATTTTGGAAACTTGAGATTACGGGTAAAATAATCCCGTTTTGTTACACGTGAATCAGAACAATGTCGTTTCGACCAAAACATACAGACGCCAATGCCCCAAATCGACTGGCGGATGTCCTTGCTGCGGGACTTACAATTTCCACCCCCAAGAAGGCAGCAGTCTCAACCGATGTATGGCCTTTCTCGAACTGGTCGACTCGCATGCGTGTACTCGCTGAAGTAAAGGAGGATGGGATGGCGTTGCGTTACGCCGGCGCGCAGTTCCAGGCTGATCGGGAAATCGTACTCGCTGCAGTAACGCAGAATGGACTGACGTTGGGGTGGGCCGACGCGTCGCTCAAGGCAGATCGGGAAATCGTACTCGCTGCAGTGACGCAGAATGGACTGGCGTTGAGTCACGCCACCGATTCTCTCAAGGCAGATCGGGAAATCGTACTCGCTGCAGTAACGCGTAATGCACTGGTGTTGCGTCACGCCGCCACTTCGCTCAAGGCAGATCGGGAAATCGTACTCGCTGCAGTAACGCGTAACGGAGACGCGTTGGAGTACGCCAGTCCGTCGCTCAAGGCAGATCGGGAAATCGTACGCGCTGCAGTAACGCGGAATGGACTGTTGTTGCGTTACGCCGACGATTCGCTCAAGGCTGATCGGGAAATCGTACTCGCTGCAGTAACGGAGAATGGACTGGCGTTGCGCCGCGCCGCCGATTCGCTCAATGCAGATCGGGAAATCGTACTCGCTGCAGTAAAGCAAGACGGATGGGCGTTGGACCGCGCCGCCGATTCGCTCAAGGCAGATCGGGAAATCGTACTCGCTGCAGTAAAGCAAGACGGATGGGCGTTGGAGTCCGCCAGTGCGTCGCTCAAGGCAGATCGGGAAATCGTACTCGCTGCAGTAACGCAGGATGGGTGGGTGTTGGATTCCGTCGACGAGTCGCTACAGGCTGATCCGGAAATCGTACTCGCTGCACTAAGGCAGAATGGAGACGCGTTGGAGTTTGCCGCCGATTCGTTAAGGGAGGATCGGGAAATCGTACTCGCTGCAGTAGAGCAAGACGGATCGGCGTTGTTGTACTCCGATGCGACACTGAAGGCTGATCGAGAAATCGTACTCGCTGCAGTAACGAATGCTCCAAATGTGTTGCGGGACTACGCCCACGTGTCGTTCCGTGATGATCGGGACTTCGTACTCGCTGCAGTAAGGCAGAATGGAAGTGTGTTGGAGTTTGCCGACGTTTCGCTACAGGCTGATCCGGAAATCGTACTCGCTGCAGTAAGGCAGAATGGAAGTGCGTTGTCTTACGCCGCCGATTCGCTTAGGGTCGATCGGAAGTTCATGCTCGCTGCAGTAGAGGCAGATGATTGGGCGTTTCAGTTCGCCGACGCGTCGATCAAGGCTGATCGAGAAATCGCTCTCACAGCCGTGCGTGCAAACTACAAAGTCTTTTACTTTGTCGACCCTTCGTTCAAAACCGACATCGATTTCTGGAGAGCGGTTGTCCACCAAAACGGTGACCGTTTGAAGGATGCACCGTCGGACATAGAACGAACTGTCAACCTGCGTTTTATCGCGGCCGAGACGTCGAAGTATTACGCGATGGTCGTACTCGAAAATATGAAAACCGACTTGCTTACGCTTGAGGCGAGTACGTTGAGCAAGACTGCCAATTGGTTACTCATGGCGGTGAAAACGACAACTTTCGGACGTCGACTTTTCGGAGAAGTGGACTCCGAACTCGAATACTACAAGAAGTATGCGTTGGTTGCCTCGGCGCTCGCCGGGTTTTGGGAGACGTCGACCGACAAAACGCGCGGTCTTTCTGAAAACGAAATCGATGAGCTCAATCAAATACAGGAAGCGGCAGAGGAGGTAGGCAAGATCACAGATCACCCCGAAGGACCTCTGGTCAAGCGAGGCTACAGACAAGAGTACGATGAACTAGAGAAAACGTTCCCTGGGATCGCCAAAAAGAGGGAGATCGAAAACGAGAAAGAGCGTATACGCCTAGAAGCGATCGCCAAAAAGAGGAAGGACGAAGACGACAAAGACCCTGAGATGGCCAAAAAGAGGAAGGACGAAGACGACAAAGAGCGTATACGCCTAGAAGCGATCGTCAAAAAGAGGAAGGACGAAGACGACAACGAGCGTATACGCCTAGACGGCAAAAGAATGCGAATCCAGGCGTCGTTGGCCGCACACTGGATTTTTGTGTAGAAACCTGGTAAACGTAACTCTGAAACCGACCCAGTAAGAAGAAAGAAGGCGGCAAACGCCGAATGCAATTTACAGTTTGCGAGAACACACAAGCATCCACGCCAACCTACATACTCGTTTTCCTCTCACTGTTCCTCGTATTCATTTTTGTTGACTTTGTGGTAACTACAGTCGAATTGGGTCGATCCGTAAACACCAAGGAGGTGTGAGAAAATCATAAAGAAAATACACCGGTTTACAAACTAGAGCCGAGAGCAACGATGAAGAAAGGCGCTGCGAGAGCCACCTCTCCGTCGCTACAGCCCCTGGTGACGCATCAAAGTCCAAAGCAGAAGGCGCTGGGAAACTACACGTCGAAACTTGGACTAACTACGGGCGCGACAACCAGTGATCTCGACAAATGCATCGTCGGCGACATCTTGCCCACATCGGCCCGAATGCAGTTTGGAATGATAGGTGCGGTTCTCGTCGGCCTCTTGGGCGTGGGAGGCACAGCAGGAACGATGGTCGGCGTCGTTATACCGGCCATTGATGCCGTAAGCACGCTTACACCACCACCGCCACCAGATCCGTCACCACCGCCGGCTCCACCCTCGCCTCCGGCCCCTCCCCGACCTCCTCCGTCGCCAGGGCGTCCCCCGTCCCCGCCTTCGCCTCCCGCGCCGCCTCCAATGCCTCCACACCCGCCAAACACGCCACCACCTCCATCGCCGAAGCCTAGCCCGCCTCCATTTCCTCCATCGCCCTCTCCCGGTCCCGTGCACCCGCCAGCGGGCCCATCGTCGCCACCCCTCTCTCCAAGCCCTCCGCCCCACGCGGGCATCAAGCAATGGGACCCTACAAAAGACCATCGATGGAGTACCGGCAATCCGGACCCGAGGGTCGCCGTTCCCGTGTACAAAAAAACGGCACATGCGAACACGATCGAATACAGCAACGACCCGCTCGTCTGGCACTGGTCGACTCGCAACCGCCCCGTGCGCTGCTCAACATCGCTTACTGTGTACCGAAACACGACCCGGAATGGGTTAACCGTTACCGACACCGGACTCGAATCAGACACAAGCTACAAGGACGTGTTCGGCGCGCACGCGTCCAAACACGAAGTGAACTTTGTAAGTACAACGACTCGAACCACACATGCACATACCCCCCTTAAGACAATTCAATCGGAATCGGACAAGATCCCAACCTTACGCTCGTGTCTGCTGATCATTTGTTCCAGGTGATCGGCCACACAACCGCTTCGCGTCTCGAGTTTAATCCAGCCGGCTGCGGAAGAAACAATGATTCCCACGGATTTTGCCCCCAGCAAGCCGCTCGGAACTCTTGGGAATGGTACTCCGGTATCGTCTTAGCACACCTAGACCATGAAATGTGGCGCGAAGGGTGCTGCATCGACGTTGTTACAAAAGACGAGACGCTTCGTGAGCAAGGACGATGCCGAATCAAGTACGCCGACTTTTGTAGTCAGCCGTCGCCGCCACCTCCGCCGCCGCCCGATCCAAACCCTCCACCTTCACCTCTGCCGCCACCCTTCCCTCCCCCACCAACTCCGCCCTCGCCACCGCCGTCCCCCCCTCTTCCCTCGCCCCTCCCAGCTCCTCCGCCGATGCCTCCAAATCCGTCTCCCCCGCCAAACCCTCTAGCACCATCGCCAAAAACGCCACACCCTTCACCTCCCCCCCCGAGCCCCACACCCCCACCATTCTCTCCGCTCCCCTACCCACCACCGCCGAATCCGCCGTCATCGCCGCCAGAGCCGCCAGCGCCGTCGGTTCCGCCGCCTCCGAAACCGCCCGGTCCGTCTCCACCGCCCTTTCCTCCGCCGCTGCCGCCGACAACTTGTGTATCCCTCTTCGACGTGCATGTGGCTATTGACACGAGGGACAGGGTGAGGGTCGGATCGACGGATAATTTGAATCTACCGATCGCGCACACGCAAACGTACACTTTCCATCCAAGCAACTCACCGGTTGATACTACAAGCGTGCTCACGACGTACTCCAAAGTTGTCGCGACATGCCCTATAAATGTTGTTTATGATGACAAAATACCGCCGATCAATGGATTTCACACGGGGCACACGACGATCACAGCCGATCCGTCGTGTGGACAAGGCGACTGCATTTCCTTCCAATTCTTAGAGAGTGGCCACGACCCATCGGGGGTGTGCCGACTCGTGTACAGCGATGTGTGTGCGTATGTCTAGACAATCCGTCGAAACGCGTTTCGCAGTACGAACCTCGTGTGTCGTGTGTGGGGTGACCGCTATGTAAGACCGCATTTTGTATCCTCGATTCGAAGTTTAAACCCTTCGAATGGAACGATTCGCAGCTGTAATGCGCTCAAAAAAGTATGGATTCCATTTGAGAAGCCCGAAGCCGAGTTCGTGGGCGGTGATGGTAATTAGTCTGTTAACCTTCGTTAGGTTTTCCGTTGTCATTTTTGAATCGTGGACTGTAGTTGCACACGAACGACAATCGGACCTCCAGTTGCTCCAGCTTTGTAGGGATGGAAAGGCTGCAGAATCTGAAAAGTTCAGACTGCTTTGCTTGCGCGCACGGGCCGAGCAGGCTTCGCCAATTATATTCAAGACAATCATCCACGCAGTTAGAAGTGCGTGGATAGACTTTTGCGATAGTTTCAACTCACCAACTAAGATCGCGCTGCTCGTGTTGTTTTGCATCTCGGGGGTTGCTCTGCCAGTGGTACGGCTTTTTAGCAAGCTCGCCGAAGCGCACATGAACACATCCGACGGGCAAGTGTTGGAAGCATTGCACGGAATTTCATTCGACGATTGCGACGGTGATCTGGAGCACAGTGTTTTGGTCGCGGGTGGTAGCTCACGAAGCATGCTGCGCTTGCCCTTCAAGGTAGGCAAGCGCAGGCATCCTTCACCGAGGATCATGATGGTTGAGGAAGCGGACGAAAACGGACATTCGCATGCGGACTAAGAATCTAGACGTTGTTTATACTTGGTTTAGTGTCGAAAAATCCTGGGGGCTGACAGTAGCCCACCACCAGTCTCCACACTCCCAGGCGTAGAAGAAGAGAAGACATGGAAACAGCTGCACAAGTTCCCAAGAAGTTTGTCAATGTCGATCAAGGCGAGGACTTTTACCGGGCGGTCCTGATGGAGAAAAAGACTCGTCATTTTCATGGGGAGTTTTCTCAGATGTCGTACAACCATCACATGATGCCGTCGCTCCGGATGGTGTTCATCGAGATCAATGCACTCATCAAGGCTTCTTCGTGCGAAGATGAGGAACTGTCAGTAGGAGATTTCCTTGATCCGGAAACATACAATTCCATTGCGGATGCCAAGCTGCCGCGCGTCGCGTCCAATGAGGCCAAAGAACCACTTCCGGAGATTGGTCTGGCAGATTACATCGTTCGCTTGGAGAAATACGACATCACTGCCGACCTGCCACCGCAACTTGAGTTTGCCTGCAACGCGGTGCTCGCCAAGTTCAAATCTACCGGCCACAGCACGGTGACGCACGTTTCGCTCCAGGAGCTCAACGACAAGAATCTAATCCTGCAAGCTCAGGGCCTGTTTGGCACCGGCGTGGGAAAGATCTCGTTCCGTAAACCCTTTCAGCCGTTCGCATGCGAAATGACAGATTGCAACGGCGACGTGACAGCCTATGCCTTCCGCGTGAAGATCGAAGGTCGTTTCAGACAGATCGCAGCGCAGGACGTGTGGACACTCAAGCCCCTGAAAGAGCCAACGAAGGACGACGATGTTACCGAACCACCACGCGACGAGGTGTTTACGGTGCTGATCCATCTGTTTCCTTCGGCGGACCCGTACGAGCGGTCGCATGTCACTCACTTTGATGACTCGTCCGTGAAGAAGCTCCAGAACGCGTTCGAGAAGGCCATTGAGGTGGACGAATTTGAGCAGACATGGAAGGATATTGGCTCGTACAACATGCTCGGGAAGAGCGCGATTGAAGTGCTGTCGACGGACGACTTTATGACGGGGCTCAATTTTCTCTTCTTCTTCGTCAAATATTTGTGGTCCTACAATCTGCGCGGGTCCCGCATGGACAGCTGTTCGCAAATGTCGTTGCTGAAGAAGTTTGTGTGCAGCGAGGTCAAGCGCTGGACGGATCGTCGCATGACCTACTACATTCGGCCGGTGAAGGAAGAGGAGGACGACGATCGGGAGATGATGTCCGACGCCTGAGTTAGCCCCGGCTGAAATTGTCGTGCACATGTCCACGTTTTGGACGATCACCCGACAACTACCCGACAGACCTATGCATGTGTACATCGGATAGACATTGTCAAGTGGTTGTCAGGTGGTTGTCCCTGTACCGTCCAGCCGGGACGCCACGACACAAGAGTTTTCCCGATTTGGGTCGTGATGAAATCTAAGTTTGCAACCCTAATTTGGGTGATGGTGACTAATTTGGGTGATGTTCCTAATCGGGCGACCAAACTTAGGAATTTAATCAACCCAAATCGGGAAAACTCTTGTGTCGTGGCGTCCCGGCTGGACGGTATAGGGACAACCACCTGACAACCACTTGACAATGTCTATTTGACATACACATGTATACGTTTTGGACGATCACCCGACAACTACCCGACAACTACCCGACAGACCTATGCATGTGTACATCGGATAGACATTGTCAAGTGGTTGTCAGGTGGTTGTCCCTGTACCGTCCAGCCGGGACGCCACGACACAAGAGTTTTCCCGATTTGGGTCGTGATTAAATCTAAGTTTGCAACCCTAATTTGGGTGATCGGTATATTTCCTAATTTTGGGTGATCGGTCTATTTCCTAATTTGGGTGATGTTCCTAATCGGGCGACCAAACTTAGGAATTTAATCAACCCAAATCGGGAAAACTCTTGTGTCGTGGCGTCCCGGCTGGACGGTATAGGGACAACCACCTGACAACCACTTGACAATGTCTATTTGACATACACATGTATACGTTTTGGACGATCACCCGACAACTACCCGACAGACATATGCATGTGT
>Ga0302127_10001211_pt1 | contig 15090 bp, 13 predicted proteins | sample CB4_SCM_MG_FD_204452 | JGI IMG/M metagenome (GOLD analysis project Ga0302127, IMG submission 204452) | Marine microbial communities from Western Arctic Ocean, Canada - CB4_SCM | ecosystem: Environmental > Aquatic > Marine > Oceanic | place: Canada: Western Arctic Ocean | collected 2017-09-24
ATCTCTCATATACAACAGCTAGCTGCGGCCTTCCATGTCGACATTGCGCAATTGCGGGAATATGCGCCACCAAAGCAGAGATAGTGATACAGTCAATAGACCCCCGACCGCGACTGCTGGGATAACACCGATCAAAGCGGCACTCGTGCCCGCACGGAAATCTCCTATTTCATTTGAGCTATTGGTGGTCAGGGAATGGACTGAAGATACTCGGCCACGCATATGATCTGGTGTAATGAGTTGAACCACGGTTTGGCGGATGTTGGTGCTTATCATATCAGCCATCCCAAACAACCCAAGAAAAAACAACGACAACCAAAAATTTTCAGACAAGGCAAACATTGAACTCGTAGCCCCAATCACGGCAACAGATAACACGAGTTTCACACCTACATTTGCGCGCAGCGGCAATTGCGCCAGAAACAACCCCACCACAACCGCACCAAACGCAGGCATAGCACGCAAAAGTCCAAGACCTTCCGGGCCAACCATCAAAACATCACGAGCAAAGACCGGCAACATACCAAGAATACCGCTAAACAGGATCGCGACCAAATCCATCGACATGATGGCCAGCACCAATTTGTTGGTCCAAACATAAGAAAACCCGCTGATGAGTTCATCAAGGCTCACCGCTTTTTTGGGACGATCACGACGTGGTGAAACCAGCAAGGCTGCGCACACTAGAGAAATAGCAAAACTCACAAGTGCCAAGAAATATACCCAGTATCCAATAGTTGCGATCAGCAATCCAGCTAGTGCAGGACCCGCAAGCTGGGAAAATTTTCCGACCGAAGTCGTATAGGCGATCGCAGAAGGAAACTGACTTTTTTCAACCAAATTTGGGAGAATTGATACGAGGCTCGGGTGATAGAATGCCCGCCCGGTTCCATGGAGAAGTAGCACTAGGAAAATTGGCCAAGGATCCGTACCACCAGAAAGCGCATAATAAAGTAAAAAAGCAGCTACCAAGCCATGTACAAAATTACAACTGGCGATAATTAGTCGGCGATTCATCCGGTCAGCCGCGAGCCCTGCCGCCATAAAAAGACAAAAAATCGGCGCTATCTGAAACAGTCCCACCAGCCCCAGATCTAACGGATTACTGGTCATTTCATAGATTTGCCATCCAACCGTTACGGTCACGAATTGAATGGCCAGAGAATTGAACATACGCCCGCACATAAATTTGACAAAATTCAACGAAAGCCAAAGTGAGGGCGGAGACGCTCCGTCTTCGAGATTGGTATCTATAGGAGGTGGGGGTGTCGACATTATGCAAGTGTGTCCGATCAGGACGTCCATCGGGAGCCATCCATTCGCACAGAGAGCCCGCTGCCGCAAGCGCAATCAAGAATGTAGGGAAATATCAATTATGTTAGCATTCAGTTCTATACTTAAGATCATAGAGTGCTAGGTATTTTGATTCCATTGCGGTGAAATCCATCACCGTTTAAATTAACTTCAGATCATCCAGATAGCCCATCCACTTCACTAAGAGACTACTATCGCCGCAGAATTATCATTTCAGTTCATGGCTTACCGGTATTTTCATGCTATTCAATAAGGAAACCAATGCTGTAAAATTCTTGATTGCGCTAGCTTTAGGGCTAGCCTTATTCAGCACCCCAGCAGTCGCTAATTTTAGATCTTGCATCAATGATTTAAAATCACACGCAACTCGGCTTGGTATCCTTTCCACCATCACTTCCTCCGCACTAAACATTAATGAGCCAATTGCAAAAGTTTTACGCCTATCGCGCGAGCAACCAGAATTTAAAACACCAATCTGGGACTATTTCAGTTTCTTGATAGATGAACAGCGCATTGCCGATGGTATCCAGATGATGAAGCGCCATGATGACGTATTGAGCGCGGCCGAAGATCGCTTTGGTGTTAACCGTTATGTGATTACTGCCATTTGGGGAATTGAGACCAATTTTGGACGCGATATCGGCAATAACTTCCTGCCCCATGCACTGGCAACGCTGGCATGTAACGGCGGACGAAAAGCCGGGTTCTGGCGTAACGAGTTGATGGCAGCACTTAAAATTGTTAATCGCGGTGATCTCAAGCTTGAGCACTTATACAGCTCATGGGCGGGCGCGTTCGGACAAACTCAATTTCTTCCCTCAACCTATTTGCGACTCGCGGTTGATTTTGATGAGGATGGCCGGCGCGATTTGATAGAATCGACAGCAGATGCGCTGGGTTCAACAGCAAATTTTCTCAAGCGAGCCGGATGGAAACGCAAAGAATCGTGGATGATTGAAGTCAAAGTTCCGCACGGATATCGCGGCACGTCTGGGCGTAAGCAACTAGCATCGCTTTCAACCTGGAGCAACCGCGGTGTGGTGCGAGGAGATGGCATGCCTGTTAGCGGAGATACAAAGGCTGGCCTTATTCTTCCAGCTGGTGCGAACGGCCCAGGTTTTTTGGTGTTTCGTAATTTCAACGCTATCTATGCCTATAATCAAGCTGAATCCTACGCACTAGCAATTTCGCATCTGGCCGATCGGCTGGCCGGGTATCCAAAACTTCGCACAGCATGGCCAACAGACGATCCAGGCTTATCGCGGATTCAGAGGTTCCATCTTCAAGAGCTTCTGGTCACGCAAGGATATGACATTGGCAAAGTTGATGGGAAAATCGGGCCAATCTCGCGCGCTGCTATCGCTCAGGCCGAAGAGCGCGCTGGCATGCGACAGACCGGGCGAGCAGGGAAAAAAATCTACCAGATATTGGGAGGCGAGTAGTCACCTAATTCTTCTATCGTAGATAAACAAGTAGTACTGAGTCCCAGGCTGGTCGACGACCCAACTCACCGGCAGTGCGATTGCTCAATCAGACCTGACTCTTTCGCCTCCAAAGCAGCCGCTTCCATAGTCATGAACACCGCTCCCTCCTTGGCCAGTTTAGCAACCAGATCCTCAAGTGCCAGCATACGATATCCACGACCGATGACATACGGATGCATAGTGAGAGTGAGGATGCCATGCTCAACGGTCTTCTGCATATATATAAATTCGTCAAACCAGTTTGTTAAAACCTCACGCGCCGGACGCAATCCAGGTAACACCACAGCATCTGTACGCATATATTCAAAATGTGGATGATCATCAAGCGACCAACTAATAGGCATTTCAATCAGATCCGTCCGCTTTCCAAACTCATATGGCCGATCAAGTGTGGCAACATCACCTTGCCGGCACCAATAGGGTGAGTAGTCATCTCCCATCATTGACGTATCGTAGATAAATCCGTGCGCGATCAGAAGTTCGATAGTATGCGGACTTAAATCCCAGGATGGAGAGCGATAGCCGTGTGCCTTCTTCCCCCACATGCGTTTGATTACTTCATTGGCCTGAGCCAGTTCGTCCTCTTCCTGGTCACGACTGAGGCTGGCTGGCGGATGATGGTTCCAGCCGTGATGGCCTATTTCATGCCCGCCAACGATTACATTTTCACAAATTCCGGGATAAGTTTCCAACGTAAAGCCAGGAATGAACCAAGTCGCTGGAATGTTGTTCGCTTTTAAAAGGTCCAATAATCTCATCGCACCGCGTACGCCAAACTCTCCGCGTGAAAGTGGGGTCGGGCTAGTCATCTTTCGGGCGATGAAGCCAGACATGGTATCGAAATCAAACGTCAGACAGACAATGTGGCGGGGCATGGTAAACAGTCTTTATTTATGTCAGATGGGCTAGGCTATAGCATACTAAAGGCACATACCATGATCAGTACATAAGGTTATGCATTGATACGGGAGTATATTCCCACACCACCACGAGGTATAAATGTCGAGTTCTCCAATTGGAATTATCGTCAATGGTGCGACCAGCAGGATTGCGACCACACAGCATCTGCGGGGCGCTCTCATTCCGATGCGAGATGAGGGCGGTATTGAAATAGGCGGAGAGCTTTATGTTCCAGATATTTATATTGTCGGACGAAATGCACACCGACTTGAACGTCTTGCGAACGAACTAAGTATTGAAAACTGGACCACAGATCTTTCCGCCGCACTTAATAACCCTGATTATCCGATAATGTTTGACGGGGCAATCACACATCTTCGAACAGAAACCTTGATGCGCGCGATTGAGGCTGGCAAACATATTTACTCAGAAAAACCGGTCGCCCCGAGCGTGACGGAAGGGTGCAGACTGCTACGGGCGGCACAAGCAAAAGGGCTTAAGCATGGCGCGGTCGAAGACAAGGTCTATTTGCCCGGATTACAAAAACTTGCAAAGTTGCTTGACGAAGGATTTCTAGGCGAGGTGCTCCAATTCAAACTCGAATTTGGTTGGTGGGTCTTTGATGGAATAGATATCCCATGCCAACGACCGAGTTGGAATTATCGCAATCGAACCGGGGGGGGAATGATTTCAGATATGCATCCTCACTGGCGCTATATCATTGAACGCCTGCTTGGCCCTATCTCCAGCGTAGTTGCCGTAGCTTGGACGGCAACACCACGCCGCGTCGACGAGGACGGCACCCACTACAAGGTGGATGTTGAGGACAGTACTGCAGCACTCATCGAACTTCGCTCCGGCATAATTGGCAGCCTAAACGCATCATGGGCGACCCGGGTATGGAATGATGAACCACTCGCATTTCATATTGATGGAACCCTAGGATCAGCCATTGCTGGGCCCCAGGCGTGTCATTCCCAATCATATGCGGACACACCCGCTGTTACATGGAATCTTACATCAAAATCCAGCACACAAAACAGCGAGAACTGGCGTGAAATTTTAGACCCAATCCGAGATATGAATTCATACCGAGTAGGGTGGGAAGGGTTTCTTTCCCATGTGATTGCCAACACTCCCTTCTCATCCACATTCGAGGCTGGGATCCGTGATGTTAAACTTGCCGAAGCCTGTTTGAGGAGCCACAGCGAGCGCCGCTGGGTGTCCATGGACGATAGGGTCAATAACTGAGCACTCAAGAAAAACCGGGAGAATTCCATGAGCCTATCAGCCATCGAAACAGCCGTTGCCAACGATCTAAAAGCAAGCAACTCTGAAATGCGAGATTTGCTAGAAAAACTGGTCAACACTGATTCACCCAGCCGCGAAAAGTTGGCTGTCGACGCCGCCGGCGGCATAATCTCTAATTTTTGCGATAAGAATAATATCCATGTTTCCATCATCAGCCATGATGAGTTTGGCGATGTGCTTAAGGCCGAACCATTTGGTGGCGGTAGCGCCGAGAAGAATTCGGTGATTTTGATGGGTCATCGCGATACTGTATTTCCGCTTGGGGAAGCTGCACGCCGACCCTACCGTGAAGACAACAAGCGGGCTTATGGTCCGGGCGTTGGCGATATGAAAGCGGGCCTTGTGATCAACGTATTCATTTTGCGCGCACTTAAACGCCACAGTAACGTGCCTCTGCCAATCAAGGGACTGTTCACATCGGATGAAGAAATTGGTTCACCGGGCTCACGCCCGGTGATAGAGCGCGAGGCAGCGCAGGCCAACACGGTATTTAACTCCGAGCCGGCAAGAGCCAGTGGAAAAGTTGTTGTTGGGCGAAAAGGCGGCATCTTCCTGAGACTCGATGTTTATGGAAAAGCTGCTCACTCGGGTGCCAAACCAGGTACCGGCATCAGCGCCATTGATGCAATTGCACGAAAAGTCATTGCAATCCATGGCCTGTGTGACCCGCTAAAAGGCATAAACTTGAATGTCGGAATGCTGCATGGAGGCGAAGTCATCAATATGGTCGCACCACATGCTTATGGCGAATTTGACCTGCGCTATATCACGCCAGAAGATCGGGCCGGCATGCTTGAGCAAGTGAATGCCGTTGCCGCCCGCGAAGATGTGCCCGGCGCTCGTGCGGAGATTTCTATTCTTAGCGAATTTGTACCGCTGAAACAGTCCGAAGCATCCAAGTCACTCTATGAACTCTACCGCGGCGCGGCGCGCGATGTTGGATTTGAGGTCGAGGGTGATTTTTCAGGTGGCTGCGCCGATTCCGGATTTACCTCAGAAGTCGGCGCGCCAACTCTTTGCGGCACCGGAGCAATTGGTGGTAATTTCCATTCTAAAGACGAATATATAGAACTTGCCTCGCTAGTACCTCGTGCGCAGGCTCTCGCATTCGCAGCCCTGCGCCGTCTCAACGTTTAAAGATCTAAGCATCCAGCGTTTTTCGTTCGTGTAACCCTCACAGTGCAACAATTGATCTAAGCTTTACTATTTTTCGACCCCATCATCCGGCGCTCCAAAATGGGTTACATACCGGGTTTTGATCTGCTCCGTCGGCAAAATAACGATAACATCAGTGGTACCGAATTGGTGGTCTACTACTGCACCGTCACCTATAAAAGCACCTAGTCTTAGATATCCCTTGATAAGCGGCGGCAAGATTTTTAGCCCATCTTTTACATTGATATCTTCTTTCGCCATTCGGTTCATATTCACATAACGATGAGGGTGGGCATGTACCATCCATTCATCTGGCGCACGGGCATGATGATGAAGAAAACTGAGGCCGAGCGCGAGTTGATCAGGATTCGTACCTTCAAGGCTCGCGCATCCAACCATGACGTCAAAATTGTTCTCTTGGATATAACGAAAAACTCCATGCCACAACAGCTCTATAGTGGACTTAGTGCGATAGGATTTGAGCACGCAGGATCGGCCAAGCTCTAAAAATGTCTTGCCTGGGTGGCGCTTAATCAGGGATTCGAGGTCATACTCACCTTGAGTGTAAAAGCCTCCACAGCTTTCAGCTACCAATTGAGGAAGAAGGCGGTAGGACGCCACCACACGACTAAAAGATCCACGAAGTAGAGGAACGCCGCGCCTTTTAGCGCCATGATCTATTACCAGCATATGGTCGCATAAGCGGTCGAATTGATCGTGATCCCGCCTCGTTACCAATGCGCGTGCATCTGCCTTGGCCGACATTTCTCGATAGAACACCCGATAACGCAAAGCCTGCGAGGCACGCACTTCATTGGATGAAATCGCCAATCTTACCTGCATATTGCCCCGTTCGCCGTAGCTGCGCGCGACTGACTTACGTGATCTTGGAAGGAATCTACGAACTCGATCAGATAACTGGCGAGGATTCAATTCAGATTCGGCCAGCAACACTGATCTAATCTTCTCGCTAGCACTGATTTGTGGGCGGCGGCCGGGGAAAAACCGCGCCAATGTGAGTGCAACACGTCCACTTCTTGAATTCAGGTGCGGGATCATGCGACGCAGCATTCTACGCGCCAGCTTTTTAGGCTTATTAGAAGAGAGACTGGGCTTGAACCGCCTTGAAGCAGGTACAAGAATGCGTGAGCTTGCGCGTCTTCCCCTCTTCATTGTTGATCATCCGCCTCAAAACCCAATTAAACTTATATCCTTTGTTTGATCGCACAAAGCGTGGCTGTAGGCTAGGAAAAGCTGCCCCTGAAATTACATCATTCACCGTGATGGATGTAATCTCATGGTATTAGGATTAGGCGAAGGTAAATTCCTACTATATCCATCCCGGGCTTGTATCATGGCAGCTATCGACCCAACCGCCGGTCAATTGCGTCCCACACCAGCGCGGCGATATCCGCTCCGCCGAAATTCCTAACTTCTCGAATACCGGTTGGTGAGGTGACGTTGATTTCAGTTAAATAATCGCCAATGACATCGATACCAACAAAAACAAGACCACGGCTGGAAAGTTCCGGGCCGATCGTCGCACAGATCAGATGCTCACGCTCCGTCATCTGCGTTGCTTCAGGCTTCCCTCCAGCATGCATGTTCGAACGGGCATCTCCCGGCGCGGGCACCCGGTTAATTGCCCCCACTGCCTCACCATCGACTAGAATGATTCGCTTATCACCCTGCCTCACTTCACTTCGATATTGCTGGATAATGAAGGGCTCGCGACTGATAGACTGAAACATCTCCAGTAAAGCAGAGAAATTCTCATCGCTACTGATGAGGCGAAAAACACCAGCACCACCATTACCATAGATAGGTTTAATTATTACATCGCCATGCAGGTCGCGAAATTGCCGCAAGGCAATAGAATCACGGCTGATCATGGTGGCTGGCATGAACTGGGCAAACTTATTAACAAATAATTTTTCAGGCGCATTACGCACCTGCCCCGGATCATTGACGACCAAGGTTTTGGGATGAACCTCCTCCAACAGATGGGTCGCTGTGATATAGGCCATGTCAAACGGAGGATCCTGGCGCATCAAGATAACATCCAGATCTGAGAGGGTTTCTCTTCGTTCTTCTCCAACATGAAGAGCCTCTCGGGGGCCGCTTACCACGTCAATCCCATAGCCGCGTGCGGTCAGCCGACCTGAATCGTAAGAAAGATTCTGTGGGCGGAAATAAAACAGATCATGCTCCCGGTTTGCGGCTTCCATAAGAAGGGCAAAGGTTGAATCACCACCCAAGCGAAGGCTTTCCGGCGGATCCATCTGCACGCCAACTCTCAAGCTCATATTCAATATCTCCTGCCGGTTTCTTCAAATGCGCCCACAATGCGACGTGGCCAGCACCATGGCATCCATACGGCGATCACATAGATTCTTCATCACCAAGCAATTTTTTTTGTACTCCGCTTATAGGCGCTTGAGTTTTAAGCGCCAGAGCACGATCATAAACATCGCGCCGCGACACAGAAAACCGAGCTGCGACGGCCGCTGCCGCATCACGTACCGTTTTGCTTTCTAGCTCTACGTATATAGCGGCATCCAGCTCCTCAGGGGAGGCTTTCAATGGTTCAGCTGCAGAAACTAGGATCACTATTTCACCCTTTACCGGAGCACCGGCATATCGAGCCGACAACTGATCAAGCATACCGCATACCACCTCCTCGTTTATTTTCGTCAGCTCTCTTGCTATCACCCCTTCGCGTGGACCAAGAATGTCAACAAGATCGACCAATGTCTTTTCCAGACGACGAGGTGATTCGTAAAGCATAAGCGTTGCCGGAACAGACTGGAATTCTTCGATGACTTTTCGCCGAGCTCCCATCTTTGTTGGCAAAAAGCCTATAAAACACAGACGATTACTGGCAATTCCTGCGATCGATGCGGCGGCCGTTAAGGCCGAAGGTCCAGGGATTGCAAAAATCCCATGGCCCGAGCCTCGTAAGAGGCGCACCAATTTAAAACCAGGATCAGAGATCAGGGGAGTACCAGCATCAGAAACCAGAGCAATAGCTTGGCCCGCTGCAATGCGCCGGCCAATGTCTTCGCGTACTCTATGACTCGCGTAATCGTCATAGACACTCATCGAGGTCTCAATCTGATAGCGATCCAGTAGCCGCCTGGTGATACGGGTATCTTCGCAATAAATTCTATCGGCCGATGCCAAAACGTGCAGCGCGCGCAGGGTAACATCTTCCAGATTGCCGATCGGAGTTGCCACAACATGAAGACCTGGCGCCAGTGATTTTGCCGAGATTCTAATGCCCTCGATGAAAAAATAACGCTCGCCCAAGCGATTGGCCGGTTTGGCGGATGGAGTGGTTTGACTGTATTTGGTCATAAAATTACCGCCTTTTGCTGGTTCGAATGGCGGCCTAGGTTTATCTGGTTGTAGAAAGATACTAAATTACTCGTCCACATTGGCCAAAGATTGTAAAAAATTGTTGCACACTCAAATATATAACTCGTATGGCAGGCGGAAAACATTCTCCCTTTTCCGGCTAATATCTGGATTCCAGACTGGCGCGGTATTGGCACTTTGCATACTGCTAACCTCCTGCCAAGGCGGTGACGTAAGCGATGGCGGATCAGGTGTCGAAAACTTTTCTTTTGGTACACTACAACCGCAAACGCTGGGACCTTATTTTGGCAACTCTACCGGCGAGAAAATAAAAATAGCCCTGCTTCTGCCATTTTCCAACACCGACCCGAAAGTTCGTGAGATAGCAAAATCGCTTAAAGATGCTGCTGAACTCGCACTTTTCGACGTCAACAACACTTCGATTGAGTTAATTCAGAAAGATACACGCGGCACCGCGGCCGGCGCTCGTTTTGCTGCCGAAACAGCAATCAACGAGGGTGCGGAGTTAATCCTTGGCCCTCTAATAGCGCAGTCGGTCTCATCTGCTGGTCAGGTAGCAAAACAAAGCGACGTCCCGGTGATTGCATTCTCATCAACAGAATCTGTCGCCAGGAACGGCATTTACTTGCTGAGCTTCCTACCTTCAATCGAAGTCCGGAGGATTATAGATTTTTCTATCAGCCGGGGCTTAAAACGTTTTGCCGCGCTGGTACCAGCACGCCCTTACGGCAATCTGATTGCAGGCGACATTACCCGCATTACCGAAGAACGTGGCGGGATGCTGTTCACCGTTGAGCGCTTTAGCTCGAAGGCCGGATCCCTTGATAGATCAGTTACCAAAATCAACCAGCTGTCCGAGGAAATCGACGCGCTGATGATCGCAGATGGTTATCCAATTCTTCGCCTAGCAGCGCAAGATCTTGGCTATCCCGGCAATTTCCAGCTCATCGGTACCGGACTATGGCATGATCCGAGGATCACGAGCGAACCGGGTCTGTATGGCGCCTGGTTCCCGGGCCCTGAACCTGGGACAAGGAGGGCGTTTGAAAGGCGCTTTTCATCCACATATGGCCGGACTCCGACAAGGCTCGCTAGCCTTGGCTATGACGCGGTCAGTCTTTCAGCAACCCTTGCGCGCGCGCCTGTTGGTTTGCGTTTTACCCCTGAACAATTGACCAATCCAAAGGGGTTTCACGGTGTAGATGGTCAGTACCGGTTTCATTCCGATGGCCGGATCGAGCGCGGGCTTGCAGTGCTACAAGTCTCCGCTGGCGGGTTTCAGGTGATAGATCCGTCTCCGAAAAACTTTAGCGGCACCAATTTTTAAATTAGCCTATGACCATTAGATGCAAAGCCGTGCGATGACGGATTTTCTTCCGGCGTGGCACTAATATTAAGACAGGGGCCAATAAGTGCGGCAATAACACTATTCGCCACCAAACGCCCGGTCGATGTGAGAACAATGGCGCTATTGCCAGCACGCACCTCAACAAGCCCCTCTTTTTGCAACTCCCCAAGAGCCCCCTCATCAAGCACTGCACCGATTCGGCTAAACCTATCCAGATTGAGCCCCAAGCTAGTCCGCATCGCCATCAACATCATCTCATGGGCAATATCTCGGGCACTTAGCATTGTATCTTCGGTCAGACCATGGCCCACAGTCTCCGTGCGGGTCAACCAAGTCTCAGGATGGCGCTCTCCCGAAAGCGCATGGCGTCCTCCGGCACTATCCCATACTCTGGAATGGGCTCCCGGACCGATCCCGGCCCAACTACCGCTTTGCCAATAAAGCAAATTGTGCCGGCATTCCTCACCCGGCTGGGCATGGTTTGAAATTTCATATGCCGGCAGGCTAGCCGCATCGCATATTTCTTGTGTAGTCATATATAAATCAGCGGCTAGATCATCATCCGGAATAATAAGCTTTCCGAGGCGATGTAAATCAAAGTAGCGCGTATCTGGCTCGATTGTGAGTTGGTAGAGTGAAAGATGGCAGGTCGAAAGAGCGATCGCCTCGCTCAGCTCTATGGCCCAATCCTCACAAGTCTGGCCAGGTCGAGCATAAATCAAATCGACCGACACTCGCTCAAAAGTCTCCTGTGCGATTGCAAGCGCGGCCCGAGCCTCTTTGGCATCATGCTGACGGCCCAGGCGTTTCAGCGCATCATCATTCAATGATTGAATACCCAGCGAGATGCGATTGATCCCCGCCTGCCTGAAGCCATCGAAACGAGACGTCTCAACACTTGTCGGGTTAGCTTCTAAGGTAATTTCACACCTTGGCACCCAGCCAAACAACTCTCCAATACGCTCTAGTAACGCGGCCACCGTGTCTGGCGACATCAAGGATGGGGTTCCGCCTCCAAAGAAAACGCTTTTTACCTTGGATGCGGGAGTGTGCGCCGCAAACCACTCAAGTTCACGCACCAAAGCCTTGCAGAATCGCTTTTCATCAATCGGCTGATGCCGCACATGGCTATTGAAATCACAATATGGGCACTTGGCAAGACAAAATGGCCAGTGAATATAGACCCCAAATCCGGGGTCATCTTCACCGAATAGTATTTGGCTGGAGAAGGTATTTTTAGTCTCCATTAGCCAGGCAGGTGTTGGTCAGCGCGAAGAAAGCGCGCGAACGGTGCGACAGACCAGGATGTCCAGGTTTTGCGCCATGTTTTTCTTCAGACGTCATCTCCCCAAATGACTGACCGTGCCCCTCGGGAACAAACATTGAATCATACCCAAACCCGTTATTACCACGCGGTGGCCAAATCATCGTTCCCTCAACCCGACCCTCTATGCATTCGCTATGACCATCCGGCCAGACCAAGGCAAGAACAGCTATAAAAGCTGCGTGGCGCTGGTTTGCCAACCTAGCTCCACGTTCTTGAAGAGAACGTTCTACCCGCTCCATAGCAAATTCAAAATCTTCGTTTTCTCCAGCCCAACGAGCCGAGTAGATACCCGGTTCGCCATCCAGAGCGGCAACAGCAATCCCAGAATCATCGGCCAAGGAAACTTTCCCAGTCGCATCAACTGCAGCGCGGGCCTTGATCAGCGCGTTTTCAACGAATGTCGAACCAGTCTCCTCGGGCGCAGTCAGTCCGAGATCACCTGCTGTTTCCAATGAGATATTGAACGGCGCAAATAATTTGGCAAACTCGTGCACCTTACCGCGATTGTGAGTCGCCAGCAAAAGAGTGTTGCCGGTGAATTTTCTGTATACCATGGACCGATCTCCGCAGACAAATTAAACGCAGATCAGGAAACCGCTATTTTCTGAAAATCCACCAAACGTGCTATCGAGCCGCGGGCTAGAGACATCAATGAAGAAAATTCATCATCAGCAAAGGGCTCGCCTTCAGCAGTCGCCTGGATTTCCACGATACCACCTGATCCAGTCATGATAAAATTGGCATCGGTGTCAGCGGTAGAATCTTCCGCGTAGTCGAGATCGGCGACTGGCATTCCGGAAACAATTCCGCAGGAAATCGCCGCTACATGATCCTTAAGCGGATTTTCCGGCATCATTTCACGCTTAAGCATCCAGCGCACACAATCATAAAGCGCAACCCATCCACCCGTGATCGAGGCACATCTGGTGCCGCCATCGGCCTGGAGAACATCGCAGTCTACAGTAATTTGACGCTCACCAAGACGTTTCATATCCACTACTGCACGGAGTGAACGTCCAATCAGACGCTGAATTTCGACCGTGCGCCCAGTTTGCTTGCCCGCGGAGGCCTCCCGGCGCATACGATCACCGGTTGAGCGCGGCAACATACCATATTCCGCAGTTACCCAGCCTGATCCCCCTCCGCGCATCCACGGCGGGACACGCTCTTCTAAACTGGCGGTGCACAACACGTGAGTTTCACCGCATTTGATCAGACACGAGCCTTCGGCATGACGGGAAATTCCTCGTTCAATTGTCACCGCCCTTATCTCATCTGCTTCACGCTGGGACGGACGCATAGACAACTCCGATTCTGATTGTTTTACAAATAAACTAATTGGCTATGTAACAAGGCACTGGACACGGGTAAAGCTTGTGTCAAATTAGAATTGGCGCGTGCCAATCATAGATACTAGTTCCTGACCTTCATCTTGCATTGTGCAATGAAAATTCAGGCCCGTAGGTGAACATAAAACAATGGATCCATCCGGAATTATGTCGCTCGATGAGCGCTCCAAGCAGATCTTCCGCCAGATAGTGGAAACCTACCTGGAAACAGGAGAGCCGGTCGGATCACGCACCCTGTCACGGGGTGAACGTATTGATCTTTCTCCAGCATCGATTCGCAATGTGATGCAAGACCTTGAAGCTCTCGGACTGATCACTGCTCCACATATCAGCGCCGGCCGAGTGCCTACACAGTTTGGATTACGCCTGTTTGTCGATGCGCTGCTCGAGGTTGGCAATATCGACGAGGTCGATCGGGCGGCTATCGAACAGCAGGCTGCTACTAAGAATATCAAACTTGAGGATGCTCTGAGTCGCGCGGGCGAAATGTTATCGGGCCTTAGCCAATGCGCCGGGATAGTGCTCGCCACTAAAGTTGCGTCCAAAATCCGTCATATTGATTTTGTCATGCTCGACAATCTGCGAGCACTAGTCGTTCTCGTCGATACTGATGGGACAGTGGAAAATCGGTTAATGGAACTCCCGGTGGGCATGACGCCATCTGCCCTAGCACAGGCAGCAAACTATATTAATCACCAGATGCGCGGGTTATCGCTTGTTGATGCGTCCGAACGAGCACAGTCGGAACTGGCATACAAACGCGCAGAAATAGACGAACTGGCCGCATCGGTGGTTGAGGCCGGACTTGCAGTCTGGAACGATGGGGACCAGAGCGGGGATAAATTACTAGTCGTGCGCGGCACGTCCCACCTTATTGCCGATGCTGCTGGCGCGGGAAACCTTGAGCGCTTGCGTCTATTATTCGATGACTTTGAACACAAGGAAAACCTCATGCAGCTGCTCGGCCTGACTGAAAAGGCCGACGGCGTGCGCATCTTTATCGGATCAGAGAACAACCTGTTTTCTCTGTCCAACTCCTCACTGGTAGTTGCGCCGTATCATGACGCCAAGCAGAATGTGGTCGGAGTTCTGGGTGTCATTGGCCCGACACGCATCAATTATGCGCGAATCGTTCCGATGGTAGACTACACTGCCCAGATGATGCAGCGCATTCTTGGATAGGTATTTTAGCCGGGGTTGTGATCGGAGCAGACAATCGCTACCTAACAGCGGATTAATGCGACTAGCTGGAATAATTAAGTAACTCGTAGTTGAGGATTTACTAACTAAATGAACAAAACGGATCGGGACCCACCTCAAAAAACACCTCCGGCGACAACCACACTGGCCGGTTCAGACGACACTAATACGGAAATGCCAATGGTACCTGACGAGGCAATTGGAACCGCGGAGCAAATCACGGCACTTGAGAGCGAAGTCGTCGACTACAAGAACCGCCTGCTGCGCGAAATGGCGGCGATGGAGAATTTGCGTAAGCGGACACAGCGCGAGAAGGAAGATGCT
>Ga0302127_10001214_pt1 | contig 15076 bp, 10 predicted proteins | sample CB4_SCM_MG_FD_204452 | JGI IMG/M metagenome (GOLD analysis project Ga0302127, IMG submission 204452) | Marine microbial communities from Western Arctic Ocean, Canada - CB4_SCM | ecosystem: Environmental > Aquatic > Marine > Oceanic | place: Canada: Western Arctic Ocean | collected 2017-09-24
ATGCCTAGGCGCTTGAATTCTTCGCGCTGAATATTGATCCAGTGATTGGCAAATTCGCGGCATTCACGTCGGAAGTCTGAGATTGGCACGTCGTCTTTATTCTTGCCGGCGTCGCGGTACTGCTCTTCGATTTTCCATTCAATAGGCAGGCCGTGGCAGTCCCAGCCCGGCACGTAGTTAGCGTCTTTGCCTGACATCTGTTGGGTGCGGTTGATGACGTCCTTGAGAATCTTATTCAGTGCATGGCCGATATGCAGGTGCCCATTGGCATATGGCGGTCCATCGTGGAGGATAAATTTGTCGCGGCCTTTGGCGTCATCACGCATAAGTTGGAACAGGTTCATCGTTCGCCAGCGTTCCAGCATTCGGGGCTCTAGTTCCCGCAAATTGGCTTTCATGGGGAATTCCGTGTGGGGCAGGCGAATTGTTGATTTATAATCGGCCGTCATTGAAACGCTCTTTTTTTGTTTAGTTTGAGAATCTCCGCCGTGGCAGGTTCCGGTCGTGTTTCCAAGAGAATTTGCCGCGCCTGATAGGCATCGGTGGCAATCTGTTGTTTCAGATCGTCAATGCCGTTGAATTTGAGTTCCGGGCGCAGATAATCGACAAATTCGATGCGAAGGGGCCGGCCATACAGATCTTCGTCGAAGTCGAAGATATGGGCTTCGAGAAGCGTGTCGGCACCGTCAAATGTCGGTCGGTTGCCGAAATTGGCAATACCATTAAGCCATTCCAGCGAAGCTTGGTCACCGTCATCGGAGACGACGGCCGCGCGAATGGCATAGACCCCCTGAGCCGGCCGCAAGTGGTCGCCAAGCGCAACATTTGCCGTTGGAAAGCCGATGGTTCGCCCGCGTTTGTTGCCATCTTGGACAACACCCTGAATAGCGTAGTGTCGACCGAGAATTGCTTCGGCGCCACGCGGGTCGCCATCCTGAAGTAGCTTGCGGATGCGTGATGACGAGTATGTTGTACCGTCAGCGTCCGCCTCTGCTGAAACGGAGGTAAAGGCAAATCCCATCTCCGCGCCAAGGCGCAATAGCAGCTCACAATTGCCGCGCCGGCCATGGCCGAACATAAAATCATAGCCCGAAATTACATGTCGGGCACCTAAACCACTGACAAGGACATCAGTGACGAAACTCTCCGCCGCGCGGTGGGAAAATTCCATATCAAAGGGCAGGACCACCAGACAATCGATACCAAGCTCGCCAATGTACCTTGCCTTGGCGGCGTCGGGGGTTAGACGAAAAGGCTCCTCATGGGGCGCGAAGACACTGCTAGGATGCGGCTCGAAGGTCAGCACCAACCAGGGGATGTCGCTCGCGCGGGCGACGTGCCCGGCTTTGCCGATAACCGCGCGATGGCCTTTGTGAACGCCGTCAAAATTACCGATGGCGACGGCGCTGCCTCGGAATGCCTCGGGCAAGTTTTCTATTGTGTCCAGGATGCGCATGGCGGCAAGAAACTGTCAGTGCCCCCCGATCTGGTCAAGGGTAAACCACTGGTCTGCAGTCCGCTGGAAACGCTTGGCCAGTGGACTGATGGTTAATGCGTTTCAGTTGTACTGTGGCACTAGAATGGCGGCGTCGCCGTCGATAACGCCCCGATCTCCGACAAAGTAGACCGTTTTCAGAGAGACAAAGTAGACCGTTTTCAGAGAAACGATAAGCTTTGCGTTATTCAAATTCGTTATAGTGACTACCGCCGTAACAGTATCGCTGACTCCAACAGGCGCTTTAAAACGCAGGTTCCGGGAGACGTAAATGCAACCAGGTCCTGGCAGGTTTGTGACTATCACCGTGGGGAAGAAACTCGCGGTCAGCATGCCCTGGGCGATGCGCCCCTCGAATATCGTCTCAGCAGCAAATTCGTGTTTCAGATTAGCCGGGTTATTATCGATTGGAATTTCTGCAAAAAGAATGATACCGGCCTTGGTGATGGTCTTGCCGTATATTTCGCTCATGCCAACGTGTGGTTCCTCGAAAGTATATCTGAAGAGTTTGCCCTTCGAGGGGCGGGACGATGACGGCTCCACGGGGAGGGCGGCGGCATCATTCATGTGCTATAATCTTTACGCTTCGCCTATGTGGCTTGACGTCGTAACGCGATGTATTTTTTGCGGTGCAATATAAAAATTTTGGTGCTTTTCGAAAAATGCACCTTGATGAGCGGCATACGACCAGCAATATTGCTTCTATGAATAGGGGAGCGCAAATTCCTCGGATGAAATCGAGCCAATGATTGGGGCTCGATTACCTTCATACTCTAACATTCCGTGATAGGAAGGGCTGCGAATGCCAAGAAAAATCATCATTGCCATTGTTGTCGTTTTGCTTAGTGGCGCGGCGTATTTTTTTCTCGGTTCGGGTTTTAAGGCCGATGCGCCTGCCCCACCTAAGTACAAATCAATGCCGTCTGTGGGGATGCCTGGACAGGCGGAAACCATGGAAAATTACGACCAAAATTGACGGAAACTATGGAACAACCGTAAGTTTGCTAAGTTCTAGCCGGATAGATAGGTACTGGGGCCGTTCGGACCGCCGATGTGGTGCGACAGGTTGCGCTAGAAACTCCTTCAGGCGGTGCGGTGCAGGTAAGCCACTCGTTGCTAATTGATTGCCCACCCGGTGCGAGGGGTGGCGCTGAAGCATAGAGAGTGACATTCAGTCCTTCTGTGGTCGCCACGTTACGGGTGGCGGCGGGGGGCGTAACTTTCTTGGCCTCTTGGCCGGCACGTTGTGTCCTTTTTTCTGCTATTCTTGCGCCTTTGGCGGTGTGTGGCCCTGTAGCACATGCGCTTTGGTCATCGCCTAGATGCGGCCTGGCATGGCGCAATGCCAGGCCGCTGTATAACCCTACCATCGCTCGTCTAGCGACGGATGATAGAGAGTAAGCGCATGGGTGGTTCCGTTTCGGGGGCTGATCAGGGCCGATGGAGTTTCTGGATTGACCGGGGCGGCACCTTTACCGACCTCGTTGCCCGCTGTCCCGACGGCGCAATCGTGACCCATAAATTACTTTCCGAGGCTCCTGACCGTTACGTTGATGCAGCACTTCAGGGAATCCGCGACCTGTTGGGGATTGCCGCCGGTTTGCCGATTCCAACCGCGCGTATCGAAGCGGTTAAGATGGGCACGACTGTTGCCACCAATGCGCTTCTCGAACGTAATGGAGAACGCACATTATTGCTGATTACACGCGGCTTCGGGGACGCTTTGCGTATCGGCTATCAGAACCGTCCACAGATTTTTGCACGCCATATCGTCCTGCCATCGATGCTCTATGAACGGGTCGTCGAAGTTGATGAACGCATTATGGCGGACGGTACCGTGCTTGCTGCGCCGGATACGAAATCTGTGCGCGCCGCCTTGGCGGCCGCCCGCCTCGCTGGCATCAACGCCGTTGCTATCGTTTGCATGCATGCCTATCGGTTCCCTGCTCACGAGCGGATGATTGCCCAATTAGCTCGCGAAGCGGGTTTCGGGCATGTCTCGGTTTCTCACGAGGTTAGTCCGCTGATGAAGCTGGTGTCGCGCGGCGACACCACGGTTGTCGATGCCTACCTGTCACCAATCCTACGCCGCTATGTGAATCGTGTCGCGGACGAACTCGGCGGTTCGCGGTTGATGTTCATGCAATCGAATGGCGGACTAACCGATGCTCGGCTGTTCCAGGGGAAGGACAGTATTTTGTCGGGCCCGGCGGGGGGCGTTGTCGGCATGGCGGAAACTGCGCGCATGGCTGGCTTCACCAAGGTCATTGGCTTCGATATGGGGGGTACCTCGACGGATGTATCCCATTTCGATGGCACTTATGAGCGCGCCTTCGAGACCCAAGTCGCCGGCGTGCGCATGCGCGCGCCGATGATGCGCATCCATACCGTCGCGGCCGGCGGCGGTTCCATCTTAAATTTTGACGGCTTGCGCTATCAGGTCGGGCCAGAATCTGCCGGCGCCGATCCAGGCCCCGCCTGTTACCGCCGTGGCGGGCCACTGACTGTCACTGATGCCAACGTAATGCTTGGCAAGATCCAGCCGAATTTCTTCCCCAGCCTTTTCGGTCCTGGCGGTGATGAACCGCTGGATGTCGAAGCAGTGCACCGTGGCTTCTCCGTACTCGCATCGCGCATCCACGAAGCAACCGGCGATCCTCGCACGACGGATCAGGTGGCGGAGGGATTCCTGACCATTGCAGTGGAAAATATGGCGAATGCCATCAAGCACATCTCTGTACAGCGCGGCTACGACGTGACCGAATACGTTCTTCAATGTTTTGGCGGCGCCGGCGGTCAGCACGCTTGTTTAGTTGCCGACGCGCTGGGTATGAAACAGGTAATGATTCATCCCCATGCTGGCGTGCTATCTGCCTATGGAATGGGTGTCGCAGATATCCGCGCCATGCGCGAGAAGTCGGTTGAGGCAGCGCTTGGCGATGGCATTACTGATAAACTCGACGCGATTATGGCACCGCTTGAAGCTGGGGTCGTCGACGAACTTTCCAGGCAGGGAGTCGTGGAAACACGAGTGACACTATTGCGGCAAGCTTACTTGCGATATGACGGTACGGATACCGCGATCCTGGTAGATGTGGCTAGCCGCAACGCCATGATAGCCGTATTCGAGGCGATCCATCGTCAGCGATTTGGATTTGTGATGCCGGGCCGGAACTTTATTGTTGAGGCTGTGTCCGTTGAGGGGATCGGTGCCACCGATGTCTCAGATGACCCAATCCTTGAACCCACGGAGAGAGAATCGCCGGCAAAACCCGTAGTCTCGATTAGCATGGTATGCGGTGGTGAACGCCTTGCTACACCAATTTATATGCGCAAAGACTTGAGCCTTGGCGATGCTGTCACTGGCCCCGCCATTATAGCCGAAGCTACTGGGACGACTATTGTCGAACCGGGTTGGCAAGCGGAACCCAACTCTCGGGGTCACCTGATCCTCACCCGTGTCGTGGCGCGACCGCATCTTATGGCCCTTGGCACCGTTGCTGATCCGGTCATGCTGGAGATATTTAATAACCTCTATATGTCGATCGCCGAACAAATGGGGGCGACGCTGGCCAATACCGCCTATTCGGTAAATATCAAAGAGCGCTACGACTTCTCTTGCGCCGTCTTCGACGCCGATGGGAACCTCGTCGCCAACGCACCGCATATTCCGGTTCACCTTGGATCAATGGGAGAAAGCGTTGCCTCGGTGCGGCGCGAACGCGGCGCTGGTATGCGTCCCGGTGACGTCTGTGTTGTCAACGCACCTTATAACGGCGGCACACACCTGCCTGATGTCACGGTGGTCACGCCGGTCTTTGACACGGCGGCGCACGAAATTTTATTCTGGGTCGCCTCGCGCGGACACCATGCCGACATCGGTGGTATCACGCCTGGTTCCATGCCATGCGATAGTACGAACATCGAACAGGAAGGCATTATATTCGATAATGCCTGGCTGGTGCGCGACGGGCGATTCCTGGAAGAGGAAACCGTAGCGTTGTTATCTTCGGGCCCTTATCCTGCACGAAACACGTCGCAGAATATCGCCGACCTGCGCGCCCAGGTAGCTGCCAATGAAAAGGGTGCTCAAGAACTACGCGGCATGGTAGGCCATTTTGGACTCGATATGGTGCGCGCCTATATGGGCCATGTCCAGGATAACGCCGAGGAATCAGTTCGCCGGGTCATCGACCAGTTGTCGGACGGCTCATTTGCAGGCGAAATGGATGACGGGGCTATCATTAAGGTTGCTGTTTCTGTTGACCATAAGTACCGCACCGCGACCATCGATTTTACGGGCACCTCGGGCCAGCGGGCCAACAACTTCAACGCGCCCTTCGCAGTTTGCCGCGCCGCCGTGCTCTATGTTTTCCGTACCCTTGTGGATAGCGATATTCCGCTGAACGCAGGCTGTCTGAAGCCTCTGAACATTGTCGTTCCTGACGACTGTATGCTGCGGCCCCAGCACCCCGCCGCCGTCGTTGCTGGCAATGTGGAAACTTCACAAGCTGTCACGGACGCCCTTTACGGAGCCCTAGGCTTGCAGGCCGCAGCCCAGGGCACCATGAATAACCTAACATTCGGCAACGCTTGTTATCAGTATTACGAGACCCTATGCGGCGGTTCTGGTGCTGGACCGGGTTATGACGGGACCGACGCTGTTCATACCCACATGACCAATACCCGCCTCACCGACCCGGAGGTTCTGGAGTGGCGCTTCCCGGTGGTGCTGGAATCTTTCGCCATCCGCTCTCGTTCGGGCGGCTCTGGACGGCACAGGGGCGGCAACGGGGTCGTCCGCCGGCTCAAATTTTTGGAGCAGATGACGGCGGTTATCCTATCGAGCCACCGCCGCGTGCCGCCCTATGGCCTTGAGGGGGGTGGTGAGGGCGCCCTCGGGGTCAACCGAGTTGAACGGGCAAATGGCACCATTGAGAATTTGTCCGGCACAGATAAAGCCGAAATGAATGTTGGCGATGTCTTCGTTATTGAAACACCTGGCGGTGGCGGCTACGGCAAAGCCTAACGGCATCGCCGCCGTTTCGGTGTTCTTATGGATCGATCCCTGGCATGCCGACAAAGCCGGGCAATGCCTTGATGCGAGAGATCCAGGCCTGGATACCGGCATAGCCGTCGAGCAGTAAATTGCCTTCGGGCGCTAGTGCCACATAGGGGAAGCAGGCGATATCGGCGAGTGTCGGCATTTGGCCAACCAGCCATTGCCGTCCTTGCAAGTGAGCGTTGATGATCTTCAGGCCAGCCTCTCCATGCGCCTGGGTCTCCTCCAAATTCCACGGCCGGTTGATGCGCACGACGGCACGCGAGCGCGCCATGCCGTAAAGGCATTCGTTTTCAGCGAAGGCCATCCACTGCATGATCTTCCCCATATGCTTGGGGTCGAGAGGCAGCCAGTCGGGGGCATATTTGAGTGCAATGTAGGTAATGATGCCTTGTGAATCCCAAACCGTCACATCGCCGTCGATTAAAGCCGGCACCTGGCCACGTGGGTTTATTTTGAGAAATTTCGGTGATTTTTGCTCGCCCTTCTGTAAATTGAGGGATGCAAGTTCATATTCAATGCCGGTCAAGGCCAAGAGAAGGCGGGCCTTGTAGGAATTTCCCGAAGCGGGGCCGCTGTAAAGCTTCATGCTTGAACCTCCTTAAAAGCGTGAATGTGAGTGTAGTTAGCGGTACCGAGGAGGCAATGGCGTGTTGACCTTGCAAGAGTGATGTTGGCCGGCTCCCAGCTTATTCTTGCTTCTGAAAGCCGGGCGAGCTTGCTAACGTTATCGGAGACAATGGGCGGACGGGCAGAATAGTGAATACCCTGACGAGCAATTCCAGTTGGCGGGCATTGGCACAACATGCGGAGCGCACGCGTGGACAACATATGCGTGACCTGTTCGCCAAAGACAGGGGGCGTTTCGAGCGCTTCTCCATACATCTCGATGGCATTTTCCTCGATTATTCGAAGAATCGCATCGATGAGGAAACAATGGCGCTGTTGCTGGAGCTAGCCAGGGAGCGTCGGGTTGAGGGCTGGCGTGACCGTATGTTTGGTGGCGGGCTGATTAACGTTACCGAGGGCCGCCCCGTCCTGCACACCGCGCTGCGCAATCGTTCAGGTCGGCCTGTGTTTGTCGGAGGCGTTGATGTCATGCCGGGTGTCAACGCAGTGCTGGCGCAAATGAAGACATTTGCCGATTCGGTCCGCTCGGGCACCTGGACCGGTTATACCGGTAAGGCCGTGACCGACGTGGTTAATATCGGCATCGGCGGGTCAGATCTTGGCCCGGCAATGGCTGTCGAGGCGTTGACGCCGTACCAACGTGACAATCTTCAAATCCATTTCGTCTCCAATGTCGATGCCACCGACATGGCGGGAACCTTAAAGGGGCTGAATCCTGAAACCACCCTATTTTTGGTCGCCTCCAAGTCCTTTACCACTCAGGAGACCATCACTAACGCTCGGACGGCGCGGTCGTGGCTTACCCATGCGCTGGGGAATGACGCCGTCGCCCGACACTTCGCGGCATTGTCGACCAATGCTGAGGCGGTCGCGGGCTTTGGCATCGATACCGCTAATATGTTCGTCTTTTGGAATTGGGTTGGTGGACGCTATTCGATGTGGTCCGCTATTGGGCTTTCCATCGCCATCGCCATCGGCTTCGAGAAGTTCGAGGATCTGCTGGCTGGCGCCCATGCCATGGATGAGCATTTCTGTAATCAGCCGCTAGGCACAAACATGCCTGTCATCTTGGCCTTGCTTGGCGTGTGGAACATTAATTTTCATGGTGCTGCGGCGCATGCGGTGCTGCCCTATGATCAATACCTGCGGCGCCTGCCGGCGCACTTGCAGCAGGTCGATATGGAAAGTAACGGCAAGGGCGTTACTCACGATGGCAAAGACCCTGGCGCCGAGACTGGCCCTGTTATTTTTGGGGAGCCCGGCACTAACGGTCAGCACGCTTTCTATCAATTGATCCACCAAAGCACGCGTCTTGTGCCTGCTGACTTCATTATCTGCGCAGCAAGCCACGACCCAACCGGCGATCATCATCCCACCCTGCTCGCCAATGCGCTGGCCCAAACCGAGGCCCTGATGCGGGGCCAAACAAAGGCAGAAGCTCTGGCAGACCTCAAGGCTACCGGCATGGGTGATGAAAAGGCTACCGCGCTAGCCCCGCACAAGGTCTTTACCGGCAACCGACCGACTAACACCATCGTGCTTGATCGGTTGACGCCCCATGCTCTCGGTGGGTTGATTGCACTTTATGAGCACAAGGTCTTCGTCCAGGGGGTAATCTGGGGCATCAATTCTTTTGATCAGTGGGGGGTCGAACTGGGTAAGCAGCTTGCCCATGTTATCCTTCCCGAATTGACCGGGGAGACCTCGGCGAGGCCTCATGACGCTTCAACATCTGGGCTTATCGCCCTTCTCAAGAATCTAGGCCCCGGTTCTTGATAAATTTTTTGTCACCTCTTTGCGCGATTCTGGCCAAGGGGGAGGGGGCTCATATTCATAGTCATGGTAGTATGCGCTTGATCGAATCGCCTGCTGGCACGCAACTGTAACTGGCCGCCGCTCATGACCATCCGTATGTTGCCCGAAACTCTTGTCAACCGCATTGCCGCTGGCGAAGTGGTCGAGCGCCCGGCGTCTGCTGTTAAGGAACTGGTCGAGAATAGTCTGGATGCAGGCGCGCGCCGTATCGAGGTGATTGTCCGCGACGGGGGTCAGTCTCTTATTTCCGTTGCTGATGATGGCGCCGGGATGATGCCCAAAGAGATGGAGCTGGCTGTGCAGCGCCACGCTACGTCCAAACTGCCGGGCAATGATCTCACTGCCATTGCTACGCTGGGCTTCCGCGGTGAGGCCCTGCCATCCATTGGTGCCGTCAGCCGTATGCGTATTGTCAGCCGCTCGGCCGATGCTGATTCTGCTTTCTCCCTGACCATTGAAGGCGGGCGGGTTTCCGAATCGCGTCCCGATGCCCACCCCCAGGGGACGCGGATTGAGGTAAGGGATTTGTTCTACGCTACCCCGGCGCGGCTCAAATTTCTCAAATCGCCACGGGCCGAACAGGGGCATGTTCTTGATTGCTTGCGTCAGCTTGCCATGGCCCATCCTGAGGTTTCTTTTTCCCTGTCGGACGGCAGCCGCAGCCTGCTCGACCTTGCCTCTGCCCAGGGCGAGTTGTTCGCTGCTCGGCTCGACCGGCTATCGTCCATTATGGGCCGGGACTTTGCCGATAATGCACTCCCCGTTGATTCTATACGTGAGGATATACAACTGACTGGCCATATTGGCCTGCCAACTCTGAACCGCGGCAATTCCCAGTTCCAGTACCTGTTCGTCAATGGCCGCCCGGTACGCGACAAGTTATTATTCGGTGCGGTGCGCGGCGCCTATCGGGATTTTTTGGCAAGCGACCGCCATCCCTTGCTGGCTCTGTACCTTACCGTTCCGACGGCTGCGGTTGATGTCAACGTTCACCCGGCTAAGTCTGAGGTGCGTTTTCTCAATCCCGGACTCGTGCGCGGCCTAATCGTTGGCGCCCTCAAGCACGTGCTCGCCGATGCGGGGCATCGTGCCTCGAGCACCGTTTCGGCGGCGGCACTCGGTGCACTGCGTCCCCATGATGGCGCTGAGGGCCCGGTTCTAGGCCAAACATCCTATGCCTTCCGGCCGTCGGATAGCCTGCGCGATGCCGTGCGGGCTTGGCATGCGCCGTTATATGGCCAAGCGGCGCCGCCGCAAGCACGGCAGACGGATACGGAGATTATTCCTTCACCGGTGACAACCGATTACCCCCTCGGGGTGGCTCGCGCCCAAGTGCATGCCACTTATGTTGTTGCACAGACGACGGATGGCATCGTTATCGTCGATCAGCATGCCGCTCATGAACGCCTTGTCTACGAGCGCATGAAAAAAGCCCTGACCGCGAGCGGCGTCGCCCGCCAGGGCCTGTTGATCCCCGAGATAGTGGAATTGGATGTCGAAGCGGCACGCCGCCTATGCCTGCGGGCAGAAGAATTTGCCGAACTCGGTCTTGTCATCGAACCTTTCGGAGAGGGTGCCGTGGCGGTGCGCGAAACGCCAGCGATGCTTGGCGAGATGGATGTTGCCGGCCTCGTCCGTGACCTTGCTGATGAAGTTATGGATTTTGACCAAGCCCTGGCGCTCAAGGAACGCCTCGGCGATGTCTGCGGCACTATGGCCTGCCATGGAAGTATCCGCGCCGGCCGTTACCTCAACGCCGTTGAGATGAATGCCTTGTTGCGAGAAATGGAGGTCACTCCTCACGCCGGTCAATGCAACCATGGCCGCCCGACCTATGTCGAACTTAAGCTTGCCGACATTGAAAAGCTATTTGGCCGGCGGTAGGCAGAATACATTGCGAAAAAAGAATCTGCGCATAGCCGGAGTTTTCGTTATGTTTTCATGGCAGGGCGTTTAATTGATTCACCCATGGGCGGATGGCCCGCCAGAGATTTTTTATAGCAGCTTCGTACTTTAAGAACCGTGGCAGCATCTGGTTCAGTGCGATGGCCAGGAATGCTGCCGTTCACCCTCACCCCCTCCGGGAAGGGGGAGGGGGTGGCAAGCTTTGGGTCAGGTTAGGAGTGAAACTGTCTTTGCTTTGATCAAATCAAAGTCGATGTTGCAGCCAAGGCCCGGCCCAGTTGGTGCCTGCACGTGGCCGTTCTTGTCGATCTCTAAGTCGTCGATGACGCCATATTTTTGCGCCCCGTCCGGCAGGATCACCTCAAAATATTCGGTGTTGCGGATGGCCATGATGATGTGAAGATTAGCCCAGTTATTGACCGAATTGCCGCCGTGGTGGACCTCGTAGTTCATGCCGAAGGCTTCGGCTAAATGGGCCGCCTTGATGCAGGGCGTGATTCCGCCTTTGACCGCGACGTCGCCGCGCAAGGCATCAGTAGCGTTCATCAGTATCCATGGGGCGTAAGCCTGGAGGCTGCCCCACGAGTATTCGGTGGCGATGATTGGGATATCCAACTTCTCGCGTAGCTTTGGATACTGGGTGATGTCATCGGCGTCGAGGGGGTCCTCGTACCAGTCGTAGCTCAGCTCCTCAATGGCGCGACCGACCTTCAGTGCGTTCTTGTAGTTATAGCCCCAGGCGGCATCGAGCATCACCGTATAGTCGTCTCCGACGGCTTTGCGTACTGCTTCGCAGCACTTAATGTCGCGGTCCCACGGCGTCGGCGGGTGAATTTTGTAGGCGGCAAACCCCTTTGCTTTGATCTCCTGCGACTCGTCGATATAGGGGGCTATTTCGGTATGGGTGGGAGACGAGGCGTAGGCCGGAATGGAATTTCGAAAGGTTCCCAGCATGGCGTGGATCGGCAAATTGGCGACCTTCCCGCCAAGATCCCAAAGCGCTACGTCGATGGCGCCTATACAGCGCAGCGTTGTGTGCCGATTGCGCCGCCACATCTCGCGGTACAGTCGCTCGCGCTCTAATGGGTTTTGCCCGATCAGGCAGGGCTTCAGCTTATCAATGAGAGATACGCCGTCGAGGTTGGCGCCGCGCATCGAAGCGCCGAGGAATGAATGGCCTTCGATGCCCTCGTCAGTGGTGATGGTGACGAGGCCCATCTGGACTTCACGGCCAGCGGAGCCGGCCCCGCCCATATATTTGGCTTCCGGCAGGTTTTCCCAGCGGAACAGTGTCAGTGTGACATTAGTGATCTTCATATGGGCGTCCTCTCCTAGAGTAATTTTCCATTATCCCATCCATAGCGTCCCTCGCGTCCGATTACGAGAGGGGAGAACGCTTGTTACCGGACGGCCTTGGCGCGGACGCACTTTTCTGGCACGAAGGATGCCCTTACTAGGTTGGACGGAAACTGGCATGAACGACAGCAGCGACAAGGCGATGGCGGACGGCGATTCCTCACCGCAGGATTTTATACGCGAGATTGTTCGTGCCGACGTTACCGCCAGTAGGGCAAAAGATATTGTTACCCGTTTCCCACCGGAACCTAACGGTTTTCTGCATATAGGCCATGCTAAGGCGATCTGCCTGAGTTTTGGTATCGCAAAGGAATTTGGTGGGTGCTGTCACCTGCGTTTTGATGACACCAATCCGGCGCGCGAGGAGCAGCGTTACATCGACGCCATTCAGGAAGACGTGCGTTGGCTCGGTTTCGATTGGGGTGAGCATCTTTATTACACGTCGGCGTACTTCGAGCAGCTTTACGACTGGGCGAAACATCTGATTAGCGAAGGCAAGGCTTATGTCGACGATCAGAGCGCCGATGATATTCGTGAAAATCGTGGAACCCTGACCAAACCCGGCAATGCAAGCCCATTCCGAGATCGTAGTGTTGAAGAGAACCTTGACCTGTTCCGCCGCATGCGCGCTGGTGAATTTACGGACGGCGCGCGGGTAGTGCGTGCCCGCATCGATATGGCGGCGGGCAACATAAACCTGCGCGATCCGGTACTATACCGCATTCTCAAGGCGACCCACCCGCGCACCGGCAATACCTGGTCTATCTATCCCAACTACGATTTTGCCCATGGCCAATCAGATGCCATTGAAGGCATTACTCATTCGTTCTGTTCGCTCGAGTTCGAGGATCACCGGCCGCTTTACGATTGGTTTATTGATAACCTGCCGGTTCCAGCACGGCCCCGACAATACGAGTTCTCGCGCCTTAATCTCTCCTACACGGTTCTATCCAAGCGGCGGCTTATCCAGCTTGTAAGCGATGGCCATGTCAATGGCTGGGATGACCCGCGCCTGCCCACTATCTCCGGCCTGCGCCGCCGCGGCGTGCCGGCGCAGGCCTTACGTGATTTTATCGGTCGGCTTGGCATTACTAAGTCGGAAGGAATGGTTGAACTCGCTTATCTGGAATCCGTGTTGCGTGAGCACCTGAATCCGACGGCGCCTCGGCGCATGGCTGTGCTCAATCCCTTGAAGGTCGTCATCGAGAATTTTCCGGAGGCCGGTATTGAGGACCTAGACGCCATCAACAATCCAGCAGATCCAGCGGCTGGTTCGCGCAAAGTACCCTTTGGCCGTGAACTGTGGATTGAGCGAGGCGACTTTATGGAAGACCCCCCACGCAAGTTCTTCCGCCTGGGGCCGGGCCGGGAGGTGCGTCTGCGCTATGCCTATTTCATCACCTGCCAGGACGTCGTTAAGGACGCTTCCGGCAACGTTGTTGAGTTACGCTGTACCTACGATCCTCAAACGAGGGGGGGTGATTCTCCTGATGGTCGCAAGGTTCGCGGCACCATCCATTGGGTCTCGGCGGCCCATGCCGTCAATGCGGAGGTGCGCCTCTACGATACCCTGTTCACGACCGAGCAGCCGGGCGCGGCAACTGGCGATTGCCTGGATGACCTCAATTCTGATTCGCTGACGACTTTGATTGGTTGCAAGCTGGAGCCGGCGCTTGCCCAGGCGCCCGTTGGATTGACTGTCCAGTTTGAACGTACAGGATATTTCTGCGCTGACCGGGAGGGGACGCCGCATGCTCCGATCTTCAACCGTACGGTTAGCCTTCGCGATTCCTGGGCCAAAAGCCAGGCCAAGGGCGCTTAATTCGGCAGCATTTCATCCTTGTCCACAATAAAGAAAGAAAGAGGGTCCAATCCCCCTTGCGCCCTGACACAGCTTTCGGCAGGCTACAGCTAGTGTGACCGGAGCAGTGAAACCACAATATTTCGGGCCTATGGCTAGATGTTGTAGGTATGTTCCTTAGGCATTGCTTTGTTGTTTTTACCTCTGGATGAGGAGAAGCGGACATGACGACGATGGGCCAGTCCTATCAGGAGCCCGTGCATGGTCCCCTTGATGTTGTTGAGAAACTTGCCAGTGCCCATGACTGGATATTCGACCGTCGCAACGACGATGAAATGGCTGTCCAGGTGCCGGGCCGCTGGTGTGACTACAGCCTTTTCTTCACCTGGAATGATGAAATCAGCGCCATCCACGTCAGTTGCGCATTTGACATGCGGGTACCGGAGGAGCGTCGCACTCTGGTTCATGAATTACTCGCCTTGATTAACGAGAAGCTATGGCTTGGCCACTTTTGTATCTGGGAAGATGATGGACTGCCACTGTTTCGCCACGCCTTGCCTCTGCGCGGCTTTGGTAGACCCAGCATCGAGCAGATGGAAGACGTGATTGATACTGCACTGGTCGAATGCGAACGCTTCTACCCGGCCTTCCAGTATGTCATTTGGGGCGCGCGTACCCCGCATGATGCTATGATGTTGTCGATGATCGAGACTGTTGGTGAGGCCTGACCGTGGACAAGGGTGCGGCACGGCGGGGTTTGCTGCTAGTCGGTGGCGGCAAGATGGGCAGTGCCCTGGTTGAAGGTTGGCTCGAGCAGGGCCTTGCTGGCGCTGATATTACCGTTGTAGAGCCGGATGTGGCACAGGCGTTGCTTCTCGTTGATCGCCTGGGGGTTCGGGTGGTTAATGGAAATGAAGACCTAGTAGGCTCCGCCCCCGAAGTCGTGGTCTTCGCCGTCAAGCCACAAGTTATGGGTGACGTCATGCCGCCCTATGTCCGTTTTGTCCACCCT
>Ga0302127_10001215_pt1 | contig 15074 bp, 11 predicted proteins | sample CB4_SCM_MG_FD_204452 | JGI IMG/M metagenome (GOLD analysis project Ga0302127, IMG submission 204452) | Marine microbial communities from Western Arctic Ocean, Canada - CB4_SCM | ecosystem: Environmental > Aquatic > Marine > Oceanic | place: Canada: Western Arctic Ocean | collected 2017-09-24
GGTCTCAGACGATCACCCGTACTGCTTTGGCTTCTTCGATTTGTCGCAGCATCAAACAGCCAACCTAATTCGTGAAGCCGACTGTGTGCTGCTACTAGGCAAGATGATTGATTTCACCATAGGTTACGGCCTGGCGCCCATCATCGCAGCAGATGCAAAGGTAATCCAAATTGACCCATCGGCTATACAGATTGGACGAAACAGAGGAGTCGACGTCGGCATCGTCGGCGACGTTGGCCCCATAGTCGCGCAACTTGCAGATGAGGCGCAAAAGTCATACTGGGACGAATTACAGTGGATACAACGCTTCCGTGACATGACAGCCAGGTACACGGAGCGCATGGTCGCATTTGTGACGGACGAGGTTCCGATCCGGTCCATGCGTGTTCACGCTGCAATAGCGGAGCAGTTACGCCCCGACGATGTGCTGGTGTTCGACGGTGGAGACTACGCCTACTTCGGTCGTGCCACGCTCCCTGCCAGAGCACCTCGGAGTTGGTATTACTTGCCAAACCTGGGAATGCTAGGCTCTGCCGTGCCGGTTGCCATGGCTGCCAAGCTGGCTAAGCCGAATTCTCGAGTATTCTGCATCACTGGCGATGGCGCATTCGGGTTCAACGCGATGGAAATCGACACGGCAGTTCGGTTGGGGCTCGATATCGTCGTGGTGCTGGGAAACGACGCCGCATGGGGTATCGATAAAAACCTTCAACTCGGCATCTACGGCAAGGCCGTTATCACCGACCTCGCCCCTTCGCGCTACGACATCGTTGCACAGGGATTGGGAGCGTACGGCGAACTGGTGGAGCACCCTGAGGACATTGGGCCCGCGTTGGAGCGAGCGCTCTCGGCCGGCCGCCCAGCGCTATTGAACGTAATGGTGCAAAGCCAGATAAGCCCGCGCGCTCAAGCGGTGGTTGATTCACGCAAAAACCAAGGGGCGTTCTAGCAACCACTCTGCAACACGGCCTCTCGGAGTTGATTGAGATTGAATCGAGACTGGAGCAACAGAAATGGCTGAGAACATCGTCATCTATGGAGCAGGGGCTATTGGCTCGCAAATCGCTGGTCGCATGCACGGCGCGGGGCATGCGCTGACGGTGGTAGAACCGTGGAGGCCTCAGCGACAGGCCATGCAGCAGTCGGGCCTAACTGTCCACAATGAAATGAATGGGGAGCTCGATGAGCACTACCACCCTCCAGTGATTGCTCCGGATGAACTCAATCAACTGCCAGGTCCCATCGACCTATTGTTTCTGTGTGTAAAGTCATTCGACACGTTGAACGCGCTGGAGAACGTGCTGCCGCACCTCGCGACGGATGGATTGGTGGTCAGCATGCAGAATAGCGTGAACGAAGAGTGGATAGCACCGCTTGTCGGTATAAACCGTACGATTGGCGGCGTCATTTTGATTAACGCTGTCCTACTGGAGCCAGGCCACGTCACGTTGACATCCTCTGTGAGCAGAGCCAGTGCTACTAACCGTAATCTGCCAGGCGTTTATGTGGGTGAATACCAAAATCCCGCCGGCGAGAATGCCCACCGCGTGGCAACCTTACTCCATTCCGTATGGCCCGCAGTTGCCGTTGACGACCTGATGCATGAGCGCTGGTCCAAGCTAGCTAACAACACCATGATGAATACCGTGAGTGCAATCAGTGGCTTGCGTTCGAAGCTGGCACTCGAAAACCCTGAGGCTCGTCGGCTGATCGTAGCAATCGCTGCTGAGACGTTGCTGGTGGCCGAATCGGAGGGCTATCCCCTGGAAACCCTGATGGGCGACTACTCTGCGGCAGATATCTTCGCGGGGGCACAGCACCGTTCGAATGTGGTCGACGAGGGGCTTACCTCAAGGGCGATGCTGGTCAGCGAAAGCGCGACGACCTCCATGCTGCAAGATGTCCTACGCAATAGGCAGACCGAAGCAGATTTCTTCTCCGGCTTGATTGCGAAAAAAGGCGCAACTCATAGAATTGACACACCCTTCTGCCGAGCTGCGACGGAGATAGCCCACCGAGTGGAAGCAGGACAGGCCGCAAGTGTCGACAACCTAACTGAAGTCTTTCATCTAGCGGGTAAGTAGCGACATTACTCCCTGCTGCCTTCTACTGCTCAAGGGGAATCTCCTTAACCGGCTTGGAAACCGCCAGCACGCAGGAAAAAAATCTGTGACTACGGGAAACCGTGAACCTGCTTACGAGCACAAACCTGCAATGTCCGCCAGCGCCGCAGTCAATAGATTGGGCGCTCGGTGCATGCCAATGAGTTGATGGGGGGCAATGGTTTCGCCGGGCGCCCTTACAACGCAGGTTGATTCCCCGAAATGAGATACGCCTCTAAGCACGGGGCATGCTCCTTCAACTGGTCGCTACCGCTGAGAGGCACTGCTGAATAGCTGTGCCTCTTGACTCCCTGGATGATGTGTGTGGCGCCTACTGTACCAGACCTGAGCCTTGACAGAGGGTGAGCCGCAGCGTTAGATACGGCTCGCTGCTCCCGGCGACTCGCGTCATGCTCGGGGGACCGCGTAGAACCCCGAACAAGGAGACTCAGATGGATATCCAACTCAGCGTCGGCATGGCTTCGAACCCCAGGACCTGGCCGATATTTGATGGTACGGTGAAGGCGGATGGGATAGACCTCATTCCAAGCCCGGTACACGCTTCCGAGCTTTTTTGGCGCCAACTAAAATTCGCGGATTTCGACATCTCCGAAATGTCCTTCTCTTCTTTAATCATGGCGATGGCTGGTGGCGATGATCGATGGGTGGGACTCCCTGTATTCACGACCCGCCGCTTTTTCCACACAGGAATATTGGTGCGGCGTGATTCCGGAATTGAAACCCCTGCCGACCTGAAGGGAAAACGCGTTGGCGTACCTGAATACCAGCAGACCGCTGCACTCTGGACCCGGGGAGTGCTGCAGCATGAATTTGGCGTTGAACCGAAGGACATGACATTCTTCATGGAGCGCGTACCTGAGCAGAGCCATGGAGGCGCTACAGGATTCAAAACCCCTGAGGGCGTCACGATTAACCAAATCCCGCTTGATAAGAGCATTGGGTCCATGATGATTTCGGGTGAGCTGGACGCAACATTGCTGTACATAGTGGATCCTAATTTGATAGACCGCAGCACTGCGGACCTCTGGAATCACCCCAACATCAAACCGATTTTCGCTGACCCGTATGCCGAGGGATTGAGGTTCTACCAGAAGACTGGACTGTACCCGATCAACCATGGCATGGTCATCAAACGTGAGATAGTTGAGAAGCATCCTTGGGCGATTCTCAACATATATAAGGCGTTCAAAAAGGCCAACGATATCGCAGGGCAGCGCAGGATGGCTCAGATTGACGAGTACCTTGAAACAGGCGTGATCAACAGAGAATCCAAAGCATCACTAGCAAATCCTTTGATCCAGCATGGAGTAGTCGCGAACCGCTTGGTTCTGGAGACTGCGGCGCAGTACAGCTTTGAGCAGGGGCTGACACCCAAATTGGCCAAGCTTGAGGACGTGTTCGCGAAGGCTACTCTCGAGCAGTAGTCACGAGGCTTATTTTTGGAAGGCCCGCGCTTGCTACTCCGCAAGCGTGGGCCTTTGCTGTTACAGAGGAGAGGCGATGGAAATGCAAGGAACGGTGGCAATAGTCACCGGTGGGGCGGGGGTGGTCGGTTCTGCCGTGGCTAGGAAATTGCTTGACGAAGGAGCAACGGTGGTAATTGCTGACTGCTCCTTGCGAAAACCAACTGAACAGCGCCTGAGCTATGTTGAGACGGACGTGACCTCTGAAGAATCGGTCCAATCCATGGTGGCACGGGTTGTTGCGGATCAGGGGGCAGTGCACGCGCTGTTCAATATCGCAGGCGGGTTTAGGTACGGGCCCGCAATCGAGGACCTTGAAGTGGCTGATTGGGATTCCATGATTAATTTGAACTTGAAATCGACATTCTTGTGTATGAAGCACGTTCTTCCTTTGATGAAGAAGCAGAGATATGGACGAATTGTGTCGGTTGCTGCACGCAGTGGGCTCAAGGGAGACCCAATGGTAGCTCCGTACGCGGTGAGCAAAGGGGGCGTGATTCTGTTGACTCAAACTGCCGCTGAGGAGAGTAAGGCGTATGGAGTCACAGTGAATGCGGTATTGCCGAGCGTAGTGGATACGCCGACAAATCGCGCATCGATGCCGGATGCTGATTTCGATGCTTGGGTCGCTGCGTCTGATCTTGCCGAGGTCATGATTTTTTTGGCATCCGAGCGTGCCCGGGCGGTGACAGGAGCGGCGCTCCCGGTTTACCACAAGGCCTAAGCTCTAAGGGAGATGTCATTGCCGGTGGCGGGTATTTGGGGGTGCAACGGCATTCTCCTCTGCGTAGACCACCGCGGCGCTCTAATTTGACGAGGTCTCTCGCCCCCACGAACAACCCATTAACCGGACGCTGGTGACTCATGGTTTCCACGAAGGCAATCGGCGATTGTGCATGGGTGAACCTGAATAGCCGAGGCTGGTCGATATTGGCGGTAGGTGTTGGAAGTAGACCTCGTTAGCATGTCCCTGAATTCGGTAATAGAAACATAGAGGCAACAACTCACTGCGGAACCCACCTATAGAGACCTTGAGCCAGCTACAGAATTTTCATCACTGTGGGTTTATACGGCAGCTATTTCAGCGAGGGGAAAGTAGCAGGCAACGAATCATACGAATTTCATGAAGAAGCATCGATGATGGCAGCAATGGCAATATGTGGGGTGGAGAAAGGCATACGAGGGGCGGAATCTTCTCAATCACCCAGCACTGCGCCGGGTCAATCACTCTCTGGACTCCTCATGTGCTGGATTTTAGCGTGTTTCAGTCGCAAGTAACTCCACTCTCCTCCTTGCCAAAAGGTGCGGTAGTCAAAGTGACGTATCCTTGAATAGGAATACTGTTTAATAGTGATATTGATTTCATAACCGTTCGAATGTGCGGCTTCATCAACCCGCAGATTAGGGAATAAGCATGGCAAATATAGAGCGATTCAACCCCCCGCAATTGTCCCCTCCACCGGGGAATCGATTTGCGCATGTGGTTCGGTCGGGCAATCGGGCGTGGATCTCTGGGCAGACGGCACGCGGCGCCGATGGAGCCACTGTGGGCATTGGCAACGCAAAGGAACAGGCCGAGAAGGTATACGAAAACCTCCGCATCGCCATGGGAGCGGTGGGTGGGACGTTGGCCAATATCGTCAAAGTCACAATATTTCTCACTTCGGAAGACTCGTTAGATCCAGCACGAGAGGCCCAGAACACATGCTGGAGCGATGCCGAGTTGCCAGCCAGCTCTATGGTCATCGTAAAGGCCTTGGCTCACCCTGATTTCTTAATCGAGATCGAGGCAGAAGCAGTTCTCGATGACTAGCTAGCGAGGTGCGGCATTCCAATCATCTCCGCTGCCTGTAGGCCTGGGGCCCCAACGACCTGCTTCTACCTGAGAGATGAATTCTGCTACCCCTTGGTTGAACATCAGAGGCTCTTCTAGGTTGCAGGCATGACCTGTTTGAGGAAGCACCAGTAACCCCGCTCTAAGTATCGTTCGTTTGAGGAACAGAGAAGGTTCCAAGCAGGGATCATCTTCATCCCCGACAACGATCAACGCAGGTACCTGCATCATTGAGAATTCATTTGCCAGCGAATAGAGCGTTGGTCGACGCGCCTGAAACCCCCGGAGCGTATTGGCTGAGCCTATCGCCGAATGTGCGAGGAAAAGACGAGCGAACTCCGCCCAACCCGTGGGGTCTTTCTCTCGAAATCGAATGCGCGTGGTCCCCGAGAGATAAGTGTCCTGGGCTCCCATACCACCAGCAACTAATTTGTCTGCCCGTTCTTCGGACTCCCTCGCCATAACTTTTGCATCAGCGCTACCAGTGCCTGCGCCGGCAGCGATGATGCCTCTGCACATCTCAGGATGGGCCAACCCAAAATTCAAGACGCAATGCGCGCCCATAGACAGTCCGCATAAATAGGCTTGGTCGATGCCCAGATGGCTTAGGAGTTGATAGAGAGTCTCAATTTGGTGCTCTTGTGAGTAATCGTCAGGTGATGCTGGAACACCTGAAGGGATGTACCCGCGCGCATTATAGGAGACTGTCCGATGACGTCGCGAGAAATAGCTGACTTGGAGCCCCCAACTGTTCATGCTGCCTGCGAATTCATGGCAGAATACTATCGGTGTGCCAACACCGACATCAGCGTACTCAATGTTTACCCCATCCAAATGTGCTGTTGGCATGAAATCTCCCGCCATCATGGCTGATGCTAGTACGGGGGAATTGTACTGCTAGTGAAATTCCTCCGCAGGGCGCCTGGCCATGCGATACTTGTGGCCGACCCTCAGAATCAGGTGTATCCCTATGGTTTCAACACAGTACGGCCTTATCCGAACCATCCAGGTTCGAAATGCCAATGTTCCTGGTGTCCTTGGATCTCTAGCTACCGCTGTCGGTCAGGCGGGCGCGAATATAGGCAACATTGTGACGGTTCACATCAGCCAGAATAATGTCGTGCGTGACATTGATGTTGTAGTTCGCGATGAAAACCACCTTGCTGACGTCCTCTATCAGCTTAATTCGCTTGATGCTGTGGACGTTCTCGACACTAGGGATGAGGTAATGGGTTTACATCGCGGCGGGAAAATAGAAATGGTGAGCCGTCACCCGGTTGATTCCATCGCAACTCTGCGGAAGGTGTACACACCTGGCGTCGCGGATGTGTGCCTTCGTATTGCGGATAACCCTGGCCTTGCTCGCCTTTATACGACGATAAACCGCAGCGTAGCCATCATCACCGATGGGTCGGCGGTGCTCGGCTTGGGCAATATAGGACTCGCTGCCTCCATGCCGGTAATGGAAGGGAAAGCGGCGTTACTACACCAGTTCGTTGGCCTGAGCGGAATTCCATTGCTGATTGATGCAGCATCAATTGATGAATTCGTTGAGGCGGTAGTGCGTATAGCACCAACGTTTGGTGGTATTCATATCGAGGACGTTGCTGCTCCTGGCTGCTTCGAAATAATCGAAAAATTGCGCGCAAGGCTGGATATGCCTGTGATGCAGGATGATCAGGACGGTACGGCGGCAGTTGTTTTGGGAGCAGTGATTGCTGCTAGCAAAGCGGCCGAGTCTCCGCTGCGGCAGCTGAAGATTGGCCAGGTGGGATTGGGGGCTGCTGGCCAAGCAGTGGCAGACCTGCTGATGCACGCGACCGACAATCCTGTGTTCGGCGCCGATATCAATGGTGAAAGCTTGGAGCGCCACAAGTCCCACGGAGGGATTCCTTCTAGTCTTGAGGAGGTCATGAGGACTGCCGATTTGGTTGTGGCTACTACGGGTGTGCAAAATCTGATTAAGCCTGACATGGTCCGCCCAGGTCAGATAATTTTGGCACTCTCGAACCCGCACCCCGAGATTGACCCGCAAGTGGCGCTAAACCACGGAGCGAGACTGGCCGCTGACGGGCGCTCCGTGAACAACGTGTTGGGATACCCGGGGATATGGAGCGGTGCCCTGCGTAGCCAAGCTAAGGAAATAAACCGTGAGATGCTAGTAGCGGTTGGTCAATGCCTGGCCGAGTTGGCCCCCGAAGGGGAATTGATGCCCAACCCTCTTGATCTTGATGTGCACAAGCGCGTGGCCTACGCGGTCGCTAGAGCGGCTGTGGCAACCGGAGTCGGCATGGAGATGGGGCCTGACGAACTCGAAAACGGGCACGGGCGCTTGGCTTGATTGATCAACCGCCAGGCTAGAGTTGCACACACGGGTGTAAAGGCACGGTTTTAGAATTGCTCGTCGAAGTTGACCGAACCTGTGACGCCTACTTGGTAGGCAGATACTCGTCGCTCGAAAAAATTAGAGAGCTCCTGTACATCCTGCAATTCCATGAATGACAGCGGGTTTCGAGTGCCGAAATGCTTAGGCATTCCTAGGTTTATAAGCCGCTGGTCGGCCACGTATTCTAAGTAGCCACGCACTTCCTTGACCGTGAGCCCCGCGACTCCTCCATTTAGAAGGTCTTCAGCGAATTGAGTCTCGCAGTCAACTGCCTCCTCCATCATCTGAACAATTTGCTCGCGCATGTGGTCGTCGAAAAGGTGTGGGTATTCGTCACGTACGGTTTGGACAACAGTCAGTGCGAAATTCATATGCCCGCTTTCATCACGGAAAACCCAATTAGTGCCGGATGCTAGGCCGTTCAGCAGCCCTTTAGATCGCATAAAGTAAACATAGGCGAATGCCGCGAAAAAAAAGAGCCCCTCAACGCAAGTCGCGAAGCAGATGAGATTGAGAAGGAACTGACGTTTCTGTGCATCGGTATCTAGCGCATCGGTGCCGTGTAGCGAGTCGAGCCACCGAAAGCAGAATTCAGCTTTTCGCTTAATCGATGGAATGGTCTCGATCGCGCGGAAGGCCTCATGGCGCTCATCCAAATCAGGGATGTAAGTGTCCAGGAGCGTTAGGTAAAACTGCACGTGAACGGCTTCTTCGAAGAGCTGGCGCGAGAGGTACAGCCGACCTTCTGGCGAGTTAATGTGCTTGTATAGATTCAGTACCAAATTGTTGGAAACAATCGAGTCTCCCGTGGCGAAAAACGCAACCAGTCGTTGCACCAAATGCCTCTCAGGATCGGAGAGTTTTTGGTTGAGGTCTTTGAGGTCGCTAGAAAAGTCAACTTCTTCGACAGTCCATGTATTGCGTATCCCATTTTTGTACATCTCGTAAAAATCGGGGTATAGCATAGGACGGAGAGTGAGATTGAAGCCGGGGTCGAGAATTGGCATTCGTAGTAAAAGTCCTTTTCAGATTGACCGCAGGAGGGCGCAGCGAAGCGCTGGCGGAGCCGCGTGAAACCAGTCTCACGCACTATGTATCAATACTTCAAGTCATGGAAAACGAATCAACGCAGCACGAGGGGAGTCCGAAATCATATTCTCTCGTGCTGCGTTGTGCCTACTGACAGGCCTCGCAATTTTCAGGATTCTCGAGCGAACAGGCAAGCGCCTCTGCGTCGGTAACAATTTTTTCATCCGAAGCTGTCAATGTGGTTTGGAGTATCCGAGTGGCAGGGCGAGACCGTAAATAGTAGGTAGTCTTGATGCCAGATTTCCAGGCGTAGAGATACATAGATGAGAGCTTTCCGATAGTGGGAGCCGCCATGAATAAATTAAGCGACTGCGATTGGTCTATGAATGGCCCACGAGCTGCAGCCATGTCAATAAGCGCCTTCTGAGGGAGTTCCCATGCGGTCCTGTAGAGAGCCCTGGTTGCTTGGGGAATCTCGTTGATGTGCTGAATTGACCCTTCGCCTGCCTTGATCTGGTTACGTATCGATTCGGTCCAAAGCCCGGCCATCTTGAGGTCCTCAACCAGATAATTGTTAATCTGAAGGAATTCTCCTGAGAGCGTTTCGCGCTTGAAGAGGTTTGAAATTTGAGGCTCAATGCATTCGTACGCAGCGCTGATGGATGCGATGGTTGCAGTGGGTGCGATGGCAATAAGAAGGGAATTGCGCAGGCCGAACTGGGCAATTCGCGCCTTGAGAGCACTCCATTCGGGCTTCAATGGTGTTACTCCCCAAAAATCAAATTGGAGGTCTCCTTGGGACGCCCGCGTGTCCTGGTAGGTCTCGTGAGGGCCATGGGCCTCTGCGAGTTCAGTTGATGTAGAGAGTGCCCAATAATAGATTTCCTCTTGAATACGAGCAGAGAGTTCGACTGCCCTTGGGTCATCGAAAGGGAGGCGCATCTTAAACATGACGTCCTGAAGGCCCATGACACCAAGCCCAACAGGACGCCATTTACTGTTCGAATAACCTGCGGAGCCCGTGGGGTAAAAATTGATGTCGATGACACGATCTAGGTAGCGAATAGCGGTCTGAACTACCGTACCTAGGCGAGCATAATCAAAGTTACCGTTCTCTACGAAGTGCCCCAAATTTACGGACCCTAGATTGCAGACAGCCGTTTCGTCGTTACTGGTGACTTCAAGAATCTCGGTGCAGAGATTGGAAAGGTGAATGACGTTCTCGGGCCTGAGAGTTTGGCTAGACTTGCGGTTGGACGCATCTTTAAAAGTCATCCAGCCATTACCGGTCTGGGCTAAGGTGCGCATCATCTTGGCATAGAGCTCACGGGCTGGCACCTGGCGTTCAAATTTCTCTTGGGCCTCGGCCTGCGTGTAGAGGCGCTCGAATTCATCGCCGTAGGTGTCGACCAACTCGGGCATGACCTTAGGGTCGAAGAGGGACCATTGCTGGTCATTTTCGACTCGACTCATGAAGAGATCGGGCACCCAATTGGCTAGATTTAGATTATGGGCCCGGCGAGCTTCATCCCCGGTGTTCTCTCGGAGGTCGAGAAATTCCTCTATATCGTTGTGCCACGTTTCCAAGTAGACGCATGCAGCCCCTTTGCGCTTGCCGCCCTGGTTCACCGCTGCTACCGATGAATCTAAAGTCTTGAGCCAAGGAACAACCCCGTTCGACTGGCCGTTGGTGCCGACGATGAGGGAGCCCTGGGAACGAACTCGCGAGAAGGAAACTCCAATGCCACCAGCGAATTTGGATAATTTGGCTATGTCGGTGTACTTGTTGTAAATAGATTCGAGGTCGTCCATCGGTGAGTCCAGCAGGTAGCACGATGACATCTGAGGGTGACGAGTGCCCGAATTGAAAAGCGTTGGCGAGCTCATCATGTAGTCCAGGTGGGACATGAGAGTGTAGAGCTCGATAGCTTCACTGGGAGACTCAGCAAGCCCGCAGGCAACACGCAGGAAAAAATACTGCGGGGTCTCAAGTGATTCTCGGCTTTCAGGGTGTTTGAGCAAGTATCGGTCGTAGAGTGTGCGCACGCCGAAGTACTCAAATAGCCTATTACGGCTGGAATCAATCGCATCGTTCAGCTTCCGGTTGTTCTCGTTTACAAAGGCCGCTACGTGATCAGCGATGAGGCCAAGAGCATGGCCTGCCTTCACGGATTGGGAGAATGATTGAATATCGAGATTCTGAACCTCCTTCTCCACGTAAACAGAGAGAAGGCGTGCGGCAAGCTTAGAGTACTGCGGTTCTTCAGCGATGAGTGACGCGGCCGTTCGGATGGAGAGCTCATCGAGTTCCGCAGTGGTTGCTCCGTCGTACAAACCGCTGATGGTCCGTGTAGCAATCCGGAGCGGGTCAACTTCGGTGAGATCTCCTGCTGCGCGCTCGACAGCGCGGACAATCTTCATTACATCCGCAGGCTCGAGAGCTCCACTCCGCTTGCGTACTTGCATAGTGGTGGAAGAGGCAGATACCTCCTCTACCGGCTGTTGCGGAAATATTTTGTTAGCTGGTGTCGGCGTGTACGTCATCTGGAGATCCTCTCACCATCGGGCGTCAATGTCTCTGCCCGTTTGCCTGCCCTTTGAATAATGAGCAACGAAGGCGGATTACACACCCCCTATGTAGGAGTGTCAATACGGTTTTGTACAACATATTGTAGCAATTTACGTATTTGCGAGTTACTGTCCCGCCGGCCCTACCCCCGGTAGTTAGCCGTAGGCGACCATTCAAAGAGCATGTTCATTCAGGTTGCCGCTTCCTCGCAATGAGCATTTGTCAAAATAGAGGGGGCAAGAGCCAGCGGCTGCCAATGGTAGCGCGGCTGTACTAGCGCTCGTTGCTCTAGCGAGCTTTGTGAAAGGCGACGTGGACATCGCCGGTGATTCGAGTGAGAAAACCTGCTTCGCATCCGGCAAGATAATAGTCCCAGGTGCGTATGAAGTAATCGTCGTAGCCGTGGGCGCGTACGTCGTCAATCTTGGCCCAGAACCGGTCTCTCCATTGGTGAAGGGTAATGGCGTAGTCCAGGCCAATGTCTTCCGACGAGTCGAGGACTAGCCCTGTAGAGATATTGACTCGCTCCAATTCCGCGAGCGACGGCAGAACGCCGCCAGGGAATATATATTTTTGTATCCAATTGACGCCAACCTTCTGCGCCTCGAATGCATTGTCGGGAACGGTGATGATTTGCATGGCTAATCGCCCACCGGGTTTGAGAAGGAAGGCGCATTGCTTAAAGAAAGTTTCGAAATATTCAACGCCCACGGCTTCGAACATTTCGATGGACACTATGTTGTCGTACTGACCAGTAACCTCTCGATAATCAGTAAGCTGGACGTCAATCAATTCGGCCAAGCCTGCCTCTTTGATACGCGCAACTGCCATGGCGAATTGTTCTTTGGATATGGTGACGGTCGTGACATGGCAGCCGTAGGTGCTAGCCGCGTAAATAGCAAACCCGCCCCACCCGGTGCCAACTTCAAGGAGTCGGTCACTTTTAGATACTTTGGCTAGTTCGCACAGCCTTCTGTACTTGTTGGCTTGGGCTTCTTCTAATGACCCGGCACTCCCCTCAAAGACTGCGCTTGAGTACGTCATAGTCTCGTCGAGAAAGAGCTTAAAGAAGTCATTTCCTATATCGTAATGAGCGTGAATATTGTCTTTGCTACCTTCGACCGTGTTGGAACGACTGCGATGGCTTTTTATGTTCCTTGCGCGTGAAATAGCACGAAGCATGCCCTTGTTCAGGTCGATGACTCTCCGGTTCTGAATGGCTAGGGAGAGAAGTCCCACGATGTCGGGAGAACTACACAGTCCCGTTTGATAGGCCTCTCCGAACCCAATCTCACCATGGAACAAGAATTGCCTAAAGAACGAATTCCCCTCTACTCGTAAAGTGGCTTCGGGGCCAGGATGACCCGAGTCAATCAATTTGATTGAACCATCGGGGAATTCGACAAGCAACTTGCCTACGCGTATGCGGCTAATCACCTTAATCAACGCCCATCGGGAGAATACATCGCCAATTGAGCGAGCGGTGTTACTTAGAAAGCCCATCGATTCACCAGTGGGACGGGATAAATTGAACGCTTCCCGGGCATCGCGCATAGCTATTGCTAAGCGCTTGTGTCTCCCGTGATCGTCCGGACGTCAACCTTGTTCACTATGAAGGTGCGCATCTTAGTGCGAAGACTCTCATAGATGCCGGTGTGAAAGCGGATGCCGCTATCAGGCGCTCCTACCCACTTGGTGGGCATGGGAAGTCCTACTTTCTCTAGTATCGCTTCGCCCAGCAGTCCATACCCCGCGCCGCCAAGCCTATTCATGGCACCACGAACAACCCGAGCAGGGAAAGGCCCTATTGGGTACTCTCGAGCTACCGCCATTTCGACCAATAATTGCCCCGACCGTCTCATACTGCCTGCGCTTTCAGCGAAGTTGCGAACGAGCTCTTTGGCGACATGGAAAAAATCCACGTTGAGCTTCTGCATCCATGTGAGTGCGAGCGGGCCACAGTCAGGAACTAACTGTGTTCCTGGCATTTGGAACGTAGAGAGTGCCTTGGCAACCAATTCAATCAACTCCGGGTTCTCTTCCACCTGAACGGCGGTTAGGCTGCGATACCACACGGTGTGTAGAGTTTCCCTCCGCTTCACCAATGTCGCGAAATGAGCAGCCTCAGGTGCCGCAGGTCGCATCAAATTAGCGAGTAAACCGTGCCAATTGTCCGTGAGATATTCCTGGACCGTGCCGAATGTGGTCAACTCAACAGGAGATATGCCACAGCAGTGCTCGTAAACACGTGCTTGGAGCTCGCGGGTCTGACGATCTAACTCCTCTTCGGTGAACCCGAGAGAGCGAAGCATCATGTAGTAAGGCATGGAGTGCGTGTACTCGTCAGGTACCCAAACTTCTTTATTGAAACGGGAAAGCCAGTCAGCGTTGTAAGCTAAAGCGCCTTCTTGGAACCTGGCTGCATAGGTGTCCGTTCCAGCTTCAGTCAACATGGCAAGGCGAAGCATTTTGACGAAGTCTTCTTCGGTGATGCCCTCAGGAAGAGAGTCAACAACAGCTCTGACATCAAGCTGCTCTGGAACCTTTGCCATATCGTCAAGGTTAATCATACGGCCCGGGCGGGCAATGATCTGGTCGACCACGGCATTCAACTTGGGGGCCGCCGTGGCTGGCAAACTATATGTGGAAGAGCCGCTCATCGGTGTGCTCCTTCTCTAGGTGCGTCGCGTGTATATTGCTTTTGGCCGGAGTAGCAAGGCTCATACCAGGGCCGATTGGCATTCGCCAACCGCTACGGGAACTCTGCTGAAGTGTATCAGTGAAGGTCTCTCGCTCGAATCTAGAGGATGCGAGTGCTGTTGTCTACGCACCACATTGCGACTAACGCGCGATTCTTGTAGGAGAATACTTACCGCAGAGGTGGAGTCACCGGTAGGCTGTCGGTGCAGGGGGGGGAAGCGGGCGTTTGACCGGAGGCCCTGCAAAGGTAAATTCGATGCACGGCATTCGGTCTAAGATGCGGCGTGCAAGGAAAAATGGCCCCCACCACGGAAGGTGCAGCCGGCGGTTGATTCTGATAGCCGCGATTAGCCATCCGAACAACCGCTGTTCGGATCCTGGTCGATGCGCCCAGCGATCGAGAAAGGCGAGTAGGGGGTAAATCCGATCGATGGGATCGGTGATGACGCGGGCTACGGTAGGGATATCGTAGTAGACGCCGCTTTCGACAGTGTGGATAGTGACCAGCGGGTGCGCGAGAACGTTGGCCACCCAGTCGCGCTTGCCTGGGTAACCAGATATGTATACGCAGTGCGCTCTGGTGGAGTGGGGGGACCACACGAATGTGGTTTCGGTGGTGCGTTCCTTGCCCGACATGCGGCCGACCGCGGTGAATCGGATGACGAAATCATGAGAAAGAGAGTTCATCAACCCGTCAGGAAATGGAAGTTGCTGTTCATTAGCCATGGGGGACGAGTATAGCGAGTCGCACGAGGCGGACACGAAGCCTCGGGGCTACTACGGCTGGTGACGTAAGGTACCTACGTTAGCACGCTGGCGTTCTCGAGGCGCTGTGCTTTTCACCAACGCGGCGGCGGAGGAGCTGACTTCACGTGATGCCGCAGAGGAATTTAACCTAAAAAAAATGGACAGGAACCATCACTACGGCGCGGCACGCGATGGGCGCACATCCCGGAGTGCGGGAAAAACA
>Ga0302127_10001220_pt1 | contig 15047 bp, 9 predicted proteins | sample CB4_SCM_MG_FD_204452 | JGI IMG/M metagenome (GOLD analysis project Ga0302127, IMG submission 204452) | Marine microbial communities from Western Arctic Ocean, Canada - CB4_SCM | ecosystem: Environmental > Aquatic > Marine > Oceanic | place: Canada: Western Arctic Ocean | collected 2017-09-24
TAGATATTAATGGAGGAACATCAGTTCTAGAAAATGCATATCTCGGTTGGAACACTTCAACCTCGGCAGGAATAATGACTCCTAATTTCACCTCGTCGATTGATATGATCATGGATGGTGCGGTTTCAGATACCGGAATATGCATTGCATTAACATGTGAGATTGGACCAATGGTGGCTGCAGGAATTGGGGCACCGGGTGCCGGAACTACAGCAGTAAGGTCTTTGTTATATGGATATTCAGATGTTTCTGAACCTGAATTGACTCACATAGATTGGTCAGTTTATTCTTTAGCAGCTACGGCATTTAGCAATCATGGAGGAGGCGCAGATTTAACTGAAGTAGATAACCTCAAAGAAAGATTAGAGGCGGTAACTGAATCCACACTTGGCAGTCCAGTTTCAATAAATAATCCTGAAGCATTAGAATATGTGTTATTTGGAATTAATTCAGATACTGAAAATGCTGCTGGGCTTTTGACTACTACAGATTTCTATGGAATACCATTAAACGGAGTTGCGCTATTCCTATTAGGAGCCTCAGGAAATGCTTTTGATGCCATGGTTGAGTATAAAGTTGGACTTAGTCAATTGCTCAACCTTGTAGATTACTCAGGAAGATGGTTAGCATACGATAATCCTCTAATTGGTACTCCAAGTGATTTTCCAATGATATTAGTTGGCGGTGCTGGCACATTAAACGCTAATGAATGGTGGTTAGAATCATTTGGAGGTAATGAACCAATAAATAATGGATATCTGAGCATAGGTTTGAATAGAGACATATTAGAAGGAACAATAGATTTATCTCCTGAAAAGGCAAATCAAATATTATATACAGGAGCATATGCCTTAACAGGAGATTTTGCTACAGCATTTATGTATGGAGAATTAAGTGGATATTCACTTCCTATGTCTGCTTCTGGGCCTGTTATGGGAGGAGAACAAGTTGTTTGGGATAATGCATATGTTTCATCAATATACGACATATCAGAATTAGAAGCAGCGGCATTAAAAAGTTGGGTAATTGATTTTATGTTCCCTGCAGTAGTTCCTGCTTTACTTAATTTCCAATATTCCGCAACAGCTTACACCACCCAGCCAATGAATAATTGGTTATATGGATGGGATGATGCAGTACTGGCTGGACTCGGTAGATTTAGTTGGGTGACATTAGAAACAAATGAAACATATTTTGGATCTATATCTTGGGACAACCCTGAAGGGATATCAACAGGAGACTATACAGTATATCAGATGAGCACAGGTACTGGGGCTAATAATGCTGATAATATGGAACATGGACTCCTTAGAGGATATATTAATTCAGATGGAGATGGATTGTGTGATTTCAAACTTAATGCAGATGGAGAAGCCGAATACGAAGTTGCTTGTGAAGTAAATGAAACGTATGGAATGACCGAATACTTACCCTGGAGAGCCCCTCATAATGAGGCTGCAACTTATGGATTATTATCCGATAGCGTTGGCAACTCAGATACAGTTTGGGCTGGTACGATTGGCGGAATAGCTAATGCTGAGGAGTCCTTTAGTGTAAACCTAGTAGGATATGCCGTTGCTACAAGTGAAGTTGGTGATGAAGTAAAATACAAAGATATTCCAATGATAGAGCATAGCATAACTCTTGAGCCTGCTAATAATCAAATTCAAGGTAAGTTAATTGGAAGTGGCACATATGTTGATGCAATGCCTGGTGCATTACCAGTTTACTTTGGATCTCAAGTAGATATCAAGGTTGAACCAATAACAAATGTGGCGATGTATGGGAAATCAACTTCTTCATTCTACTTTGATTATAGAGGACCAGGAAGCGTGGATCCGGATTTTAGTGCTGATTATGTACAAACAGTTTTCGAAATTCATACATTTAGTGAAATAGGTGACGAGGATGCTAAAACATTCAAAGGTAAGGTCTTAGATCATACTGGACCATTTTTCTGGTGGAATATAGCAACACAACAAGATACGAAAGATACTGAACTAGCGGCACTAAATGCTATTGGTTATTTATCTGCTGTGATGTATATCGGCGGTTTTGCTTTAATTATATTCGGGGCTGTGAATCTAACTAGAATAATCAGTTCTTCTTCAGATAAAACTTCGTCTTCTTTGGATTCGATGATTGTTGAAGAAGAGTGATATAAATTATATTTCTAAATCAACACAACATAAACTTGAACGCGTGTACCTCCACAGAGAACACGTGGGAAATAGACTACGCCATGTAGATCAAATGAAGGCAGTAGCGGTCCTTTGTATGGTAGAAGTGCATACTGCAGCGATAATACCTCCAGAAGGGATTACAGTTGGACACCCTGCAGCATTTATTGCTGCGGCATTTGGAGGAATGGCAGCTCCAATGTTCATAACTTTGTCAGGATGGGGAATATATAAAAGTGGATTAAGGAAGAATAATGCGAAAGATAAAAATTGGACAAAATGGATACTATCTCGTGTTTGTTTATTGTTTATCTGCCAAATAATAGTTAATATAGCACTAAATATGGACAGAGGTGGTCGCTTTTATTGGCAGACACCTGGTGTACTTACTTTGTTAGCAATTGCTTCATTATTGACCCCAATAATCATAATGATGTCGAATAGGATAAGAACATATATGATGTTAATAATGATAGTTTCTCCTTTATTAATTGGAGAATATAGCGGATTAGAGTGGTCATGGAGCCATAGAGTTGATTCGCAGGGAGTTTATGAATGGATAGAAAGACTATTGTGGAATGGTACATATCCAGCCACTCCATGGCTTGGATACATATTTTTAGGATCGTTGATTTTTGATTTCCAAGATAAGCCCGAAACCAGAGATAATGTCATAAAAATTGGACTGGTCATTACAGTATTTTCAATTTTTATTGCAATAATTCAAAAAAAGGCGTGGGCCTTGACTTCTGGAAATGCATTATTGACTTTTTTTCCTGCAAGTTCATTCTTCCTAGTAGTCTCAGGGACTGTAGTAGTTCTAATTATGAAGATACTTGAAGGAGATGAAATATCTGGCGGAAAGGCGAAATTTTCGGAAAGATTATCATCATTGGAAGCAGTTGGAAGAATAACATTAACAATATATGTAGTTCATTTCATAATTCTAGGAATAGCAGCTTTACTGCTGATAGATAAGCCAAGATTCGGCCTCTTTACGGCATTTTCAATAACTATAATTCATACATTGCTATGGATACCGTTGGCGAATTGGCATCAAAAAAATATACCGAATATATCTTTTGAAAATTTGTTAAGAAAAATAAATTAGCCTTACGTATAATCTGTTGTCCAACTTATTGGCCCGAACCATATATTTCCCTCATCGTTAGAAGCCTTGATTCTTGCATAATAAGTAGTCCCACAACAATCTAAGCCAGATAACTGATAAGATTCATCACCTACATTTGGTGAGCCCATATTAGCACTATTATCCCAACCGGATGATTGCGAACCAGAATCACTAGTTCCATAATAAAGCGTCAAAGTAGTATCAGTACCATTATCATAAGTTTCCCAATTTATTTCAACAGAAGTAGTAGATACATTACTAGTTCCGACATCCCTAAGAATTGCAGAATAAGAATAATATTCCCCCCTTAAAGGGTCTTCGACCCATACAGGTAGATGAGATAAGGCATCAAATGTATCCGGATTTAGTGGGAATCCCCATGCCTTATGATAAGGTGCTAAATTATATCCAGTAGAATTAGAGATATGCATAGTCCATGAATTAAATTCCTCAATATCGCCGACTGGAACTTCATTTGAAGGTAAATCATAGTAAACAGATAATGCTGTAGTAAATGGATTCCACCCCCATTCTTCTTTAATTATCAAATGTGTATCTAATGCAATCCAAACAGACCAATTATTAATATTAGAGCCATCATCAAAATAGTTAGTCATTCTTGAATTGCGTTGCTCGGGATTTGTGGCACTATGCCCAGTAATTCCAACCAGATCTTCCATTAAATAAACGCTGGCAAGATTACAAGTTGTTTCAGTATTCCCAGGTAAGGTAGATGGCATCCATTGATGATTATGTCCTAATTCATGAAACATTCCCCAATCTCCTTGCTCACTCATATGTGAAAGATCCAAGACATCGGGAACGCTCAAGTCATGGGCCATGAAAGGGTAACCTGAGTGCATCCAGCCTGCTGAAATTTGGGCATCAAATACGGCTCTTTCGATTCTAGGCCACGGAGTGAATCCATACAAAGAATGTTCCATACCAAGAGCTTGATCCCACCAATCCATTAATTCATCAGGATTATCTAAATTACGAATTTCTTGACTGGGGACAGATAAAATGAAAAGATTACTGCCAATTTCAGCCCAAGGAGCGGAGTGGTTTCGAATACTCTGTAGCCAATCTGAAACATCAGTCTCTCCATGGATGTATTGTGGTGCCTCAATGGCATTAGAAATCAAAACATTAAAAATTCCTAATTCCGATCCTGCATCGACTGCAATATATATTGATCCTCCAAAAGCATTTCCAACTTCAATAGTTGAATTATCAACATACCAATATCTTACTATATTCGGAAAACGATGTAATTGTTCTTTACCCCATAGATTATCTGAATGAGCACCGATTAGAACCCATACTCCCCTGTCAATCATAGAAGAGTCAACAGAGATAGAAATGACATCTCCAGGGGCAGCATATAATCCAGTGGACATTCTAATCTTAGAACGCGCCCCTGAATAACCAAAATTACTAGGCAATCCACTTTGATTACCATCAATATTGATTATTTTTGAAATTCTAGAAGTGTTCTCAGGTATCTCTCCAGGGAATTCCGTGTGACTTGGATGGACAGGTAGTTCGTTCGCAGGCAAGTTCTGAGTCAATGCATCCTCGACTCGTAGTAAAACATCTGAGATTGGATCCTCTCCTAAATTATAACCAACGTCTTGCCATAAATTTCCATATTGAATGACTGTCCATCCAGATAAATTAACTGTTTCACGTAATTGCTCCCAAAAATTATCGAAATCTAGTGATACAACTGCTGTGCATATAGAAAGAGTATCTTCAACAATTATTGCATCATTTTCAGATATTGAGTTTCCATGGAGGCGATCTTCAAGAATTGCTTCAATAGCAGCATATGGCCTAGAGAGTCTGTGAGGAATCTGTTCCAAATTAACTGTATCATACCCCCACGCATTGGAAACGAATAATCCAGTTGTTTTAGCAATTTTATTGCCAGGGTAATTATGTGCTAAATCTGAGTTGGAATATGACCAATACCAAGCATGTCCACCCATTATTAATCCTCCTCCAGACAATAAAAAATCTGTAATATTTTGGTTATCTGCATCACTATGACCATTCCAAAATTCATCCAATAGGCAGTCCAATTCTGATAAATCATCTGGAGTAACATCAAGAACAACATTGTGCCCATCGGACTCTAATTCATCTTGGAAATCTTCGAATCCAGCACCGAAAGAAAGCCCAACATTTGCATCATTACCACAAGCCCAGTTAACTGCACGGAGTGAGAAAGCTGTTTCTTCCTCACCTCCTCCTGTAACCCATCCCTCGTGCCCGTATCCAATCATTTTTCCTCTACCAACATGACTGGCAGAAATAACTGGGATATCGGAAGTGTATCCTCCTTCGGCGAAACCTAGAGGAAAGGACCATCGTCCTATAGGTAGAATAGGCGAAGGCCAACCACCCCAATCTGCCTCTCCCATTCCATTCAATAAATCATATTGATCTGCGAGTAAATCATGAATTACAATCCATACATTAGATGTGAATGATCCACCACTATTATTTGACCAAAAGGTATATTCAATCCATTGAGTTCTCTCATCAGGAATTCCAGTAATAGTACCGTTATTTAGGATATTAAGTCCGCTTGGTAAATTTGGATGGACTTCCCAAGTATCAATAGTTGGACCATAATTAACAGGAGATATAGATACACTTTCGTTGGATCCTAAAATGAACTCGTCTTGTATCCATGCAATGTTATTTGGGATTTGATTGGATATTCTTATTGCTATTTCCGTAGATTCATGTCCACCAGTATTGTTTGCCCAGATAGAATAAGTGATCCATATTTGCTCATTTACTGCAATACCAGAAATTTGGCCATTAGTAGAATTAAAGTTCAAGCCTAGAGGAAGAGGGGGAAAAATTTCCCAAAAAATGGGACTTCCCCCACTCCAAGAAGGAATGAAAATTTCCATATCATCTCCAATAGTTAAATCGGCACTGAAAGGAGCGTAATTTAGATTTTCGACTGGTATATCTAAAATTTCCACATATATATCAACAAAAATTGCGCCTTTGGCATTAGCTGCCGTAATTGTATATCTTTGATAGTTCTGAATAGTTATGGGTTTCCCTTCAATTGAACCATCGGATTCTATGAATCTAAGGCCTTGGGGTAATGCAGGAAATATAGACCAAGATTGGATTTCTCCACCAAATATAGATGGATAAAGTTTAATAAATTCATTTTTTTTCCAAGTAAAATTTTCGCCATTATAATTAAGATTAAGGGGCATTTCGGGTAAAGAAATAATTCTTACTTTCGTGAGGGTATTTCCTCCTTTATTTGAGATAGTTATAGTATGATTGGAATCTATTACACTTTCAATAATGCCAGTTAATGAACCATTGTTATTTAATTTCATACCTTGTGGCAATATTGGGCTTATGGACCACTTATCTGGAGTTCCTCCCTCTATCACAGGAGGATTCAAACTACAATAAATATCAACTACACATTGAAGTATCCCGGCCTCATAAGATATTGAAAATGGAGGAATTGGAAAAACCTCAATATCCAATGTAGTTACTGAAAAACCTACATTATTCCTTGCAATAATTGTATACCTTGAGAAATCCTGTTGGCTCAAAGGAGCACCTGAAATTACTCCCGAATCAAAATCTAGGGTAAATCCATCGGGTAATGGTGGATTTATTTGCCATATATCTGGTCCATCTCCAATAAAACTAGGAGTTAGTGCTTGCATATCTTCACCTACAGACAAAACAATTGATTTTTTACCGTAATTTAGATTTTCTGGTCTTAGCATTATTCTACAATATTTGCCAGTAAATATTTCCTTAGAATTGCAATCATCTTCAGTGATAATAACTTCAAAGCAATCATCATGCATAGGATTTGAAATACAATCAATATCGTCATTATCTACAATATTTTCTTCATTTGAGAATCCGGTGCAACCTGATGTAAGCATTAGAGTTACAATCAGTAAAGTTGATTTATATCTCGAGCCCATAATTAAACCTAAACAGGCATTTACTAAAAGAATATCTAATTATTTAAGAGACTATAATCCAGGGTATGCTAGACTTGGTTCAAAGCAGTAGTTTACTGTTTGGAAATTTGATTTAAATTCTTTAACATCGTTTTGAATTACCTTAGGATCTTCTTTTCTAATTAGGGCCCTAGAGAAGAATTTTGCAATATCTTTCATATCATCATTGGACATTCCTAAACGAGTTATTTCAGGGGTACCCAACCTTAATCCGCTTGGAGACATTGCTTTTGAATCACCAGGAAGCATATTCATATTTGTTATTATCCCTGATTTTTCTAAAATTAATGCAGCGTCTCTTCCAGCTCCTGAATCGATTCCTCCATGTCGAGTAAGAACTTGGTGACTAGCGGTATAACCTCTATCTTCAGCAAGTACGTCAAATCCTTCTTCGGCGAGAAATTCCGCCAATGACTTGGCATTGGAAATTATATTTTTTGCATATTCAGCCCCAAATTCTTCAAATTCTGACAAAGCCACAGTTTTACCTGCAACATGATGTAGGTGATATGAAGAACAAACTCCAGGAAATATTCCGTTATTTAACCGCTTCTGAAATTTTTCATCATCTGAATTAGACAATACAAAACCGCCTTGAGGACCGGGGAATGTTTTGTGACTGCTGCCAGTCATAACGTCGGCTCCTTCATTTAAAGGATCTTGAAATTGATTACCCGCGATTAACCCTAAAACATGTGCTCCGTCATACATAACTTTTGCACCGACTTCATGTGCTGCATCAGATAATTCACGTAAAGGAGTAGGGAATAAAAAAACAGATTGCCCGAATAGTGCGAGATTTGGTTGGACTTCTCTTATCATACTTACTGCAGCGTCTAAATCGGGCTCCATCCTATCTTCATCCCAGGGGTATGTAGTAAGATTTAGCCCCCTCATGCCTACTGCACCCATTCTTGCATGAGAAATGTGCCCTCCATCAGCAGTGGATACAGCAGTAATTGTTTGACCAGGTTTTGTTAGTGCCTTCAATACACCTAAATTAGAATTTGTTCCCGATGTTGACTGAATATTTGCAAATTTACAATTGAATACTCTCTTAGCAGTTGCAATGCCGATGCTCTCTATAGTGTCGAAATCTTCACAGCCTTGATAATATCTCTTCCCAGGGAGGCCTTCAGCATATCTTCCATGTAAGTCTGAATTACAAGCCCTCCTAACCAAAGGGCTCAAGATATTTTCACTCGCTATCATTGGGATGCTATCGCGATAATGTCTACCAGAATCATCTACAGCTTGTAAGATATTTGATATCGTGTTTTCATTCTCCATGTTCCGCCATTGAAACCCGGTAAATGATATTGACTATTGTCAAACTTCAAAACTAGAAGACTTTTGCTTAATGGCATGGGTTCAAAATCAAAACAGTTCATTATTGCTGATAAAATTCTAAAATGCCCAATATGTGAGAATGATATGTTTAATACTCAAACGGCTACATTGAATAGTACTATTGCAAATTTTTTGGGAATTGGAAAAGATTACAATTCTTTCAAGGGATATGTCTGCGACAAATGTAGTTACATACTGCCTTTTGTGGAAGAATAAGATTTATTATAATTCAGAAAAACTGCATAAAAATACTTTTAAAGTAAGATTTTAGTGGCGCCGACAGCAGGACTCGAACCTGCGACCTGTGGATTAACAGTCCACCGCTCCACCAACTAAGCTATGTCGGCCCGTCCCTGCGCTTGCTAATACATTCATGAATGAATCGGAATCATTCCCATTCAATTGTACCCGGAGGCTTGTGAGTTATGTCGTATACTACTCGATTTACTTGGCCTTTCAATTTGTTAGTAATTTCAGTACTAATTTCCGTCAAAACATCATGAGGAATTGTAGAATATCTGGCACTCATGCCATCTAAGCTTGAAACTGCCCTTACCACAACAGTTTCGCCATGTACTCTAGCATCTCCATGGACTCCGACGCTCTTTACGGGAAGGAGTGCTGCAAAGTACTGCCATGGTAAATCGCACCTGCCAGCAGCAGCAGCAGCCTGAAGGTGTTCTTCCACTATATGGCATGCATCACGGCAAGCCTCAACCCTTATTGGAGTTAGATCACCTAATACTCGTACCGCTAATCCCGGTCCAGGGAAAGGCTGCCTTTCACTTGATTCTATTTTTAATTCTCTTGCAATTTTACGGACTTCATCCTTGTAGAACTCCCTCAATGGTTCAACTATCATTAAGTTGACATCATCGGGTAAACCGCCAACGTTGTGATGAGATTTTATCACGTCTCTATCACCGCCTCCTGATTCAATCCAATCCGGGGCTATAGTTCCCTGGACTAAATATTTAGCACCACAAAGTTTCTGTTCATCTTCAAAAACACGAATAAATTGTTCGCCAATTACTTTTCTTTTCTCTTCGGGGTCAGTAATACCTTCTAACTCAGCAAAAAACCTCTGAGATGCGTATACTACTTTGAGTTCAATTCCCATTTTAGTAAACATTTCTTTCACTTCTTCAGATTCATTTTTACGCATAAAACCTGTATCAACGTAAACACAATGTAACATACTCCCAACTGCCTTATGAGCCAGTACTGCAGCAACTGTGCTATCAATTCCTCCTGAGCATGCAATTATGGCTGTATCATCTATTTTTGTTTGAAGTGCGTGAATTGCTTCTTCTATTAGTATTTCAATTTTCAATAAAATCATTCCCTTAATGCTGCATCATCTAACAATACTTGATTGGCTCTATCGTTACGGTATTTTATAACTTGAGTGGAAACTTCATCATTACTGAGAGCTAATATCTGACCAGCCAAAATAGCTGCATTGTCTCCTCTCCCTACTCCTACTGTGGCCACAGGCATCCCAGGTGGCATTTGGACTATTGACAATAAACTATCAAAGGGAACTGCCCCTCCTACGGGAACTCCGATAACAGGTAAACTTGTCATTGAAGCGATAACTCCTGGTAATGCAGCGGCCAATCCTGCCATTCCTATGAAAATTTTACATCCATTATCAATAGAATTTTCTACAACTGCTTCAAGATGTTTTGGAGTTCTATGGGCAGAAGCAATATGCACTGAATGATTGATGTTTAAAATTGACAAAATCGAAGTACATTTATCGCAAACAGGCATATCAGACTTGGAACCGAGTATTATACATACATCCATGGCACTTCGAAGGGAAAGAGGTACAAATGCTTACCGTTGAATTGATAAGAGTAATTATTCCTCTTCCAGTTGTGAAAGAAATATTTCTGGCCACTGAATTCCGGTTATTGGAGGAGGATTTAGTAAAAGATCTTCTAGAGTTTCTTGCCTCTCATGTGTAGTAAAAAATGGGTCTTGTACAAACCCTGATTTATGAACAAATGTAATTGAAAGAAAGTTATACTTGCTCCTACAAATCCCCGATAAGGTCAGATACCCTCCGGCACACTTTGATGATGCAATCAACCCTATCTTCCATTTATTAGAATTAATGTTCCAATCGTTACTCAGGTTATCGCTATTCCAATTTTTTTTATCTATTGGAATAATAAAACGAGAAGGAGGGATATTCATCATATCCTGAATTAATCCAAAAGTTCTAATCATTGCAGCACAAAAGAAGGCATAAGAAAGCCAGCCAAACATAGGATCTATAAAGATATGTACAGGAAATATAAAAATTCCTAGAAGTAGTAGTTTCCAATCCACAGGTAAGGTAAAAAATCCACCAATATGAGATAGTTGTAATTCACGAGAATTGAATAATGGATAATAAACCAGAAACCATGACAAGAAGAAGAAAATAAATGCCAAAGACTGGTCATCAGGAGTTTTACCTGGGAAAATTAGCGGAATTATTGTCAATATTAAAAAAAAAGGAGACCATGCTAAGGGCAACAATAAACTGTGTGCTAATGGCTTCATCCTTTGACGCATCCATCCAAAATTTCCTAATCTTGGAGTTGCATATCTCCAATTATCATTTGGCATTAATTCACCATTTCTAATATCCGGGGGGAGTTGATTTTCGAGATCCCACCATGAGGGATCGCCTAAGAGCCAATCGTGATCTAACTGGGCGTCCATAGTAGTTCGACTGGCCCATCATTATTCGATTCTTTGGATATTACTGGCCGGATTCATTCCCAGGATGTTTGAGTATTAAATTCCTAGCAGCCCAGACTTCGTCCACACGTTTCACATCCGTAGTGTGTGGAGCTGATGTCACTAAATCAGGATCTTCAGATAGTATCTTATGCAAATCTGATGCAAACTTATCTAGTACTTCTTTTGACTCGGTTTCTGTTGGCTCTATCATCAAACATTCAGGCACTATAGTAGGGAAGTAAAGAGTAGGTGCCATCACCCCATAATCCAATAGTCTCTTGGCCACATCTTTGCCAGTAACGCCGTGCAGTTCTTTCAAAGGAGTGAGAGACAAAGTGAACTCATGCATAACTAAATCAGCAGGAGCTCCGTTAAGAGGCATGACGTGAATTTTTTTAGCTATCTCTGGATCTGGATTCATTATTCTATGACGTAGATAATTTGAATTCAATACTGCATGTTCACTCATTTTCTCAAGTTCTTTTCCATATCTTCTATAAAATGCCCATGATCTAACCACTGCCCCAGCATTACCATTCCATTGCTGAACCTTACCAATACTATTTTCGCCAACATCTTGCCAGAAATACCAATATCCATCATCCACTCCTTTTGGATCTGCTTCAACTTGATTTCTCCTACCAGCTAGCGGTGTTGGTAAAAATTGAGAAAGATGCGATTTGACTCCTATCGGGCCACTTCCCGGCCCGCCACCTCCATGCGGTTGGCTGAATGTTTTGTGTAAGTTATAGTGGACAGCATCAAAACCCATTCTTCCAGGGTCTGTCTTACCAATTATTGCATTGAAATTTGCACCATCATAATACATTTGTCCACCTGCAGAATGAACTATTTCAGCGGCCTCTGCAATTTGATGCTCGAAAACTCCCAATGTAGAAGGGTTTGTTATCATCATTGCTGCCGTATCATCTCCAACGGCTGATTTCAAAGCTTCTAAATCTAAGCGTCCATCATCACCACTTGGGATTTCAATAATATCATAGCCACACATGGACGCTGATGCAGGATTTGTACCATGTGCAGAATCAGGAACAATCACTTTAGAGCGATGCCCTTGGCCTTGCTGCCTATGATATTCTTGGATGCATCTGATTGCAGTAAATTCTCCTTGCGCCCCTGCAACTGGCTGTAATGTAACTTGATCCATGCCTGAACACGTAGCTAACATTTCTTGCATTTCGAAGTAAATAGCTAAAAGTCCTTGAACATGATGTTCAGGCTGGAGTGGGTGAATTTTATCCATCCCCGGTAATTGAACAATTTTTTCATTTACTCTTGGATTGTGTTTCATAGTACAGGATCCGAGAGGATAAAATCCATTATCAATACCAAAGTTACGATTTGAAAGCCAAGTATAATGCCTTACTATTTCTGGTTCACTAGCTCTTGGCCATTTTGGAAGGGATTTTCTGCGAAGTTTCTTTGGTATTAATGAAATTAAAATTTCTCTCTCTATGGATGGTTTTGGTTGAGCCCATCCGGCCCCTTTGGCACCATTGAAAGCAAATAAATCACTCATTTGTTCACCTCTATCCATTCAGATAATCCCAAATAAAGGGATTCTATATCTGACTCAGAAGTTCTGTCATCGACCCCTATAAGTAAACAATGATCCATTGATTTCCACCATATTCCTAGATCCAGTCCTGCAATAACTCCTAATTTATCCAAATAAGTCAATGCTTCAGAAGCTAGATGAGGCAATTTTACTGCAAATTCTCTGAAATTATACTTACCGGGATCGACTAGTTCTATTCCTTTGATAGATGAAATAGCTTTCTTAGTTAATTCGGTATTTGCTGCTACCCTTAATGCCAATCTTTCAAGCCCTTCAGGGCCCAATAATGACATATGTATTGCCCCCATTAACGCAATTAGTGTTTCATTTGAACATATATTAGATGTTGCACGATGTCTTCTGATATGTTGTTCTCGAGTAGATAATGTTAGAGTAAAAGCCTTATTTTCATCAGTATCTTTTGTGAGGCCAACTATCCTTCCGGGCATTTGCCTGATATATTTATCACCACAAGCAAATAATCCATAAATTGGGCCTCCTGCTGTAGGTCCGATACCAAAAGCTTGCCCTTCTCCAACAACAATATCGGCACCCCAACTACCCGGTGGATCAATTATCCCTAAAGAAACGGCGTCTACACCTACTATTAATGCGGTCTCTTCACCTATTAGTTCTTTAATATCAAGCAATGTATCATCTAACATTCCAAGGCAATTTGGTTGTTCAACATATACGGCACAGCATCCTTCTGCATCCTTAATGGATGTCATGTCAACTTCTCCATTTTCTAAATGCTTTAGAGTTTTTATTTCAATCTCAGCGCCTTGAGTATAATTTTTTATAACTGCTAATCTATGAGGGGGAGTGTATTCAGAAACAAATACGACGCCTTTCTGTATTGCCTTCCTATTGTGAACTCTGACTGCACAAGTTATCGCCTCCGCAGCTGCAGTTGATGCATCATACATAGAAACATTAGCAACAGGGAGGCCCACGAGTTCACTTACCATGGTCTGGAATTCCCACATGGCTTGAAGCATGCCTTGACTAACTTCTGGTTGATAGGGAGTATAAGATGTTAGGAATTCCCCCCTTGTAGCCAACATTGCTACCGCAGTTGGTACGAAATTCCTAACAAGCCCTGCTGAAAGAAAACTGGGCCTATCTTCTAATGTTATATTTGCACCCAACAATCTACTAGCATCAGCCCAGATTTCTTCTTCAGATTGAGGTTCTGGCAGAGGCAAAGGTGTATTTCGGCGTATTTCTAATGGAATATTAGCAAATAAATCATCCATTGTGTTTAATCCTAAAACATCTAACATCTCTTTCTCTCGACCCAAATTTGGCATTTGATCCATCGCCCACACTCTCCTAATTGTTTCCAAAGAGAGCAGGGGGGTGTTTGAATAATTCGGATAGGCTGTTTCTTTTTTTAACACATTATTAATTACCTTGAACTTCTGCCGCGAGTCATGAAGATTGCAATTACTTGGCCAGATCCTTTTATTGCCCCTCACATTCAACAAATGCTTGGCCCAGCGGCAGTAGTCATTACAGATGATATTCTGAAAGACAAAAATGCACTAGATGCCATTTTAACTCCTTGTAATGCACTAATACACATAAATTCATGGTTAAAGGAATCATCTGCAGACAGAAATGATGATGCCGCCTTCCGTGCAATGAGAGAAGAGGCACGGCCAATTCTAGATGCAGTAGATCGCCATGGTAGTTTACATATGATAATCCTTGGAACTTTGAGAGTTTATCCTAAATGGAATCCAGAATATAAGATGCATCCATTCTATGATTGGAATTCCAGCTTAGACCCGCAAGATGCTGCAGCAAGCGGACAATTATGGATGGAAGAAACCGCATTGGAGAGAGCACAACCAGAAAGGCCCGTGAGTATACTAAGAGTTTCCAACGTTCAAGGAGTTCCAATAACTGGGCCACCTGGAAATGGTATTTTACACAGATGGGCAGAAGATTGTAAGATTGGATTCGGAATAAGTTTACCTGGTGATGGTTCAGGAGTTAAGGATTTTATTCACATCCAAGATTTATTACAAATA
>Ga0302127_10001222_pt1 | contig 15043 bp, 15 predicted proteins | sample CB4_SCM_MG_FD_204452 | JGI IMG/M metagenome (GOLD analysis project Ga0302127, IMG submission 204452) | Marine microbial communities from Western Arctic Ocean, Canada - CB4_SCM | ecosystem: Environmental > Aquatic > Marine > Oceanic | place: Canada: Western Arctic Ocean | collected 2017-09-24
TTTGCTCGATTACGCCGTCCGACACAACCGCATCATCGACCGCTTTGGCCACTTCCGGCATAGCAATGTGGTGCTAGGGCGCGCGATAATGGCCGACGAAGCGGCCTTCTTCAGAGAACCAAAATCTTCATTCTAGGCGGTATCGAGGCCCATTAGGGAACGGGCAAATTCCCGCGCATCAAAAGGCCGCAGATCATCCATGTCCTCGCCGATACCAACGGCATGAACGGGCAGGCCAAACCGGTCTGCGAGCGCCACCACCACACCGCCTCGGGCCGTGCCGTCCAGCTTGGTCAGCACCAGGCCCGTAACATCGACCATGTCACGAAAAATTTCGACCTGGCTGTGAGCATTTTGGCCAACGGTGGCATCCATAACCAGCACGCAGTCGTGCGGGGCGCTGGCGTCGAGTTTACGAATGACCCGAATGATTTTCTGCAATTCGCCCATCAGATCTTTCTTGTTCTGCAGACGCCCAGCTGTATCGACAATAAGCAACTCGGTCCCAGCCGCTCGGGCTTTTTCCAGCGCTTCGTAAATCAATCCTGCGGCGTCCGCACCGATGGTCGAAGCGACAACCGGGCAGCCCACCCGTTCGCCCCAAACTTGAAGCTGCTCAATGGCGGCGGCGCGAAACGTATCTCCCGCGGCAAGCATTACCGAAATGTCTTGTTGGCGAAATTGATGGGCCAGCTTGGCAATGGTCGTTGTCTTGCCACTGCCATTAACACCGCAGACCAGAATGACGTGCGGTTTACGGGTGCGGTCAATGACGATAGGTTTGGCGACTGGCGCCAGAACATCCACCGCAGCCTCAGCCAAGGCACTACGAACTTCCTCCGATGATACTTCCTTGTCGAATCGCGTCCGGGCCAGCTCCTGCGTCAGCTTGCCAGCCGTTGCCACACCGAGGTCGGCGGTGATCAGCAGATCCTCGAGTTCTTCCAGCGCCGCCGCGTCCAGCTTGCGCTTAGTGAAGAGGCCGGCAATCCCCTCGGTGAGCTGTGACGAAGTGCGTCCAAGTCCCACCTTTAAACGACCGAACCACCCGACCTTGCCCAGCGCCTCGTTCACTCCGCCAGCCGCCCTTCGAGCCGGCCGTCGCGGAGATCCGTCACTATCACATCGACAATACTGCCGTGATCAGTGGCACCCACCACGTGAATAGTGGTGTAGTGGGGACAGCGGCCACGCCCGGAATCTTCGATCAGCACCGGCACCGTGCGTCCGACCCGCCCAGCAAGGAAGCGACCAAGCGCCGCATCACCGGCCGCGCGCAGACGTGCCGCGCGCTCGCGGCGCACTGGACTGGAAACCTGGGGCATGCGCATCGCCGGCGTTCCCGGCCGCGGTGAATAGGGAAATATGTGCAAGTGGGTAAGTCCCAAATCATCAATGGACCTGAGGCCATTGCTAAACATGGCTTCCGTTTCGGTCGGGAATCCGGCGATGATATCGGCGCCAAAGACAACATCAGGACGAGCATCCCTAACCCGTTGGCAAACAGCCATTGCATCGGCAAGGACATGACGGCGGCGCATGCGCTTCAGCACCATATCGTCACCCGCCTGCAAAGATAGATGAAGGTGCGGCATAAGCCTCTTCTCCTCCGCCAGCGCGGCAATCAGATCGCTATCGACAGCAGCAGGATCAACTGTTGAGAGACGTAGGCGAGGTAAGCCCGGCACCATTCGCAGGATACGCCTTACCAAGCCACCTAGGCTTGGGCGGCCCGGCAAATCATGCCCGTAAGAACAGATGTCAACACCGGTCAGCACCAGCTCCAGGTAGCCCGCGTCGACGAGCCGGCGCACCTGTTCGACAATGGCGCCTGCGGGAACACTGCGGTTGGGGCCGCGAGCGAAGGGAATGATGCAGAAGGTGCAGCGGTGGTCACAGCCCTGCTGAATCTCTACGAACGCCCTGGCGCGTCCCTCGAAGCCCCCAATCAAGTGTGAGGCACCTTCTCTCACAGCCATAATGTCAGCAACTGCGACTGTCTTGGCGTCTTCGCCGAAAAGATTATCGGGCAGCAAGCTGTCCGGATTCATTTTTTCCGTGTTGCCCAAGACGCCATCGACTTCCGGCATCGCGGAAAATGTGGAGGGATCGATCTGCGCTGCACAACCGGTAACGACGATCTTGGCAGCCGGGTTTTCCCGTCGCAAGCGACGGATGGCCTGACGTGCCTGGCGGGTCGCTTCTCCGGTTACAGTACACGTATTGACGATGATGGCGTCACGCAGCCCGGCGTCCTCGGCATTTTGCCGCATTACCTCGGACTCAAATGCGTTTAGCCGACATCCAAACGTGACGACCTGAGTGGGTTGCCGCGTTTCCACGGGGTCAGTCCTTAGCCTTTAACAGAGACGAGTCGAGCGAGCCGGTGAAACTGAGCGCCACCGGGCCGGTCATGATGACATGACCATCATCGCGCCATTCGATGTCGAGGGGCCCGCCGTCAAGGATTACCTCGGCCCGGCGGTCGGTCAGGCCACGCAGGTTGGCGGCAATCAAGGCAGCGCAGGCACCAGTGCCGCAAGCGCGCGTAACACCAACGCCACGTTCCCACACCCTCATGCGGATGCGGTCCCGCGTCAGGATCTGAATTGCTTCGACATTAATCCGCTCCGGAAACAGCGGATGGTGCTCAACAACCGGGCCGTGGGTTTCCAAGTCGATCGCCGCGACATCCTCGACGACGAACACCGCATGCGGATTGCCGACGTTGACAGCAACCGGATCGACCAGCGGCCCGACGGCTATGTCGAGATGCAGCGTATCCCGCGCCTCGGCCAACGGTATTTCCTGCCAATCATGGCGTGCCGGACCGAAGTCGACACCATAATGGCCACCGCCGGCATTGGTGACGTAGAGAAGGCCAACGACCGTCTCAATGCCTAACCGGTCCGCGCCGCTTTCAGCCATCAAAATCGAGGCGACACACCGTGTGGCATTGCCGCAAGCTTCCACTTCACCACCATCGGCGTTGAGGATGGTCATGCTGGCTGCAGCGGCGCCGTTCGTCGGTGGCCCGACAACGATCATCTGATCGAAACCCACCCCGGTCTTCCTATCCGCGATGGCGCGCACCTGCGTGTCGCTGAGATGGACGGGTTGGTTCCGTGCGTCGAAAACGACAAAATCGTTGCCGAGGCCGTGCATCTTGGTGAAGACAAGGTTGGTCATGACTGGCGTAATATGGCGACGGATAGCGGGAAGTCCACCGGATTTGCAGTCTTCGTAATGTTGTCAGGTAACCGGCTGCCAGGGACCGGTGCGGCTTAGGGGCCGCAGGCGGGCCGGATCGAAGGCCGTCAGATCGACCGTTTGTGCCGCGCCGTCGACAATCAGTTCCGCCATGGCCTTACCCGTCGCCGGTGCATTGAGCATGCCCCACACGCTGTGTCCGGTTGCCACGTAAGCGCGATTCAGGCCAGCCACGCGGCCGATAAACGGCAAGTTATCGTCGGTAACCGGCCGGAAGCATGCCTGCATGCGCAAGACCTCCGATGCGCCAAGCAGAGGTGAAACATGGGCTGTCATTGCCAGCAGAGTCTCGTGCGCTCCGGCATCCCCCGACACCACTGATGGATCGACCGGCATGGCAGTACGGCTGGAGACGCCGCAGACATAGGTTGTACCATCCGGTCGCGGCACGATTTCCGGCGAATGCACCGTGCCGTCATGGGTTTCGTATTCAACGAACAGGGCCTCAGGTGGGATCGGCGTGTCGCAGCGAAAAATAAAACTGTGGCCTTTGAGCCCATAGACCCCTGGCAACGGCAGCCACTGGGTCGCCAATATGGACCACGGCCCCATGGCAATAACGACCGCATCCGCTTCAATTTCTGTATTATCCACCAGCACGCCCCGCACGGATTGCAGGTCGGGGGCATAGGTCATGCCGGTCACCCGGCCCATATGAAGGCTAGCACCGTTCGCCCCCGCTGCCGCCATCATGGCGCGGGTGAAAGCAGCGGGGTCTACTTGGGCTGTTGTCTGGAGCGTGCCGATGCGGCTGTGAATGGCCGTATCGGCGCCGAGCCAGTCGGAGGATGGTAGGCGGCGAAAAGAAAGTGTGTCACGCCGAGCACTGGCAATAACGCCAAACGTCTCCATCCGGCGGTAGCCCCAGTCCGCATCGAGAGTCTCGTCCAGTTCGCTATGCAACTCGAAACTGCACCGTGCCAGCGGTGCTAGCGGCGAGCCTTCACACCAGTCGAGCGCCAAAAAGCCGCCAGACTTGCCGGAAGCGCCACAGGCCACATCGGTACTTTCGACAACCATGGCCTCCACACCCCTGAGGCTGAGGAAATAGGCTATAGACGTGCCAATGACGCCGCCGCCGCAAATGATCACGCGCATCGGTCCCTATACCTCCGTGTCCGGGATTGATGGGCTTTATTGACCACCGTTGTAAAACGATCCGTCAAGGCTCGTCCACTATTGGCCGATTGGCGGTCACGAAGTGGTGCATATGATGATGCGCCTGCACCGGCGCGTAGACAAAGTCGCGCCCAATGGGGCAAGCGCGCCGCGCCGCGCACCCTTGTTCCAGACATGCCGCACCGCCCTGCCCCGCAACGAAATTAGTACATGCTGGGACGTCGTAGACACCCGTGGCAAAGGCTTCGACAGGACAAGCCGACAGGCAGAGCTTATCAGCACAGGTTTCGCACGGGCTCACACTATTTTTACCCGCCGGTAAGTCCAGGCGGGTGGCAAATGCCAACGCCCCACGGTAAGCGTGCCACAGGCCATAGGTCCCGTGTATCAAAAGACCAATGGGGGATGGAAAAACCGAATCCGCCTGTATCGCCCATGTCTGAAACGGCAACCATGGCGGCCCATCGAATGGGAACAAGGCAACAGCATCGAGATTACTGGCAACCTTCGAAAGCCCACGGCGGCACCAAGAGTCGAGCGCATCAGCCTCGCCGTTCCGGCCCTTTTCAAAGGCATGCCACATGTCCGGGCCGGCGTTGCCGACCAACACCAATGTCTCGGCACCAACGGGTACGCCATCCCCAGGGTCGGGATGGAAGGCGCCCCGCACGATCAACCCCAAGGGCGCCAATACCGTCTCAATGTTCTTTAAGGGCAACGGTAATTCCTTCTCTGCGGTGCGTGCGCGGCGGGATCGCGTAAGGACATCACAACCCGCCGAAAACCTTGACGCAAGCAGTTCGCAAGCGTATTTTCCGCCATCCTAACGTCAACGTAAGACAATTGCCGCCCTACGGGGCACCGCCAGTCCGCGAGTTTCGCGCACTGGCGTTCTGACTGTTTAATACGACGAAGCGCAGTAATGGAAACAACGGACAGCCATGTTCGATAGTTTGAGCGAACGCCTCGGCACAATTTTTGACCGCCTGACAAAGCGCGGTACGCTGTCGGCGTCCGACGTCGACGAGGCCTTGCGCGAAGTCCGCGTTGCCTTGCTGGAAGCGGACGTTGCCCTGCCGGTGGTCCGTGGGTTTATCGATTCCGTGCGGGGAAAAGCCGCCGGCCAGGATACCCTGCGTAGCGTCACGCCCGGCCAGATGGTGATCAAGGTCGTCCACGACCATCTGATCGAAATGCTTGGAACGGAACCCGCTGATCTCAACCTTATTGGCGTCCCGCCGGCCGCTGTGCTGATGGTCGGCCTGCAAGGGTCTGGCAAGACAACGACGGCGGCCAAGCTCGCCTATCGATTGACCAGGCGCGACAAAAAGAAAGTTCTCCTCGCCTCCCTCGACGTCTACCGCCCGGCCGCACAGCAACAACTTGCCAACCTTGGTGAACAGGCGAGCGTCGCGGTTTTACCTATCATCTTTGGCGAACAGCCCATAGCCATCTGCCGACGCGCAATGGATACTGGGCGCCGCGAAGGCCACGATGTCGTCATCCTAGACACCGCAGGTCGCCTGCACATCGATGAGGCCCTAATGGCCGAGGTCGCCCAGGTACGCGACATTGCTAAGCCAACCGAGACCCTTCTGGTTGCCGACGCCATGACCGGCCAAGATGCCGTGACGCTGGCACGGGAATTCCATGAAAAAGTCGGTGTCACCGGCATCGTCCTAACCCGCACCGATGGTGACGCCCGTGGTGGTGCAGCACTGTCAATGCGATCGGTGACCGGCCAGCCAGTCAAATTTCTAGGCACCAGCGAAAAGCTTGACGGCCTAGAGACATTCGACGCCCAACGAATTGCTGGGCGCATTCTTGGCATGGGCGATATCGTCGGCCTGGTCGAACGTGCCCAGGATGTGTTCGACCAGGAGGACGCCGAGAAACTCACCGCCAAAATGATGAAAGGCGAGTTTACCCTCGATGATCTCGCCCAGCAGCTTGGCCAGATTCGCAAGATGGGCGATGTCGAAGGCCTACTCGCCATGATCCCCGGGATAGCCAAAGTCAAGAAGCAACTGTCCCAGCAACAAGTCGACTCCCGGACCATCGCCCGCCAGCAGGCCATCATCAGTTCGATGACCGCTAAGGAGCGCCGCTTACCAAAAATCCTCAACGGATCCCGCCGGCGCCGTATCGCCGCCGGTTCAGGCACTACGGTTCAGGACGTCAATCGTTTGCTAAAGCAGCACAAACAGATGAGCGACATGATGAAAAAAATGGGCAAGCAAGGCAAACGAGGCATGTTCGGCGGCATGCCGGCCAGCATGATGCCACCATTGATGAGTCACTGAACCGGCACCCTTCAACACCGCAATTGCAATATGACAACCAGGAAAGTGATCCAGATATGCCTTTGAGAATTCGTCTGTCGCGCGGCGGCACCAAGAAACGCCCCTATTATCGAGTCGTCGTAGCTGATTCGCGTTCTCCCCGTGACGGCCGCTTTATTGAGCGGATCGGCCACTATGACCCGATGCTTAAGAAGGAAGACCCCAACCGAATTGCCATCAATGAAGAACGCGCCCGCCACTGGATTGGTGTTGGCGCCGTTCCCAGCGATCGGGTCGCACGGTTTCTCGGCAACATGGGCGTCGTGCCCATACCTCAACGTGCGGAGCAGACCAAGCAGCATATGCCGCGACCAAAGACGGTAGAACGGATGAGAGAGGCGGAAGAAGCCGCTAAAGCCGCCGCCGAAGCCGCCGCTACGGCAGCAGCGACGCCGGAACCGGAATCAATTGAAGAACCTGCCGAAATCCCAGCAGAGGACGTACCCGTGGAAGAGGCTGCCGCCGAGGCCCCTGCGGACGAAGCTGCTGCCGATGAGGAAAAGTCGACTACCAAATAGCTGCCGTCAACGGATCCCGCCATGCCATTACCACGCACCCAACCGCAACCCCAAGACGACAGGCTCTGTGTCGGCGCCTTCGCTGGCGCTCGCGGCTTGCGGGGTGAGGTGCGGGTGCGGAGCTTTACGGATGTGCCCGAAGATATCGCAACCTATAGCCCCCTGACCGACGCCAATGGCGGGCGGGAGTTTCGTCTGCACATTCTCGGTCACCACAAGGGCCAATTAGTCGCCCGCGTGGACGGCATCAAGGATCGTACCGCCGCCGAAGCATTGAGAAAGGTAGAATTGTTTGTACCGCGCGCCGTTCTGCCGGAGCCGGAAGAGGGGGAATTCTATCACGCAGATTTAATCGGGCTCTCCGCCGAGCTGGTTAATGGCGGGATACTCGGCATCATTCGCACCGTTCATAATTTTGGTGCTGGCACGGTACTGGAAATCCGCAAGCCGGATGGGCGCGACGAAATGGTTCCGTTCACCAAGCTGGTGGTCCCCACCGTCGACATCGCCAGCAGGCGAATTGTCGTTGCTCCTCCGCCGGGCCTGCTGGACGAGTCCGCAAACGAAAGCGAACAGGTTGCATGACCAACCAACATCACCCCTGGAGAGCCCGGGTATTGACCCTGTTTCCCGAAATGTTTCCCGGATCGCTAGGTAGTTCTCTTGCTGGGCGTGGCCTAGAGGACGGCACCTGGGCTCTTGAAACGTTAGACATTCGGGCTTTCGCGCGCGATAAACACCGCACCGTCGATGATACTCCATTCGGTGGTGGCCCCGGCATGGTGATGCGGCCCGATGTGGTGGATGCCGCCCTTGAAGCAGCAACCACTGATCTTCTTGGCGTTCCAGTTATTATGCTAACGCCAAGAGGACGCCCATTGAAGCAGGAACGAGTCCGCGAACTAGCGGCAGGACCAGGTCTGGTAGCAATGTGCGGTCGATATGAAGGCATTGACGAGCGGGTATTCGAGGCGCGCGCAGTTGAGGAATGTAGTCTTGGAGATTTCGTTCTATCGGGCGGCGAACCAGCCGCTCTGGCATTGATCGACGCCTGCGTCCGGCTACTGCCGGGTATCATTGGCAGCGTCATGTCATTGGAGGAGGAGAGTTTCGAAAAGGGACTGCTGGAATATCCCCAGTACACCAAGCCCCGTACGTGGAAGGGCCGCCCCGTACCCGACGTGTTGCTGTCCGGTGATCACGGACGTATACGCGCATGGCGGCACGAAAAGGCCGAACAAATTACCAAGCTGAGGCGCCCGGACATGTGGGCGCGTCATGTGACGGTCGGGGCCGCAGACACCGGCCCCTAAATAATGAAATACGAAAGAGGACCACGACGATGAACGTCATCCAAAAGATCGACCAGGAACTAATTGAGAAACTAACAGCCGAAAGGCCGGTTCCCGAATTTGGTGCCGGCGATACGCTGCGGGTCAACGTCAAGGTGGTCGAAGGCACCCGCGAGCGTGTTCAAGCCTTCGAAGGCGTCTGCATCGCCCGGAGAAACCGCGGCCTACACTCGTCATTCACGGTTCGCAAAATCTCTTATGGCGAAGGGGTGGAGCGTGTATTTCCCCTGTATTCGCCAAACATCGCCAGCATTGACGTGGTCCGCCGTGGCGATGTGCGCCGGGCAAAGCTCTATTATCTTCGGGGTCGGTCAGGAAAGTCGGCACGCATCGCAGAAAAGCCGGAGTCCCTTGCCGCCCGCGAAGCCCGTCTACAGGCTACGGCAGAGAAGCGTAAAAAGTCCAAGCCCGCTGTGGTCGAAACAAAAACGGAATAACGAAGCAAGGGCCGGGCAGAAGGAGAAAGCCCGGATCAAGGCATTACATTTGTCCAGGGAGACGGTCCATGGCACGGCCGCGCACGTTATTCGATAAGATCTGGAAAAATCACCTGGTCGATGTGCAGGATGATGGCACCTGCCTAATCTACATCGACCGTCATCTAGTGCACGAAGTGACTAGCCCACAGGCCTTCGAGAGCCTGCGCCTTGCTGGACGTAAGGTCCGGCGGACCGACCTGACACTTGCGGTCGCCGACCACAACACACCAACCAAGGATATAGAGAACGGCATCAGCGAAGAGGAATCACGTATCCAGGTCGAGACCCTGGAAACAAACGTAGTTGATTTCGACGTACCCTATTTCAACATGAGCGACGCGCGTCGCGGAATTGTCCACATCATCGGCCCCGAGCAAGGCTTTACTCTTCCCGGAACGACTATCGTTTGCGGCGATTCCCATACCGCCACGCACGGCGCCTTTGGCGCTCTGGCATTCGGCATCGGCACGTCAGAGGTTGAGCACGTGCTGGCCACTCAGACACTATTGCAGTCACCAGCGAAGAACATGCGTGTCACCGTGGACGGCGACCTGCCGCCAGGCGTCACCGGTAAAGACGTCATCCTCGCTATCATTGGTAAGATCGGCACCGCCGGGGGCACTGGTCACGTCATTGAGTACGCCGGCAAGGTCATCCGTGGCCTGTCCATGGAAGGCCGCATGACGGTCTGCAATATGACTATCGAGGCGGGGGCTCGTGCCGGCCTGATTGCTCCCGACGAAACTACATTCGACTATCTCAAGGGCCGCCCCATGACGCCAAAGGGCGCAGCATGGGAGGCTGCAGAAGCTGTATGGCGCACCCTCCCGTCTGACGACGGCGCGGTCTACGATAAGGAAATCACACTTAACGGCGCCGACATCATCCCGCACGTCACATGGGGGACCAACCCAGAACAGGTAGCCCCCATCAATGGCCGGGTGCCCGATCCAGCTGCGGAAACTAACGAAGCCCGTCGCGGCTCCATCGAACGGGCGCTGAAGTATATGGATTTGAAGCCGGGAACGCTCGTCAAGGACATAGCCATCGATCGGGTCTTTATCGGTTCCTGCACTAACGGCCGTATCGAAGACCTGCGAGCTGTCGCAATAATAGCCAAGGGCCGCCGCGTTGCCGCCACCGTCAATGCCATGATCGTGCCCGGTTCGGGCTTGGTGAAAGAACAAGCGGAGGCCGAAGGCCTGGACCGTATCTTTATCGACGCCGGTTTTGATTGGCGGGAACCCGGCTGTTCCATGTGCCTCGCCATGAATGCCGACAGGCTTGAGCCAGGCGAACGTTGTGCTTCGACCTCCAACCGCAACTTCGAAGGCCGCCAAGGCTATCGCGGACGCACCCATCTAGTCAGCCCCGCCATGGCCGCCGCAGCAGCAGTTACCGGTCATTTCATTGATGTGCGCAAGCTGACGGACTGAAAGGCGCCATAGACAGCGCCGGACCGCTATTGAGAAGGAGTGATAAGCATGGAGAAGTTTATGCAACTGTCGGGCGTTGCCGCCCCCATGCACGAAATCAATATTGATACAGACAAGATCATTCCCAAGCAGTTCCTCAAAACCATCAAGCGTACCGGTCTGGGCAAACACCTCTTTCATGAGGTTCGCTATAATGAAGACGGCACGGAAAATCCTGGGTTTGTTCTCAATAAGCCCGCCTACAGAACCGCCAAAATCCTCGTTGCCGACGATAACTTTGGGTGCGGCTCATCACGAGAACATGCGCCCTGGGCACTGCTGGATTTTGGAATCCGTTGCGTTATTTCGACTAGCTTTGCTGACATCTTCTACAACAACTGTTTCAAGAACGGTATTCTGCCCATCACGGTCTCTAGGGAAGATTTAGACAAGCTGATGGACGATGCCGACCGCGGCGCCAATGCTGTAGTTACGGTGGATTTGGAAACGCAGGTCATCTCCGGGCCAGATGGCGGCACCACCTCCTTCGATATAGACGCATTCCGTAAGCATTGTCTGATCAACGGGCTCGATGATATTGGTCTGACCTTTCAGAAAACTAATAAGATAGATGCCTTTGAGGATCGCCAGAAGGTGTCGCAGCCCTGGCTGAACAACACTACTACATAAATAAACGAGATGATTGTTTTCCGCGATGTATCAGCAGACCCCCTCATCAGCGCGAATCATAAAATAACGCACAACCGCCTCGCGCCCATAGATTAAGGAAGCTCCTTCATGACTTCTAATAGGAAGCTGTTGACCCTACCTGGTGACGGTATCGGGCCAGAGGTCATGCGCGAAGTCCACCGCATCATCCGCTGGCTAGACAAGCGGCGTTCGGTCCACTTCGACCTAACCGAAGATCTCATCGGCGGCTGCGCCATCGATGCCTATGGTGCGCCGTTAAGCGATAAGACAATGGTGACGGCAATGGAGTCCGATGCCGTCCTACTTGGCGCCGTTGGCGGACCAAAATGGGATAAGGTGGCGTTCGATATCCGCCCCGAGGCCGGCCTTCTGCGTCTGCGTAAGGAAATGGACCTATTCGCCAACCTAAGACCCGCCAAGGTATTTGAGGCATTGACCGAAGCCTCGACATTGAAAACGGAAATCGTCAGTGGTCTCGACATTATGATTGTTAGAGAGCTTGTCGGCGGCATCTACTTTGGCGAACCGCGCGGAATAGAAGATTTGGGTAATGGCGAGCGTCGAGGAATAAATACCCAGTCCTACACCACGTCGGAAATCCGCCGTGTCGCCGCCGTTGCATTTGAGCTTGCGCAAAAACGCAGCAAGGGCCTGTGCTCGGTCGAAAAGGCCAACGTCATGGAAAGCGGACTATTATGGCGTGAAGAAGTGCAGAAATTACACGACGAGTCCTTCGCCAATATAGAACTCAGCCACATGTATGCTGATAACTGCGCCATGCAATTGGTACGAGAACCCAAGCAATTCGACGTCATCCTCGCCGACAATCTATTTGGCGACATTTTGTCCGACGCCGCCGCCATGCTGACCGGCTCTCTCGGCATGCTTCCTTCCGCCAGCCTCGGCGCCACTGACCCAACAGGAAGGCGGCGCGCCATGTATGAACCCGTGCACGGTAGTGCGCCCGACATTGCAGGTAAGGACTTGGCAAATCCGCTGGCCTCGATCCTCAGCTTATCGATGGCGCTTCGCTATTCCTTCGATCAATCAGAAGAGGCCGACCTGATCGACAGCGCTGTAGAGAACGTGTTACGAGGTGGCCTGCGAACAGCGGATATTATGCAAACGGGCAAGACGAAAGTTTCGACATCTGTGATGGGCGAATCCATCACACGGGAGTTGGACAAAATTGCCGCCTAACGACGTCGTCGCATTTAACCAGGGAGCAGATTGATGGGCTACCGTATCGCGGTGGTCGGCGCCACAGGAAACGTGGGCCGTGAGGTCATGAATATCTTGTCGGAACGGGACTTCCCAGTTGATGAGTTGATCCCGCTCGCTTCAGCACGTTCCGTCGGCCATGAAGTGTCGTTTGGCGATAATGTGGTGCGTGCGCAAGATTTAGAAAAATTTGATTTTAAGGGCGTCGACATCGTTATGTCGTCACCAGGGGCAAGTGTCTCTGCCAATTATTCGCCAAAAGCCGCCAGCGCGGGCGCAATTGTAATCGATAATACCTCACATTTTCGCATGGAGCCAGATGTGCCGCTGGTGGTGCCCGAAGTGAACCCGGAAGCCATTGGTGGATTTAACAAGCGCAACATCATTGCCAACCCAAATTGTTCGACTATTCAAATGGTCGTAGCCTTAAAGCCATTACACGATGCCGCCCAGATCAAGCGTGTCGTCGTTGCTACCTATCAATCAACGTCGGGGGCGGGCAAGGCCGGCATGGATGAGCTGTTCAATCAGACACGTGGTGTTTACGTCAACGAGCCAACCCAAGGCCATAAATCGGTTTTCACAAAACAAATCGCTTTCAATTGCATTCCGCACATCGATAGCTTCATGGATGACGGCACTACCAAGGAAGAATGGAAGATGGCGGTGGAAACCCGCAAGATTATGGGCGCGAATATTAAGGTAACGGCGACCTGCGTGCGCATCCCCAGCTTCATCGGTCACGGCGAGGCCATAAACGTGGAATTTGCCAAGCCGCTGTTGGTTGAAACTGCGCGGGAACTCCTGCGACGTGCTCCGGGGGTTACGGTGCTTGATCACCGCACCGACGAAGGATACGTCACTCCAGTCGAATGCGCTGGCGAGGACCCGGTATTTGTCAGCCGCATTCGCGCCGACCCCAGCGTTAAAAACGGCGTAAATTTATGGGTCTGCGCCGATAACCTTCGCAAAGGTGCCGCTCTTAATGCCGTGCAAATCGCCGAGCACCTAATCCGCGCCCACATACGGAAGCCGGTGCCCGCGTGATGGTGGGTCGGGGTCATTAACCGCCGTGGCTAATATTACACGACCACGCCGCAGCGTCCTGTTCATGCCGGGCACCAATGTCCGCGCCCTGGAAAAGGGGCGGGAGCTACCAGCCGATAGCCTGGTCTTCGATTTAGAAGATGCTGTGGCACCTGACTCCAAGCTGGAGGCGCGCACCCGCACGGTCGAAGCGCTACGCGCCGGTGGTTATGGACGCCGCGAAGTCCTGATCCGGATTAATAGCCCGGGCACGCCGTGGAGCACCGATGACATTGCTGCGGTTGCCAGTTCCGGTGCCGACGGCATCGTGATCCCCAAGGTCGAAGACCCTGCATCGCTGACTCGTATCGAATCCGCACTCACGGCGGGTGGCGCCCGGACCATGCCGGTATGGTGCATGATTGAGACACCACTTGGCGTCTTGCGTGCCGAAATCATCGCCACATCATCCCGACGCCTCGGCGGTCTCATCGTCGGAACGTCTGATCTCGCTAATAATCTACATGCCAGCCATACCCGCGACCGCATGCCAATGCTACCATCGCTAGGTTATTGCCTGCTGGCTGCCCGCGCCGCAGGCGTCGCCATACTCGATGGCGTGCATCTCGATCTTGACGACGTTGACGGCTTATCGGCCGCCTGTCGCCAGGGCGCCGAAATGGGTTTTGACGGCAAAACCCTAATCCACCCTAAGCAAATCGCCCCCGCCAACGCGGCCTTTTCTCCATCCCCCGAGGCCGTTGCATGGTCGAGGCGGATCATCGAGGCCCATGCCGAAGCAGACCGCCAAGGACAGGGGGTCGTCGTCATCGACGGTAAGCTCGTCGAAAACCTGCACGTGGCTGATGCGCACCGATTGCTAGCGCTCGATAAAGCAATCCAAGCCATAGCCACGGATTAGCTACAGGCCTAACCTCAGCAGAGAGCGTGGTCGACCATCCAGAATCTGATTGAGATAGAAATATAGCCCTAATAAAAATGGGGCATCAAATGCATCAAATATATGTAGATTTTCTGAGCTCCTCACATTAGCGATTCTCAGGACGTTAAGCTGACAGCAGCAAACTGGTTGGTACATCCCTATTATGGCAAACCCAATAGCCCCTGTCGTTGACTTAGGCCGGGCAACCCATTACACGGAAACAATCACAAGAGACTGTCACAAAGGCCTAAGGCCATGGCGACGCAGACAAATAATCGCCCCCTTTCCCCACACCTCCAGATTTATCGTCCGCAAATCACGTCTGTTCTCTCAATTCTTCACAGAATGACGGGTGTGGCGCTAGCTGTCGGTCTTTTGCTATTGACCTATTGGCTGAGCGCCGCCGCCTACGGGCCGGAGGCCTTTTCCCGAGCACAAGATTTCCTCGGCTCCTGGGTCGGCTTACTGCTGCTCTTCGCCTGGACCTATTGCTTATTCTATCATCTGTGCAATGGCATTCGTCACCTTTTCTGGGATGCGGGCTGGGGACTAGAACTTCAGGCAATCCGAGCATCCGGCATAGTTGTCGTCGCAGCAAGTCTGGCACTTACCGCCGCCCTATGGATCTCGGCGTTTGCCCTCGAGGG
>Ga0302127_10001227_pt1 | contig 15029 bp, 25 predicted proteins | sample CB4_SCM_MG_FD_204452 | JGI IMG/M metagenome (GOLD analysis project Ga0302127, IMG submission 204452) | Marine microbial communities from Western Arctic Ocean, Canada - CB4_SCM | ecosystem: Environmental > Aquatic > Marine > Oceanic | place: Canada: Western Arctic Ocean | collected 2017-09-24
CCTGAGCATTTTGAACATTACGAATGGTCCTCAGATTCGAAATTTCGCCTGTCGGAAACGTCATCAACGAGCCGGCAACGAAATTATTGGCCCAGCAGATCCGGACACTTCATGGTACACTTTCTTTGCGGCCTGGGCGTATCAAGCCGTTTTAAATAGCCCGATTAAGCCGCGATAAAATTTGATCTTTGCGACACGTTTGGCGCAAGACAACTTAACAGCGCCAGTGCGTTACGGCAAGCGAACCGGCACGCCTTTCCACCTTTTAATTTTGACGAATACTGGACACGCAATGGCGATAGTCGACGACGAAGTTAGACAGATTGCGCATTTAGCCCGTATCAAAATAGACGATAACGAAATTCCCGGATACGCCGAACAGTTGAGTAAGATCCTCGATTTCGTGACCCAAATGAACGCGGTCGATACCGACGGCATTGAACCATTAGCACATCCTCTCGAAGTCGCAGCGCATAATCGGGCCGATGTCGTGTTAGAGCGTGATATGCGCGAGTCGTTCCAATCAAATGCGCCGCAAATAGAAAACTCGCTCTACCTCGTGCCAAAAGTCATAGAATAAGCCACGCGAAATGTCATCATATCCCGACACAGTGGCCGGCATTGCGACGGCTCTCGCGAACGGCGAATTTAGCAGCGTTGAAATCACTCGGCATTACCTTGCAAAGATCGCCGAGTTCGACGGGCTTCTGAATAGCTATATAACCATCTGCGATGACCGCGCACTGCACGATGCCAAAATGGCCGATGAGCGTCGCGCACGCGGTGAGGCAGGACCTGTAACCGGCGTTCCGTACGCCCACAAAGACATCTTCTGTACAAAAGGCATTCGAACATCCTGCGCATCACGGATGTTAGATAATTTCATCGCGCCGTATGACGCAACCGTATCCGAACGATTGAACGACGCTGGGATGGTTTTGCTCGGAAAAACGAATATGGATGAGTTCGCTATGGGGTCATCCAATGAGTCGAGCTACTATGGGCCAGTGTTAAACCCCTGGAAAACTAGTGCCGTACCTGGGGGATCCTCAGGCGGTTCGGCGGCAGCTGTGGCTGCTCGAATTGCGCCGTGCGCGACTGCAACGGACACCGGCGGTTCGATTCGCCAACCCGCAGCGTTGTGTGGCGTTAGTGGACTCAAACCAACCTACGGCCGAGTTTCTCGGTACGGCATGATCGCTTTTGCATCAAGCCTTGATCAAGGCGGCCCGATAGCAACAACAGCTGAAGATTTAGCTCTAATGATGAACGTCATGGCAACATTTGATGCCAAAGACTCGACGTCGATTGATCATCCGATGGCTGACCACACCGATTCTCTCACGAAATCGATCAAGGGCCTGCGCTGCGGCGTCCCGAAGCAATTTTTTAATAACTCGCTTGACCCGGATGTCGCGAAGACCACACGCGCAGCAATTTCAGAGCTGGAGCGGCTCGGGGCAATTTGTAGCGAGATAGATATTCCGTCGATCGAGTTGGCTATTCCTGCCTACTACGTCATTTCGTCGGCCGAATGTTCGTCGAATTTATCGCGCTACGATGGCGTTCGGTTTGGCTATCGATGCGAGAATCCGATCGACCTCGAGGATATGTATGAACGATCCCGCAGTGAAGGTCTCGGCAGTGAGACGAAGCGACGGATCCTAATCGGAACTTACGCGTTATCGTCCGGTTACTACGATGCGTATTACGCGAAAGCGCAACAAATTAGGCGTTTAATTCGAGACAGTTTTACGACGGCGCTCGAAAGCGTCGATGTAATCGTCGGACCGACCTCGCCGAGTGTCGCATTTGAACTCGGCCAAAAAACTGACGATCCCGTGTCGATGTATTTATCTGACATTTACACAACTGCGGTCAACCTCGCGGGCCTCCCAGCAGTATCCGTACCAGCCGGGTTCGTCGACGGCCTTCCGGTTGGATTACAGGTGATTGGTAATGATTTCGAGGAATCGACGTTGCTTCAGGTAGCACATCAGTACCAAAACGTTACGGATTGGCATACACGTAAGCCGCCACTTGGAGGCTGAAAGCACGATGGAATGGGAAACGGTCATTGGACTAGAAATCCATGCGCAGCTAGCCACTGATAGTAAAATTTTTTCAGCCGCTTCGACTGAGTATGGCGCGGCACCGAATTCCCAAGCATCAGCCGTTGACCTCGGGCTACCAGGGGTGCTCCCAGTACTAAATGAGCGCGTCATTGAAATGGCGGTTCTATTTGGCCTCGCTATCGGTGCTGATGTCGCGCGCTCATCAGTATTTGCGCGAAAAAATTACTTTTACCCTGACTTACCGAAGGGTTATCAAATCAGCCAGTTCGCGGAGCCAATTGTCACCGGCGGCAAATTAGAAATCCCATTAGTGGACGGCGGTTCCCGTACAATTGACGTCACGCGCGCGCACCTTGAAGAAGACGCCGGTAAGTCGGTCCATGAGAATTACGGGAACTCCACCGGCATCGATCTAAACAGAGCCGGGACCCCGCTGCTAGAAATAGTCTCTGAGCCTCAAATGAGTTCCTCTGCACAAGCGGTTGCCTACATGCGGACAATGCACCAGCTTGTGCGCTACCTTGAAATCTGCGATGGAAATATGCAGGAGGGTTCTTTGCGCTGCGACGCCAACGTTTCAATTCGCCGCGCCGGAACAACATCGTTGGGAACTCGGACCGAAATCAAAAACTTAAACTCATTTCGATTTATCGAAAAAGCCATCGATTACGAAGTCGGTCGCCAGATTGACGTGATTGAAAACGGTGGGGATGTTGCCCAAGAAACCAGACTTTACGACGCTGATCTGGATGAAACACGAACGATGCGAAGCAAGGAAGATGCCCACGATTACCGATATTTTCCGGATCCCGATCTATTGCCAATCCAGATCTCGAGTGAATATCTAGAGGCTGTCGCGGCCCGATTGCCAGAACTTCCACAGCAAAAACGCGACCGATTCACTGCGCAGTATGAAATTAGTGAGAGCGATGCAGCGTTATTGTGTGACGACCTTCGGTGCGCCAATTTCTTTGAAGCCTCTGTACGTAGTTCCGACGCCGATCCGCGACTCAGCGTTAATTGGATCGGAGGCGATCTTTTTGCAGCTTTAAACCGCACAAACCTCTCGATAGAACAGTCTCCGGTGAGCGCTGAATCGCTCGGGAAGCTACTAGCACGCATCGCAGACAAGACGGTTTCGGGAAAGATCGCGAAACAGATCTTTGACATTATGTGGGACACTCAAGATGAACCGGACGACATCATTGCCGCAAAAGGCCTTCAGCAGGTCACCGACGACTCGGCAATCGAGAGCTTCGTTGATCAGGTATTAAACGATAACCCGGATCAAATTGAGCAATATCGCGCGGGAAAAGACAAAGTGTTCGGATTCTTTGTTGGCCAGGTGATGAAATTATCGCGTGGCAAAGCCAATCCAGGACAAGTCAACGAATTACTCAAAAAGCGTCTCGCGTCATAGCAAAAAAAAACCAGGCATTGGCCTGGCTTTTGAATTTTTCACTAAAACGTCTAACTACGAATCCTCATCCTCATCCTGCTCCGGTGGCCGGTCGAGTAATTCGACAATGGCCATTGGCGCGCAGTCACCGGGTCGGAACCCAGTCTTAAGGATCCGCAGGTATCCACCTGGCCTATCTTGGTAACGTGGTCCAAGTTCTTTAAATAACTTGTTTACGATACCCGCATCACGTAGGCGCGAGAACGCCAAACGTCGTTTCGCCACCGAGTCCGACTTCGCCATTGTAATCAACGGTTCCGCAGTTCGGCGGAGCTCTTTAGCTTTCGGTACGGTCGTGCGAATCAACTCGTGCCGAAACAAAGAAACCGCCATATTTCTAAACATCGCTTTGCGATGCGAGCTGTTTCGGTTTAGTTGACGGCCGCTTTGGCGATGTCTCATTGAATTACTACCTTGACTTTCTTAAGTGATTAGAGCGAACTCTTCTCTGCATCGTACAAACCAGACGGCGGCCAATTCTCTAAGCGCATTCCGAGTGAAAGACCGCGCGCGGCTAAAACGTCCTTAATTTCAGTAAGCGACTTCTTACCTAAGTTAGGAGTCTTAAGCAGTTCCACTTCGGTCCGCTGGATTAAATCACCGATGTAGTAGATGCTTTCTGCTTTGAGGCAATTTGCGGAGCGCACGGTTAGTTCGAGATCATCAATTGAACGCAATAAAATGGGATCAATTTCGACTTCTTCTTTGCGCTCCGGCTCGGCCTGCTCTTCGCTGCTCAAATCTACGAATACCGCCAACTGGCTGCGCAGAATTCCAGCAGCATCGCGAACTGCGCGCTCAGGATCGATCGTGCCATTAGTTTCGATCGTGATAATCAACTTATCGAGGTCTGTTTGTTGCTCGACACGTGCGCTTTGAACTTCATAGGCAACCCGACGCACAGGGCTAAATGATGCGTCCAGTTTCAAGCGCCCAATGGCTTGATCCGATTCGTCATCTACAGCGCGTGCCGTTGCCGGCTGGTATCCTGTGCCGCGAGCAACTTTAAGCGTCATGTTCAGCTCGCCGTTATCGCTTAGATTGGCGATATGGTGGGTCGGATCGACGATCTCTACGTCGTGGTCCAAGACAATATCACCGGCAAGGACAGGGCCGGGTCCGCGTTTGTTCAATGTCAGTGACGCTTCGTCGCGCGTGTGCATATTTATCGCCAAACCTTTTAGATTTAGCAAGATATCTGTCACGTCTTCTTGGACACCTTCCAAAGTCGTATATTCATGCAATACGTTTTCAATTTCTGCTTCGACGACCGCACTGCCCGTCATAGACGACAGCAACACTCGGCGTAGCGCATTTCCCAATGTATGACCGAAACCGCGGTTCAACGGTTCGAGCGTAATTTTTGCAGTTTTTGGGTTAACCGAACTTACGTCGACAATGTTCGGCTTCAACATTTCGCTTGCTGCTGATGCCATAGCACTTTCTCCTTTAGTTGCCCTACTTGGAGTACAACTCTACGACTAGGGATTCATTAATATCGGCAGGTAAATCAGCACGTTCTGGCGACGTTTTGAATAGACCTTCCATTTTCTTGGAGTCGACCTCCAACCAATCCGGCAAGCCCAGTTGTTCGGCAATTGCTAGGGAATCTGCAATACGCACCTGCGTTTTTGATTTTTCGCGTATCGCTACGACGTCTTGCGGGCTTACTTGAAACGACGGAATATTCACTACCTGGCCATTTACTACAATAGCTTTGTGGCTCACCAGTTGTCTGGCTTCCGATCGTGTGCAACCAAACCCCATTCGATAAACGACATTGTCGAGGCGCTGTTCGAGCAGCTGTAACAGGTTTTCGCCCGTTGCACCTTTGCGCTTCGCCGCTTCCTTGTAGTAGTTGCGGAACTGCTTTTCCAACACACCATACATGTAACGCAGTTTTTGCTTTTCACGTAGCTGTAGGGCGTAATCAGATTGTCTTCGTCCGCGACTGTCCCCGTGTTGACCTGGTGGTTTTTCGAGCTGACATTTCGACTCAATTGGCCGTGCTCGACTCTTAAGAAACAGGTCTACGCCCTGTCGCCTACTGAGTTTACATTTTGGTCCTATATATCTTGCCATTGCGATTCCCCGTTCTTATACGCGACGCTTCTTAGGTGGACGACAACCATTGTGTGGAATCGGCGTGACGTCTGTGATGTTGGTAATTTTAAATCCGGCAGCGTTGAGCGCTCGAACCGCTGATTCGCGACCCGGGCCGGGACCTTTGACAAAGACATCCAGATTCTGGGTGCCGAAATCGTCCATCACCGAACCGAGGCGCTCAGCCGCAACCTGTGCCGCGAACGGCGTACTTTTTCGAGAGCCGCGGAATCCGCTGCCGCCGGCAGTCGCCCATCCGAGGGTATTCCCTTGTCGATCGGTAATAGTGATGATGGTGTTATTGAACGACGCGTGAATATGCGCGATACCATCGATCACCGTCTTTTTCTCGCGTTTCTTTGTCCGTGTAGTTGACGTTGCCATGAAGTTTACTCGGTTATTTCTTAATCATCCGCCGTGGACCTTTTCGGGTTCTGGCATTGGTTTGCGTCTGTTGGCCGCGCGTTGGAAGTCCGCGACGATGCCTGATCCCCCGGTAGCATCCGAGGTCCATCAAGCGCTTAATGTTCATCGAAATTTCACGCCGAAGGTCACCTTCGATGGTAAATTTCGTCACGCCACTTCTAAGGGCTTCAAGTTGTTCTTCCGTGAGATCTTTGATCATCACGTTTTCTTCAACCTCCGATTGTTGGCAAATTTTCTTCGCTAAAGTGCCGCCAATTCCATAAATTTCTTGGATAGCAATGACAGTGTGTTTCCTGTCTGGGATGTTTACGCCTGCTACACGTGCCATAGTATCGTCCTCAAATTACTCTCATTAACCTTGGCGTTGCTTGTGCCGAGGCTCTTTACAAATTACTCGAATCACGCCTTTCCGTTTAATAACGCGGCAGTTGCGACAGATGCGTTTAACTGATGCTCGAATTTTCACCTTCTCACCTATTTGTTAGTTAGCGTCGGCCATAGCCTTTTAGGTTCGCCTTCTTCAGCAAACCTTCGTATTGATGCGACATTAAATGCGCCTGAACTTGCGACATAAAATCCATCACGACAACAACGATGATCAACAGCGAAGTCCCGCCAAAATAAAACGGCACGTTAAATTTCAATATTAGAAATTCCGGCAATAAGCACACTGACGTTATGTAAATAGCGCCAGCTACCGTTAGACGCGTCATGACGCTGTCGATATATCGAGCCGTCTGCTCTCCGGGTCGTATACCCGGAATGAATGCGCCCGATTTCTTCAAGTTGTCTGCTGTTTCTTTCGGGTTAAATACCAAGGCCGTGTAAAAGAAGCAGAAAAATATAATTGCTGCCGCGTAAAACATTACGTAAAGCGGCTGGCCTGGCGATAACGTACTTGCCAAGTCGCGCATCCAGCCCATCCCTTCCATATTGCCGAACCAACCCCCAATCGTTGCCGGAAACAAAATGATGCTCGAAGCGAAGATCGGCGGGATTACGCCGGCCATATTGAGTTTCAGCGGCAAGTGGCTCGATTGCCCGCCGAACTGATTTTTTTGTTTGGCGTAATTAACGGTGATTCTTCGCTGACCACGCTCTACAAATACGACAAACGCTGTGACCAAAATTGCCAACGAAAACAACGCAAGAACCATAATTATTGACAGCTCGCCGGTACGCGAGAGTTCCAGTGTCCCGCCAATAGCCGAGGGCAGACCTGCAACAATTCCAGCGAAAATAATCATTGAAATCCCGTTACCAATACCCCGTTCAGTGACTTGTTCACCGAGCCACATTAAAAATAACGTTCCTGTGACCAAGGTCGTAACGCAGGTAATGCGAAACGCAAGACCCGGATCGATAACTAATTGAAGTCCTGCGGCCGATTGGCCCTCGAGCATTACGGCGACACCCAGTGACTGAAACAGTGCTAAGACGACGGTTCCATAGCGCGTGTATTGGGTAATTTGTCTGCGCCCGGATTCTCCCTCTTTTTTTAGCTGCTCAAGCTTCGGGTGGACGACGGTCAAAAGTTGCATAATGATCGACGCAGATATGTAAGGCATGATGCCGAGCGCTACAACTGAAAATCGTTCCAGCGCGCCGCCCGAAAACATATTAAACATATCGAGAATCGTGCCGCGTTGTTGATCAAACAACGTCACCAAGGCGCTCGGATTAATTCCAGGGACCGGAATATGGGTACAAATACGGAATACCACAAGTGCGCCAAGCAGGAATAAAATTCTCTGACGCAATTCGGTGAGCTTCCCGATACCGGCAAGTCCCCCTGGGATATTTCGATTCGCAGTCGCCATATTAGTCTTCGATGCTGCCGCCGGCGCTTTCGATGGCCGCACGTGCGCCCTTCGTCACGCGAAGCCCTTTTACTTTTACAGCTTTGTCGACGCTACCCGAAAAAATAATCTTGACCGTAAGTACGTCATTTCTCAATAAACCTGCAGCTTTCAACGACTCTAGGGTAATAATTTCTGCATCAACGAGGTTTAATTCGTGCAGTCGTATCTCGTCGTAGTACGCGCTGGTTCGAGAATGAAATCCGCCTTTAGGTAACCGGCGTTGCAGTGGCATTTGCCCACCTTCAAACCCTACCTTGTGGTATCCGCCCGATCGTGAGCGCTGGCCCTTATGTCCGCGTCCGCAAGTTTTTCCTGATCCTGAACCGATCCCACGACCAACGCGTTTGCGCGCCTTTGTTGCTCCATCACCCGGTTTTATCGTGTTTAAATACATCACGCTTCCTCGACGTCGAGCATGTAAGAAATTTTGTTTACCATTCCGCGGTTTTCGACGGTATCGTCGACTTCTACGCAATGGCGAATTCGACGAAGGCCCAGTCCGGCCGCGCAGGCTTTATGTGCAGCCAATCGGCCGCTCGTGCTGCGTGTCAGTGTCAGTTTAATCTTGCCCGCCATTTTCTTACCCTCGGATTTCCTCAACCGTTTTACCGCGTTTTGCGGCCATGAAGTCCGGCGACGACATGTTTTTTAAACCGTTGATGGTCGCACGGACAACATTCACGGGATTCGTAGTACCAATACACTTAGCCAATACGTTGTGCACACCTACAACTTCAAACACCGCCCGCATCGGGCCGCCGGCGATGATGCCCGTGCCTTGCGAAGCCGGCTGCATATAGACTTTTGCTGCTCCGTGTTCGCCAATGATCGCGTACTGCAGGGTGTCTTCGTTTAATGAAATATCTTCCATGTTGCGGCGCGCATTCTCCATCGCCTTCTGGATAGCAACCGGCACTTCGCGAGCTTTGCCGCGGCCGAGCCCAACCTTGCCTGCTCCATCACCAACAACGGTTAGCGCCGTAAAACCAAAGATTCGTCCGCCTTTTACTACTTTCGCAACGCGATTGACGGCCACGAGTTTCTCGAAGATGCCTTCTTGATTCTGTTGAGTACCAGATGCATATGCCATAGCAATTTAACTCCTAAAATTTGAGGCCATGTTCACGAGCTGCATCCGCAAGCGCTTTCACTCGACCGTGATACTTGAATCCGCCGCGATCAAACGCGACCTTCTCAACGCCGGCGGCTCGTCCACGCTCTGCGACTGCTTTTCCGACAATCGCGGCGGCCTCGACGTTACCGCCTGTTTTGATTGACTCGCGTAAATCTTTATCTAACGTTGATGCGCTCGCTAAAACTATTCCACCACTCGAATCGATGATTTGAGCATAGATATGTCGCGGCGTGCGATTAATGCACAGACGATTCTCGCGAAGGTACTTAATATGGCTTCGCGTTTTTCGCGCACGCCGTAGTCGTGATAATTTTTTATTCATTGCGCCATTAACTCTTCTTAGCTTCCTTGCGAACGATTTGTTCGTCGGAATACTTAACACCTTTGCCTTTGTACGGCTCGGGTTTGCGATACGCGCGAATGTTAGCGGCCACTTGGCCGACGCGTTGTTTGTCCATGCCCTTGATCACAATTTCCGTCTGGCTGGGCGTCTCTATTGTTATGTCTTCTGGAATTTCGAAGTTAATCGGGTGCGAATAACCTAGCGACAGGTTCAGTACTTTGCCGCTCAATTGTGCCCGATAGCCGACCCCGACGATTAATAACCGGCGCTCAAACCCATCACTCACACCAATCACTAGATTGTTCAATAGTGCGCGCGATGTGCCCGATAATGCGACGGCCGATTGCGAATCATTTCTCGCTTTTATCTTTAGTTGCCCGTCATCGAGGACAACACCTACTTCATCATGGACATTCCATTCCATGCTTCCTTTGCTACCCTTAACTGTAACTTTCTGCCCGTCGACTTGTACATCGACGGCTGCCGGTATGGGGATTGGGGAACTTGCGACGCGTGACATGAGCTTAATTCCTTAGTTAGTAAACCGAGCAGAGTACTTCGCCGCCAATTCCTTGCGCGCGAGCCTCACGATCGCTCATCAATCCTCGCGACGTAGAGACAATCGCAATGCCTAATCCGCCGACCACCGATGGTAGAGCGTCCTTACCCCGGTAAACGCGCAAACTCGGTTTGCTTGTTCGCTGAATGTGGGCAATTACCGGCTGTCCTTCGTAGTATTTCAGTTCGATAATTAGTTCCGGATGTGCGCCTTCGTAAACTGTTTTGAAATCCGATATGTAACCCTCATCCTTCAGCACTTTTGCGATTGCGGACTTGGATTTCGATGCTGGCATCGACACATCGACACGCTCTCTCGCGTGCGCGTTACGAATGCGGGTGAACATATCGGCAATTGGGTCTTGCATAGTCATAGTAAATTATCTCTTGCGCCAAATAACGGAGCGTCTACCAACTCGCCTTTACCAGGCCGGGGACATGCCCTTCCATTGCTAATCGACGCAATTCGTTACGCGATAGCCCGAATTTTCGGTAGTATCCATGCGGTCTACCTGTCAACCGACAGCGATTTCTACCGCGAACGGGACTCGAATCACGCGGTAACTTTTGCAATTTAATTCGCGCTGCATCGCGTTCTTCCATCGATAGTTCCATATCGGTCACCGCTGTTTTGAGCGCGGCGCGTTTAGCAGCATAACGTTCTGCTAAGAGTGTCCGTCTGCGCTCCCGGTTTATCATCGATTTCTTTGCCATAGTGCTAAACCTTACGTTCGTAGGGGGAAGTTAAATGCTCGCAATAGCGCACGCCCTTCGTCATCGTTCTTCGCGCTAGTCGTGATGCAGATGTCCATTCCTCGAATTGAATCAATTTTGTCGTAGTCGATTTCAGGAAAAATAATTTGTTCTCGAACACCCAAGGTGTAGTTTCCGCGTCCATCGAATGCTTTGTCACTGAATCCGCGGAAATCCCGGATACGTGGAATGGCAACGTTGATTAACCGGTCTAAGAATTCGTACATGCGACTGCGCCGCAACGTCACTTTTGCCCCAATTGGCCAACCGTCTCGTATCTTAAATCCCGCGATTGATTTTCGCGCTAAGCACACGACCGGTTTCTGTCCGGAAATAAGCTCCAAGTCACTTAGCGCGTGCTCCATCACCTTCTTGTCAGTTGTTGCTTCGCCGAGTCCCATATTGATCGTGACTTTAGTCACACGTGGAACTTCCATGACGCTACTAAGCTTAAGTTCTTCTTTAAGCTTTCCGACGAACGCTTCGCGATATTGTGTTTCCAATCTAGGCATCTTGAATTTGCCCGACAACTAAATGTCGACCACCTCATTGTTCGATTTAAAATAACGGACTTTCCGATCGTCCTCTAGCGTCTTGATGCCGACCCGATCGGGCTTTTGCGTAACCGGGTTGTATAAAGCAACGTTCGATATATGGATAGACGCTTCTTTCTCTATAATGCCGCCTGGGACTCCAGCTTGCGGATTCGGCTTCGTATGTCGTTTGACGAGATGAACGCCTTCCACAATCACACGGGCATCGTCCAATACGCGTAGCACGGAGCCGCGCTTACCTTTATCTCGACCGCTTAACACGACGATATCATCGCCTTTTCTTATCTTTTTCATTCTGGACTATCCTGGTCTATAGCACTTCAGGTGCCAGAGAGACGATTCGCATAAACCTATCGCCACGTAATTCGCGGGTAACGGGCCCAAATATTCGCGTGCCGATCGGCTGAAATTGTTTGTCTAGCAATACCGCTGCATTACCGTCAAAGCGAATTAGCGAGCCATCTGGTCGACGCACGCCTTTACGAGTTCGTACGACGACTGCATCAAACACTTCACCTTTTTTAACTTTGCCGCGCGGAATGGCTTCCTTGACCGTCACCTTAATGACGTCACCAATGTTGGCGTAACGGCGCTTGGATCCGCCCAACACTTTAATGCACATCAAGCGGCGCGCCCCGCTGTTGTCAGCAGCATCAAGCATGGATTGCATTTGTATCATTGTCCGATTCTCCGCCGTCTGCGCGTATTCATTTTCTTGTAAGCTCTAAATTTGGGCTGCGCGTTGCAAAACTTTCTGTAATCGCCATGCCTTCCGTTTCGATAAAGGCCGGCATTCTTCGATCGCAACCGTATCGCCTTCATTGCACTCGTTATTCTCATCATGAGCCAATAACTTCGTTGAACGGCGAATGTACTTTTTGTATAGCGGATGTTCGACTTGACGATCTATCTGAACAGAGATGGTCTTGTCCATTCGGTTGCTGACAACTTGTCCGACAACAGTCCGTGCCGCCGTGCCTAGTTCGCTCATGCTGCGTCACCCATTTTCTTTTCACTCAAAACTAATTTCAGTCGTGCAATATCACGTCGCACTTCACCAAAAATGCTAGATCGAGGCGGCTGTCCAGATCCAGCTTGCATGCGAAGGTTGAATTGCTCGCGTCGTTTTTCCAACAGCAACTTGTTCAGGTCATCGAGCGTTTTTTCACGCATTTCTTTCGCTTTCATTACAGCATTTTCCGCGTAGCAAACGTTGTTCGTACAGGGAGCTTTGCAGCAGCCAGGCGAAATGCTTCGCGCGCAAGTTCTTCGTCCACCCCTTCCATTTCGTAAAGCATCGTGCCGGGTTTGATTTGCGCGACCCAATACTCGACGTTCCCTTTGCCCTTACCTTGCCGAACTTCGAGCGGCTTTTTCGTGATCGGTTTGTCGGGGAATATACGGATCCAAATTTTTGCGCCACGTTTAACGTGGCGCGTTAACGCGCGTCGCCCAGCTTCTATTTGGCGCGCGGTGATTCGGCCACGAGTCGTTGCCTTCAGGCCGTACTCGCCGAAACTAACTTTCGCACCGCGCAGCGCCATACCTCGGTTACGACCCTTTTGCTGCTTTCTAAACTTAGTATTTTTCGGTTGTAGCACGACCTAACTCCCAGCTGCCGCCGTTTCAGCGGATTCTTCAACAGGCACATCGGCACTTTTTATAATTTCGCCTTTGAATATCCAGACTTTTACACCGATGACACCATACGTCGTGTTTGCTTCAGCTAAGCCGTAATCTATATCCGCGCGCAATGTATGTAACGGCACTCGACCTTCGCGATACCACTCAGAACGAGCAATCTCAGCGCCATTCAGACGCCCTCCGACATTAATTTTTATTCCTTGTGCGCCGAGCCGCATCGAATTCGATACCGCGCGTTTCATCGCACGTCGGAACATAATTCGACGTTCCAACTGTTGCGCCACGGACTCCGCGACCAGGTAAGCGTCGAGCTCAGGTTTGCGTATTTCTTCAACGCTTATATGCGCTGGAATTCCCATGAGCTTTGAAACTTGTTTGCGCAGCGCATCGATATCCTCGCCCTTCTTGCCAATCACAATACCGGGCCGGGCTGTATGCACGGTGATTCTTGCGTTATTCGCGGGGCGCTCAATTTGAATTCGACTGACCGAAGCATGTGCCAATTTCTTGCGTAAGAATTCTCGAATTTCCAAATCTGCATTCAGATAGTTCGCATAATTTTTTGTGTCGGCGTACCAAGTCGAGGTCCAGTCCTTCACGATTCCCAAACGAATTCCGTATGGGTGTACTTTTTGTCCCATCGCTATTGCCCCGATTCCGCAACTGCCACAGTAACGTGACTCATGCGTTTTAAAATTTTATTCGCTCGTCCTCGAGCCCGCGGTCGCCAGCGTTTCATTGTTGGCCCTTCGTCGACCATGATTTTGCTAACAAACAGTTCGTCGACGTCAGCAGCGTCATTGTGCTCTGCATTTGCAATCGCAGATTCCAGCACCTTCTTAATTATCTTGGCTGCTTTTTTATTGCTGAAGGTAAGTAAATTGATCGCGCTATCCACTGGCAATCCGCGGATCTGATCAGCGACCAATCGAACTTTTTGCGCCGAGATACGCGTATTCTTTAATTTTGCAACGGTTGCCATGTTGTTACCTCGTTATTTCGCTTTGCGGTCAGCGACGTGGCCGCGAAACGTGCGTGTCGGCGCGAACTCACCCAACTTATGGCCGACCATATTTTCGCTAATATAAACTGGCATATGCTGTCGACCGTTATGTACCGAGATTGTCAGCCCCACCATATCTGGAATAATCATCGAACGGCGAGACCAAGTTTTAATCGGCCGTTTATCGTTATTCGCCCGTGACGTCTCCACCTTCTTTTCAAGGTGGTGATCGATAAACGGCCCTTTTTTAATTGAACGTGGCATAAATTAAACTCCGCAACTAGCGCTTATTGCGTCTGCGAACGATAAGTTTATTCGTCCGTTTATTTGTTCTGGTCTTGTAACCTTTAGTCGGTTGTCCCCAAGGACTCACCGGGTGGCGTCCGCCAGAAGTTCGACCTTCGCCTCCACCATGTGGATGATCGACCGGGTTCATAGCAACACCTCGAACCGTCGGGCGTACGCCTCTCCAGCGTTTCGCGCCCGCTTTACCAAGCGACCGTAACGAATGTTCTGAATTACCAACTTCGCCTATTGTCGCCCGGCATTCGCTCGGTACTTTGCGCATTTCTCCGGAGCGCAACCTCAGGGTTGCCGTCGCTCCTTCGCGCGCAACATATTGAATTCCCGCACCTGCACTACGTCCGAGTTGTGCGCCCTTCTCTGGTTGGAGCTCGACGCAGTGGACAATTGTTCCAACTGGAATGTTGCGCAGCGGCAGACAGTTGCCAACTTGGATGGGTGCGTCTATACCGGATCGAATATTTGCTCCGACAACCAGCCCCTTTGGCGCGATGATGTAACGTCGCTCCCCGTCGGCATATAAAACAAGCGCAATGTGAGCGGTTCGATTCGGATCGTACTCCAGGCGTTCCACAGTTGCCGGAATGCCATCTTTGCGTCTTTTGAAGTCGACGATCCGATAGTGTTGTTTGTGGCCACCGCCACGATGACGAACCGTAATGCGTCCAGCATTGTTGCGACCAGACGTACGCTTCTGCGGTTCTAGAAGCGGCGCGTAGGGCTCGCCCTTATGCAATTCTTGGGAGACCACCCGGACCATCCCGCGGCGGCCTGGTGATGTCGGATTTGATTTATGTAAAGCCATTGTCTG
>Ga0302127_10001228_pt1 | contig 15027 bp, 14 predicted proteins | sample CB4_SCM_MG_FD_204452 | JGI IMG/M metagenome (GOLD analysis project Ga0302127, IMG submission 204452) | Marine microbial communities from Western Arctic Ocean, Canada - CB4_SCM | ecosystem: Environmental > Aquatic > Marine > Oceanic | place: Canada: Western Arctic Ocean | collected 2017-09-24
TGTGCCTCGTTCGTTGACCCTCGCCTGACTCAAGTCCAGTGCGTCCACGGCGTCCATGATGAAATGAACCATGTGCTCGCTTGGCAACCAATCCCGCAAGTCGGGTGGCAACAGCATTGGGGTATCATGATCGACTGAGATGAACTTTGCTGCCATCCCCCTACTATGACAGCCATCTTTGGAAATATCGCTGGTTTAAGTCCGACAGACTGCTAGGCGTTCACCGTGGCGCTGTGCAAAATTGGGAGCTTGGAATTCGTGAACCAGATACGACCCGCGTAACAAAGATTGTCGAGTTCTTTGGTAGCGCAAACGTCTCCTGAGAAGCCGGAATGTTGACAATGTGTTCAACTTGCACTAGGTTGACGACTTGATGAGATTTAGCCGCAAACTTCGCCTTTTTGCTTTGACCACGCTGGTGGTCTGGCTTGGCGCAGTTTACCACGATGTATGGCTGGCAGCGGCGGATCTCGCTCATCACCACGATCTCGCTCATCACCACGATCATGCTCACCATCACGAGCATCACCAAGACGGCGATAACGACAGCTCAGATTCGATTCCGCTGCTCGATTTTCATGCAATTCCGTTCGTGGTGAGCAACGCAATAAGCGTGCCGCAATCCTTCGTTTGGAGCGATGGCCCCAACCTGTCGACTTTGTGGTTGGAGCATTTCAAGGCTCAGTGCGTAGACTGCGCCAACGCGCCTCCACCACCTTCCGATCTGCATGAAACTCGAAGGGTCTTCTCTCTTCGCTTGTCCAATAGCGTTCAGCCGAACGCTCCCCCTGTCTTCGCTTAGGGACATAGTCGATTCGTTTTTCGACCTGTCTCGTTCCTCCTGGATCTCCCCAATCACGGGTGCGGTCTCTCCCAAAATTTTTAGCGTCATTCCATAGGCGCAGGTCGCGAATACTTTAACAGAAAACTTTATTTGATGATTTTTAGACGGTTCCCAATCCGCGGGGTCTTGCTAATCAAGGCCGCCACCGCCCTAACGGTTCTTTCAGGATGTCAATCCTACCGGCCCACGCCTTTGGATCTTCCGTCACACAGCCAGAGGTGGCGAGCAGTGGATCTTTCCAGCGAAGAGGTCCGCATATTTGCCGATGAGATTGCCAAAAGCCGCCCAGACGAGGGGGTGACGTTCGATCCAATTGACGGCCTTTCACTGCCGGAAGGTGAGATCGTCGGTCTGGTATTCAATCCAGATCTCCGTATCGCGCGTTCGCAGGTGGGGATGGTTAAGGCCACGGCAGAGCATGCCGGCAGATGGAACGATCCAACCTTCAATTTGAATGTGCTGAAGATTGCCGAGGGAATTCCAGAACCATGGTTTCTGGGCTCCGGGCTATCACTGACAATTCCGATTTCCGGCCGCCTGAAGGCGGAAAAATCTCGGGCCGAGGCCGCATTGGGCGTTGAGTTCGACCGAGTCGCCGAAGCCGAATGGATGACCCGGCGCAACCTGCGCGATGCCTGGGTATCTTGGTCGGCGCAACGGCTGAAACTTCAGCAAACAGAAGCGATCATCCATTCCCTGGACTCGATTATCGAATCCACCTCCCGGCTGGTGGCAGCCGGGGAATTGCCCGTAACCGAGGCCCGCCTGTTTTTGATCGAACGGGAGAGCAGACGCGCGGAGCTGGATCGGCTGACCGCAGCGGTTGCTGAAGAGAAGCAGTGGATTGTGGCCTTGCTCGGCTTGTCTCCCGACGCCTCCGTTAATCTCATTCCGTCGCTTTCCGCTGTGCTGCCCCAATCCGAAGAGGAAGCTCCGGACCAGAGCAATCCCACCCTCGCTCGCCTTAAAGGCGAACATGAGATCGCTGAACGCACTCTGTTGACCGAGATTCGAAAGCAATATCCCGACCTGACAATCGGCCCTCAGGCCGAACGGGATGAAGGCCAGTCTCGGATTGGTTTCCTCGGGGCGATTCCAGTTCCTATTTTCAACTCCAACAAACAAGGGATTGCCGAGGCGCGTGCAGCGAGAGAGGTCGCCCGCGCTGTCTTCGAGACAGAATACCAACGCATTGTTGGTCGGATCGCCAGTGTGCGCGCTCGCCTCAAAGGAATCCAATCTCGTCAAAAGGCCATCAATAAAACCCTGGTCCCTTTGGTAGATCGCCAGATGACAGACGCCTCCCGGCTTTTGGAACTTGGCGAGGGCAGCAGCCTGGTTCTCCTGGAAAGCCTGGTGAGAGCTTACGAGGTGAAGTTGAAGCTCATAGAGCTCCTGCTTGAGCGATCCCAGGCGGATAACGAAACCCGATTTTTACTCGGTCCCGATTCCCTGCGAACGAGTCCGGCAACCATTGATACGACACCATGAAGCTATTCCATTCACCCATTCCAATCATAGTTGCGCTGTGCTTGCCGCTTGCCGCTTGCAGCCGCAATGACCAAACCGCGCCACCTGAAGAGGCGGCCAATGAACCTCCGAGCAACCGCGTGGAAATCCCGGCAACCGTTCGCAACAACCTCGGCATCACCTTCGCCAAGGTGGAGCGACGAAACGTATCGAATACAATCCGTGTGCCCGGCGCGTTTGAGCTGCAACCACTTGCCCGGCACGAATACCGGTTGATGTTGCCTGGCGTTGTCGAATTCTCGGTCGATCAGTTCGATGCAGTGAAGGCGGGCGATATCCTCTACCAGTTCCGTTCGGCAGAATGGCTGGAGTTGCAGGCAACAATCCAACTTGCCAACGCGGCGCTCGAACAAGCGCGGACGAAACTTGAGGCAGTCCAAACGCGCGTCGCGGCGCTCAAGGACGCGAATTTCAAACGAGCCGATCTGGACGCGGAAGTCGCAATACTGAACGCCAACGTTGCCCATGCGGAGGCTGAATTGCGGGGCGCCACAAGTCGCGCCGCTCGAACGTTGAATCTCTGCGACGCTTCCGGGGAAGCAGGGCTGACACCAGATGATCTCGTGGCTCCCGTGGAGCAAAACGGGAAACAACTCCCTTTCTACCAAACAATCGACCGAATCGTGGTTCGCGCGAAGGAACCAGGCATTGTGGAATCCCTTGCGGTTACAGATGGCGTTTTTGGCGAGGAGACAACCCTGGTGATGACAACCGTCGACCCTGACAATGTCCGATTCCGCGCATTGGGATTACAAAGCGACTTGCCCAGGTTCAAGGACGGCCAGCCAGTCCGTATCGTGCAGCCGCAAGCGAACGGAGCGGACCTCAACGACTCGATCGAAGCAGTGTTGAAGATCGGTTTGGAAGCAGACCCCAATCGCCGCACGGTCACGCTGTTTGCCAATCCGAAGGAGCCGAAGTCGTGGATTCGGTCGGGCGTATCGGGTTTCATGGAAGTCGCCTCTGGATCAACCAGTAGCGTCGTGCTGGCCATTCCTCGTTCCGCAGTCGTCAAGGACGGGATCACTCATGTGTTTTTCAAACGAGACTCCCGCGCCCCTGACAAGGCGATCCGGGTTGAGGCCGATCTGGGTGTCGATGATGGCCGGTGGATCGAGGTCAAAAGCGATATCGGTCCAAATGATGAGGTCGTTCTCAACGGCGTCTACGAGCTGAAACTGGCGACCTCGGGAAGTGGGACGACGCAAAAAGGTGGTCACTTTCACGCGGACGGAACCTTTCACGGGAAACATTAATACCATGTTAAGTCGCCTTATTCGTTTCTCCCTGGACCGCGCCGGGCTCGTGCTGCTGCTGGCCGGCGTCCTGTTGGTTTTTGTCGTGGTCCGGTTGCCCCAAACATCGGTTGATGTCTTTCCGGAATTGAACGCGCCGACAGTTGTCATCATGACCGAGGCGCCAGGACTCGCAGCCGACGAGGTCGAGCAGTACGTAACGTTCCCGATAGAGACCTCCGTCAACGGCGTCCCCGGCGTGCGGCGGGTTCGCACTTCCAGCGCCATCGGCCTGTCAATTGCCTACGTCGAATTCGAGTGGGGGATGGACATCATCACCGCGAGGCAACTTGTCTCTGAACGCCTCGACACGGTGCGCGAAGACCTGCCGGCGGATGCGCATGCGGAGATGACACCCATCACGTCCATCACGGGTGAAATCATGCTGCTCGCCATCTCTTCTCCGGACGAAAAGATGAGCAGCCTCGAGATCCGAGCCTTCGCGGAATACGATCTGCGCAACAAGCTTCTGGCAATTCCCGGGGTGTCGCAGGTGTCGGTCATCGGCGGTGAACTCCCGGAGTATCAAGTGCTGGTGCGCCAGGAAAACCTCCGCCTCTATGACCTCACCATGGAAGATGTTGTCAGCGCCGCCCGGGCCGCGCACAGCACTCTCAGCGCCGGATATATTCCCGATATTGACTCCCTTGAGATGCCCGTCAGACAAAGTGGGCGAGTCCGTTCAGTCGCCGATGTGGAGGGCACTGTGATCAAGTATCACAAAGGTTTTCCCGTGAAGATCGGCCAGGTGGCCGAGGTCAGGTTGGGACCGGCGCCCAAACGCGGAACCGGCGCGGACGGGGGGCGAGCGGCCGTAGTCATGACCGTGCTGAAGGCTCCGAGAACCAATACGATCCTCATTACGGACCGTATCGACGCCATGCTCGACCAATTGGAGAGCTCCCTCCCTGAAGGACTCAAGATCAACCGCCAGATCTTTCGACAATCGGATTTCATTCGGCTCTCGATCAAAAACGTAACGCATGCTCTCCGCGATGCCGCCATCATTGTTTCCGTGATTCTGATCCTCTTCCTGCTCAACGTTCGCATTACCTTGATCACGCTGACGGCGATTCCGCTATCGTTGGGCGTCGGCTTGTTGATGCTCGACTGGATGGGAATGACCATCAATGTGATGACCCTCGGCGGCCTGGCCATTGCGGTGGGCAGCCTCGTCGATGACGCTGTAATTGATGTTGAGAATGTCCTTCGGCGCTTGAATCAAAACGCGGCCAAACCGGAATCCGAACGCCAACCTCGTCTGGAAGTCATCTATCAGGCAAGCAACGAGATCAGGCCGGCGATGGTGTTCGCCACCATCATCATCGTGCTGGTCTTTCTGCCGCTCATGTTTCTTGACGGCATCGAAGGAAAGTTCTTTCGGCCGCTCGGCGTTGCTTTCGGAGTATCGATCACCGCGTCTTTGCTCGTGGCGCTCACCGTCACTCCTGCGATGTGTCGCTATTTGATGCGGGGGCGGATTGATCAGAACGATTCGCCGGACGCCCCGCTTGTTCGTTGGCTAAAACGGATCTACGAACCGGTTTTGATCTGGGCGGTGAGGGCGCGCAAGAAAGTGCTGGGTGGAGCATTGGTCGTCCTCGTAGCGGCGCTCTGGCTGGGCTCAACCTACGGGAAATCTTTCCTGCCTGAATTCAACGAGGGCACGTTTACGGTCGGTCTGTTTGCGCCTCCGGGCACGTCCCTGAAAGCCAGCGACCGCATGGCGGCATCAATCGAAAAGCAGCTCCTGGCAGTGGAAGGCGTCCGAAGTGTCACTCGTCGCACCGGCCGGGCCGAGCGCGACGAGCATGCTGAACCCGTGAGCAATTCGGAAATCGACGTGACCATCAAGTCCGGATACCGAAAGGCGGAAGTGCGGCAGAAGATCAGTCGGATCCTCGAGCGGGTTCCCGGGATCACCACCAACATTGGCCAGCCAATTGAGCATCGTCTCAGCCACATCTTGTCGGGCACTCCCGCCGCAATCGCCATCAACGTCTACGGCGACGACCTATCCAGATTGCGGGGCATCGCCAAAGAAATTGAGGCCGTCCTGAAACCCATGCCGGGCACGCGCGACGTCGCCGCCAATCGCGAAGTGATGATTCAGTCCCTCCCTTTGAACTACCGGGCAAGCGACCTTTCGGCTTATGGCCTGACCCCGCTTTCCGCTGCTCAACAAGTCCGCAATGCGATATTCGGCGTCTCCGTGGCTGAGATCAACGAGGGCGTCCGTCGTTACGAACTGACCGTCCGACTCGCGGAATCGGAACGCGATGATTTAGACGATCTGAGGAATCTCATCCTCACAGGTCAAGGTGGAGCCTTGGTTCGGCTCCATGAGGTAGCCGACATCGGACCGGAAATGACTTCGAATCTGATTGCCCGTGAGAACACCCAGCGGAAGGCGGTGGTCACCCTCAACGTGGAGGAAGGATACAACCTCGGACACCTGGTCGAACAAGTCCGCGTGCGGGTGGATCCCATCGTTCAACGTCAGGGCTACACCGTTCACTACGGCGGCCAGTTCGAAGCCCAACAACGGGCGAGCAAGACGATTTTGCTCTATGGCGGACTGGTGGTCCTGATCATGGCGATGCTCCTGCAAATAGCCGTTGGATCATTGCGCGTCGCGCTCTTGGTTATGGTCAATCTGCCACTGGCGCTTATTGGCGGAATCGTGGCGATCTACCTGGCCGAATCACCGGACGTCATCACGAACACCCTGTCCCTGTTTAACTTGGGAGGGCGCTACATCGCTCCCGTTATCTCGATCGCCAGCATGGTTGGTTTCATAACGCTCTTTGGCATCGCCGTGCGCAACGGAATTCTGCTCGTGAACCATTACCAACATCTGACGGAACTTGAGGGCACTTCGGTTTACCAGGCGATCATTCAGGGTTCGAGCGAGCGACTCGTTCCCATCCTGATGACGGCCCTCACAGCCGCCTTGGCCGTGGTGCCGATTGCGTTACAAGGCGACAAACCGGGGAACGAGATCCTGGCGCCGCTTTCAGTTGTGATTCTCGGCGGCCTCCTGACCTCCACATTTCTGAATCTTATCATCGTTCCGGCAGGCTATGCGGCTTTGCACCGTGTCTCCGGCGTTGACCACGACCCAAAAACAACAGAACAGAAAAATAGACCGAACAATGAAAAATAGACTCCCGAACAAACTAATGGCGCTCTTGGCGGCAGGCTTGCTGACCGCATGTGGCGACAAGGCTGGCAGTCCCGCACCAGCAAACACCGCAGCCAACAAGCCCGAAACTAAAAGTGAGGAAGAACACGGCCACGCCCACGACGAAGTCCCCCTTGGCACATTCGACATCGGTGGGATTTCAGTGATAGCCGCGCAGGGACACGGCAAGGTTGAGGCGGGCAAAGAAGGCCACCTCGTGATCAAGCTTCCCTATTCCGACAAGGGAGCATCCACTGTCCGTGCGTGGATAGGATCCGAAGATCGCACGCTCTCGGAGGTCGGCAAAGGCGACTACGCGCCATCGCACGATGACTACGACATTCACGCTGTCGCCGCCGATCCGCTTCCTGAGGGCGCAAAATGGTGGATCGAGATCGAGAAGCCTGACGGTTCAAAAACTGTCGGTTCGCTGCCGCTGCTCAGGAATATTGCTAAAAAGTAGGATTCGCGGGTTCCTGCTCGCGTTCGCAATTTTGCAGTCTGCAGGGCCTGGCGACTCAAGCGTCACAGGCCCTGCAACCCGCCCAATCGGCGCAGACCGCTCATCGATGTTAAATGATCTGCCGGTTAGACAATCCGGCGAATACTATACCGGATTATGAGTCAATACCTCGTCAAACTCCTTCTCAGCGCGGCGATAATTGTGGTGATATCGGAGACCGCCAAAAAGAGCGGGTGGCTCGGCGGCTTGATTGCATCGCTTCCCCTGACTTCGCCTGAGCAACTTCCTGAAGTTCATTCCTGCTGCACTGAGCACTGCGTTGAGTTGATCTCCCTGGGTTCCTTTCAGTCGATTGCGATTCATCCGATGCCCGTGTTTCAGGTGGCTGATTCCCGACTCCACTACGGCTCGTCTTTTCATCCACTTCCACAGCCGCTTGGCTGTCTTGCCTTTGCGCTGTTTGTCCACGTGCACGTCCATCTCCCCCTCGTACCCGTGTCCTCTGTAGCCCCGGTCCACAAACACTTGCTTCACTCTGTTGCCCACCATCCTCCTCACTTGCTCCAGTGTCTCTTTGAGCGTGTGTCCGTCATACGGATTGCCCGGATGCGCCTGCGCCGCCACGTGCCACCCTCCACGACTGCTAGTCCCCACGCTCACTTTCACCCCAAACTCATAGCGCTTGTGCGCTTTACCTTTGCTGATGCATTCCACCTCCGGCGCATGCACGCTGTACACTTTGCCTTTGTCTTTCCTCTGTTGATCGTAAACCCTCTGCGCTGGCTTTAACTTTTCCTTCAGCTTGGGATCCGGCTCCGGGCATTTTCTTTGAATATCCCGTATCACTCGACCCAGCAAGGTCTTGAGATGCCTCCCACATTTGCCCGCTCTCTTGTACTGTCGGGCATGGGCGTAGCGGCTTTGCTTGAGCATTAATTGCTTCCCCACCCGCTCGTAACTCTGCCTCAGTTTCAGGCTGCGCCGCTTGGCCAAGCTCACCAATACCGTTCTGGATCGATCGTAGAGTCTGCTCTCCGTTGGAAACCTCACGTGCTTCTCCTGCACCGTCGTGCCCACGTTGATCCTCTCCAGTTGCCGAGGCTGGATCAGTTTCATCCTCAACCCCGCCTTGATCGTCTCCTCCAAGAGCTTCTCTGCTCCCACATTGGCCAAGCGCTTACGCCATCGACTCAGGCTTGAGGCCTCTATCGGGGCTTGATGCTCGAAGAACTTCATCCCGCTTAAATGTTGCCAGTACGGGTTCTCCACCCACAACTCTAACACTCCCTCATCGCTCAGGTCGTTCACGTACTTGAAATAGTGCAGCGACACCATTAACCGCGTACTCACTCCGGGTCGCCCCAACTCCTCATGCCATGTTTTTTCCAACGCCGTTTCAAACGATTCCCAGTCCATCCCAGCGGCCACTTTTACCATTGGGTGTTTGGGGTTCACCATGCGTGAAAGCTCGGTTCGGAATAGCTCGGCTTGATATCCCGTTGTGAGCTTTTTATGCGGTTTCATCTGGCGGTTTACTTTGCAAGGTTTTGACACCAACGGAAAGCTTTCCTTGCAATTTGAGACACCTCTTTCCCTCTCCTCGCCCCTGTCTTTGTTAACTCAATCAGATTCTTCAGCGTCGACTATATAGGATGGAAGGCGCCGGGAGGCAAGATGCGCAAGAAGTTGATGATGGAGTTTCTCAAGCACCATGATCCCCGCGTTCGTCGGGTCATGTTCGGGGCTATCTTGAACAAGCCCGGTGCGATTACTACTGAGGTTTTTGAACTCGCGGTAAAGGCGGTAAAGGACCCCGCCGAATCCTGGTGGGTCAAGGATGCCGCCCTGCAGGTCATCGGTCGGGGTTCTGCTGACCAGATCCTACCACTCGTCGATTTTTTGCTTCCTTATCTCAAGCATGAGGAGGATTGGCTAAAGAACGCAACGCTCACCGCGTTAACTCCAGTGGCGGGGGACGAACGATGCTACAAGCGCGTTCTGCCTGCGATCGGCGATCTTATTCGGAAGAATCAGCGTGTGTCGATTACCAGGGGTCTTGCTGGAGAGATACGGGCCAAGATCAAGGCGGCCGGACCTGCGGTGCAGGAATTGGCCGCAGAAACACTGGAAGAGACCTTCACGGGTTATGCGGGCTCAAAGACTGCTCCCGGAGGTTTGGACACCACCTCAACCTTCGAGTTTCACCTGGAAGCTATCGCTGGATCGCTGGCCGACGTGCCGGGTGGACTGGATGTGCTCTACGAGATCGCCCGTCAGCGCAAACCAAATGAAATTCTGCCCTACAAGGAGTTCTTCTTGAATGCCGAGTGGCTTGAGTTGTCAGGGTCTTTTAATAATTAAATTGCTGATTTTTTGAGGTGTTACTTCTGACACATATTTGTTGTGTGCCCTGAGCCAAATATGCTCAAAAATTCCCACCGGCCGAGCGTCTCCCGTCAAGCGTCTTCTTTCTTCAAAACATGTTAGCGCAACAGATGCGTCGACTTCGAGATAAATCCTGTAATTGAATGTAATTTTCAATTGGGGCCGGAAAATAAATATTCCTTCCACGATGATAATTTCATTTTTTGCAGCAGCTTTCTCAACCGCTTCCGTTGCTTGTTGAAAGTTAATAATTGACTCGTAATATCGGTCAAAATCGTTTTCATTCCAGTTACCCGAAGCAAAGGCACTGTAGGTTTCCTTTTCAACTTTTTTGTTGTTGAAATCGTCAATATGAAAAATCTCATTGTTGATTCCCGACCGCTTCAGTTCGCCTGACAGATTCTTTGCCAAAGTGGTTTTCCCGCCGCAATCGATTCCAGTGATGCCAATGATGTAAGGCGCATTTTGTTTTTTGTCCCGTTCGTAGTTGGACTTGATGGTTTTGAATGTGCTTTTCATGACTGCCTAGCGTGTTTCCAAGAATAATCTCGTTCTACTTGTCTGGGGTTTTTAAGGGATCGGGGCGTTGATCATGGGCAAGTTCCTGCCCACGTTGGCAGCAGCGAATGATACCCAAAAATCCTTGACTCACAGCAAATATCCAGAGCATGGGAATCAGGGTGGAAGGGATAATCAGTGCCAGTGAAAGCATGAATATAAAAACACCCTCGTCAAAATTGAATAATTTTTTCTGTTCCTTAAGGAACCACGTCAGGTTGTTTCCCAAACCTTTGCCAAGCCCGCCAAGTTCATCCAACTGTTTCTGGAGAGCAGCATTAGCTCGGGATATTTCTGTGAGATATTCCTTGTCGCGCTCCATTTCAGAATGAATAGCAACATATTTTACATACCCGCGTAAGGCGTAAAAGCTTACACCGATGAAGGCGAGAAATATTGGGGTCACATCTTGATGAGCATGAATATACCCCGAATAGGCAATGGCACCGAACCAAATGAACACTTGCAAGAGGTCAGTTGCCTTATCGAAAAAACTGCCCGATCGGGAAAGTGTCCCCCGATATCTGGCCATCTGTCCGTCCATGCAGTCCAGAATATGGCTGACATGTATCAAAGCGGCGGCCACGACATGGAAAGTAGTGGTCAGGCTTTCCTCCGAACTCCCGAGGCAAATGAAGGTCGCGGATGCCATGGCGACCATGAAGGAAAGCAGGGTGATCAGGTTGGGTGTTATCCAGGCAATATCGACAACGAACCAATTGCAAACAACTGCCAGCGGCGAGGTTACAAAGGAGGACCACCATTCATCATTTGGATTTTTTGTCGCCCAGATGCGCTTGAATTTATCCATGAGATTTTACGAAAAACGTTACGCCCTTTTCAGACATGGTTGGTTCTCCACTTTATCAAAAGGCTCTGCCGTGGATGATTTACGCGGGAACGGATTGTTCCATTGAAGACAATTGCTCGTCAGAAACCCATGCCTGCAGCCGGTTATAGTCGGCCAGATTGTCGACTTCGCTCCAGAAAACCCCGGATACATCCACGTGATGAACCGGCAACCCGTCGGTGATGAACATGTAGAGAACTCCTTCCCACCAATTCCGAAAATCGCCATCGGATATCATTTGGCTCAGCCTGTTTTTGAAGGTTGCGATGAATCGACAGTCAATGCGAACGATCCCGACGTATTCACAATCTGTCTCGTGGTTCTCGAGCTGGTTGCCAGTTTTAAAGATGCGATCCCCTTGCACGCCAAACCGAAAGTCAGCATTTTCTATGCGCGTGCAATCGGATAACATCACGCAATCCTTCGACTGCTCCAGGGCGAGATCGAGTATTTCCTCTTCAAAAAACAGATCTGCATTCATGAGGATGGTGTCTTCCGTGAGCAACTCCCTCGCCAACCACAGGGACGCAATACTGTTGGTCACCTGATAGAACGGATTGTGAAAATACTTCACGTCGTAATCTTCGAGTTCCTGATGGATGAGATGACTGTTATATCCCGTAATTATCGTGATGTCATGGATATTACGTTGGTGGAATAAATCGATGATTCGACTAATTAGCGACTGTCCATTTATTGCAAGCAGGCATTTGGGTTTGTCCCCCAGAATGCTGTTAAGTCTCGCGCCGATTCCGGCGGCCATTATGATTACTTTCATGATTTTTACTGACTCATTTCACGAACCGGCCGGAGGGAGTCGATGGTGCTGCGCAAGGCGCGGCATAAGCCATCCACATCTTCCTCGTGCTGGTCTCCCATGTGGCTGACGCGAAATACGCGCGTCTCAAGCTCGCCCGGGTTTGGGGCCACGTAGATGCGGTGTTGCGTCTCGAGCATGCGCACTAATTCGCGCGCGTTGATGCCGTTGGCGCAACGGACCGCAGTCATTGCGTTGGAGGGGCGCAGGGGAAACACCTGGAGCGAAAGGTCGTCCAGTTGATCCCTAAAATATTTCGCCAATTGGGCGTGCCGCTCGATCCCCTGCTCCATACCAACTTGGCGCATCTGGTTGAGCCTTTCGCGGAGCATTAGAAAGAGGCTGATGGCCGGTGTGTAAGGCATCTGGCCCCGGTCCTGATTTTTTAAATAAACCTTCAGGTCAAAATAAATCCCGGCGGGCGGCGCTGAATCGAGCCGTTCCAAGGCCCGCTGGTTCAGGGCGACAAAGGAGAGGCCCGGCGGCAAGGCCAACGCTTTTTGGGAACTCAAGATCGCAACGTCGATTCCCCAATCATCCATCTGGAATTCATCCGCGCCAACCGTGCTGATGGCGTCCACGATAAAAAGAGCATTGTGCCGCCGCGCGATTTCGCCAATGGCCGGGAGATCGTACAACACCCCCGTGGAGGTTTCATGGCCGTTGATCAGCAAGGCATCAAACGAACCGCCCGTCATCCGCGCTTGGATGTCGCCGGGATCAACCGTTGTTCCCGGAGCCAGTTTGATCTCCTCAAAAGGCAGGCCATTGGCGCGGCAAATATCGACCCAGCGCTGTCCCCACACCCCCCCGTTCACGATCAGTGCCCGGCCTTCTGGCGATAGACACCCTCGAGCGGCCGCCTCCATTGCGCCCGTGCCCGAGGCGGTCAAAATGACCACCTCTCCGCGAGTGTTGAAAAGAGCCTTGAGCCCCTCCAGTATTTCGAGGGTAAGGTCAGAAAAGGATTGGGTCCGGTTGTACGGCGGTTGCCACGAACCCATCCGCAAAATATCCTCCGCCACCGGAGTGGGCCCGGGAGTGAAAATCTTGAAGTTTTGAAACTTACTCAGCATACAGATATTTTTATGCAGTTGTCTACAGTACGCAGAGAGATTACTCTTCGTAAGACGGAAAGCAATTTTATTCTGCATCTTCAGGCCTGATATCGTTCTACGTGGAGTCGGAAGACATGACACCGTCAACGGTTCTGGCGTCGATCAAGGGCAATCTGTTGCAGATCAAGAACCTGAAGAGTTCCTATGACCCGTCATTGCCGCCATTCATCATCACGCTGAAGGGGTTGAACGTGGAGGACGGATACTGGGTGAGTGTGGATGCGAATGTCAGCTTTGAGTTGGAGGGAGTGGTACCTGCTGGAGCGTCGATACCGGTGAGGACGGGATGGAATCTTGTGGGTTACCCGAGGGAGAGCGGTGCAGCACCAGGGACCGAGTTGACGAGCCTTGGTGGTATAGTGGAGCAATTCAAGAACCTGAAGAGTTCCTATGACCCCGCTTTGCCCCCATTCCTGAATACACTGAAGGTTGTCGCGCCCGGTTTGGGTTACTGGCTGAAGGTGAGCGCGGATGGAGTGTGGAACGTGGGTGATGTGTCCAGTGATGGAGCTATAGAGACATAGTAAAGATGGGACAGGATGAATCAAGATGGGGACAAGTGGTGGTGTACCCGAATGTGAGTGCGACGGTGCTGGCGCAAGTGACAGCTGAAGGCAAGGCAGTCAGCAGTAGAAGTGTGGTAGGCGTATTTGTGGGCGATGAGTTGAGGGGACAGCATGAGGTGGTGCTGGCTGATGGGAACAGCTATGTGGCTCTCAACGTAAACCTGACGAAAGCTGAGAAGGTATCTTTCCGGATCTGGGATGGAGGAAGTGACAGGGAGTACGGGGTGACTAAGACGATGACGTTGGAGATGGGAGAGACGTATGGAACAGCAGAGAAGTTGGTCAATCTGGATGGCGCGGTTCCCAGGGTTGGAGTACGGATATTAAGCTACACGCAATCACCGTTTGTTATTGAGTTTAAAGGTGAGCAGGGCCGCAATTATGTGGTGGAGGCAACCGGTGATTTGAAGGAGTGGAAGCTGCTCAAGACGCTAAGTGGGGTGGGATCAGACATTAAATTTACCGACACACGGAAGTCGATTTTTGAGAAGCAATACTACAGGGTGAAGGCATTGGAATAGTTTAGAAACCCAATTTGCGCTTCATCGCTAATCCACCTATTATCTGCTTATGGGGGAAGCAGATAAATGCAGTCGACTGTGCACCAAACGATTCCGACTAGCACTATGGTGGCTCACTTACCGACTGCAAGTTACACCGCTACTAGGATGCGTGGGTACTGCTAGAGAAGTGACAGGCAAACTTAGGCGTTTCATCCCCCACCATCCCCCACAAATCAAAATCCCTCTGTTTCCTAACAAAAAGTGGTGGAGGCGGGGGGAGTCGAACCCTCTCGGGCACTTTGCCTATGTTTCGCATAGGTGCGCAATGCTTTGCTATATGGCGAGTTGATGCAAGTAACTCTGAAATCATAAATTGCAAGAATACGCACCATTGCGAACTTCAAGTGGTCTGAAATGGTCTGAACTGAGGGGGGGAGGGGGGTGGCCATGCAAGAGCACCGGAAGAGTGCTGATGGGTTATGGTGTGTGGAAATTTTTTCGCAAAAAACTACTTCCCTTCAGCTTTCAATTCTTCACCCGTCTTGCCGCCGTGTTTGCGCAGGAGGTCAGCGGTTTTGGTATTACCAACGGCCCGATCCAGCGGTGTTCTGCCTTTATCATCCTTCGCATTCACATCCGCACCTTCAGCGATTAGCAGTTTGGCGATTTCCTTGTGATCGTTAGCAGTCGCAGAATGCAAAGGCGTTCCATCATACTTATCCTTCACATTCACCTCCGCACCTTCGGCGATTAAGAGTTCGACGGTTTCCTTTTGATCGTTAGCAGTCGCATAATGCAAAGGAGTAATTCCCCATGAGTCTTTAGCATTCACATCCGCACCGTTGGCGATTAGCAGTTCAGCGATTTCCTTGCGACGCATTTCAGCCGTACTATGCAAAGGAGTCTTACCCCAG
>Ga0302127_10001229_pt1 | contig 15026 bp, 10 predicted proteins | sample CB4_SCM_MG_FD_204452 | JGI IMG/M metagenome (GOLD analysis project Ga0302127, IMG submission 204452) | Marine microbial communities from Western Arctic Ocean, Canada - CB4_SCM | ecosystem: Environmental > Aquatic > Marine > Oceanic | place: Canada: Western Arctic Ocean | collected 2017-09-24
CACCCTCGTATTTTTTCAGCCTCTCGACAAAAGCGCGAAGTTTCACATCATCGGTTTTCTTTTCTTCCACCGCGATATGAGTGAATATAGGTCCACACGCCGCGTTTAGTACAGTCAAAACATTTTCCACCGCGCGTCTTCTTTTCTCAACTTCCTCTTCTTCGATAATTCTCGGACCTTCCTCGTAAGCTATTTTCATGCTCTCCCAAATCTCTTCGCACCTCGAGTACGCTCGCGGCCACGTCCATTGGAGGATATCGTGTAACGCTTCCAGCGCTAACAGAGCAATTTCGTTCGACGGGGCTTTCGACCACGCTAACACAGAAGGAATTAATGATTTGTATCGACCAACGATGCGTACTTTCATCTCCGAGCAAAGTTCAGGAATTGTTCGCAAGAGCGGAGCGACAAAGTTAAAATCGTCCACGTGCAAGGAGACTGAATCTAAGCTTTGCGATAGCACTGCATCGTGATATCGCCATTCCGCACCCTCTTCTGAGGACGACGATGATTGCGATTCGTGTTTACGAACTTTTGCGCACGCCACGAACGCTCGCAATGTTGGCGCAAAAAGCGCGGATGTTGCGCCAACCATATTTCTCTTCAGCTGCTCAAACATGGCTTTCGAAATTCCTCGAGCATCGCGAACAATTCTTCCGTTAACATTAACTTCCAAACACTTGCTCAAAAGCCTCTCCGTAATGCGTGCCCCAACACGTTTCGTCGCTAGCGTTTCAAACTCCAACGCTCTTAACGCGATCGAGGTAAACCGCTCAAACGTATGCTCCCCAAAAGGAACGTGCTCCAACACACTCAACGCTTGCACGCTCGCATAAAATGCTCTCGCATCTCTCCTATCTGCCAACTTTGTATTCCAAGACTCCTTTTCCGGCGCACTTTTGTGCGATTTCAAATCTCTCCACATCCGCTCGCCGTCGAGCGCGTCCGAGGCGAGAGGGGCACGTCGTTTCCCGTTGTCATCGTCACTACTACTATTACTACCTCTATTACTACCGTCCATGTAGCACTCCTCTAGCATCTCTTTCGCTATATCAGAACATTGCTTACTCGACCACGAAGGAATTCCATCCGATGTTTCCATCATCCCGCACAATAACAGCGCAAAATCATTCCACATTTGGCTCTTCTTGTTAGGGGATTTTTCTTCATCTTCATCATCATCCCCTATCACTTCAATCAATACTTTACTTTTTACACGAGTCGTGACGACCTCTGCTTCTTCTTCATCCTCAAAATGCACCACTCCAAGCTCTTTTCTCTCGATCAAATTCGATCCAATACTCTCTCGCACTTTTCTTAAACTCGAGAGAAAATCAGCGCGAAACGCACGCAAATTTTCTCGCTCCGACGATGATGATGATGGTGTCGACAAACCAATCCTTCTTTCTTCTTCTTCTTGTTCTTCTTGTTCTCCTTCCTTTTCTGCGACAAAAATCTCTCCTCTTTCCCTCCCCAACGAATCTAAATCTTTATATTCAGATATCAGAGTGCACTCGTGCACGATTTCATCCGAGGGAGGTTGAAGAGACGAGAGGAGGTGTTGGAGTTCCTCCATTGTTTTTGTGAAGTGGTGAAGCATCCGCCAAAATGCCAAAAATTCAATTTCTGCATTTCACCTAATAATAAGTACCAACCGAGTACACGCGCGATGTATGTTATTATTATTATACTGTTGTTCGTCGTATTTTGATGTAATTATATATGTGAGTAAGTAAAGTTAGTTTGATATAGTGTGTGTGTGTATATATTCTTTGGCCTTCCGACCGGCAACGTCTCACAATAAGCTCCGGCGTTTTTGCGCTTTCTCTTCTCTTCCAGTTGTTCTCTCTCTCTCTCTCTTTTCTTTTAGTACTCCTCTTCGTCCTCTTCGCCATCCGCAGACTCCGCGCCGACTTCCGCGTAATCTTTTTCCAAAGCTGCCAAGTCTTCTCTCGCTTCGGAAAACTCGCCTTCTTCCATGCCTTCTCCGACGTACCAGTGGACAAACGCTCTCTTGCTATACATCAAGTCAAACTTGTGGTCGAGTCTGGAGAAGACTTCGGCAATGGCCGTAGAGTTGGAAATCATGCAGACGGCTCTTTGGACTTTCGCCAAATCACCACCCGGGACGACCGATGGCGGTTGGTAGTTGATGCCGCACTTGAAACCAGTTGGGCACCAATCGACGAACTGAATGGTTCGTTTGGTCTTAATGGAAGCGACGGCGGCGTTGACATCCTTCGGGACGACGTCGCCTCTGTACATCAAACAGCACGCCATGTATTTGCCGTGTCTCGGGTCGCACTTGGCCATCATCGCTTGCGGTTCAAACGCGGAGTTTGTGATTTCCGCCACCGACAACTGTTCGTGGTAGGCTTTTTCCGCGGAAATAACCGGCGCGTAAGAGGACAACATGAAGTGAATTCTCGGGTACGGCACCAAGTTGGTTTGAAACTCCGTCACGTCCACGTTCAACGCGCCATCAAATCGTAAACTCGCCGTCAACGACGAAATCACTTGCGCTAACAATCTGTTCAAGTTCGTATACGTCGGTCTTTCAATGTCCAAAGATCTCCTGCAAATATCATACACGGCTTCGTTGTCCAACATCACCGTCACGTCGGTGTGTTCCAACAACGCGTGCGTGCTCAAAACCGAGTTATACGGTTCAACCACCGCGGTAGAGACTTGCGGCGACGGATAAATCGTGAAACCCAACTTTGATTTCTTCCCGTAATCCACCGACAATCGTTCTAAAAGCAAAGATCCCAAACCGGAACCGGTCCCGCCACCGACGGCGTTGAAGACCAAAAAGCCTTGCAATCCCGTGCAATTATCCGCCAACTTTCGAATTCTGTCCAACACCACGTCCACCATTTCCTTACCAATGGTGTAATGTCCTCTGGCAAAGTTATTCGCGGCATCTTCCTTGCCGGAAATCAACTGTTCCGGGTGGAACAATTGTCTGTACGTACCCGTTCTCACCTCGTCGATGACGGTCGGTTCGAGATCCAAAAAGACCGCTCTCGGAACGTGCTTCCCGGCTCCAGTTTCGGAGAAAAACGTCGAAAACGCGTCGTCGTTTTGATGCTGACCGTGCTGGTCTTCCGGCATTTGCCCATCTGGACCTATGCCGTGTTCTGTTTGTTTGCATCATCACGCGAAGGAAGGAGAGAGATATTCAAAATTCAACATTCAAAACAAACGGTCACAAATTCCCCTTAAATTGGAAGAAGAGAGAGACAAAATTTTCAAAAAAAAAAGAAGTCCAACGCACCTAAACAGAACAATTCCCAGCACGAGTTCCCGGTTTGGATCCCGGCTTGGCCGATGTGTAACGAAATAACTTCTCTCATTATTATTATTTATTATTAGTATCGCTGTTTTTGAGAGCTTTTGATGGAGTCTGCAAAAAGAGCGAGTGGTACTAATTGTGTGGATTCTGAATTCTTTTTATTTTTAAAAAAGAGGGGAAGCAAGGGGGGAACTTCCGGGAAGGAGAAAAAGCAGAGTAAAAAAGCTCGACGAATGCTCTCCCCACAAACAAACAACAAAAAAGTGCAGAAAGTCATCAGAATTCTTAAGAAAAAAGTCAAGAATTTTTCATTCTTTTTTTTGTTCACTCACACACAACGCGAGAGACGACCGGACGACGCACATTTGCGCTTTCAAACACACACACGCATGCTTTAAGAGTAAATAATAATAATGCTGGCGTACATAACCTCTCCCCCGTTGTTTAAGGGAAAGAAGAAGAAGAAAAATAAGGAAACAGACGCGGATAATTTGGATGATTTGTTGTTTGATGATGATTCGGATTCGGATTCAGAAAATCGTAACGAAACAACAACGAATACTACCACTCAAAATTCTTATTATTCTCCGTCCAACGCGGCGGTGTACTTGAAACGAGAATGCATCGAACTGAAAATAAAAGTGAACGCGTTAGAGGAAGAACTCGCATCCATGGATCCGAATAATGGACAAGGGAAGGAAACACACGTAGAACACGCGAGGAAGATGATGGAGAAAGATGCGGAAATTTTGAAACTGAAACAACAAAACGAAGAAAAGGAGAAACTTTTGAGCTTTTATCAGAGCGTATCGACTTCAAAGGAAGAAGCGATATCGATGGGCATCGACGCGTCGAAATTGTTATCGTTTGAAAAGACGAAAGAGTTGCAAAAGATGTGTGCGGAAGCCAGGAACGTTCGCGATGCGTACGAAGACGAGTTGAGAGTCGTCAAGGCGCGATGGGAAGTATCGAAACGAGAAAAGAGAGAGGCGACGTACGCTTTGGAAATGAAAGAGAAGAAATGTAACGCGATTGGGAGCGCGAGGGAGGCGTTGGAGATGGACAGGGACGAAGCGAGACGAGAAATGTCGGCGGTGAAAACGGAGTTGAACGCGAACGCATCGAGATGGAGGATGGACGTGAGCGCGTGGGAGACGAGGTGTTTGCTCGCCGAGAAGAAAGCGGCGCTTTTATTAGAACAGAGAAACATAGCGAACGAACAAAAATATATCGATACGGAAGAAGACGAGAGCGGGAGCGAGGAAGAAGAAGAAGAAGAAGAAGGAAAAGAGGACGAGCGAGATGGGAAGGAGAAGACAACGAGCGGGAAAAGAGTCAAGACGAAAAAGTGGGCGGGGAAAAAAGTCGCAACGCTGGCAAACGCGACGAATTTGCAAACCTCCATGGAGGATGTCAACAAAGCGTGCGAAGTGAAGATTAAAAGAGAATTGGAAGCAGCCTCGGCGCAAGTTTTAAAATCCAAACGAGAGTTGGAAACGATTGAATTGAAGCTGGGCGTCGTCGAAGTTGAACGCGACGCGGCGAATAAGAGCAAGAAAAATTTACAAATAGAATTAGAGAAGGCGTTGGCGAGAGAGTCGAGAGTTTTAACGTGCTTGGATTCGTTAGAGATGGAAGTTACGGGTTTTGCGGAAGCGTGCGCCGAGATTGGCGTTTTAGATCCGCGCGTGGCGACCGCATCAAAGTCGCCGAGTTGGACGTGGCATCCGGAGTTTTACGACGTCGCGGCCGCTTCGCCCGTGGACGAAGAAGAAGAGGAAGGAGGAGAACAACAACAACAACAACGACAACGTGGAAGACAAAACGAATTAGTGCAGACACAAGGTGAGAACAAAGCGAACGCGCTGTTTAGAACAGTTATTCAAACCGTGGAGGAACGATTCGAAGCGCTCGAGCGGGCGTTCCAGGAAATGATGGACGATAAGGAACCAAAGTCGCTCGCAGATGCCATGCGGGACGAAGTAAAGTTGGCATTCATCTCGGCCAGAGTTGCCGAAGAACGTTCAAAGGGTGGTGGTGGAAGAGGTAGTAATAATACCACATCGACAACTAGTGAAGGAAAGAATAAGAACGCTGGAGGGAGTAAAGCTAATGGCGCCGATGACGACGGCGATGACGACGACGACGACGACGACGAGAACAGAAGAAACAGCTATGAAATCGAGGCGTTGCGAAGCGAAATCCAAGAACTCACCGAGACGAGCGAGCTTTTGGAGCACGAACTCAACGAGCAACTCACGGAGAGTAACGTAAAATGCGAAGAGCTCACCATTCAATTGAAGAGTATGACTCTTTCGCACGCGAATGCGAGCAACGAGCGCGAATCCATGAGTCGAGCGCTCGAGGACGCAAAGTCGCGCTTGAACAGCGAACGCGAAAAAGTGCAATCGCTCGAGAGCGCTTTGAAAAATGCCCAAAACGAAGGGAAACGTCAAATCCAAAAAGAAATCGAACGACGCGCAGATCAAGAGATGGAAATGACGTTCGAGATTGAAACGTTGAAAAGAGATCTCGCGTCGAAAATGGACCGAGTCGCCGAACTCGATGGGAGATTGAAATCTGTCGCGGCAAAGTACGAAGCGGCGAAGAGAGAAAGCGGAACTTCGGAGGAAATATCGCAACAAGCTCGAGCGGAAATTGAAAGATTACAAAAAGAAAGCAAAGCAAAGCTCGATGCTTTGCGAATAGAAAACGAGGAGTTACTCGAGAAGGTCGAGGATGCAAACGTTCGCGTGCATCAGCTTTTGCAAGAAATCGAGGCGATGGATTCGGCCTCGGCAGAGGCTTCCGAACACGTTTCGCAAGCAATGCAGGCGATTAAGAACGCGTCGTCGCGCGAAATCTCTTCGCTCAAATCAAAGTTGGCAGAAGCAGAAGCGTTTATAGAAGCCACGGAAGGCATGGAGGACGAATTAATCTCTACTCGAGAGGAAATGTCGAGCATGAAGGAACATTTTAGCAGACGCGAGATAGAATTGAGAGGCCGAATTGCCGAGCTGGAAAACATCATCGAAGCCGTACGATTGGGGAGAGGTAGGAAAGTTGGCGTGACGCCGCCGCATAGTCCCAAACCGTCGCCGCGCAAACAGTTTGGTAAGATAGGAGATCAAGACGACGAAGTCGACGACGACGCGTCCGAAAACTCGTTTTACATTCGAACCTCCTCGAAAGCGGATCGCGAGCAAACGCTCTCGGCGATTAAGAGCGTCGATAAGAGTTTGCGACAGGCGCGCGACGAGTTCGATCGAGTCCGAAATGCACGCTCGCGCCGTCTCGGTTTCGATGATAAAGGAGATGATTAGTTATGTGAAGAACGGTAGTGTACCAGTAGTAGTAGATTTTGTTATTTATTTTTGTACTTTGCTTTGCGTTGATATTAATAGTATATAAAGTGTGTGAAGACGTGTTACTACTTAGTATTATTATTGTAGTACCTCCTTTTCTTTCTTTCTCGCTTTTCTTTTATATACGCGATGATGAAATTATTATGCGCGGCGATTGAGTCAAGGTTTCTCTTCGTCTTTCATGGCGAACCCGAGCTCCTTGCGAAAATTATCCTCGTTCGTCCCGGTGAACGACCCAACCATCTTCCCGCCTCGGAATAAGAAAAAGTGCGGCGTAGACGTCACGTTCATGCTCTTCGCCGTCGTCGCCAACACCGGATCGCTATCGCCGACGACTTTGAAAAATCTCACCTTGTCGTAATATTCCGCGAACATGTCGTATTTCGCCGCGAACTTCTTACACGGTCGACACCACGAAAACGTAAACTCCACCACATTCAACGTCTCTTCCGGTGCGTTCAATATCTCCCCTTTAAACACTGGAAACGAAGGCACGTCGTTCACTTTCCCAAAATCGACGTCCCCGTCCATAAACTCCGGCGCGAGTGCGTTTAACTCTTGCTCTTCTTCCTCCATCTCGTCGAACGACTTCATCGGTGTTCTCATGATATCTAAACACATCGGATCGTTCTCTTGGCACGCCACTTTCCGTCGGTCTTTCCAGTACTCCTTTATCTTCTGCTGACGCTCTTTCTCTCCTTTCTTTTTCTTAGTGGTGGTGGTATTATTATTGGTGATGGTATCGCTGCTGCTTTTACTCGTCTTTGTCTTCTTTTCCGACTGAGAGGACGAGGACGACGAGGATGATTCCTTCGATGACGCAGCGGCGGAAGTTAACAACCTCCTCGTCCTCAAAATCCTCCCGTTTTTGCTCGTTGTCGTTGTTGTTTCTCGCAGCGCTCCTCCTCCTCCTCGAAAAGGAGTGTTCTCGTTCTTTGTCTTCGTCTTCTTCTCAGCACCGCAACAAGGCAGTTTCAAAAGTACACGTCTCGGAGAAGAAGAGAACATCATCATCTCGTTCACGCAATATTCTTTCCCGTAAAAATTTTGTTTGCTTTTTTCCAAACGGTTTTTTCTAAAGAAAATTTTTCAGAAAAGTTCTTTTTGTGTTTTGGGCATTTTCTCTCTTCCAGTCTTGGGGCACAAAAAAAGGTACGAGAATTTTGCCTTTTTTTTCTCACAAACCGAGAGAAGAGAGAAGAAACATAATTAAAACACACATCATATCATCATCACAAGTTACTCACACATCATCACACGCACAAAAAAAGAATGACGACGACGACGATTTCGAGGAGAGCGACGACTCTTCTCTTCTTCGTCGCGAGCTTCTTGTTTGGGACAACTGTTTTTGTCGTCCAGGTATACCACGCCAAGCGTTTTTGTTTGTTGTTTTTTCTTTTCGATAATTTTTCTCATCATCATCGCGTTTTGGCGGCTTGTTTTTTTTTTCATCATCGCTTGTCTCCACTCCACTCCCCCCACCCCCGGCGCGTCGTCGTTTACGTCGCGGTCTGTTTTTGTCTGTCGGGGTCGATCTTTTCGGTTTGAAGGGCGTTTCTCTCGAAAGTTCTTCTTCTTCTTCTTCTTCTTCTTCTTCTTTTCGACGAAAACGGAGGATTGGAGAAAAAAATGGGTTCTTCTCGAATGTTGGGAAGAACACCAACCACTTCATCGAAACTCTCTTTTCGCGGGGTGTGAAAAATACTAACCACCAAAATGTTTGTTTCTCTTCTGTGATGACACAACACAGGCGCAAGAATACGATGACGATGGTTTAAGCCCAGCGGAACCGTACGACGACGTCCCAGATTACGGTCCAGACTACGGCGATTACGGCGGCATGGGCGGCATGGGCGGTATGGGCGGCATGGGCGGCATGGGCGGCATGGGCGGCGGCGACTACGGCGACTACGGCGGCCAAGGAGAAGAGGAAGAGTTGGAAATGCCGGAAGGTCCGTACGAAGTCGAGCCGTTAGGGAAGGAGAATTTCACATCCATTTTGAAAGACTTGGACGGGGCTTTAGTAGAGTTTTACGCGCCGTGGTGTGGACACTGTAAAAAGTTGGAGCCGCATTACGAATACGCCGCGAGAGCTGTGAAAGACAGCGAAAAGTTGGAAGGTAAGAACGTGAAGTTGTTCAAAGTTGACGCGACCTTGGAAGAAGCGCTAGCGAAAGAATTGGGCGTGGAAGGGTTTCCAACCATGAAGTGGTTTGAGAAAGGCGAATTGAAGAAGGATTACCAATCCGGAAGAGACCAATACGCCATCGCAAATTACGTCGAGCGTCAAATGGGCGAACCGAGCGTTGATTTGACGACGATGAAAGTGTTCACCGGCGAAGAGGCGCCGAAGAAAGTGAAAGAGGCGAAAGAAGACGGCGATGAAGGCGAAGAAGAAGACGAGGATGAAGACGAAGATGAAGAAAAGCGAGCGACTTTGATCGCGGTTTTCGACGAATTGGGCTCTTCCCCAGCCTTCGCGGACTTTTACGCCATGGCGAAAGATATCGATCTCGACGGCCTCGACGTAGCGCACACAGATAATCGCGCGAACGTTGCCAAATTGGGCTTGACTAATTTCAAAAGACCGTCCAACCCGGCGATGGTTTTGATGTTTGAAAACGAAAAAGGCGAGAAATCTTTCGCCGAGTACGAGGGCAAATGGGAGGCGAAAGAGATCACCAAGTTTGCCGCCGTCGCGCAACTTCCATGGGTCATTCCATTCGAGCAAGAATACATCAACAAAGTCTTTGAATCTGGCGTGACTGCGCAAGTTTTGGTCTTTCACGACGGCGAGAACGAGGAAACGGCGAAAGAACTCCACGCCCTCCTTGAGGAAGTTTCCAAGGAAGACAACAAGAGCGGCAAGATTTTGTTCGTCACCGTGGACATTAAAGGTAGCGATGCCGAGGGTGTTTTGGAATACTTTGACGTGGTCGTCGGCGAGGACGAGTTCCAACCGCAAGCGGTCATCTTTTCGCAACCAAGCGAACCCGAACCGGTGAATAAGGACGAGAAGGAGAAACCACGCATCGAAGAAGGCCAAAAGAAGTATAAGCTCGAAAACGCGCCGACGATTACGAAACCAATCATGCAACAGTTCATCAAAGCTTTCGAAGCGGGTTTGTTGGAGGAACACTTGAAGTCCGAACCTATTCCGGAGGAAAACTACGGTCCATTGTACAAAGTTGTCGGCGAAAACTTTGATGAAATGGTCAACGACAGCGAAACGGATGTCTTTCTCGAAGTGTACGCGCCGTGGTGCGGGCACTGCAAAGAACTCGCGCCGACAATCAAGAAACTCGCCAAGAGGTTCAAAGACGTGCCGACGGTGAAAATTTGCGATATGGACGGTACCGCGAACGAGCATCCTTTAGTGAAGGATGCGAAAGGTTTCCCGGCGATTTATTTCTTTCCCGCCGGGGAGAAAGGCGTAAGAGTTCCATGGGACGAAGAGGAGAAGAGAACGGTTGGCGGCTTCACGAGATTTATTCAAGCGAACGCAAAACTTCCGTTTGATTTGCCGAAAATTAAGTCCAAGGAAGAGAAAGCTGCGGAGAGGGAAGCGAAGAAAAAAGCCAAGGAGTTCGAAGAGACGCACGAAGAGTTGTAAACGTGGACCATCCCGAGAATTATATATATAAATTAAGTACGTATTATTCTTATTCTAATGATCACTTGCCTCGTCCTTCTTCTCTTTCGATTGCTCGATAGGCGATGTCGCTTCGACAGAAACCGTTCGGCCAATCGATTTTATCGATGGCCACGTACGCGTTCTTCGTCGCCTCTTTCACGGACGTACCCATCGCAGTTATCCCCAAAACTCGACCACCGTTCGCTAATATCTCCCCGTTCTCTCCACTCGCCGTTCCGGCGTGAAAGATTTTCGTTTTTGCCGTCGATTCTTCCGCGCCTTGTAAATTTTTAATCTCGTCGCCTTTCGAGTAACTTCCCGGGTACCCTTTCGCCGCTAAAACAACATTAACAGCTGGTTCTTTGCTCCATTTCACGCTCTTCACGTCGTCGTCGGTGATATTATTCGTCGCTGCGGCGTATAAAAGCTGGCACAAATCGCTTTCCATTCTCGCCATTAACGTTTGGCACTCGGGATCGCCAAAGCGCACGTTGTGTTCCAACAGTTTTACTTTTTTCGTTTTCTCGTCAATCATCAACCCGGCAAAGATGACGCCATTATACTCGCACCCTTCTTCACGCATTCCTCTCACCGTTGGCTCGATGATGTTCTTCATCACGTCCTCTTCAATCTCTTTCGTGACGACTGGAGCTGGCGAATACGCGCCCATACCACCGGTGTTCAATCCGGTATCGCCGTCGCCAACTCTTTTGTGGTCTTGCGCCGACGCTAACGGAACCGCAACGTCGCCCCCGACGACGGCAAAAAACGACGCCTCCTCGCCAAACAAAGTCTCCTCGATAACGATCGTATCACCGGCATCGCCAAACTGTTTATTCAACATCAGCTCGTCGATGGCTTTTTCCGCCTCCTCGACGGTTTCAGCCATAATCACGCCTTTCCCGGCAGCCAAACCAGACGTTTTAATCACAATCGGCGCTCCCGTCACCGTTCTCACGTACTCCTTCGCCTTTTCCGCGTCGCTAAAAACCTCGTACGTGGCTGTCGGAATGTTATACTTCCTACACAAGTTCTTCATGAACTCCTTGGACCCTTCCAACTGCGCCGCTTTCTTCGACGGTCCAAACACGTTGATATTTTCCGCTCTCAAACTGTCCGCTAACCCGTCCACCAGCGGCGCTTCCGGTCCGACGACGACTAAATCGATAGCGTTCGATTTGCAAAATTTCACCACATCCGCGTGATTCGATTCAGAAACGTCCGCAATGGATGTCACGGTCGGCTCCGTCGCGATACCGGCGTTCCCCGGTAACGCGAACACTTTCTCGCACGTTTCAGACTGGAGCAAACGATAGATTAACGCGTGCTCGCGACCACCGGAGCCGATGACCAGAACGTTTTTCTTCTTTTTCGATGAAGACGCCGCTGAGAAGACAATCACGGAAGAAGAGGAGGAGGAAGACGACGACGACGCTCTTCCTCCTCGTCTTCTTCTTCTTAACGATGATGTCGATGATGATGCCGTTGATGATTTAACAATCATCATCATCATCATCTTCACACTACTCCTGCTCGTTGTCGTCTTCTTCGTTCTCGAAAAAGAAGAAGAAGGAACAAATTTTGTTCCTCTCAAAGTCGTCCGCCCCGTCGTGGTAGTAGTATTACTCGTCGTCGTCATCGACGTCGTCGTCGTCATCGTCGTCTGTCCCGCGATCGTGTTGTCTGTAATGAAGGTGTTTGTGTGTAAAGTATTCAAAATTTTTCCAATTATTCATTTCAGGGTATTTAGGGTTTTGAGGTTAAAGATCTCTTCTTTTTCGAAAAATTCTTTTTTTTTATCCAAACCACCAAAACCAAGAAAAGGAAAAGAAATCATCATCGTCCAAGAAACGCGCACAACAAACGACAAAGGCACGACGCTTTGAGAAGAAGTCGAGATTCTCGATTTCGCACACAAAATCGCGTGGTTTTAGTAAAACTTTGACACGTGCGCGCGTACAATGAGCGTTTTCACGGTCGCGTCAACTTCTTCGTCTTCTTCTTCGATGATGTTTTTGAGTTCATTTTCTTCGCGAATTTCGATGTCCTCTTCCTCTGCCTCCTCCTCCTCGAAAAGAAATGTCTCGTCGTCGCTCGTTGGGTTTTCTTCCTCCTCCTCCTCGAGAGCAGGAAAGCGGCGGGTATTTCCGCGAATCGAGGCGATGGCCGTCGCGGACACGAACGCGGAGATTGATTTCGCCAAGTACGTGAAAGAAAAGAACGCGGCGATCGAGCAAGCGTTGTCCGATTCCGTGCCAACCATTTATCCAGAACGTTTGCACGAATCCATGAGATATTCTTTACTCGCCGGTGGGAAAAGAATTCGTCCGTGTTTAGCAATCGCGGCGTGCGAGATGGTTGGAGGCATGCAAGAAGTGGTCATGCCAACGGCGTGCGCGCTGGAGATGATCCACACGATGAGTTTGATCCACGACGATTTACCGATGATGGATAACGACGATTTTCGAAGAGGCGTGCCGACGAATCATAAAGTGTACGGGGAAGAGATGGCTATTTTAGCCGGCGACGCGTTGTTGTCGCACGCGTTTGAGCACATCGCGAGAGAGACGAAAGGCGTTCCGGCGGAGAAGATTTTACGCGTGATTGCGGATGTTGGGAAGTGCGTCGGGTCGGAAGGACTCGTTGGTGGCCAAGTTGTGGACATCGAAAGCGAAGGTTTGGCGATGGAAGGGAAACCGGTCAGTTTGGAGACGCTGAAGTATATTCACGCGCACAAGACTGGGGCGTTGTTGGAGACGGCGGTGGTTTCCGGAGCGATTTTGGGTGGTGGAACCGAAGAGGATATCGAGCGATTGGGGAAGTACGCGTACGATATTGGATTGGCGTTTCAAGTTGTGGATGATATTTTGGATTGCACGGCGACGAGCGAGGAGTTAGGCAAAACGGCTGGTAAAGACGTCGCGGTTGGTAAGGCGACGTACCCGAGTTTATTAGGATTGGAGGAGTCGCAGAGGATAGCAGATGAGTTAATTAAGAGCGCGAAGGAACAGTTATCGGTGTACGATCAAAAGAAAGCCGCGCCGCTCATTGGCTTAGCCGATTACATTAAAAACAGAAAGAATTAAGAGAGAGAGAGAGATAAACGAGGAGGACCGATATATAAGCGCGTTTATTCTTGGAAGATTCTTTTTTTGCGTATTGTAATAATAATTAAACTTCTTACTGAAACATTTTGCGAACAGATGTACATACATATCTTAAGATCCGCGAGACGGGCGCGAAGAAAGAGGTTCGAGCGGGGAGCGACGTTTATTTAGTTCGTTGCTTTAGTACGCTTCGTCAACGCATTCATGCGCTCCCGAAACTCTTCCGCCGCAGATTTCGCTTTCGCAACCGGTGATTTCTCAGCAGCAGGAGCTGTTGTTGTTGTTGTTGCTGCTGCTGCTGCGATGTTCACATCTCTCGGGGAAAGCTTGAATCCTTTCGAAGCGGAACCGCCGGTACTTTTACCTTGTGAAGCGAAACTGCTCCCAAAGTTCCTCGGCGTCGCGCGAAAAGCAAAAGAGCTTCCACCGTTTTCCTTTTCAGAGATAGCGGCGGAAGGAGTAGAAGACGAAGCAGACAACAGCTTCTTCTTTCGACTGTTCTCAACTTTCGCCAAACCTCTGTTCACGTACGCTTGGAACGCCGAACTCGTCTGTCGCAAGTGTTCGTTCACGTCGACTCGAGAAATTTTCTCCTCGCACTTGGTGAAATCGTACAGTTGTTCGAGACCTTGGACGGTCGTGTCCTTGTCGCCGATTTTCGCGAAAATGCCCGACAGTTCCTCTCGAACTTTCGATTCGATTTCATCCTCTCCGGAAAGGATTTTCAAACTCGCGCGAACCTGTCGCAACAACGAAGGAAGTTGATCCGACTCGCTCTCCAACTCTGGTATTTTTACGTTCATACCAGTCAAAGCTAACTTGGCGTACTTTTCCGCGGACGGACCGATGAGTTTGCACACCTCGTGAACCACCGCGCGAACGATTCGAATGTTCTTATTCCCGTACTCGTCGTCGCGTTCACCCTCGAGAATGAACTCTTCGCCTTTGAAGGAGTAAAATTCGTGCACCGCAGAGAAAATTGAGGCGACGTTGATGCCGGATTCCACGAGCTCTTCGAGCTGAAACGCGAGTTTGACGAGACATTTCGCGACTAAAGTTTCAAACAAAGCTACTTTTGCTTCGGTATTTTCGACATTAGCGTTCTTCTTGCTCAGATGATGCGCAGTTGTAGTCGTTGTCGCCGCGTTAGCGTCGCCCAACGAAGAGAAATCCGGGACGCCTTCCCCGGATAACAACTTGATCAAACTGACCATAGAATTCGTCTTGGAAAAGTTTTCCATGGCTTTCTCTGCGAGCGCGTTGAGCGCATTCAAATAATCCGAAGATTCCAAAACAGTTGTAGTTGATTCAAAAGAAGATATGCTTGAACTATTATCCATGGCCAAAACCAACTGCGAGAGCACAGAGGCGAGGACGTTTCTGGTCGTTTCTTCCGAAGCGCCGTTCGCTAAGATGGACTCTTTCAAGACCGCGTGCATAGTCATCAACGCGTACTTACATCCACGCAGTAACGTTTCGTACTCCTCTCGCTCTTCCTCGATCTTCTTGTTCGTTTTACTCTTTTTGTGCTTCTCGCATTTTTTCTTCGCTTTCACCGCGTTTTCAAAGAAAATCGGCAGCTCGTCAGATAAAAACATGAGTAAAGGTCCGATAGTTCCAGA
>Ga0302127_10001232_pt1 | contig 15019 bp, 15 predicted proteins | sample CB4_SCM_MG_FD_204452 | JGI IMG/M metagenome (GOLD analysis project Ga0302127, IMG submission 204452) | Marine microbial communities from Western Arctic Ocean, Canada - CB4_SCM | ecosystem: Environmental > Aquatic > Marine > Oceanic | place: Canada: Western Arctic Ocean | collected 2017-09-24
GCTCATCACTAGCAAGTGTCTGGATAGAATCTATGACCAAGAAACGAATGGCACCCGAAACAGCGGCATCAAGCACCGCGCCGAGACGGTTTGTCGACAGAGCCTGAATCTGGGAATCCTCAAGTCCCAAACGTCGACTACGCAACGCCAATTGCTCCAAAGACTCTTCCCCGCTGGCATACAAGGTAGGTTGATCTTGCGACAAACCGGCGAGCATTTGTAACGCAAGTGTGCTCTTACCTATCCCCGGCTCTCCACCCAGCAGTATCACGGACCCTGGAACGATACCTCCACCCAGCACTCGATCAAGCTCTCCTAATCCAGTGAGGTGGCGAGTGCTCGCTTGCGCACCCACCTGAGACAAAAACTGGGGGGCGGTCTTGAGATTTTTCCCGAGTTTCGAGCGAGTCGTCACGACGGCCTGCTCCGCTAACGTGTTCCATTGCATGCAGTTAGCGCATTGCCCGGTCCATTTCCCAAACCCCTGGCCGCAACTGGCACAGACATAGCGGGTTAAGATTCCAGATCGTGGCATCAGATCACTTCATTACTCGGCTTAGTGTATGTCTTGATAAATATGAAAATAGTCGCTCGAGCAAGTATGGCCAGCAAAGGGTCGGAGCAATAGTGTCACAGCAGAATAGGCGCTAACCAGTGAATCGGCACGCATCCGAGCACATCGTTTGATCAATACCCAGAATTCTCAAACGTCGGCGTATAGTTTTCGAATCGAGTGTATTCGCCCAAAAAAGTAAGGCGCACTGTTCCTATTGGCCCGTTGCGTTGCTTGGCTACGATGATCTCAGCCGTGCCTTTCTCAGGGCTGTCTTCGTTATATACCTCGTCTCTATAAATAAACAAAATCACGTCTGCATCTTGCTCGATCGCACCGGATTCTCGAAGATCAGACATGATGGGGCGCTTGTTGGGACGTTGTTCAAGCCCCCGGTTAAGCTGAGACAGAACCACTACTGGGACCCGAGCTTCTCTTGCAATGATCTTGAGTGCCCGGGTGATATTCGCCACCTCAACCGCACGGTTCTCGGTGCTCTGGCCAGTCTGCATTAACTGAAGATAATCAACAACTACCACACCCAACTGCCCATGCTCACGAATCAACCGGCGAAGCCGAGTGCGCAAGTCCATAGGCGTCAGTGCCGGGGTATCGTCAATAAAAATTGGCGACTCATCAAGTAAGCCAACCGCAGAGGTCAAACGTGGCCAGTCCTCTTGGCTAAGCTGACCGGTTCTGACTCGGTGGGCGTTGATTCGCCCCAGTGAGGCTAACATCCGCATCGCCAACTGCTGTCCGGGCATCTCCATACTGAAGACAGCGACGGGAAGCTTACTTCCGACGGCAGCATTTTCTGCAATATTCATCGCGAGGCTGGTTTTTCCCATCGATGGGCGGCCAGCCACCACAACGAGGTCTGCAGGCTGAAATCCGGAAGTCAGGTTATCCAGGTCTTTGAACCCACTTGCTACACCGGTGATCGGCTGTTTGGACTCATAGAGTTCTTCAATCCGGTCTACCGCCTGAGTCAACAGGCCTTGAATTGGCTGAAATGCCCCCGATTGGCGTCGGTCAGAATCAGATATATCAAAAACCAGTTTTTCCGCGAAGTCGATTAGTGAAGCTGTGTCGACTCCATCTGGATAATAGGCCTTTTCTGTGATCTCAGCCGCTGCATTGATCAACGATCGTAGTACAGATCTCTCTTTAACGATCCGGGCATAGGCAGTGACATTGGCCGTTCCTGGTGTACGGTTCGCCAGTTCACCCAAGTATGCCAGGCCTCCCGCCTTCTCAAGAGTCCCGTTATTCTTTAGCCATTCAGACGCCGTAACGATATCGACGGCGTCACCACTCTCGTTCAACGAACGGATCGCTGTAAAGATCTCCCGATGGGATCGCGTGTAAAAATCTTCGGTTGCGACCGCCTCGGCCACCTCGTCCCAACGTCTGGCATCGACCAGCAGGCCGCCGAGTACCGACTGCTCGGCCTCAAGCGCCTGAGGCGGGATGCGTGCCTCCAAACTCGTGGGTTTTCTACTAAGTTCGGACTGAGGCATAAACTGTGTTGCCGTTTGTCATAGGTGACGATTATGCCTACAGAATAACTATTGTAGACAACGGCTCCGGGCTTTAACAGCTGCCAAGGGCTATGAACCTAAAAAGAAAGGTCAGTGGTTCAGTTGGGCGAATTGACGCCCGCTTGTTTTTACTCTGGAGTGCTATTCTCGAGGTCGACGTCCGATACTTTAGCCTCTGATTCAGGTAGAGCCTGTACTGAAGCCTCTGCTTCGACTAAGACCACCAGATTACTCTGGATTTCTGGGTGGAGTATTACCGAGACCTGATGCTCTCCCGTGGTCTTGATCGGGCCCTCGGGCATATCAATTTCTGAACGTTGAATTGCGATGTCTGCCGCCTGAAGCAATTCGGCGATATCGGTCGAACTGACTGAGCCAAAAAGCCTCCCTTCCTCACTGGCAAGCCGAGACACGGTAACCCTATCTGGCAGCAATGCAGCCTTGGCCTGAGCTGTTTCGAGGCGTGTCGAATCCATTTTTGCCAATTCTCGGCGTCGGGTTTCTACTTTGTCACGAGCTTCGCCGGTAGCAGGAACTGCCTTCCCTTGAGGGATCAGGTAATTTCGCCCATATCCCGACTTCACGTTTACCAAATCACCCAGATCGCCCAAATTCTGGATTTTTTCAAGCAGTATTAATTCCATCTGCCTGCCCCTCAGTGTTGATCTGTATACGGTAATAGCGCTAAAAACCGAGCGCGCTTGATTGCCGTTGCTAGTTGCCGCTGATAACGGGCCTTGGTGCCGGTATTACGGCTGGGCATAATCTTGCCGGTCTCAGTGATAAGCGCTTTAAGAGATTCGAGATCCTTGTAATCCACCTCTTTGATCCCTAGCGCGGTAAACCGGCAATACTTGCGTCTTTTATTAAACCTGTTCATCACACTTGGTCCTCTTTAGGCTCATCAACAACAGGCGGGTCGTCAGGCTGATCAATAACAGGTAGATCATCTTCCAAAATCTTAGGGGTTTCTGCGGAATCGGCCTCGACTCGCACGAGGTCCGGGCCGTCAGCCTCTGTGGGCTCTACCTGTGCTACTGGCTCGACTGGCTGTGCTACTGGCTCGACTGGGCTGCTCTGGGTTTCCGGGGTGACATCAGCAGGCTTTTGTTCACTATCAACTGCGCCTGCTCCAGCCTCAACTACCAGTGCCGAGGCCTCAGTAATAGCCTCTTTTCGGCGGATCACAAGGTTACGGATGACGGCATCGCTGAACTTGAACATATTCGCCATTTCGTCCATCGTTGGCTGATCTATTTCAATGTTCATCAAAACATAATGAGCCTTATGCACTTTGCCGATGGTATAAGCAAGTGGACGCCGGCCCCAATCCTCACAACGATGAATCTGGCCACCATTGCCTTCGATGAGGCCGCGATATTTTTCGACCATCGCGGGCACCTGCTCGCTCTGGTCTGGATGCACAAGGAACACGACTTCGTAGTGTCGCATGAGTATTCTCCCTTCGGGTTGGAGCCTCCCAATATTTCGCGGTGAGGCAAGGAGGGCGCGTTTTTAGCGCTGAAGGCGCGTGATTCTAGCCGCCAAAGGCCGATCAGGCAAGCCGGATTAGACTCGGATCCAGGCCGAACGACCTAATTTACCCGATTTTTGATCAATTCATCTACCACCGCTGGCTCTGCCAGAGTCGATGTATCACCAAGATTTTCCAGCTCATTCGCGGCTATTTTGCGCAGAATACGGCGCATGATCTTTCCCGATCGGGTTTTAGGTAAACCCGGCGCCCATTGGATGATGTCCGGGCTTGCGATGGGGCCGATCTCCTTTCGTACTTGTGCTATGAGCCCTCGGCGAAGCTCCTCACTCGGCGTTACTCCGGCCATAGGGGTGACATACGCGTAAATCCCTTGCCCCTTGATCTCATGAGGGTATCCGACAACAGCAGCTTCTGCGATCTGCTCATGTGAAACCAGGGCACTTTCTACCTCGGCGGTTCCCATGCGGTGTCCAGATACGTTGATCACGTCGTCCACGCGGCCGGTGATCCAATAATAGCCATCGTCATCGCGGCGGGCCCCATCACCGGTAGTGTAATAACCCGGGTACTGTGAAAAGTAAGTCTGAATAAACCGTTCGTGATCGCCGAAGATCGTGCGCATCTGTCCAGGCCAGGAGCCCGTGATCACCAGGTTGCCCTCGGCCGCGCCTTCAAGAACCTGGCCGTCGCCGTTCAACAAGGCAGGTTCGATTCCGAAAAATGGCCGTGTGGCCGATCCCGGTTTAAGGTCAGTTGCCCCGGGCAGCGGGGTAATCAAAATTCCACCAGTTTCTGTTTGAAACCATGTATCCATAACGGAACAACGTCCATCACCAACCGTATTGAAATACCACTCCCATGCCTCTGGATTAATCGGCTCTCCTACTGTTCCCAACAGTTTGAGACTGCTACGGCAAGTTGACTCGACCAGTCGATTACCTTGTGCCATTAACGCGCGGATCGCAGTGGGCGCGGTGTAAAAGATATTCACTTGGTGTTTATCTACCACTTGCCAGAAACGCGAGGCATCCGGGTAGGTGGGCACCCCCTCAAACATCAACGTTATCGCTCCATTAGCCAGGGGTCCATAGACAATATAGCTGTGTCCAGTGATCCAGCCGATGTCAGCAGCGCACCAGTAGATATCGCCATCATGATAGTCAAACACATAACGATGGGTCATCGCGGTATACAGTTGATACCCGCCGCAGGTATGTAAAACTCCTTTTGGCTTCCCGGTAGAACCGGATGTATACAATATAAAAAGTGGATCCTCGGCGCCCATTGGCTCCGGATCACAATCAGGCGATGCAGCCGCTATAGCTTCGTCATACCAAACATCACGGCTGGCACTGGCAGGCACATCACTGCCTGTCCGCCGCACCACAATAGTCGTGTGGACATTTGGACACCCGGCAAGGGCTGTTTCCACATTGGCCTTTAAGGGTACCGCCTTTCCGCCTCGTGGCCCTTCGTCCGCAGTAACTACCACCCGGCAGTCAGAATCCAGAATTCGATCCCGTAGCGCATCCGGCGAGAATCCGCCAAAAACGACCGAGTGAATGGCGCCAATACGCGCACAGGCTAACATCGCCACCGCGGCTTCTGGAATCATAGGCATGTAAATGGAAACACAATCGCCCTTACTGACACCGCGGTCCTTAAGAACATTTGAAAATCGGCAGACCTGATCATGCAGTTGTCGGTAAGTCAACTTCTTATCGTCGGTCGGATCGTCACCTTCCCAGATTATTGCCACTTGGTCGGATCGGGTTTCGAGGTGCCGATCAATACAGTTATAGGAAACGTTTAGGGTCGCCCCTTCGAACCATCGGATTTTCCCGGTGTGATAGTCGCAATTGCTTACCGTATGCCAGGGACTAAACCAACTGACAAATTTCTCAGCTTGATCCGCCCAGAAACTATCCGGGTCCGCGATTGATTGCTGATACATATGCCGATACTGCTCTTCATTGATATGGGCACCTTGCGCAAAGTTTGAATTAACTTTGTGAATAACACTGTCACTCATCTGACGCTCCTTTGCTTTGATCAATTGACATTCACTCTCTCCCTTCTTCGCGTATTTTAAACCAATGGATGCTTGAAGCTAGAAAGTAGAATCAAAGGCCCGCGGGGCTGTCCTATCAGGATATTTCAGCCCGATTCATTGTCGCCAGGCGAATCCACTGAATTCCAGACACTGCCGGCACCCAACAGTTCAACCCATTTGCGATGTGCAACTAACTCCTCATCCGAGGCGGGAATTATCGCAAAATTCCGCCCGACGTTACTGTCAGCCCTGTCCAATTGTCGATTCACCCCGATCTGGCCCGAAACCCCCTCTAGCTGCAGATTGGTTTGTCCACCGGTCATCGCCAAGTAAACATCCGCCAGAATTTCAGCATCAAGTAGTGCCCCGTGAAGAGTTCGGCCGGAGTTATCTACCCCATAACGGCGGCATAAGGCATCTAGACTGTTGCGTTGGCCTGGGTGAAGTTCGCGGGCTAACTTCAGGGTGTCTGTTACCGTACAAAAGTCCTCAAGCCTGCGCGGATCGCCCGCCAACTCGAGCTCATTATTAAGAAAACCTAAGTCAAACGGGGCATTATGAATAACCAACTCTGCGTCGGTCACAAACTCGACAAACGATTCCAGGATATCTTTGAACAATGGTTTATCGGCGAGAAAGGATTCTGTGATTCCATGGACTTCCAGAGCGCCAGCATCGATGCTGCGCTCAGGGTTAAGGTAAGAATGAAATTGCTCATCATTGTGCTTTCGATTTAAAATAACTACGCCGCCCACTTCGATCACCCGATGGCCGGCCGTTGCATCAAGTCCTGTCGTCTCAGTATCCAAAACAACCAATCGTGTAGTCAATTTTTCTCCCCATCCTTTAAATATTCATCTATCGCCAGATTTGCCAGAGCATCCGCACGTTCGTTTTGTGGATGTCCACTATGACCCCGGACCCAGTGCCAACTGACCGATCGCGCCTGCCTTGCATTATCTAATGCCTCCCACAAGTCTCGATTTTTGACGGCTTTGTGCGAGGCTGTACGCCAGCCATTTCGCTTCCAATTAGTCATCCAGTTGGTAATGCCGTTACGAACATACTGCGAGTCTGTATAGACCGCAACCAGTTGGCTAGTCCCTACCGCTTCAAGACCCTCTATTGCCGCTTTAAGTTCCATACGGTTGTTGGTTGTGGCAGGTTCAACTCCCAAAAGCTCTGTTTGAGACGATTCACCAATAATGAGTACACCCCAGCCCCCTATTCCGGGGTTTCCGCGACAGGCGCCGTCGGTATAGATGCGAATCTCTCCTTCATCTGCGTTTTCCATTTTCACAAACCTTTCTCTCCTATCTTAGTTTGACGAGGAATTGTATTTGCCATCACATCGATCCCGAAAGGCCGATGCCTCGCCATTTTTACCTTGGTACCGGCGAGTCCCAGTCGCTTTTTACGGGCGACGAGCAAGTAGATCCCACCGAGAAGCGGCCACCAGCGATCTCCGGCCTTTTCGAGAAAGTCGGTTTTCCGAAGCAGTTCCGTCGCGCTAACGGGAAGCTGATAGAACATCATCTTACCGCCTAGTATTTCCAAACCCAGCAGGCGCATCCAGTCCTGGACTCTTGCAGGAGACAGGAAATCGCCGCTCCAGGGCGACGGCCTTGGGTGAGGAGTTACAGCCCGCCTCAGACCCCACAGGCTCCACCGATTAAAACCACAAACGACGAGGATCCCCTCTGCCGCCAGAATCAAGCTCGCCTCACGCAGGGCCACATGCGGTTCATTCGCAAAATCCAGCGTGTGAGGGAGGACAAGCAATTCGATAGAACGCGCACTAAATGGAAGTGCCTCGCTTGCGGTAGTGACGACGTGTTGAGGATTCGACATGCCGACGCTCGGAGAATAAATGGCCAGCCCAATGTCTACCTTTGAAAGAAAATCTTCTGGGCCGGGTCCAAGTTGCAGCCCTGTCGGGTAGTAGGTGCGTGGTATTAATTCAGAACTTTTTTCAACGGCAGACCGTGAAACAGCCTTTCCAAGAGGTCCATCAAACCAGGCATTGAGCCCGACGTGGCTGGCTAAGGCCTCGGCTCCGACCAAACCTGATCCCGTCCAGTTTTTCCGTGGCAGCATTAACCTACGCTGCTCAAGACGCGCGAGAGATACGCAATTCCAGGGAACCTCGCTCACCGGGGCCATAGGTACGCAGACCGGCCGGGCAACTTCTCAGATTGTCAAACATCCTCACCACCTGCCACCCTTTCGGATTCGGCTAGAGCAAGAATCAGATCTGCCCAGGCCTTGGCTTTGGATTGTGGCGAACGCAAAAGATATGCCGGGTGATACGTAACCACCAATGGGATGTCATAGGCAGGATACCGGTGGATCCGCCCTCGAAGTTGGCCTATAGTCTGATCAGTGCGAAGTAGCGCCTGAGCGGCAAATCGCCCCATTGCAAGAATAATTTTAGGTTGAATAAACTTGACCTGTTGATGCAGGAATGACTCACACGCACTCACCTCTTCGCCAAACGGGTCCCGGTTATCAGGCGGTCGACACTTAAGAACGTTTGCAACAAAAACGTCATTGCGCGCGAGGCCTATACTGAATAACATTCGATTCAGTAATTGACCGGCGCGCCCTACAAATGGCAACCCCTGCCGGTCCTCCTCAGCGCCTGGCGCTTCACCGACCAACAACCAGTTTGCTTTAGGATTTCCTTCGCCGAAAACCGTTGTTTTCCGGGTGGTATGTAGGTTGCATCTCGTGCAATTACGTACTTGTTGCTGTAATGAGGTCCAACCCGAAGGTGACACCTTTCCTGGAGACTCTAGATCATTCGAGGCAGGTTCAACATACTGATCGATAACTCGCGTATCAGTGATCAGGGTCCATGGTATCAATCCCATCTCACGAAGATACTGGGACCGACTCCTCATCGGTCTGATACCTTAAACGGTATCGCCACTTTGCGGATTAAAACGTTGGGGGCTCAACTGCAACTTATTGAGGGCGTTGACATACGCCTTCACCGACGCAACAACGATATCGGTATCGGTACCTTGCCCGTTAACGATACGCCCGTTTTCCTGCAACCGGACACTGACTTCGCCTTGTGAATCGGATCCTGCTGTAATGGCATTAACGGAATAAAGTAGAAGTGCTCGATCTCCAGGCACAATGTCGTCAACTGCCCTAAACGACGCATCCACCAGACCATCGCCGGTTGTTTTGGCTGTCTCTTCAGAGCCGGCCTTCTCAAGGGTCAATTCAGCGACCGGAGCATCACCCGTCTTAGAAACGGTTTTTAATGAAACAAATCGTAGCATTTCGTCGCGGTGTGAAGCAGCGCTGTCACCGACTAACGCTTGAAGATCATCATCAAAAATCTCATGTTTTTTATCGGCCAACTCTTTGAAACGATCGAACGCCTGATTCAATTCCGCCTCGCTCGAGAACTCGATGTCCAAAGCAACCATACGTTCCCTAAATGCATTTCGACCGGAATGTTTTCCAAGCACAATCTGATTGGCGCTCCAGCCGACGTCCTCGGCACGCATGATCTCGTAGGTGTCACGCTGTTTCAGCACGCCATCTTGATGTATCCCCGCCTCGTGAGCGAATGCGTTAGCACCAACAATCGCCTTGTTTGGTTGCACCGGGAAACCTGTGATACTGGACACCAGACGACTGGCAGCAAGGATGTGGGTGGTATCGAGCCTGCTGTCACAGGGGAAAAAATCCTGACGGGTGCGTACGGCCATTACGATTTCCTCAAGCGACGCGTTCCCGGCGCGCTCACCGAGCCCATTGATCGTACATTCAACCTGTCGCGCCCCGACCTTAACCGCAGCCAATGAATTCGCAACCGCGACACCGAGATCGTTATGACAGTGTACCGAAAACACTACCTTATCAGCGTTCGGAATACGGTTCATCAATCTTGCGAACATCTCGCCGAACTGCTCAGGCATGGTGTAGCCGACTGTGTCGGGGACATTTACGGTGGTCGCACCGGCATCGATCACGGCCTCAAAAATTCGGCAAAGAAAATCTTCATCCGATCGACCAGCATCTTCTGCTGAAAACTCGACATCATCAGTGCTGGCTCGGGCCTGCTTAACAGCCGCTACGGCTTTTTCCAGTACATCTTCAGGGGACATCCGTAGCTTGGCCTTCATGTGAATGGGAGAGGTCGCGATGAAGGTATGAATCCGTGAAGCGCGGGCCCCACGGATCGCCTCAGCGGCGCGAGAGACATCGCCTGGATTTGCTCGAGCCAGGGCACAAACACGGCTATCGTCTATCTGGCCAGCAACCTCTCGAACGGCTTCGAAATCGCCCACGCTGGCGGCAGGGAACCCGGCTTCTATCACGTCAACCCCCAGTTTCTCCAAAACGCGTGCGATACGCACCTTTTCATCCAAGGTCATCGAAGCGCCCGGGCTTTGCTCCCCGTCTCGCAAGGTGGTGTCAAAAATAATTAAATGGCTACTCATACTAAACTCTCCAAAGCGGGTAGTGTGTTTCAATCTGAAACAACGCCGGATAACCGGGAATCATCGCCATTCGCTTTGGCAGCGGCGGCTCTGATGGTGCGGTGTGATAAATAGTCGAGAAGTCAGTGCGCCAAACGGCGCAGCAGAATCTGAAGAGCGTGGCTGGTCAGCAGTCGCGCGGCACGTCGCAGCCGCCCTATGATTGGTGCAAAGATTCGAGGGGAAATACGCGGTTGCATCGTGCCAGTATACCGCGTCCCCCTTTTAGGGCAAAGTCTCAAAAGCAACAGGCCCTGCTCAGCCGTTAATCCAACCGCCTCATGCTAATTAGACATCTTGTTGCGGGCCGACCCTGCGGCCGCATCGTACGTCTGGGGCTCATCGTTTGACGGCGCAAAAACTTTTTCGCCCTTGCGATATTTTAGAACCCAAGTCACGATTCCCGAAAGCGCGTAGGCGCTAAATGCCAAAAAAAGAACCCGCGGCGGATCAAACGAGATTAAAACGAACACCAGTACTAATACCAAAACCGCCATAAACGGGACCCGGTGTTTGAGGTCCAGATCTTTGAAACTCCGATAAGGCAAACTGCTAACCATAGCCAAGGAAAGTAAAAACATAGCCGCCAACCCAGAAGTTGTGTACAAGCCTCCGGAAAGTTGGTAACTATCTGCAACCCAGACACTGGCAGCTAGAAGAACCGCGGCTGCAGGACACGGCAAGCCGTGAAAATATCGTTTACTCGAAATTTCCTGAGTGTTGAAGCGCGCCAGTCTCAGCGCGGTAGTTGCGACATAAATAAATGCTGTCAACCACCCGATTTTTCCAAGATCTTTCAGTCCCCACTCAAAAAGGATCAAGGCCGGAGCCAACCCAAAAGCGACCAGATCTACCAGCGAGTCATACTCTTTGCCGAAATCACTTACGGTATTGGTCATCCGTGCGACACGGCCATCCAACGAATCAAGCACTGCAGCGATAATCACTGCAATCGCGGCATTCTCAAAGTTGCCAACCGTTGACTGAATAATGGCGTAAAAAGCCGCCAATAGGCTCGCTGTCGTAAAAAGATTCGGCAGTATATAAATCCCCTTTGGGGGTTTATCTGTCGATTCAAGGGACGCGACCTTTCGAAAATTACTCATGGCTTATCGAGCACAGGTAGGTAGGCAATGATATCACTGTCCGACAAGACCCATTTACCGAAACTAGCCGCCACACGACTTTATGGGGGGCAGGTACACGTCGACCCGCGAGCCAAACCTTATAAATCCAAATCGTTGGCCATGTTGAACTGGGTCACCAACTTCCACGTAAGTCAGTGTCCGCCGTGCGGCCAAACCAGCAATCTAAACACAACTGACATAAAAACATTATCCGTGTGGATACTGATCGCGCAGCGTTTGTTTTCCTGGGAGGCCTTATCCAACTCGGCATTAAAGAACCATCCGGGATGATACTGGCGCTGGGTTATATCGCCGCTCACCGGAATAAGGTTTGAATGAACAGAAAATATATTCATGAAGATGCTGATTTGTATTGCCTTGGCGCCGCTAAACGGATCTTCGCCGGGTCCAGTCCAATGCTTACGACCCGGCCATGGGCGGGGGCAACAACTATCCCGGTTTGCGTGGGGATGATGCGTTTGGGCTCTCGGAAAACTGAATAACCAGCGCGCAGACAAGCCACCAGGGAAATGCGCACCAAAGCCGCCAACGAATGCATTACCGCTGCGACTCCCGCGACGATCGCAATGCGGGTCCAGCCCTCTCGAGCAATCACAGCCTAACCCACCTCGAGGCGGCACCAGCCGTTAGTGCCCCAAGTTGCGTAACTCAGTTGCGCTCCTTGTCAACCAGCTTACCTTTTTGAATCCACGGCATCATGTCGCGCAGGCTTGCACCAACCGCCTCTATCTGATGAGTTTGGCCCTGCTCTCGCAGCTCGCTAAATCGTTTGCTGCCAGAGCGGCTCTCTGCCATCCACTCACGGGCGAATTTGCCGGACTGTATTTCGTCAAGGATGATTTTCATTTCGGCCTTAACTTGTGAAGTGATAACGCGAGGCCCCCGAGTGACGTCACCAAATTCTGCGGTATTGGAGATGGAGTAGCGCATATTTGCAATCCCGCCTTCGTAGATGAGATCGACGATCAATTTAGTCTCATGCAAGCATTCAAAATAGGCCATCTCCGGTGCGTATCCGGCCTCGACCAAGGTTTCAAATCCAGCTTGTATCAACGATGTTAAGCCGCCACACAAAACCGTCTGCTCCCCAAATAGATCAGTCTCAGTCTCTTCTTTATACGTCGTTTGGATAACCCCGGCACGCCCACCGCCAATGGCGCTGGCGTAGGACAGTGCTGTTTCGCGGGCTGTGCCACTTGGATCCTGCTCTACTGCGATCAGACAGGGCACACCGCCCCCTTCCGTGTAGGTTGATCGAACCAGGTGTCCAGGGCCTTTGGGTGCAATCATAATTACGTCAATTTCAGGGCTAGGTTCAATAAAACCAAAATGCACATTAAACCCATGGGCGAAGGCCAGAGCGGCGCCCGCCTTAAGATTGGGAGCAACAGACTCCGTATACAAATCTGCGGCCAGTTCGTCCGGTACCAGCATCATCACTATATCGGCCGATGCAACCGCCTCATGGACCGAAGTGACTTTCAAGCCAGTTTTCTCTGCCTTACTCCGGGAACTTGAGTCCTCGCGCAGACCTACAATCACTTCGACCCCGCTGTCGCGAAGATTGTTGGCGTGAGCATGTCCTTGGGAGCCATACCCGATCACGGCGACGGTCTTGCCGGTAATAATCTTCAGATCGGCATCGTTGTCATAAAAAACCTTCATTTTGACGCTTCCTCTCTATACGCTGACTTTCATAAATTAATGAATCCGCGGCCCTACAGACGCAAGGCACGATCACCTCTGGCAATTCCGGACACCCCACTGCGGACCACTTCGTAAACTTCTGCTGAAGGCAAGGCCGCTACAAACGCATTCAGCTTGTCACCCGGGCCGGTGAGTTCAATAGTGTAGGTTTCCTCATCGACGTCGATAATCCGGCCTCGGAATATATCCACTAGTCTTTTAATTTCCTCGCGGTCCGTGCCTTGGGCACGAACTTTCAGTAGCAACAGTTCGCGCTCAATATGTCGCCCCTCTGTAAGATCGAGCAAACGAACCACGTCAATTAATTTATTGAGCTGTTTTGTAATCTGCTCAATCACCTCATCAGAACCCCGGGTGACAATAGTCATCCGGGATAGTGACTCGTCCTCAGTTGGAGCAACCGTAAGCGACTCGATGTTATAACCTCGCGCCGAGAAGAGACCAGCGACCCTGGATAAGGCCCCAGGCTCGTTTTCTACCAATAAAGAGAGGATTCGTTTCATCGATCAGGCCAGTTCCCGCTCGGGGGGTTTCGAACCGTCCGGGCTCGGCTTTAATACCATTTCGTTATGTCCGGCGCCGGCAGCGATCATTGGGTACACGTTTTCGGTCTGGTCCGTTATAAAGTCGAGAAAGACCAGTTCATCCTTGGTGGCGATGGCTTCGCGCAGAGCGTCCTCAACATCTGCTGGATCCTCAATTTTAACGCCGACGTGCCCAAAGCTGGCAGCGAGGTCAACAAAATCTGGCAACGAGTCCATATATGAATGTGAGTAGCGCCGTTCGTAGAAAAACTCCTGCCATTGCCGAACCATACCCATATATCGATTATTCAAATTAACTATCTTGAGTGGCAGATCATACTGCTTGCAAGTGGATAACTCCTGGATGCACATCATGATGCTGGCCTCGCCGGTTACACAAGCTACAGTGGCCTCCGGATGAGCTAACTGGACACCAATGGCAGCAGGCAATCCAAAGCCCATAGTCCCAAGCCCACCAGAATTGATCCAGCGACGCGGGTTACTAAAACCATAGTACTGGGCGGCCCACATCTGATGCTGACCCACGTCCGAGGTAACAAACGCATCGCCACCTGTTATTTCGTGTAATTTTTGAACTACGAACTGAGGTTTGATCACTTCTGTGCTCGTTTCAAACCCGAGTGAGTCGCGGCTTTGCCACTGTTTAATCTGTTCCCACCATTTGCCAAGACTCTCGGCATCCGGCTGATCCGCGCTCCCTCGGATCGCGTTCACAAGCTGCTTTAGCACTACCGAGGCATCGCCCACGATAGGAATCTCTACCCGGACGTTCTTTCCAATCGATGCTGGGTCAATATCTATATGGATGATTCTGGCGTGCGGAGAAAAATTCTTAAGGTCTCCAGTCACTCGATCATCGAAACGAGCACCTACCGCGAGCATCACATCACACTCGTACATTGCCATGTTTGCTTCGTAGGTTCCGTGCATGCCAAGCATGCCCAAAAACTGAGGATGGTCCGATGTCAGCCCGCCCAGACCCATCAACGTATTTGTGCAGGGGTAGCCCAGCATATCGACCAGTGCTGTAAGTTCACTTGACGCACCGGAAAGAATGATACCGCCCCCAGAGTAGATTATCGGACGTTTGGCCGAAAGCAGCAGCTTAGCCGCACGCGAAATCTGCTTGGAATGCCCTTTTTTGACCGGGGCATAAGAGCGGATCTGTACGGTTTTCGGATAGAGATACTCGGTCTTATTCGCTGTGACATCCTTAGGGATATCGATAACCACTGGGCCAGGCCTACCTGAATTCGCAATGAAAAATGCTTTTTTCATCGTTGTTGCGAGATCCTTGACGTCGCGAACCAGATAATTATGCTTCACGCACGGTCGGGTGATCCCGAAAGTATCGACCTCTTGAAAGGCGTCGTCCCCGATCAGGTTCGTCGGCACCTGGGCGGTCAGAATGACCATCGGGATCGAATCCATATAGGCGGTAGCAATACCCGTTATCGTATTAGTGACGCCAG
>Ga0302127_10001236_pt1 | contig 14995 bp, 15 predicted proteins | sample CB4_SCM_MG_FD_204452 | JGI IMG/M metagenome (GOLD analysis project Ga0302127, IMG submission 204452) | Marine microbial communities from Western Arctic Ocean, Canada - CB4_SCM | ecosystem: Environmental > Aquatic > Marine > Oceanic | place: Canada: Western Arctic Ocean | collected 2017-09-24
CTCGAAATCTGCTAAGCTTCGCTACTCTTTCTAATTCAAAAACTCTGCATCTTTCTCTATGGCTACAACAATCGACATGCCTAAACTCAGCGACACCATGACCGTGGGAACTGTCGCTAGCTGGTTAAAAAACGAAGGCGATTCCATCGAATCCGGCGACATCATCGCGGAAATCGAAACGGACAAAGCAACCATGGAACTGGAAGTTTTCGACGAAGGCGTTTTGCTCAAGCAAATCGTACCCGCGGGAGGCCAAGTGCCCGTCGGATCTCCAATAGCAGCAGTAGGAGAAGCCGGCGAAACCTTCGACAGTAGTTCCCTACCCGCAGCGGATGCGCCCGCGGAAACAGAAGCAGCCGAGACAGAAGAAGCAACTAGCGAAGAAGCGGAAGCAGTCGAAGCCGAGCCAACCGCCGAAGCTCCAGCCGAACCAAAACCGCAAGGTGACGGTCCAGCCATCAAAGCCTCCCCGCTCGCAAAAAAACTCGCCGCTCAAAAGAGCATCGATCTAGCGAATGTAACTGGTAGCGGTCCCAATGGACGCATCGTCAAAAAGGACGTGCTCGCAGCAAATCCAAACTCCTCCAAATCCACTACCGTGAAAAAGCCGGCAGCCCCAGATTCATCCGCGATCGTTTCGGCTGGAATCGCCGAAGAGAAAGATCTGCCCGTTTCCCAAATGAGGGCCGTCATCGCCCAGCGTCTCCTCGAAAGCAAAACGACCACGCCCCACTTTTATCTCGAAACCGAGGTCGACGTCGCAGCCTTGCTAGAGCTGCGCAAACAACTCAACTCAGAGCTCTCTGAACTCTCGCCCGAACAAGGCGGCGTAAAATTCTCCGTTAACGATTTCATTCTCAAAGCACCAACCGAAGCTCTCAGGCGCGTTCCCGAGATGAATCGCTCCTGGAACGAAACCACTATAAGACAACACTCGGCAGTCAATATTTCCTTCGGCGTTGCTATCGATGACGGTCTCCTTACACCAGTAATCCGCGATGCTGACGCCAAGGGGCTCAAGACCATCGCCCTAGAGGCGAAGGAACTCATCGGCAAATCACGCTCCAAGAAACTCGCGCCCAACGAAATGTCGGACAGCACTTTCACCGTGACCAACCTCGGCATGTTCGGCGTAACCGGATTCTACGGAATCATCAATACACCCAACGCTGGCATCCTCTCAGTCGGAGCGACCGTTGCTCGCCCAGTGGTTGACGCCAACGGCGAAATTGCGATCGGCCAGATAATGAGGATCGGCCTCAGCTGCGACCATCGAGTCGTAGATGGAGTCGTTGGCGCTCAATTTCTCCAAGCTCTGAAGACCATTATTGAAAACCCCGCCTTGACTCTCATCTAATTTCCCAAGGCATTACCAAACAGTATTGGCAACAGAACGACATGAATCCGGACGAGCAATCAAGCAAGGCAATCGGCCCAATCATAGGAATCAGCTTCGCCATCTTGGCGTTTCTATTCTGGCTGATTTATTTCAAAACTCCCGCCTATAGCGATGCTGGCTGGGTAAAAACCTTGCCTACTATATTAGCGTCCCTGAACGCGGTTTCGGCCTGCTGCTTAGCCGTCGGTCTCGTTGCGATCAAGCGAGGTATTAAACGGGTTCATATCGCCTCTATGATTTCGGCGACTGTTTCTTCAGCCGTATTCCTCATACTTTACATCATCTATCACCATTACCACGGCAACACTAAATTTCTTGGAGAAGGGATAATCAGACCCATCTATTTTTTCATTCTAATATCCCACATCCTACTCTCCGTAGTCGTGGTGCCGCTGATTTTCCTTACCCTATGGTTCGCAAAAACGAAGCGCTACGATAGACATAAGCGAATCGCAAAATGGACCTTCCCGATCTGGATGTACGTTTCGGTAACAGGGATACTCGTATACCTAATTCTGAATACATTCAACGCTGCCTGATCGAAGCCCACCTTACGAAGCAACGTCGACCATTTAGTTGCCGATCAGCAAATCAATCGCCTCGCGAACGTCAGTAGCCCCGAATGGCTTCATAAGAAAACGACTGTTCTCCTTTTCGAAATCATCGAAAGGAAGCGTGTCGAAATCATCCATTCCACTGGTCACAAGAATAGGAATACGCCGGCCATCTTCCCGCAATCGCTGAAACACTTCGCCCCCATTAAGGCCGGGCATATTCAGGTCGACGATCGCCAGCGAAATTGCATCGCTATTCTCCTCGTACATTCGAACCGCCCCCAAACCGTCGCTCGCGACGATCGTCTCGTAGCCCAGCGAGCCAAGAATCGATTTCAACACCATTCGTAACACTTCCTCGTCGTCAACGACGAGCGCCTTACCTCGGCATGCAGCGTTTTTCCCAGGGCCTAACGAATCACCCTCCACTGCCAATTCTGGCTCATCGGCAACTTCCGTTGGAATTTCGACGGACTCAACAAGGTCGCCAATAACCTCCAACTGTCGAAGGCTATTCCGGTAAGCCTCTTCCGCTTCTTTCTGCTTCGAAATATCCTTCAAAACAATCATGCAGGCCGATTGCCCCGCCCATTCCAAGCATTTCGATTTCAACGCTACATTCGGAGTTCGCGGATGCCTGATCGATATTTCCATTTCAACGCAATCCACCTTGCGGAGATCATACTCCAGTAAATCTACCACCGTCTCTCCAACCGTCTCTCCAAACCACGATTCGGCCGTTTCGTTCGCAAACAAAAGCGTGCCCAATCCCTCCGAAACGACCAAAACTGCATCGTCGATACGATCAATCAAATCCCGATACTTCGATTCATCGTCAATTGCTACCTGCACGCTCTGCCGCTCTCGTAGCTCCCTGAGCATTTCCCCACGTTCCAAAGCAAACCGAATCGACTGACCCAAGGACGCCTGATCGATTTCCTCAAAAAAAAGGCATTCACTCGCCAAGCTCCTCGCAGCATCGACTACCGCCGCCGGCTCGTCCCCCTCAAGGATAGCGATTACCGGCAGATCGTTTTGCCGAGTGCGAGTCTCGACTAGGGCTTCAAGGCCCTTGGCATCGGGAAGACGCAAACGCACAATAGCGAAACTCCAGGACATCTCTATCAGTTGATTTTTCGCCTCGGAAAGACAGGACACTTGCCTGCAACGAATAGCCAGATCTAGCGTCTCCTCTAATAGAGCTCATATACGAGTCGCTCGATCTCCGTCGGATTCGACTATCAGAGCATTTACGTGGGGAAGAGTCATTTAGCGATTTGGAAAAGAAAGGCTTGAATCGCTTGAAAGCGACTTGCCGAGTCGCCAAAATCAGCAAAACCCAAGCAATCCGCAAGTAGATCAATTCAATTTCCAAGCGATTCAAATACCTTTTAAACTCTCGCTCGAATTCGAAAAGATTTACGGCCGACACTTGTAATAAACCTCTGAAAGGTATGTGCCTTTCAGAAATCGCCAAGATATACGTCCTTGGAAAAATCGACCGCCTCTCCGAACCGCTTCCACGATTCGCTGAAACTCTCCGCATCATAACCAAATAAAGGAGAGACTTCTAACTTGTGGATAGGAACGCCCGTCTCGTCGAGATCCAGCTCAACTCCTTCGGCCATCAGCCATTGAGCGAACAACCGTTGCTGATCCGCCTGACAGGATTCCGGGGAATCCAATCCCTCCGCATTCTTAACCGGACTAAAATCGCCTAAACGCGTCGACTCGACAATCACTGCCTCGCCGGCAAACGGCAACGCGTCAAACACGAATGTTTCGAATTTCACGCCATTGGCCTCCGTAGGCCGAATCAATTCTCCCGATGTATTCAAGTACGGAATTTTCTTCAGGGCTTTATGAAACGGCAACGCTAGGGCGCTCGCCTCATTGGTCAGCTTCCGAACGAAATCCACTGAAACAATATGAATAGCGATACTGCCCGCGATAAATTTCAACGCCCCAGACTCGTCTCTTAACGCCGTCAAGCGATCCGGCATATCGCTGTATTCAACTACTTCGAGGCGATCGCCGCTAATGCAAAAGTGGCCAAGTTTCTCTTTTTCATAAGCCTTAGGCAGCATCTTGCTCGACATCGAAGTCCCGGAAAGGGCATGAAACCCGATAAAACACGGATCAACCACCTGCACATGCGGATTGTCGACTTGGAAGTAGCTCAGCAAATCGATTCCTCGCGACTCCATCTCATCTAAAGCTCCGCTACGATCCAATGCTCGCATAGAACCTCCGTGCCCATCCGGACTCATCGCGATCGCGCTCTTCGACTCCATCAAAATACATCCCTCGAGATCTACCGCCGGCATGCGACCTTGGCGAAAAAAACGTACGGACTCGCCACCCAGACCGAAGAAATCGTTTTCAGCGAAAAACGCTGCCGTAGTATCGTGATTCACATTGCTCGTCATGATGAACCACGGCAGGTCGCATTGAAAACGGCGACGAGCAGCCATTATTTTTTCCGCGAAAAGTTGAAAAAGGGGCTTATGTTTGATCGGCGAAATCGGGAAAGTCCCTTTCGGTCCGTCATACCCCAAACGCGTTCCCTGTCCGCCAGCTACGGTAAAGGCAGCCACGCGACCGGATCGCAAAGCCGCTTCGCCCGCCTCTTTTGCCGCCTGCCAGCGAGCATCGTTCGCGAGACCTTCAGGGATTCGCTCATACGGGGCCGGTTCGAGTACATCGTAGTTGATCTCCGAATGCGCTTCGGTCGCTTTGACCAATGTATTGATAAGCCGATCCAGCTCATCCAAATCTATCTCCTCGGCCTGCTCCAGCAAGCTCGCTTGCTCTTCGCTTCCGAGTTCATCCCAATATTGAAAGACATGCCCCTGTCCGTGCTTCTCGAATCGAATCCTAATCTCCATATGGCAATTTTCTTCGACGGCCAAGCGACCGCCTTAAGACCAATATCGCAATCCCGCATCTATTGGTCGTCAAATTCGAATTTGAACACGACTTCGTTTGCTTTGGCGTAATTCAGCTTCTGCCGAATGACCTTTTCTACGTATTCAGGATCGTGCTTCAGTCTTTCAAGAGCGGTTTTTCGCGTATCCGTTTTTGAATTTACCAACTCAAGATTCTCCACAGCTTCTGCCTCCGCTCCGCGAGCAGCATTCAGCTTCTCGTAGCGTCTGAACGCATCAGAACCCGCAAAACAACCAACAGCCAAAAGGCCGAAAATGAACAAAATGTTTAAGAGTCGAGTGGTTCTCATGTTAGACACTCACTTATTTCCTATAATTGGCTTCTCTTTGCAAAAATATAATTGCACCATCCCCTCGGTTTAAAAAATAATTTACGCTTATGTATCAAAGTTTCTACGGCCTCAAAGAGATGCCGTTTAATATTACCCCCGATCCCTAACTTCCTTTACCTCAGCCCAACTCACCAGGAAGCTCTCCAGCACCTGAAGTACGGGATTGCGGAAAAGAAGGGATTCATCGTGCTGACCGGAGAAGTAGGATGCGGGAAAACCACGCTTTGCCGTCATTTCATCAACGAAATCGACGACGAAAAATATGAAGGCGCTTTGATCCTCAACCCCAGAATCACAGAGACTCAATTGCTCAAAACGATTCTGACGGAGCTCGGCGAAGAAGGCTCAAGCCGGAGCCGCAGCGGCCTCGTCAAGCAAGTCAACGATATCCTCCTCGACAAAATCCAACAAGGGAAAGACATCCTGTTGATTATTGACGAAGCACAGAATCTCACATTCGAACTGCTCGAACTGCTCGAACAACTGCGCCTGCTTTCCAATCTCGAGACCGACAAGCAGAAGCTGCTCCAGATTATCCTGATGGGTCAGCCTGAATTTAAGCGAATTCTCTCGGAAAATCGATTGAGGCAATTGCGCCAGCGAATCCTCGTCCACACTGAGCTACGTCCGTTAAATCGCTATCAAGTCGAGCAATACATCCATCACCGTATCGCAATGGCGGGCGGCCAAGGGATTCCCTTTTTCACCACTTGGGCCGTTCGCTGGATCCACTGGAAATCCAGAGGTATCCCACGAATTATCAATAACATATGCGATAAGTCGCTCCTTTCTGCCTACATTCGAAGCTCCGAAGTAGTCAAAGTCAGAGACGTTCGCACCGCACTCAAAGAAATCAGCTCTCTCGATTTCAACTGATCCTAGCTCATTAAGGCTCTTGCCTCGCTTGGCTTCAATTTCCGGCTGCGATGACGAAATTTCGGCGGCTGCACCTAAATCCACCGGTAAAAAAGCCGTTGTAAACGTAACGATTCCATCGAATCGCAAGCAACGCAGCCGAAATCAAATATGAGCCTCATCAATAAGGCCCTGAAAAAGGAGCAACAGCGACGGAGTCTTAACATAAAGACCCCATCGCTCGACATACCGACTTACGAATCCGAACCCCTCACCGCGTCCGAGGTCGCCCGACGCAATTCCAAGAATCCTCTCGGGGTACTAATCGGTTTCACCGGCATTGGCTTTGTGATGCTCGTCTGCGGAGGAGCGTTTGTCTATTTCGGCAAATAATACCTCTCTAACTTGAGTCCTCCATCAGTGGTCGCTAGGGCCGAATCCGACGAGGCAAGTCCGACTTCGCTTGCGACCGGGCCATCAATTAATCCCACCTCAAACGCCCTCGCTACCAGCATTAAGACCGTTGATTCAGTCGAGGAAGTTTCCACGAAAAACGTGGACGCCATTTTAGAAGACTCTCATTCACTCGATGCAGAACCCATTGCAACTCCCGAAGGAACAGAACCACCATTGGCAAGCGAAGTTCCAATAGTCGACCCAGTCGCCGAAAAGGCAGCCTTCAAAATTGAAGTTCTAACAGCTATCGAGAAATTCGAAGTACATGGTTTTCGTGACGCAGGCGCCAATTCCCGGCTGTTAATGAGCGGACGCGTTTCCCGATTAAACGATGTCGTGAATCACCAACTCGGGATTCGATTCATCGGCTCCAGGGAGGGACAGCTCATCTTCAAAGACTCCTTGGATTTCGAATATACGAAATCCCTCTAAGCTTCCGACCGACTCGAACTGTGAGTCTGCAAGGTAGCGGACTCGAAATTACGCGATTGAACATTGTTCAGCGCTCGTCCAATCTCCGCCGGATTATGGACGAAGTGGAATATGACTCGCCAATCGGACTCCTCCGGCTCGAAGCAGACCAACAGGGTCTCACCGCCGTCCGTTTCCCAAAACCCAAAGCGACCCGCTCATCCATCGCTCGGCCCAACAAAAGCAAAAACCGCCACCTGAAAAGCGCTGTAAAGGAACTAAAATCCTATTTCGCGAACGGCTCGAACCCCCTCCGAACTCCACTATCGCCGCAATGCACCAATTTTCAAAAAAGCGTTTGGATTGAACTTAGCAAAATTTCTAGTGGGTCCACCACAACCTACGGTGAAATCGCCGATCGCATCGGAAACCCAAAAGCCTCAAGAGCCGTTGGGCTCGCTAACAATCGAAACCTCCTGCCGATTTTCCTCCCCTGCCATCGTGTAATCGGAAAAAGCGGAAAACTCGTCGGTTACTCAGGAGACATCTGGCGTAAAGAATGGCTCCTCAAACACGAAGGAGCGCTCCTCTAGCCCCGCTTCTCAAGCAACGATTTTAGAAATGGAAATCGGATACTACGTCGATGCCATCTGGCCATACCTCGGTCCTCCACTAGGTTTCGGTCTCGCGTTTCTCCTCATCTCGAGGTTGATGCGCGAAAAGCGCAGACCGAGTGCCACTGTCGCTTGGATGCTGGTTATTGTCTGGATCCCGTACATCGGAGTGCCCTTGTACTTGGTACTAGGAGGCCGAAAAATCTCTAAACTTACTGAGCGAAAGAGCCGTATAAACATCGCTCCACCCAACGCCTCATCAGGAACCGTCACTTCATCTCCATTCGGAGTCATCTCAAAAGGCAACCGCACCGAATTCCAGCAAACCGGAGTCAAGGCATTCGAATCCCTCATCCACGAAATCCAACAGGCCACGACCTCCATCGAGATCGCCACATTCATTCTCAGCCATGACGCGATCGGCCGTCGCATCGTCAGAGAGCTCTCCCAACAAGCCAAAAAAGGCGTCGAAGTCCGCCTGCTTCTCGACGCAGTTGGTTCCTTCGGTAAAAAGACGCTCTACATGCTAGAACTCGAAAAAGCTGGCGGAAAAATCGAACGATTCATGCCCGTCCTCCCCTTCGCCTCCCTCGGAAAAGCCAATCTACGCAATCATCGTAAACTCGCGATCTTCGACAGCAAACGAGCCATAATCGGGGGCCGCAACATCGGTCGCGAATATATGGGGCCCGTCCCCGCCAGTAAACGCTGGAAAGATCTCAGTCTCCTCATCGAAGGCCCAGCCGTCATGCAGCTATCCGCAATCTTCGAAGCCGATTGGACATTCGCCTGTCACAAAAAAGGCCATCAAGCCCGAGAGATCAAAACAGTCGAAGAGTACCAAGGAACCGAACTCAGCACGATCGAGATAATGGCGAGTGGACCCGATACTCTTGGCGATCCGCTTTACGAAAAAATTCTCTCCATTATTCAAGAAGCGGATACAAGCGTCACCATAGTGACCCCCTACTACATTCCCGATGAAGTTATTCAGCGGTCGCTTATCGTCAAAGCTCGCACAGGCAAATCCGTCAAACTGCTCATCCCAAAGAAATCGAATCACCCGATCACCGACCTAGCGCGCAACTCCTTTCTCCGCGAACTTTCCGAAGCCGGCGTTGAAGTTCTTTTGTACGCTCCGGGAATGCTACACGGAAAAGCAATCCTCGTAGATGACACCATAGCGATGACCGGCTCGGCCAATATCGATTTAAGGAGCCTCTTCGTAAACTACGAACTAGGCGCCTTTTTCTACGACCACGGCGACATCCAAGCAATTGAAAATTGGATACAAAAACTCTCCACAGACGCCGAACCTTTCCAAGAGTTCGACACCGAAAAGCAAAGCTTTCTCTGGTTGATGGCCGAAGACCTCAGCCGCCTCGTTACGCCTCTCCTCTGAAAGCCACGATAAAGACCACGAGTTTAGAGGTCGAGAGCCGCCGCGCGACTGGCTTGGCATTCGGCCGCATTTCCAAATCGCCCGGAACGCCTTCGCAATACTCGAACACATTACCGATCAGATCAAATAATCCCCATTTCATAGAATGCAATCCTATTGAACCTGATCGAGAAGACAAAAACAACAAAACACAAGAGCACGCGTATTTCATAAGAACCACTCAATACCCCTACCTTCCCTAGACCAAGCCCCTCCTCCTCAATAAAAAAAGACGACCCAAGCAGATCGTCCTCAGAAAATAGTCTATTACAAAGCGCCTCTATCCTTTTTCTTCTTCGTCCTTGAGCAATTTGTACTCAATGGAATCCCGAATCGCCTGCCAGCTGGCATCGATAATGTTGTCGCTCGCGCCTACGGTGCCCCAAATGCTCTTTCCGTCTCCGGATTCAATCAAAACGCGCGTTTTGGCATCAGCCCCTTTCTTCGATCCGAGGATACGGACCTTGTAATCCTTAAGCTCAATATCATCTACATTTGGATACGCTTTAGCCAAAGCCAAACGCAATGCCTTATCCAAAGCGCCGATCGGCCCGCTATCTTCCGCAACTGTATAACGCGGTTCTCCGTTAATCCTCAGTTTAATGGTCGCTTCTGAAAGCGTCGCTTCGCCTTTCGAACGGCTCTCGACAATCACGCGGTACCCTTCGAATTCGAAATGGGCGTTATGCCGCTCCGTCAATCGATCCAATAGCAGACGCAAAGAAGCGTCGGCTGACTCGAACTCATAACCCTTGAATTCGAGCTCCTTCAACTTGGCGATAATTTCCTTCGTTTCCGGTGAATCACGGTCAATTTCGAAACCAAGTTCCTGCGCCTTCATCAACAAGCTACTGCGTCCCGCCATATCGGATATAAGAATCCGCTGCTTATTCCCTATTTTCGTCGGGTCGATATGCTCGTAACTATAGCTCACCTTCTTAGTCGCATCCGCATGGGCGCCGCCTTTGTGAGTGAAGGCTGATAGCCCAACGAACGGAGCTTTCTTATCATGAGGCAAATTCGCCAGGTCTGCGACAAAGGTCGAAAGCTCGCGCAGGCTCGACATATTCTCTCCACAATTCATCTCGTGTCCAAGCTTCAATCCCAAATTAGGGATTATCGTAGTTAAATTCGCATTACCAACACGTTCGCCGTATCCATTAAATGTACCTTGCACATGCGTAGCGCCCGCTTCGATGCCTGCGAGCGCAGCAGCTACACCTACCCCTGCATCATTATGGCAATGCACGCCAACCTGGGTTTCCGGAAACCGGTCCACGATGGCTTTCGTAATCTCCGCCAATTGGGCGACCATCATGCCGCCGTTCGTATCGCAAAGAGCCAAGCAATCAGCCCCGCCGGCAACTGCCGCGTCGAGCGTTTTCAAAGCGTACTCCGGACTATCCACATATCCATCGTAGAAATGTTCCGCATCGTAGATAACTTCACGACCGTTTCCCTTTAAGAAGCGGACGGAATCCTCGATCATGCGAAGGTTCTCCTCGGGCTCCACTCGCAGCACTTCCGTTACATGCAAGAGCCAGGTCTTTCCGAAAATAGTGACAACCGGCGTTTCTGCATCCAAAAGCGTTTGAAGCTGAGGATCCTCGCTCGCTCTCAAATTCGCTCGGCGAGTCGAACCGAACGCCGCAATCTTCGCGTGCTTCAAATTCAAAGACTTCGCTTCTTCGAAAAAAGCCATATCGCGTGGGTTCGAGCCAGGCCAACCACCTTCGATATAGTCGATTCCAAATTGATCGAATTTCTCGGCAATTCGCAATTTGTCCGTAACTGAAAATGAAACGCCCTCGCCCTGCGTACCATCTCTCAAAGTCGTATCGTAAACGAAAATCTTTGCCTTGCTCATAACTATATCACTCTTGATTGATCTACTGCTTCGAAGCGATGAATTCCTTTATGGAATTCGCCTCGGGGGGGAGGGGGAATTTAATGATGTCGCGCATTTTCAAAGCATCCAAAGAAGGGTGCGTTGATGTTTGACCGAGCGTTTCCTCTACTACGTTGGGGAATTTCGCAGGATGCGCTGTTGAAAGAATAACGCAATGCTCCAGCGTATCCAAATTCTTAAAACCACAAGCCGTATGCGGATCTACAACGTAACCAAATCGTTCATACACGCTTGAGATCGTTTCTCGAATTTCAGCATCGCCCATACGCGAACTACTCATTGAATGTAAAACTTCAGGATCCTCGCAAGAAAAAGCTTTCCGCTCTTTGATCTCGCTCATCGTCTCGCGCGTCTTAGCCGCATCTTCACCTGTCGTATAATAAAGGAAGCGTTCGAAATTCGACGCTATTTGAATATCCATCGACGGCGCAAGGCTTGGTTCGACATCTCCTACGGAATAGTTTCCCGACGAAAAGAAACGATCGAGAATATCGTTCTGATTCGTCGCCACTCGAAAGCCTGCAACGTTCATTCCCATTTGCGAAGCCATCCAACCGGCCAGCACGTTTCCGAAATTGCCCGTTGGGACGACAAAGGTCGTTTTCTCTCGTATCGCTTCTGGCAACTGTAGCCATGCGTAGATGTAATAAACGCACTGAGCGAGAATTCGGGCTAGGTTGATCGAGTTCACTGCAGAAAGACTAACGGATTGGCTATACGCCTTATCGCCGAACACTTCCTTCAGAGCCGCTTGAGCATCGTCAAAACTTCCCGCTACGCAAAGCGGATACACATTCGACGCTTCCGTACAGGTCATTTGTCGCTCTTGAAGAGGCGAAACCCGACCATCTGGGTACAGAATGAAAATATTTACTCCGGGCTTTCCAAGCAATCCGCTTATAGCAGCTGCGCCCGTATCGCCTGAAGTTGCGCCAAGCACATTGATCGACTCTCCAGAAAGAGCCACTTGTCGCTCGTAGAATTTACCGAGCAACTGCAAAGCGAAATCCTTGAACGCAAGCGTCGGACCGTGAAACAATTCCAAGACGTCGATCTTCGCGTCCAGCTTTACTAATGGAGCGTGTTCCTTGTGATCGAAGCGCGAATACGCATCAACGATCAGCTCCTTCAATTCACTCTCCGGTATATCCGTAGCGAAATGACGAAAAAATGCTGCACACAATTCAGGGTAGCTCTTTCCTGCCCAAGACCGCAACTCGCCCGAAAGATCAGGAAGCGATTCCGGAACGAAAAGCCCCCCATCTGGAGCCAACCCAACCTTCACCGCTTCTAAAAACGAGTGTGGTTCCGTCTGACCCCGCGTGCTTACGAATTTCATAGAACGTAGGAATCAATCGACTTTATCCAAGCCGAAGGCGGTGTGCACCACGCGCGTCGCTTCGTCGGCTTCGTCTTCTGCGATAACCACCGAGATCTTAATCTCAGATGTACTAATCAATTGTATATTCGTCTTCGCATCGCTCAACGCAGCAAAGAGCTGACCAGCCACACCCGAATGGCTACGCATTCCGATGCCCACTACAGACAATTTGGCTACGTCCCCAATAAGCGTCACTTTGCCGCCACCCAATTCTGCAAGAATCGCTTCTACCGCAGCGCGAGCGCGAGCCATATCATCCTGAGGCACGGTGAACGTCATATTCGCCACGCCATTGCGACCGATATTTTGTACGATCATATCCACAACCACGTTCGCCTCGGAAATGCCCTGGAACACTTTCGCCGCCGAACCGGGCTTGTCGGGAATGTTAGTGATAATCACCTTTGCTTGGTTCTTATCGAGAGCGATGCCGCGCACCACGACATCTTCCATTGAACTGACTTCCTCTTTCACGATCGTGCCTGGGTTGTTGTTAAAACTGGATCTTACTTCAAATGGGACATCGTACTTATTGGAAAACTCCACCGAACGCGCCTGCATCACTTTCGTACCCAAACTAGCGAGCTCGAGCATCTCTTCGTAACTGATTTCCTGAATCTTGCGAGCCTTTGGCACAATACGCGGGTCTGCCGTGTAAACGCCATCGACGTCCGTATAAATCTGACAGAGATCTGCGTTTACTCCCTTCGCAAGCGCAATGGCCGATAAATCAGATCCACCACGACCGAGAGTCGTAATCTGTCCCAACTCATTCGCCCCCTGAAAGCCCGCTACGATTACCACGCGCTTATTCTCAAGGTGCTCGATCAGTTGCTGACACTCCATGCTCACGATTCGAGCCCGCGTATGGTCCGCGTCCGTCTTGATACCCGCCATCGCTCCAGTCATCGAAACCGCATCGACGCCTACCGCGTGCAACGCCATCGCAGTCAACGCGATTGTCTCCTGTTCGCCTGCAACAAGCAGCATGTCCATTTCCCGGTCAGCGGGATTTGGATTAATCGCTTTAGCGCGCGCGACCAGTTCATTCGTTACGCCCGAACGAGCCGAAACGACCACCACGACTTCATTGCCCTTGTCATACTCGGCCTTAATAACCCGAGCCACATTTTGGATACGATCCACATCGCCTACGGATGTACCACCAAACTTTTTTACGATACGCGCCATCTCAATCGATATCTCCTTATCAAGCAAAGTTGCCGATCGGCATGTAAAACGGCTTTTCTTCCACACTCTCTAAATTCGCCAAACTTGCGACCGCGCTTACGATCGAACTTTCGGTGGTTACATGCGTCGTAATGATCAGCGAAACGCGCTCCGCGTCTTCGCCAACTTCTTTCTGAGAGACACTCGCTAAGCTAACTTCATGCGACGCGAGAATCGAAGCGATCTGCGCCATCACACCAGGTTGATCCAAAACGATCAAACGAACGTAGTATCGAGATTCAATATCCTCGGCTTTCGCTAACGTAATTAAAGAGCCATTACGAGGTGCCGGGTCCAAAAATGGGAAACGACCTTCCGGTCCGCCGAATATCAAAAGCTTAACCGCATCAACGATATCGGAAATAACCGCACTTGCTGTAGCATCCCGGCCCGCGCCTGGACCAATGTAAACGGTTTCTCCAACCACGTCGCCATGGACCGAAATCGCATTAAACACGCCATCGACTCGACCCAAAGAACATTGAGTCGATACCAGTGTCGGCAATACGGATACGCGTAACGCTCCTTTTTCAGCAGCGCGATCGATAACAGCAATGAGCTTGATCGCGTAGGCATTGTCTTTCGCGAACTGAATATCTTCCTGCGAAACTTCAGTGATTCCCTGCAAACGAACGTCCTTGAAATCAACCCACTTACCATGAGCTAGGTAAGCCAAAACAACCGCTTTATGCGCCGCATCTATTCCATCGACATCCAAAGACTCGTCCGCTTCCGCGTATCCCATAGCCTTCGCTTCCACCAAAATCTCGGGATAGCTTAATCCCTCGTTCGTCATACGGGTCAGGATGTAATTACATGTCCCATTCAGAATCCCGTAAATACTCGAAAAATCGTTGATCACCAGACCTTCTCTAATCGCTTTAATAACCGGGATCCCACCAGCGACGCTCGCTTCGAAAAGCAAATGACCTCCATGCTCGCGGGCGACCGAAAGCAATTCTTCGCCGAAATCGCATAGCAGCGCTTTGTTGGCGGTTATTACGATTTTTCCCGCCCGCAAAGCGGCAAGGACTACCTCACGAGCAATGCCCGTTCCGCCCATCAGTTCGCAAATCACGTCGATTTCCGGATCCGTCGCTACAGCGAGAGGGTCATCCGTCACGATTGAAGCGTCTACCGCGATATCACGCGCTTTCCCTATATTCCGTACCGCAATTCTAGATACGGTAATCTCTGCGCCTAGCTGCTCGCTTAGCACAGCGCGCTTCCTATCCAGATGATCGAAAACTCCCTGCCCTACGACTCCAAATCCGCAAAGACCAACCTTTATCATTCGTTCGCTCATTCGTTATTCCCCGAAACGTTCTGCTTCTTTTCAAAACGATTTTCTTCGCCCTTTATCAGGCGACTAATATTAGATTTGTGTCTCAAAACCACTACCAGCGCCAACGCAACGGAAACCCATTGCAGAGCGCTACTAGTATCCAAAAAATAGTTCGATCCC
>Ga0302127_10001237_pt1 | contig 14992 bp, 10 predicted proteins | sample CB4_SCM_MG_FD_204452 | JGI IMG/M metagenome (GOLD analysis project Ga0302127, IMG submission 204452) | Marine microbial communities from Western Arctic Ocean, Canada - CB4_SCM | ecosystem: Environmental > Aquatic > Marine > Oceanic | place: Canada: Western Arctic Ocean | collected 2017-09-24
AAGAATCAAATTTTGTCGCAAAAGCAGCTATTTTAATAGATTGGCATAAAAATAATAAATTTTGCTCAAAATGCGCCTCAAAGACCAAACAAAATCTTCGTGGTCAAACAAGAAAATGCAGCAATAATAAATGTGAATATCAAATATTCCCAAAACTAAATCCTGCAATTATTGTGTTAGTCATGAGTAAAAATCATTGTTTACTTGGTCGTCAAAAAAACTGGCCTCATAAACAATTTTCTACCATTGCGGGATTTGTAGAACCAGCTGAAAGCCTCGAGGATACTGTTGTAAGGGAAGTTTTCGAAGAAACAAATATTAGAGTCAGCAGTATTAAATACCATAGCTCGCAACCATGGCCATTCCCCTCCTCCTTGATGCTTGGTTTCACTGCAGTGGCATTATCAAGTAAAATTAAATTAAATGACAATGAATTAGAAGAAGCCGATTGGTTTTCAAGAGAAGATCTTGCTTCCGGATTGATTAAATTACCTCCGAAATTATCCATCTCACGCGCACTTATTAATGGATGGATTAATTATAAGTATTAATTAATAAAAATACGCTTAAAGCATTAAACTTTTTGATATCCATAAACCAATATCTTTAATCTCATCTTGGCAGACCGCATGAACCATTGGGTATTCCTTCCATAAAACTGAATACTTCATTTTCTCAAGCATAATTCGTGTTTGTTTTCCTAAATCAATCTGAATAACTGGATCATATTTGCCATGCGCTAAAAATATTGGCAACCCCCTACATTGAGATTTTTTATTCTTGATGACTTCATTTTCTAATGTTAGCTCAAGCGGTAAATATGTCGATAATGCCAGCAGTCCACCAAGTTTTTCTGGGTACCTCAAAGTTGCATGTAGAGCAACAGCTCCGCCTTGAGAGAAGCCAGCAATAATAATTCTTTCCGATTTAATTCCTCTTTTATTTTCTCGCTCAATCAAAGACCCTATCGTTAAGGCACTTTGTCTAATTCCTTCTTCGTCTTGAGCGCCACCTCTATCAAGGCTCATAACGTCATACCATGCACGCATAGTCGAACCACCATTGATCGTAATAGATCGAAATGGAGCATGAGGAAAAATAAAACGCAGGCCAAGACTAACTGGGATTTCTAATTGAGGCACAATTGGCTCGAAATCACTCCCATCTGCACCAAGACCATGAAGCCAGATGATTGTTGCAGTCGGAATACCATTGATTTCTTTTTCTATAATCTGGTTATTTTTCAATTTCGAGTATCCTTAGGGAGAAGATTAAATCATTAATAAAAAATAATTATCTATTATACGAGTATGAAATAAAAAATTAGCCAATAATTAATATATCATTAATACAAGTAATGTATTTATAGGTAAGTTAAAAAAATAAATGAACAACAATAAACTTAGGCGCAGCATAATTGGCTTTTTTATGATTTTTCTTTTCACCTCAGGTTGTGGACAAAAAGGGCCGTTGCTTTTACCAGATGCAAAGCCAGCTGCCAATCTAATGACTTATTAAAAACAATCATATTGAAATTTAAAATAAATATAAATTTGGTAAATAAATGTGAGTAAAGGCAAACTTATTTTAGTTGATGGATCTTCATATCTGTATCGTGCTTTTCATGCTCTCCCCCCCTTAGCAAACTCAAAAGGTCACCCAACAGGTGCAATTTATGGGGTCATAAACATGATCAATAAATTATTACACGATCAAGGAACTGATCATTTCGTCGTAATTTTTGATGCGCCAGGGACAACCTTTAGAAATGATTTGTATTCTGAATATAAAGCCAACAGGCCTCCCATGCCTGATGATCTTAGACCACAAATAAAGCCTATTCATCAAATCATAAAAGCAATGGGACTGCCTCTTATTATGATAAAAAATGTTGAAGCTGATGATGTGATAGGAACATTAAGCAAAGAGGCTGCTTCAAATGGTATGGATGTAATTATCTCCACGGGTGATAAAGATATGACACAACTAGTCGATCAAAATATCACTTTAATCAATACTATGAATGATGAAAAGCTAGACCGTGATGGAGTCAAACAAAAATTTGATGTTTATCCAGAACAAATAATAGATTACTTAACTCTCATGGGGGACAAAGCAGACAATATACCAGGAATACCAGGTGTTGGTGCAAAGACGGCTAGTAAATGGCTCAATAAATATCTCACATTAGAGAATCTCATTAATAAATCGGATGAAATAAGCGGTAAAATTGGTGAAAAATTTCGATCTAGTTTAAATCTTCTTCCATTATCAAAAAAATTAGTAACGATAGACAAAGATCTAGATCTTAGGCTGACACCCAGTGATTTAAAACGTGTATCAATAGATACAGAAAAACTAAAAAGTATTTATAAAGAATTAGAGCTCAAAACATTCTACTCCCAGATTAGTGAGACTCCAGATAAAATTCCATTAAAAAAATCAAAATCAATTTATAAAAGTATCTTAAATAAAACTGATTTGATGGAATGGGTGGACCATTGTAAACAAAAAAAAATAATCGCTATTGATACAGAAACTAATAGTTTAAATTATATTGAAGCCGAATTAGTAGGGATATCTTTATCGATAGATGAAGGCAAGGCTATATATATTCCTTTAGCTCATGATTATGAGAATGCACCATTACAACTCGACAGAGTCGAAACATTAAATATACTTAAACCTCTTCTAGAAGATAAAGAAATCAAAAAAATTGGCCATCATTTAAAGTTTGATGCTCATATATTTGCTCGTTATGGCATTACCCTAAAAGGAATGGAATATGATTCCATGCTTGAGTCATATGTATTAAACAGTGTCGCTTCTCGTCATGGGATGAATTCAGTAGCACAATATTATTTAAATAGGGAAACAACTCACTTTGAAGATGTAGCTGGAAAGGGAGCTAAACAAATAACCTTCAATCAAGTGGATATTAAGACCGCGACAGCTTATGCCGCTGAAGATGCCGATGTAACACTTTGTTTGCATAATTATCTCTGGGAAAAAATCAATCACATTCCTTCACTTAAAGAACTTTATCAAAGAATTGAAATGCCTTTAATTCCAATTCTCTTCGAAATAGAAGAGACCGGTGTATTAGTTGACAAGGTTATGCTAAAAAAACAAAGTGATGAATTATTGCTTCTATTAAATAAGCTTGAGAAAAATGCACACAAAATAGCTGGTATGGAATTTAACCTAGGTTCACCAAAACAACTCCAAGAAGTTCTTTATGAAAAGATGGAGATACCCATAATCAAAAAAACACCAAAAGGCCAGCCCTCAACAGCAGAAGATGTTCTTCAAGAACTTTCTATAGATCATGAATTACCAAAGTTGATACTAAGCCATAGAAGTTTAAATAAACTTCGAAATACCTATACAGAAAAATTACCTCAGCAAATATCAGCCGTCACCGGCAGAATTCATACGTCATATCATCAAGCAGTCACAGCTACAGGTCGATTATCATCTAGCTCGCCCAATCTTCAAAATATACCAATAAGAACTCCTGAAGGTAGACGCATTAGAGAAGCCTTTGTTGCACCTGAAAATTACAGTATCTTAGCTGCTGATTATTCTCAAATTGAGCTGAGAATAATGGCTCACCTATCTTCAGATGAATCTCTTTTGTTGGCTTTTTCAAAAGGTGAAGATATCCACAGAAAAACAGCAGCAGAAGTTTTAGGTATAGCAGCTGAAGAAGTATCTCAAGAGCAAAGGCGATGGGCTAAAGCTATTAACTTTGGTTTAATATATGGCATGTCGGCATTTGGTCTAGCTAAACAACTAGGAATAACGCGATATCAATCCCAAGAATATATCGATCTGTATTTTAAAAAGTATCCTAAGGTTAAAAATTTTATGGATACCACGAAAGAAAACGCACGCAAGCATGGTTATATTGAAACATTATATGGAAGAAGACTGTACCTACCGGATATCAACAGTAAGAACGGTCTACGAAGAAAATATGCAGAAAGAAGTGCTATCAATGCTCCAATGCAAGGATCCGCCGCAGATATCATTAAACTTGCCATGATTGATGTGCATAAATGGCTTAAAGATGGAAATACTGAAGCAAGGATGATTATGCAAGTTCATGATGAGTTGGTATTAGAAGTTAAATCTGATCTTGCCGAGACCATTAAGCAAGAGATTGTCAAAATAATGGAATCGACAGTTAATTTGAGTGTCCCACTAATAGTTGATGCTGGCATTGGCAATAACTGGGACGAAGCACACTAAATATCTTTTTTCCTTTTAATATTTAAAAAACCTTCCAAGACTACGCGAGCTTCATCAACCCCCTGTCGTTTTAATGAAGAAAAAAGCTGAATGGTTGCTGATTCCTCTAGTTCAGATTCAATAGTTCTTATTGTCTCATTTGCCATACGTCTTTTAACTTTATCCGCTTTTGTTAATAATATATGAATAGATGTATTTTGTAGTTTTGCAAAAAAAAGCATACTGCGATCATATTCAGATAATCCTCTTCGAATATCTACAATCATGAATAATCCTTTTAGGCTCTGACGATTCTCACAATAGTGCGAAAGCAGTCTACCCCAATGATCTCTAGTTGCCTCATTGACGCGCGCAAAACCATAGCCGGGTAAATCCACTATGCGAGTGTCATCAGTTAAATTAAAAAAATTTATGAGTTGAGTTCGACCCGGGGTTTTACTGGTTCTGGCAAATTGCCGCCTATTGACAATCACATTAATTGCGCTGGATTTACCAGAATTTGAACGCCCAGCAAACGCAACTTCCGCGCCTATATCTTCCACGAATTGCTTTGGATCATTTGCACTGAGTATAAACTGGGCTTTTGGATATTGTGACATAGCTGTATAATGAATAAGAAGTTAGATAATAGATCGCATCATAAAGTAAAATTAATCTAATAGTAATGATACTTTAAGTTACAATATCTGAAATCAAAAGCTATAAATATAAAGTTATAATTCTTAAAAATATTAATCGAAAAGTAATGGCCACTAACATGAAACTTAATTTTGTTTTGTTTGCTCTTTCATTTATGTTCAATACAGCTAACGCTGACTCACTCGTAGATGGTTCTTTTGAAAAAGGTAAAGCTATTTCTATTACCTGCGGCGCCTGTCATGGAGCAGATGGGAATAGCATTAATCCCTTATGGCCTAATTTAGCCAATCAACATGCATCTTATTCAGTCCAGCAACTCACGGCATTCAGAGATGGTAAGCGCATGGATAGTCTCATGTCGGCAATGGTTATGTCGCTCAGTGACCAAGATATTAAAGATCTTTCAGTATATTTTGAAAATCTACCCTCTTCAATAAAAGACATCGCTGATCCAACTACTTTTGATTTAGGACAAAAATTATATCGTGGAGGGAACAAAGAAAGTGGTGTTGCCGCATGCATGGCTTGTCATGGTCCTGCTGGAAAAGGTAATCCTGCCGCTTTGTACCCAGCGCTTAATGGACAAGGCGCTATGTATACTGCAAAACAATTAAATGACTATGCAACTGGAACAAGAGTATCAATAGGTCCTCTTCAAATCATGCGAGATGTTGCAAAAAAATTAACGGCAGAAGAAATCCAAGCTGTCTCCTCATATATTCAAGGCTTGCATTAAGCAACAATCTTCTGAAGAATAGAAAATCATTAATATAATAAAAATACTACTAAGAGGCTTTTATGTTAATTAAATTATTATTCAATTTAATCGTCACGATGACATTAATTAGTTGCAGCTCAAATGAAGAACCTTCTGTTCAAAATAACTCAGACATAAAAAAAGCTGTTTCTCAATTCAATGATCAAGATCTAAATATAATTAAAAAAGAATCTCTTTTAATTGAAGAATCTGATGCTGAGGAAACAATTCAAGATGATTCGCAACCAATAATTCTTGCGCAAGCTAATATGAGTCAAAGTAACAATTGGGAGTTTACTGAATCAGAACATTATATGCGTCTAGTTCCAACTCAACCAACGATTGGTGGTCCTGATAAAATAGAAGTAGCTGAATTCTTCTATTATGGTTGTATCCACTGCATGACATTTGAGCCAATTGTAAATGCCTGGAAAAAAGATATTCCAAATAATGCACGTTTTGTTAGAGTACCCGCTTTATGGAATCCTCTATTAAGACTTCATGGGCGTATGTATTACACCAAAGAAGTATTAACAAAAAATGGAAAACTGTCTGATCCAGAGGGCTTTCGTGCAAGAATATTCAAAGAATATCATAATAAAAAGAATTACATGACATCCGAAGCAGCTATACAAAAGATTTTTACCGATTTCGGCGTAAGTGAAGAAGATTTCACTAAAACATTCGCTTCGTTTGAGGTGGCACAAAAATTAAGACTAGCAGACGATCTAGCGAGACGTTATAGCATCTCGAGTACCCCAAGTATGGTTGTCAATGGCAAATATCGCACTGGTGCTGGTGAGGCAGGAAGCTACCCTAAATTAATCAAGGTAATTGATGAATTGGTAGCACGAGAAACAATTAGATAATCTAACCTAAAACTATATTAAGTCAGTGGCTATAATTTTCCAGCCATCTTTTTGTTTTTGCCAATAAAGCCGCTTCTTTTCAGCTGAAATAATATCGTTATACCTTATCTTCTGAGTAAAGCGAGTGAGTACAATGTCTGATTTTAAGGGGTCACCAATAATCGTTAAATCCATAATAACTATTGATTTTTTTATAACAGAAGAATCTTCAATTATTGAATACTCACTAATTGAACTCATTAAGACATTAGTATCATAAAAAGACACAAATCTTTCTGACTCTGAACTTTCAAAGCTTAGCTTCCAAGCGCCAAGAACTTCATGAAGCTCGTTTCGAATTAAATTTAACTGATCCTCAGTTTTCCAATTTATTGTCTTTACTACAATTATTGGAGTATTCATCGGCACCAGATATTCTGATAACTCAAGTAATTGCTTATTTTGGAGTGCCAAGCACCCATCAGTATCTCTGGGAGGGCGTTTTAAAATATCAGGATCAGTACCATGAAGCCAAATACCATAGCCTGTTTTTTTCATATAGCGATCTAGAGAATTAGGATAATCCAATGGATAGGCGGCAGCTCCATATCTTGGAGGCAATTTAGATATATCTAGTTTTTCTGTAATAAAATATACACCTAAGGGAGTTTTTTTATCGCCTTGAATTTTTTTGCCTGAACCATTTTTACCAACAGACATATAATATTCTTGATTTTTAATTGGACGATTTTTTTCAACGGAATATTGAATTAACTTAGCATTCTCAATATCAGCAATAAATACATTCTCTATTGAGCTAGGGATTTCAATTAGATAAGCAGGATAAAGTTCCTCTGCATTTAAATTGGTTATATATCCAAGCTTGATAGTTAAGACTAATAATATAAACAATAATTTTTTTATGCTTAAAATCATTAATTATTCTTATTCATACCAACTGCAAGAGCATCAACAGCTATGCATCCAGATTCATTAATAATCAAAGGATTTATATCCAGCTCACTAATAACATCTCTTAGCAAATGAACCATACTCGAGAATTTTTCTGCAGTGGAGCAAAAAGAATTTACATCATAAGGTTCCGTACCACGATAACCCATTAAGGTTCTTTTGAATTTCAATCTATTTAATAACTCTAATGCATAACTTTTACTAAATGGTGGAACTGCAAATACAATATCTTTCATTAATTCTGAATAGATACCGCCCATACCAAGAATCACAATTGGACCAAACTGGGGGTCACATCGGACTCCCAAAATCATTTCTTGGCCCGGTAATAACATCTTAGCTATCAATACATCATGCCCGAGATCTAAACTCATTCTCCTGTAAGCAAAAATTAACTCTTGATCTGACTTTATATCCAATACAACTCCATCTTTATCAGACTTATGATGCAATCCAGGAACTGCTGTTTTAAGAGCTATTGGGTAACCAATTTCCACAGCAGCCATCAATACATTCTTTTCAGAGGATGCAGATTGATGTGTAACAACTGGAATGCCAAAATCTGCAATTAGTTTCAATGATTCACTTTCGTTCATTGCTCCTTTATCTCTGAGAGTAAGTTGCCAGTGCTTAACTAATTGAGAGTCAATTGGTGATGGATGAGAAGTATCTCGCTTAAAAAAATCTCGGTATAAAAATAATTTCTTTATTCCAATAAGAGTATTAGTCACGCCATCTAATACTGGATATCCAGCATGTGTAGTTTCTATAACACTACAATCTGAACCTGTTCCTTGACGTGACGATACCAAAATAATTGGCTTATCGTGTTCTGCTTTAGCAAGCTTCATATATTCGATGTAATCTGAATAAATTAATCCTTTTGGCGCTCGATTTAATATCAAAGCTGCAATCGAAGTATCTGGGTCTCCAAGCATTAATGTAGCACTTTTTGAAAATTGTTGAGATGCATTTGGGCCACCTCGGCTCCATACATCAAGGGGATTTATAGCGGGTAATTCAGGATCAATTACTTTCTCTAATTCTGTTACTGTATTCACATCTAATATCGTTAATGGAACTTTTGTCTCATCTGCTAGATCAACGAGTAATTGTCTCTCGCCACCAGAATCATGCAACGTTACTAAGCCCCCATCGCCAATAAGACCGAACTCTGAAAATAAAATTAATGCTGTCGCTAACTCATCCATATCTCGGACACGTTGTACACCATACTTATCGAATATCGCATCATATGTATCATCATCGCCAGCCATAGCTCCTGAATGAGAGAGTGTGAGCTTTGCAGACTCTTTTGTTCGTCCTACTTTTAGAGCAACTATTGGGATTTTTTTATCGCGAGCTTTCTTAAGTGCTGATATAAACCCATCAGGATTACGCGCTGTCTCAATAAATAAACCAACTACCTTCGTCTCAGGTAGATCTAGAACAAAATCCAAGTATTGGTCCATAGTTACCGATAATTCATTGCCCGTCGATACAGCAAAATTAAATCTTAGCCTCGCTTCACAATCTAATATACCGGACATCCCAGCTCCGGAATGACTAATTAAACTGACATTACCCGGAGAATAATGAGAACTACTATCAAAACCACATGCCCAAACATGGTCCCTGATGTTATAAAAACCCATTCCATTTGCACCACAAACAAGGATTTCTGAATCAGATATTTTCTTTTGAAGCCGATCTTTTAAAAACGGTTTTCTATCATCATCCAGCACTAAGGGTGAGAAGATGACGGCAGCTTTAATCTTTAAAGCAACAACTTCATCAAAAACTGACTCTAATCGTTGATCTCCAATAGCAAAAATTGCAAGATCAGGGGTCTCTGGCAATTCTTGAAGACTATTAAAACATGGAATTTCTTGAATTTTTTTATAGGACGGATTAACCGGATAAATAACTCCTTTGTACCCACCTTTGATTAGATTTAAGAGCGCCCATTCTCCGACCGAATTGGACTTTTCTGATGCTCCAATTACAACGATAGATTTAGCTCTTAAGAGAGGATCAAGATTATGTTGCAATTTAATGTCTACCCAAAAAACATATCAATTGATAATTTAAAATGGTGCGGGTGGAGTCATTCCTCGCCTGGCTGGAAACCAAAAAGGTTTATCAACCACTGTGGCTTTCGCCATTACCCGATTCCAATGCATTTCTCGTTGATAATAAACTTCTACCCAAACATTATCACCAGGTTTCCCATGCGGTGTGCGAACAGTTCCAAGGGCTATATTTTGTTTACAAACAGGTGACCACGCAGCAGAAGTAATGAATCCAATTTCATCTGAATTCTTTTTATCATCAGCATAAATATAAGAATGATCCGCTGTTTTATTTCCCTCAATATCTAGTTTAACCAAACGCCACGTCGAACCTTCTGCCTTTTCTTTAAGAAGTGCCCTGCGTCCATTAAAGTTATCTTTATTAAAATCCACCAACCATTCCATGCCTATTTCCAGAGGTGAACGAGTTCTACCTGTCCTGACTGTGGTTTCTGCGGGCAAAAAATCTTCAAATGGAGCAAGATAACCAGCTTCTTTTCGAGCAAGATCTAATGCATGAGTTCCAATCGCTTGTATGCCATGGAGTTTTCCTGCTGCAAATAAAGCATCCCATAGATCTATTGCCTTATCGGGGTCAATCCATAACTCATACCCAAGATCGCCGGTAAATCCTGTTCTAGACACCATCAGTTCAGTCCCGAATATCTGATGATGAATTAGTCCAAATGGCTTCAAACTATCAAGGCCATCGATTCCCATATTCTTTAATACGCTATAAGATGTTGGGCCCTGTACGGCAAGTGCGGCTATTTCAGCTGTCTCTTCCTTAACTGTCACATCAAATCCTATTGCGGCAGTTGTTAGCCAAGCGAGATGTCTTTCTTGTGAACACAATCGATACTCGCCTTCACGTAAGTGAAAGATTGTACCATCATCTATCACTTGCCCTTGATCATCACACCAAATTGCATAAGCAACTCGACCAGGTTTTATTTTTCTCATGTCACGAGTAACCAATCGATTAAGGTAATCGAGTGCATCTGGTCCTGTAATCCTATATTTTGTCATCGGTGTTATATCGAAAACACCTGTGGAATTTCTAATTGCAAAATACTCCATATCTTCGCAGTACAAAGCTTCAGCACTCGAATAACCAGCCCAATTATGCCATGTATTTAAGCTATCCAACTCAGCTAATCGCGGATAAAAAGGAGACCGCAACCTACCTGTATTTATACTTACTGGAGTCATTATCTCTTCTCCCTCTTTAAAATTACCTGCGCAGCATTTCGACCTGATGCTCCACTGATACCTCCACCTGGATGGGATCCTGCTCCGCATAAATAAAGTCCATCAATTGGCATTTGATATTGTGCCGATCCAGCAACTGGCCTAACAAACATAAACTGATCCAGAGTAAGTTCGCCATGATGCCAATGCCCTCCGGTTATATGAAACTCTTTTTCCAGATCTAAAGGAGTTAATATTTCACTAGAGAGGCAACAATTTTCAATATCAGGCATATGCTGTTTTAACACTGAAAATATATCATTTTTAAAATTAGTTCGCGCTTCTTCATTCCAATCGGATTTTTGTTGATAAGGCGCATACTGAACTACTGCTGACATTACATGGCATCCCGAAGGAGCCAAGCTACTATCTTTTATACTTGGAAATGTAATTTCTAAAACAGGCAATGGAGAACTTTCTCCGTATTTTGCAGAGTTAAAGGCTCTTTCGACATAATTCTCATCTGGTGCGATGAGTATCCTTTGACTGTAATCCGATTCTGAAAAACCTTTAATTGTGGGTAATTTATTGAGCGCAATATGCAGTTTTGCTGCATTACCTTTCATTCGAATATTATCTATTCTATGTGTAAAGCGAGTCTCCACATTACGGGCACCAACCAACTCCAACATTGTCTTCTTTGGATCCGCATTAGAAACCACAATTTCACTATTATAAATAGTGCCGTCATTAAGCTCGACACCAGTAGCAGTTCCCTTTTCTATAATTACTTTTTTAACTTTAGCGTTTGTTATAATTTCAACACCAGCTGCTTTAGCGGAATCACTCATTGCTTTGGTTACACTTCCCATACCGCCCTTAGGGGTCGATAGTGTCCCATGCTTTCCAGCCATTCTGAAGAGGTAAGTCAAGATCGTATTAGGAGATCGTGGCCCTAAATGAGTGCCTAAGACTGAGTCTAGGCTTAGTCCACCTTTCAGTAGAGGGCTCTCAAAACGCTCGTCCAATTCATCGTAAATATTCATGCCTATGAGACGAAGAAATTCACGCATCTCAACTTTTCCCATTCTGCGAAGATCAAAACCTAACATTGCAAGTGTAAATAAATCTTTTTTATTTTTTGTACCTAATCTTGGCGGTGGTTTATTGAGATATGTGTTTAGTAGATCCGAGAATCTGGTCATTCGTTTAAAAAATTCAGCAAAATTCTTTTGATCGCTCTCATTAACGCCCGTAACCTTATTACCACAATAAGTTACATGCTCACCAACTTCTGATAGAACTATTGTCGAGAGATTATCACTGGCAAGATTGATATTTAAATTCAAATCTTTTTCTACTTGGGGTTGCATTTTATACAATAAATGAGCACATGCAGAGACTGAATAGTCATCGGCAAACTCTCTGGTAATGGCTGCACCACCCACTTGATCATTTGCCTCTAAAACCAAGACATTTTTACCTGCTTTTGCTAATAAAGCAGAACACACAAGACCATTATGTCCTGCACCTATAACTATCGCATCATATTTATCAATCATCGCCAAAATTCTCAGGTACGGTATTTTTTAATTTTAAATCATAAAGTATTTCACGAGCTGCATTAGCCCCTGGCGCCGCCATTACCCCTCCACCTGGATGAGTACTAGAACCACACATATAAAGTCCATTAACTGGTGCACGATATTGAGCATATCCAGGAACCGGACGATTAAACAAAAGCTGATCCATAGTCAATTCACCATGAAAAATATTGCCTTCAGTAATTCCTATTTGATCTTCAATATCTTGAGGAGTTCGAGTTTCAACATGCAAAATCAAATCTTTGAAATCAGGGCTGTAATTTGATATTTGATCAATAACACTTTTAGTAAATGCATCTCTTTCTTCAGAAGTCCAAGCTCTTCCTTCAATTTGAGCCGGACAATATTGAACAAAGCAGCTCATAAAATGTTTACCTGGTGGTGTCATCGTCGGATCAACAGCACTTGGAATGGTACAATCAATATAAGGATCTTTTGACCATGTACCATCTTTCCAGTCATCATAAGCACGCTCCATTCGCTCCATGGAGTCAATGAAATGCATATCTGCATGTCCAATTAATTCACTTCCAGGAGGTAATGCAGGAAAAGTAGGCATACCATCTAAGGCGATATTGAGCTTGCCAGATGAGCCTCTAATTTTAAAATTCTTTATACGGTTATAGAAGCTAGCCGGAAGGTCTTTCTCATCCATGCAATTTAAGAATGTACGTTTTACATCCATATTTGAAACTACGACTGGTGCATAAATTTCTTCTCCACTCTCAAGAGCAACGCCTTGTACACGGTTATTTTTTACAATTATCTGATCAACACCAGACTCTGAGCGTATTTCTCCACCATATGACTGCAAAGCTCCAGCTAATGCATTAGATACAGCTCCCATTCCTCCTCGAGCAAAACCCCAGCTTCCTACATTACCATCTACATCACCCATATAATGATGTAATAAAACATAGGCAGTCCCTGGTGAATGAATACCTAAAGCAGTACCAATAATTCCACTACCAGATAAAGCTGTTTTGATGACATCTGTTTCGAAGTATTCACCGAGATAATCCGCCACACTCATCGTCCAAAAACGAATTGCTTCGTATAATCGATCTTCGCCTAACTCAAGGAATTTATTTCCAAGCAGCATTAATTCTTTTATATCTCTTGGTTTAAAAGAAGTTGGATCTGGCGCTGTTCTTAATAAAAAATTACGAATTAAACGGCATTGACGCATAGTATCAGTTGAATATCTTGTATAGGCATCTGCATCATGCTTTGAATGTCTTGCCATCTCGCGATGCGCAGCTTCTGGGTCATGATATGAACCGAAATAATCACCGTTTTCCATAAATTGAACTGAACCACCATAAGGTGTTATTTGGAGCCCATGTTTATGCAATTCAAGATTTCTATATATTTCAGGTCTTAGAAGACTGCAGACATAAGAGCAGTTTGAATATTTCCAATCTTGGTATAATTCACGACTGACCGCCGCGCCACCTATATAGTCATTTTTCTCTACGCACAGAACATCCATTCCAGCTTTAGCTAAAAACGCCGCATTTGCGAGACCATTATGTCCAGCACCAACTACTATCGCATCGTACTTTTTCATATGTTCATATCACTCTATGATTTGACTCTTAATTTATTACTTGTAATGTCTACTGCTTCTTCAAATTTGTCCAGAGTTTCTTGTAAACATTTCATATCATGAGACTCAGAAAGAAACCATGGCTCTCTTGAATCAGGCTCAACCAATACCCCAAGATCATGTAAGTTTGGTGCTAATGCATCATAAAAATCATAATTTGAATTCAACCAGCTCCGATAATCATGAGGAACCTCTTCTGCAAAAAATAACCCCATCATTGAAGGGTGGCCGGAAAAATTATGAGCTATATCTCTTTCTGTTAAGAGCTTACTCATTCCTTGTTGTAATTTTATTCCATAATTTTCAATATTCTTTAACGCATCAGTTTCATCTAATATTTCGAGTGTCTTGGCGGCCGCCGAAAGTGAAACTGAATGACCGGTAAATGTCCCTCCATGCACCACTCCATCACCACCGATACAGCGCATAATATCTTCACGCCCTGCGATTGCTGAAATTGGATAACCATTGCCCATTGCTTTAGCGAATGTACACAAATCAGCCGTTACACCATAAAGTTCCTGCACACCTCCCTTAGCGACTCTAAACCCTGTTTTGACCTCATCAATGATTAATAAAATATTATATTTAGTACACAGAGAACGAATATCAGTCATATATTGCTGATTAGCACTGATACTGCAGCAATTTCCCATAATTGGTTCCACGAGAAATGCACCAATATCGTCTCCAGATTTTTTAAATAAATCTTCAATAGCCTCAGCATCATTTATCGGGGCTGTATAATTAAGTTTTTTTGTGATTTTTGGAATACCATCTCCATATGGTAACAATTCTGGGTCGCCGCTACTCGGATCCCAATCTTCAATCTCTGAATACCACATCACTTCACTAAAGACCCCATGATAGCCACCCTCTAAAATGACATGACCGTCTTTTCCTGTAAAAGCCCTAGCAATTCTTAATGCTGCCATAACTGCTTCTGTTCCAGAATTTGAAAAACGAACCAACTCAGCAGCTTTGACCATGCCGCTTATTCGTGTAGCAATCTCATATTCAAGTTCAGTTGCTAATGCAAAAACACC
>Ga0302127_10001239_pt1 | contig 14986 bp, 13 predicted proteins | sample CB4_SCM_MG_FD_204452 | JGI IMG/M metagenome (GOLD analysis project Ga0302127, IMG submission 204452) | Marine microbial communities from Western Arctic Ocean, Canada - CB4_SCM | ecosystem: Environmental > Aquatic > Marine > Oceanic | place: Canada: Western Arctic Ocean | collected 2017-09-24
GGGACCGAACTGTCTCACGACGTTCTAAACCCAGCTCGCGTACCGCTTTAATGGGCGAACAGCCCAACCCTTGGGACCTGCTTCAGCCCCAGGATGCGATGAGCCGACATCGAGGTGCCAAACCTTTCCGTCGATATGGACTCTTGGGAAAGATTAGCCTGTTATCCCCGGGGTACCTTTTATCCGTTGAGCGACGGCGCTTCCACACGCAACCGCCGGATCACTATGTCCTACTTTCGTACCTGCTCGACTTGTAGGTCTCGCAGTCAAGCTCCCTTATGCCATTGCACTCGAAGACTGATTGCCGACCAGTCTGAGGGAACCTTTGAACGCCTCCGTTACTCTTTAGGAGGCGACCGCCCCAGTCAAACTACCCACCTGACACTGTCCCCGAACCGGATCACGGTCCAAAGTTAGATGGTCAACGTACGCAGGGTGGTATTTCAAGGTTGACTCCACCGACGCTAGCGCGCCGACTTCCTAGTCTCCCACCTATCCTACACAACGCAAATCAAACACCAATATCAAGCTATAGTAAAGGTCCACGGGGTCTTTCCGTCCTTCTGTAGCTAACGAGCATCTTTACTCGTACTTCAATTTCGCTGAGTCCATGGTTGAGACAGTAGGGGAGTCGTTACGCCATTCGTGCAGGTCGGAACTTACCCGACAAGGAATTTCGCTACCTTAGGACCGTTATAGTTACGGCCGCCGTTTACTGGGGCTTAGGTTCACAGCTTCGCTTTACAGCTAACCGGTCCCCGTAACCTTCCAGCACCGGGCAGGCGTCACAGGGTATACATCGTCTTACGACTTAGCACCCTGCTGTGTTTTTAGTAAACAGTCGCTCCCCCCTAGTTTGTGCCACCTCTTTAGGCTATAAACCCAAGAGGTCATCCTTATCCCGAAGTTACGGATGCAATTTGCCGAGTTCCTTAACCATGGTTATCTCATACACCTTAGTATTCTCTACCTGCCCACCTGTGTTGGTTTGGGGTACGGGCGCTAAGAGAGCTAGCTAGCAGATTTTCTTGGAAGTAGTGGATCAATGACTTCGTCGTATTCGACTCGGCATCGTGTTTCAGCCTTTATGGGGAACGGATTTACCTATGCCCCGGCCTAAGCACTTACCCCAGGACAACCATCGCCTGGGTTCACCTACCATTCTTCGTCCCTGCATTGCTGGCCGCTCCAAAGTGGGTCCTTTCCTTCCGGCTCCCTAAGGATCCGGACATCCAGTTAGCAACTTCGGTTAAGCCTGGGCGCGCTCTCAGCGGTACTGGAATATCAACCAGTTATCCATCGACTACGCCTTTCGGCCTCGCCTTAGGTCCCGACTCACCCTGGGAGGAATAGCCTTCCCCAGGAACCCTTGGGCTTTCGGTGGAGGGGTTTCTCACCCCTCTCTCGCTACTCATGCCTACATTCGCACTCGACCACGCTCCACAACTGCTTCCGCAGCTGCTTCACAGCAAGATCGACGCTCTGCTACCACGCCATATAAATATGGCATCCGCGGCTTCGGTGGTGTGTTTAGCCCCGTTACATTGTCCGCGCAGGTCCACTCGACCAGTGAGCTGTTACGCACTCTTTCAAGGGTGGCTGCTTCTAAGCCAACCTCCTGGTTGTCTATGCGAACCCACATCGTTTACCACTTAACACACACTTTGGGACCTTAGCCGGCGATCTGGGCTGTTTCCCTCTCGACCCCGAAGCTCATCCCCCGGGGTCTCACTGCTGCGCTCTGGAGTACTGGCATTCGGAGTTTGGCTGAAGTCGGTAAGCTTGTGGGCCCCCTAATCCATCCAGTGCTCTACCTCCAGTACTGAACACGCAACGCTGCACCTAAATGCATTTCGCAGAGAACCAGCTATCACCGTGTTTGATTGGCCTTTCACCCCTATCCACAGGTCATCCGCCCAGTTTTCAACCTAGGTCGGTTCGCGCCTCCACGAGGTCTTACCCTCGCTTCACACTGCCCATGGATAGATCACACGGCTTCGGGTCTACAGCATGCGACTATGCGCCCTATTCAGACTCGCTTTCGCTCCGGCTTCCCCTCACGGGTTAACCTTGCCACACACCATAACTCGTAGGCTCATTCTTCAAAAGGCACGCCATCGAGGCCCAGGAAACAAGTTTCCTAAACGACTCTTTGACTGCTTGTAAACCAACGGTTTCAGGTACTATTTCACTCCCCTCCCGGGGTACTTTTCACCTTTCCCTCACGGTACTAGTTCACTATCGGTCACGTACGTATACTTAGCCTTACGAGGTGGGCCTCGCAGATTCACACCAAATTCCACGTCAATGGTGCTACTCGGGAACACTAATAAGAGACTTGAAGCTTTCGTTTACGGGGCTATTACCCTCTACGGCCCGTCTTTCCAGTACGGTTCTACTAGCAACAAGTTTTGTAACTCTTTGCAGGCTCTAGCGCACCTGCGTTTAGGTCCCACGACCCCGACTTTGCAACGCCGCTAGGCTATTCCACAAAATCGGTTTAGGCTCACCCCCGTTCGCTCGCCGCTACTAGGGGGGTCACGGTTGTTTTTCTTTCCTCCGGTTACTGAGATGTTTCAGTTCACCGAGTTCCCTCTACCCGCCCTATATATTCAGGCGGGAGTAACACCCCATGACGGGTGCTGGGTTTCCCCATTCGGACATCCACGGGTCATAGCTTATTAGGCAGCTCGCCGTGGCTTATCGCAGCCGATCGCGTCCTTCTTCGGTAGTACGTGCCAAGGCATTCACCGTTGGCTCTTTGTAGCTTGAAATCCGAAATCCTTAAATCGTCAGAGAACCTCTGTGTTTTTAAAGAGATCAAGTTAAGAGACCAGTCTCACGACTGGCCATACTCATTTAAACTAAAAGTTTGCGCAACACCACCCGAAAGTGATGCTGCAATTTATCTAGACACCTCCTCATTTGAGTAAGGAAGTGTCAAAGATGCTCGTGCTCGCTATTCAATTCTCAAAGACCAAGGAACGCAAGAAACCGCACCCAAATTGAGGATGCGGCAACTTAAATTCTCGTAGATGCAACGACACAAAGCCACCACAGAGCCACAAAGGCAACCAACCCACATGCCACAAAGACACAATGGAACCGACGCCCTCTCAAAACAGAAGACAGAAAAGCGGATCAAATCAGAGTTTGAACAATCCAACGAACATGCACTCACAGATCAATTGTCTGCAAGGAGAGAAACGTTGAAAAACCAGCGACCAACTAGATGACCACAGTATGACCACTCACAAAGTCGTGAATGACAACTGTAGATCTCCTTAGAAAGGAGGTGATCCAGCCGCACCTTCCGGTACGGCTACCTTGTTACGACTTCACCCCAATCACCGATCCCACCTTCGGCAGCTCCCCCTCTTACGAGTTGGGCCACTGACTTCGGGTGTTACCGACTTTCGTGGTGTGACGGGCGGTGTGTACAAGGCCCGGGAACGTATTCACCCCGGCGTTGCTGATCCGGGATTACTAGCGACTCCAGCTTCATGAAGTCGAGTTGCAGACTTCAATCCGAACTGAGACCGGCTTTAAGGGATTCGCTTCACTTCGCAGTGTCGCTGCCCGTTGTACCGGCCATTGTAGCATGTTTGCAGCCCTGGACATAAGGGGCATGATGACTTGACGTCGTCCCCACCTTCCTCCGACTTGACGCCGGCAGTCTCCCATGAGTCCCCACCTTTACGTGCTGGCAACATAGGACAGGGGTTGCGCTCGTTGCGGGACTTAACCCAACATCTCACGACACGAGCTGACGACAGCCATGCACCACCTGTTTAGGGCCCCGAAGGACACCATATCTCTATGGCTTTTCCCTAAATGTCAAACCCAGGTAAGGTTCTTCGCGTTGCCTCGAATTAAGCAACATGCTCCGCCGCTTGTGCGGGCCCCCGTCAATTCCTTTGAGTTTTAGCCTTGCGGCCGTACTCCCCAGGCGGGGCACTTAATGCGTTAGCGACGGCGCGGAGATCGTTGATAAATCCCCACACCTAGTGCCCAACGTTTACGGCATGGACTACCAGGGTATCTAATCCTGTTTGCTCCCCATGCTTTCGCTCCTCAGTGTCAGTATCGGCCCAGAGTGCTGCCTTCGCTGTTGGTGTTCCTCCTGATATCTGCGCATTTCACCGCTACACCAGGAATTCCACACTCCTCTACCGAACTCAAGTCACAGCAGTATCGGATGGCGTCTCAAGGTTGAGCCTTGAGTTTTCACATCCGACTTACCGAACCACCTACGAGCTCTTTACGCCCAATAAATCCGGACAACGCTTGCTCCCTACGTGTTACCGCGGCTGCTGGCACGTAGTTGGCCGGAGCTTCTTCTGTAGGTACCGTCATTTTCGTCCCTACTGAAAGGGGTTTACAACCCGAAGGCCTTCATCCCCCACGCGGCGTCGCTGCATCAGGCTTTCGCCCATTGTGCAAGATTCCCTACTGCTGCCTCCCGTAGGAGTCTGGGCCGTGTCTCAGTCCCAGTGTGGCTGATCGTCCTCTCAGACCAGCTACCCGTCGATGCCTTGGTGAGCCATTACCTCACCAACAAGCTGATAGGCCGCGAGACCCTCCCGGAGCGACGGATCATTTCCTCAAACAGTCATGCGACCGTAAAAGGACATCCGGTATTAGCCATCGTTTCCAATGGTTGTCCCGGTCTCCGAGGCAGGTTTCTCACGTGTTACTCACCCGTTCGCCACTCGTACATTGCACCGAAGTGCGTACTCGTTCGACTTGCATGTATTAGGCGCGCCGCCAGCGTTCGTCCTGAGCCAGGATCAAACTCTCCGTCAAAATCTTCCAATGTAAACACTGGTTGAAATCAGTTGCGTAAACCACCACAAAGCCCGCCGAAGCAAACCCTGCTCTTAAAGATGATTATGCGAAATGGAGGTTTAGTTAATCCCAGCAACACAGCGCAACGTTAGAAACACTGCAATCACTGAAACTTCCTGACCTGTTCATTGCCTACTGCACCAATCAACGCGGGGGCTGAAGAGATGGGTAGGACTTTTAATAATTGAACGACAAATCAACGAACAAAGAGCGTCCATCGAAATGCCGCACTGGCTTTTCGTTTCCTGTCTTCTGTTTTCAAAGAGCCATCGCCCGGCACAGCCGAACAACCGGAGCATCACCACCAACAATCAAGAAGAACTCAAAAGCAGCAAGAGAGGCACCGACAACCACCTTCAACATGCACAACGCACACCCGGGCAGAAGAGATAATATAGCGGGCCCAATCACCATTTGGCAACCAGTTTCTTTAAACCTCTTGGACTCATCGTCCAGTACGACGTAAACGCACCAAACTTCAAGAAACCCACTCGTGATAGGTGTACTGAACAACACACGGTTTCCGGTTCAAGACGAGGCGCAAGCCGGCTGAGCCAATGACACCGGGAGCGGCAAGCCCCCAGGCGAAACCGTCACTGGAACGGAACTGGTCGTGCCAGCCCATGGGCCAGCGCAATCGACAGGTTCTTCTTCGAAGCGCCGACGCCAACTGCGGCCAATCGCCGGCAAAGCGGCGCATAGCCACGCTGCTGATTCTCGTTCCAATGCGCACCCAACGAGTCGTCGGGCCGCCCTACACACTCGGCGTTGCGCACCCGGAGCGCATGACACTGAATCCGATCGTGTGCCGAACTTGTTCGAGTGTGTGGCCGTTGCCGATGTCGCACATAAAACGACGTGCGCTCGGCCCTATGACATTCTCCCCGAGTACGGCGACTCATGTACTAGGAGTCCGGTGCCTCACTATGAAACTAGGAGTCCGGTGCCTCACTATGAATCGGACGAGCGAGCAGGATCAAGACCGCAGCGGCAATCGTTGCCAAGCCTGTTATCACGAAGGGTATGCGATACGAGCCGGTGACGTCTTCGGCCCAGCCGACCAGAAACGGGCCGAGTCCGCTTCCCACCTGACTCATCAGCGTCATCGTGCCGAGGACCGAGCCAAGCGACACCAGGCCAAAGATCTCGGCTGCCATAAGCGTCTGCATCATGTAGACATTGCCGATCGTGAACCCCACGATCAGTACAAGCACGTACGTGGTGATGCGATTATCGATCAACGTCGTACCCATCACCGCGAGTCCTTGAACGACGATGATTGTGACCGTCAAGAGACGCTTGTCCATGCCGTCAGCGAAGCGCCCAACAACCAGCCGGGCCACGATCGACCCGAACGCCGTCGTGCTCAGCGCCAATGCCGCAGCACTACGCGACCCGAGTCGGTCTTCGAGAAACGCGATTTGATGAACTAAAAAACCGGTCTGGGCTAGCAGAACCACCACAAAAGCGACCGAGATCGCCCAGAACGATCCAGTGCGCATGGCCTCGGCTCGCGTCCAAACACGCAGCTGGACCTCGTCGCTGAGCGCAGTGTTTCGCACCGACTCGTTCGGTGCATCGGCGTCAGGGCCTAGCCCGACCGAGGCTGGATCTCCTACCAGCACGAGCATCGACATAGGAAGTGCCACCACAGCCACGAGCCCAGCCAGAATCGGCGCCGCTAGCTCTATGCCTCCGCGTTCAACAAGCCAGGTACCAACAGGTGCGAGCACCATGCCTCCCACGCTGACACCGGTAAATGTGATGCTCATCGCCCAGGCGCGCCGGGTCACGAACCAACGCGACATGAGGGCGTTGATGGTCACCGCTCCAGATAGCCCATATGCCAGCGCCTGCCCGGTGTACGCCAGGTACAGGTGCCAGACTTCGCTGACGAACCTGAGCGAGCCGACCGATACAACCATCAACACAACACCGGCGTTGATGTAGCGAAGAGGTCCGCGCCGGTCGACGCCAGGTCCAATCACGAAGCCAGCAATTCCGCCAAGAACGAAGAAGAGGCCAGTCGCGCCCGACACCGTTGCATTCGACCAGCCGTTCTCTTCTTGCAACGGCCGAAGGAATACGGCCAGACCGTAGTAGCCCACGCCAATCGTGACGAACATCAGAACCGCTGTGCCGACCACGATCCACCACGCATAGTGCACTCTGTCTGGCAGCACCCGCATGGCCACCGGCCGACGTTCTTGCCACAACTGCGTCGGTTCGGTCATCGCACGCAACGTTAGCGCTGGCTCGTTTACACATTGCGAAATTCAAAGACATCAGATGGCCCAGCATCAGTTCCCAACCAACAGGTAGTGCTGCAGCGACTGAGAGCGTGCCGCTCTTCGCCACACGAGCCCTTCGCGAGTCCTTCGCAACACGGCACGAATGGCTCTACGAAGACAGAACCAACGTGGTCGCCAAAGCGTTCCAAGTGCTCGTAACTCACCGACAGAATCCAATGAACCCACGTCGAAACCGTGAGCTAGGAAGGCTCGCCGCTTAGTGATCATTGAGGCTGACCCTATGCCGTGATCTAGACGGGCACTAGAGAAATTGGCGAGCAGGTGGAACCTGGCTGCCAAAGTGAGAGAACCAAAGAGATGACCAGACATGGCTGCGCTTTGTCGGTTGTTGGCAACGGTGAGAGCGACAAGCTCCGAGACCGTTACGTGACAGCAAGACGGTCGCCATAAACTCCCGCCGATGCTCTTCGTCACCAGGACCGCATGAACGCACCTTCCATTCCCACACCAACCCGTGTCGTTGCACTCACGACTTTTGCGACCATCATGCTTGCGGCTGCTGTGGCGCAAGGTTTTGGTCGCTTCACCTTTGGCGTCGTGCTGCCTGATGTCCGCGAGGATCTCCTGGGCGGTTCCAACACACTTGGCGGGTTCGTGGCAACCGCCAACACCTTCGCGTACCTGGTTGGCGCATTGCTCGTGGGATCTCTGTCCGCCAAGGTCTCGCCAGTCAACTCGGTGCGTATCGGGCTGGTCTTTTCGGTTGGCGGCTTGGCGGCAGCCTCTGTGGCTCCAAACGCTGCCGTGCTCACCCTGGCCATGATCGCAATGGGTCTCGGTGGCGCCGCTATCTGGATCCCCAGCCCTGGTATTGCCAGCACTCTCGTCGCCACGCACCTGCGAGGCTTGGCAGTCGGGCTCACCGGCGCTGGCGTGGGCTTGGGCATCATCTTCAGCGGCCGGTTAAACGGCCAACTCGTGGCTGGCGGCGGCAATTGGCGAGATGTATACACAGTTCACGCCGGCATTGGCTTGGTCACAATCGTCCTGGTCTTCGCCATCCTTCGAGACCGAAGTGGCACCCAGCCCAACGGCGGTTTCGGTGGTTTCGCAGTGTTGCGCACCCTCGAGGGTTGGAAGCCCATCACTGGGTGTTATTTCATTTATGGCTTCGGCTATCTCCTGATTCTGGCGTTTCTGACATCACGCCTTCAGGACGACAGCGGCTTCAGTGAGGCCACGGCAAGCACCATCTTTGCGATCATGGGTGCGTGCACCATCTTCGGGGGAGTCGCCCTGGGCCGAGTCTCTGACCTCATTGGCCGACGACGAACGCTGATCTACAGTTTTCCACTGTGGGCCGTCGCTGTGGGCTTGATCCTCACTGGCGAGTTGGCCGTCGTCATCGTCGGTGCCGTCATCGTCGGCTTCCTCTTCGGCGGCATCCCATCGGTCATCGCCGCCTACCTAGTCGACCGCACCGACGCAGCGACCTATGGGCCGTCCTATGCCGCAGCAACGTTCGCGTTTGGGGTCGCCCAGGTTTCATCACCCCAGATCGGCGGCTTGATCGCTGACTGGCGAGGCTCGTTCACACTGGTCTTTGTTGTATCCGCCACCGCAATGACGTCCGGTGCACTCTTTGCTTGGGCCTTGCCGCGCGGCAGCTAGGACTACTACGTCTGCTGACTTAACCGTCGACGGTCATTGGGGCATCGGCATCGTTCGCCCACTCTTGCAAGCTTGCCGTGTAGACAGCCACATCATCGAACCCAAGCAACGTTTGCACGAACGCCGTCGATGACGCAGCAATCCCACCACCGCAATAGTTCACGACCCGCGCTGACTCATCATCGGGGAAGCGGTCCCGCAACTCGTCGAGCGGCAGGTAACAGCCAGTCTCATCGTCGATCAAGGCTGCTGCCGAGGCATTGGTGGCAGTCGGGATATGTCCGGGGCGACCATAGACATTCACCTCGCCGTTGAAACTCGCCGGTGGTAACGCATCGATCAGACAGGTGGAGCCACCTTCGATCGCGGCCAGAACATCGGATTTGTCAGCGATGATTTCAGGACGCTCATGAACGAACAGAGAGCCAGCTGCGGGTGCCACGTAGTCAGTAGTGACCGGATGCCCCACGGCCTTCCACGCCTTGAGGCCTCCGTCGAGGACTGCCGCATTATCGAAGCCGATCCAGCGCAACATCCACCACACGCGAGCCGCCCACATGGAGCGGTTGTCGTCATACAGCACAACTCGACTTCTGTTGGACACGCCCAGTTTCTGCATCGCATCGGCAAAGGCCCGCGGGTCAGGCAACGCATAACGCAACGGACTCGATGTGTCGACCAGATCCTCGTTCAAGTCGGCGAAACCCGCACCAGGGATTTGGCCTTGAGCCCAGTTCGCCCGGCCACTCTCAGAGATGTAGCCATTCGGGCCCATCTTCAAGAAGACCGTGCAGTCGAGCACCACCAAATTTCTGGCTCCGAGTCGATCCGCAAGCCAGCCCGTGGATACCAGTTGTCGCATGACTCGATTCTAGTTGTTGCGTTCGCGATAACGAACCAGGGTGCAGCACAGGTTCGTTATCGGCTGCACGCTCGTCGGCCAGCCCGTCTACCTTGACCGAGCCAGGATCGTTTGAGTTGGGGGCTATGGCGATCAATTGCGTGCCTCCATCGCCGAGTAGCTGAAGCCGGTCGCTAGCTGTGCTACCAGCTCGTATCTGATCAGCGTGTTGTAACGCCGGCCTGACAAGGTCCGCACAACCGTCGATACCGAGGCTGCATTAGAGGTCAGGCAGCTGCCATCGACAGCCCAGAACGGTGGCTTTAAAGGTTCGGCGCCGGAGAGAAGCAAGGCCCCAGTGCAACCAACAACCGGGCACATCTTCAATGCACGATCACGTAGCGGTGTTATCGATCGCTGCAGACAGGACCGGGGCCTGGCCCCACGTCTGTGTGGCAGCAAACTACGGTCGAAACCAATGAAGCGACCGCTGTTCATCCTCACGATTGCCTTGGCAACACTTGGTTGCGGTGGCGACAGCTCTGGTCCACCCTTAACCCAGGGCGGTTACTCAGCCCAAGGCAACGCAATTTGTGTGCAGATGAACGCGGAACTCGACGCACTTACCGTTCGGGCCTCACAAAGTCTCAGTCCTGAACAGGACCGAGACCTGTTCGTCCAAGCGAACCTCATCAGTCGAGAGGCAATCGACGCCTTATTCGCCCTGTCGCCACCGACGTTGCTCATTGATGACCGCCTGTCCTTACTGGAGCTGGTTAGTGAACGCCGCAATCTGATTGAACGCATGAATGACGGAGCGGACGTCATCGATGAAATTACTGTTGTCACCATGAAATTTGAAGAAGAAGCTCAGTTGATCTGGCCTAGTTGCGCGGCCCAAACGTAATCAGTACGGGGTTCCTAGCGAAGAGGATCGATCGGCTCGGCGTCCCACAGCTGCACCTCAGCAGGGTCGCCGTACAGAACCTCGGCAGGGCTCTTCTTTTCGATATTGCCGGTCAGGCCTTGGTACATCCCTAAGCCACACAACTGACGCAGCTCGGGGCTAAACGTAGCCATGACCTCAGGCGGGATGCCAAGCTGTTGGTTTTCTTGCTGACGGATGAAGCCGGCGCAGTAGTTCATCGCAACACCAATACGCACCTCGTCTGCGGTCCCATTGGCGCCACCGCCGTGCCAGGTGCTGCCATGCCAGACAAGGACACTTCCCTTGGACATCTCGGCCGCAATGGTCTCAACGTTGGCGTCACCTGCGAAATAATCCGGATTCTGCCATTGGTGGCTGCCAGGGGCTAGCCGGGTGGCGCCGTTTGCTTCGGTGAAGTCCGTTAACGCCCACATGGAGTTGCATACCGTTGCCACATGAGGCTTTGCTAACGGCTGTACCTGGTCATCGGCGTGAATCACCTGGGCTGTTTCGCCTGGTCCGAGCGATATCGAAGCCAAGCTCGATACCAGACACTGCGGGCCCAGAACTCCTTCGATTAATGCAAGCACTGTTGGGTGCGTCGGGACCTTTTGCCAGATCGCACCATACGCAAGCAGGTTGTAGGTCCGGGTAGTCCGGTTCCCTTCAAATCGGTTGTCGGCTGGTCGGCTTTCGAGCTCGGCTTCGAGCCGACGAACGTCGTCGAGTAGTGCCTCAATGAGTTCGGGCTCAATCGCGTTTTCGACGATGGTGTAACCCTCGTCGGTCAGTTGCTGGTGATGGGGCGCCAGATCGATAGCCATGCCACAACTCTAGTTACCTAAGGTTAGGAGATGGATCTCGAACTGCGCGGAAAACGCGCCTTAGTCACTGGCTCTTCAAAGGGCATCGGGTTTGGTGTCGCTGACACGTTGGCCGCCGAGGGGGTTGACCTAGTTCTCGCCTCGCGCACTGAGGTGAACCTGCAAGCAGCTGCAGATCAGATTCGCGAAGCCCACGGCGTAGACGTCACCGTGGTGCCCTGCGACTTGTCGCTATCTGATGATCAGGCTCGACTAGCCGAAATTGCCACGTCGAGGCCATTGGACATCGTGGTCAACAACGCGGGAGCAATCCCCGGCGGATCGCTTCACTCAATCGATGAAGAAACCTGGCGCCATGCATGGGACCTGAAGGTCTTCGGCTACATCAACCTGACCCGGTTGCTACTCCCCCATCTTGAGGGTGCCGGACGCGGCGTGATCGTAAACGTCATCGGGGCAGCGGCCGACAAACCGAATCCGGGCTACATCGCTGGAGCCGCCGGCAATAGCGCGCTTGTTGGCTTCAGCAAAGCCCTCGGCTCGACATCACTGCGTTCCGGCGTCCGGGTGCTATGTGTGAACCCTGGTCTCACCATCACCGACCGTATGACCGACATCCTGCGGGAACAGGCGGACGCTAAATGGAACGACCCCGAGCGCTGGCCCGAACTCATGACCGACGACCCAGCACCTGCAACTGTCGCTCAAGTCGCCGACGTTGTCGTGTTCCTCGCCTCCGACCGTGCCGGTCAAATCACCGGCACGTCAATCACCATCGACGGCGGCAACAGCAGCCGTTAACGGTTAGCCCACTCGACGGCCATTCAGGCCAGACGGTAGGGCTCTGGGAACTCGACGATGGTTGGGTCGGAGTTGGCGAGCAGACCCAGTGCCATATTGATCACGGCCCGTTGGCGCTCACCATCGCCGGGAGCGCCGAGAGGCCGCCCCATCGGGTGTTGAGTAATAACGCTTCGGCTCAAACCCATGAGTTCGGGGATGTGGCCAAACGACTTCACATACACGCTCACGGTCGGCATGCCGGCTTCTTCCATTGCTCGCTGAACGTGCCCCACGGACACGTGGCAGACCGGTCAAATGGGAACTAGCAGCACCGCGTCGGCGCCTTGATCCTTGGCTAGTTGCGCCCAAGTCGGCCCATAGGTGCGCTTGATGTGGCCTTGCGCAGTCGCCCCGACGAAGGAGTAGGCGTTCTCGGCCAGGCTACCGATTGCGCCATCGGCCACCAGCGAACATAAATGCTCGAGTGGTAATACGACCTGCGGATCCATCGCCGCGGCCTGCACCGGATAACCCCCATGTCGGACTCGGATCTTATCGGTCGGCGTATCTACCGGGATCGCCGACAACGTTGCCTCGGACTTCACGAATTCAACGATGCGAGTCTCGGCTTCGGTCTGGCTCATATTCGTTTCGCCAAACGGCTCTGGATCATCGCCGTCCACGAAATGGCCACTCGACGTAAGCAACATGATCTTGGCTTCGGTCAACGGCTTGGTCATCACCGTCAATGGCGTGTCGGTTTTGCGATGCGGAAACTTGTCGGGATCACCCAAGTGCCCGGCATAGGCTTGAACCTGCCATTCATAGGCCACATTCACAACATCGAGCGGGTCTCCGCCGTCGGCCACGCGTGCTGTCGCTGCGAACATTGCAGACAAGAAATCACCAAACTCTCTATCGGACAGGTCACGAGTGAACTTGAAGTTCAGGTCACTACGGCTGCCGTACGCAAACGAGTTGCGTAACTCTTCGATCGATTCCGTTGGGGCGATATCGGCCATCTGACGACGCTACCCCGCCATGTCGAAGTGCCGCTCGTTCGGTCTGAACCGGGCCCGCCATCTACGCTCGGCGTCATGGAACTAAATGATCGAATCTGTGTAGTCACCGGCGGCGGCAGCGGCATCGGCCGCGCCAGCGCACACGCCTTCGCCGCTGAAGGCGCTCGCCTTGTCGTTGTCGCTGATCTTGACGAAAATAAGGCTATCGAAGTCGCCGAATCGATCGACGGCAATGCACGCGGCGTTGGCCTGGACGTGGCTGACGAAGCCGCAGTGACCAGCCTTTGTGAGTCAATCGAGAACAACGACGGCCCTATCGATTTGTTCTTCTCCAATGCTGGCTACGGCGCACCCGGCGGCCTGGACCTGAACAACGATTCCTGGCAGCGGATGATGGACGTGCATATGACGTCGCACCTGACCGTCGCCCGGGCATTGGTACCTGGCATGGTCGCTCGAGGCGAGGGCTACTTGTTCAGCACGGCCTCAGCAGCAGGACTGCTTACCCAGATCGACTCCGGCCCCTACGCTGTATCGAAGGCGGCTGCGGTGGCATTCGCCGAATGGCTGTCGATTAATTACGGCAACGCCGGCGTCAAGGTTTCCGTGCTGTGCCCACAGGCTGTCCGAACCAACATCATCGGCGATGATCTCGGTGCGTGGGACAAGTTCGCGTCTAGCGGCCAGGCCAGCCAGGACGGTATCCTCGAGCCCGAAGATGTTGCCCAGATGGTCGTCGACACGATCCGCGAAGAGAACTTCCTGTTGCTGCCCCACAAGCAGGTAGCCACATACATGGAACGCAAAGCTGCCGACCCAGACCGCTGGATTGCTGGCATGCAGCGATTCCATGGCCGCCTGGAAGCCAACAAGGGTTAACGAGCAACATCCAGTAGCCGCTGCGTGAGATGCCCCGCAGTGCATACGACATGTCATTACTCACCTGTTGCGACATCCCCGCTCTGGCAATCTCGATAACTTCACGGCGCTGCAAGAAGTCAGCGGGTTGCAACGAGATTAGCTATGGCGACAGAACGCAGTCCGCGTCTCAGTCAACAGCCACTGCCGCACGAGTAGACCACGCGAATATCTGGTGCTCAACGCCCATCGCCCGGCCACACCTTGCTCGATGGCGCGGTTGCTACGCGTCTTTTTGGCTATGCGCCGATCGTTCAGCGCCGTGTCGCCCAGAGTTGCATTACGAGCTGGCCCTTCGCCTTTAGCGACCTACCAAGTGCAAGGGCGGACTGGAGACGCAGAAGGAACATGCCTTGGCCACGCCTCTAGTTCCCGATTTCCACAACCGTGATAATGCGGACATTAGCTAGCGGCAATAATCATGCGAGCCAGGGCATCAGCCGAGACATTTGCCCCGCAGCTCACGGCCACAATGCGCGAGCCTGGTGCCTGCAAAGCGTGAGCTGTCGCAGCAGCGATAGCCACCCCAGCCGAACCTTCCACAAGCTGATGATGATCATCGATCATGTTCGTCACGGCCGATGCGATATCAGCTTCGGTGACATCCACCCATTGATCGACCAGCTCACGGCAGATAGCAAACGTCATACTGTCCTGTTCGAGCCCGCCAGCCGTTCCGTCGGAGAACGTGGGCTCAAAATGTGGGGTGATAATTGCGCCGGCCTCAATCGAGGCTGCCATGGCTCGATCGTTCAGCGCTGATGCTGCAATCATGCGAGTCCCAGGTGAGTAGGTCTTGATCCATGTCGCTATGCCCGAGATCAACCCGCCGCCACCAACAGCGACGACCACCGCGTCGATATGCCCGCCGTCTTCCAGTACTTCCTTGCCGATTGTCC
>Ga0302127_10001250_pt1 | contig 14939 bp, 14 predicted proteins | sample CB4_SCM_MG_FD_204452 | JGI IMG/M metagenome (GOLD analysis project Ga0302127, IMG submission 204452) | Marine microbial communities from Western Arctic Ocean, Canada - CB4_SCM | ecosystem: Environmental > Aquatic > Marine > Oceanic | place: Canada: Western Arctic Ocean | collected 2017-09-24
GGTCGAGTTCGGTCTTCTTACGAAGGATGGCTAGCCGGGTCTCGACGTCGGGAGGTTGAATGTCGGTGATGAGACCCCACTCGAAGCGGCTCCGCAGCCGATCTTCGAGGGTGGCGATGTTTCGGGGTGGCCGGTCTGAGGAGAGGATGACCTGGCGACCAGCACCGTGCAGGCTGTTAAAGGTGTGGAAGAACTCCTCCTGGAGACCTTCCTTGCCTTCCATGAACTGGATGTCGTCCACGAGCAACACATCGATGTCTCGGTATCGCCGTTTGAACGTCGCCGTGGTGTTGGTCCGGATGGCTTCGACGAACTCGTTCAAGAATGTCTCGGTGGAGACATATCGAGCCTTGTAGTTCGGGTACGTGTTGTGGATGTAGTGAACAATGCCCTGGAGCAAGTGGGTCTTGCCGAGCCCGGCTCCACCGTGAATGAAGAGCGGGTTGTAGCTGCGGCCTGGTGTCTCGGCAACAGCGAGCGCCGCGGCGTGGGCGAAACGATTGGATGTCCCGGTGACGAACGTTTCGAACGTGTACTGCGGGTTGATTGTGTCGGTGTAGCTGTTCGACTCAGGATCGTCGACCATGGATCGGCGCACATCTGGCCGACGACTCTCGATGTGTTGAGTGAGGTCAGGGGCGAGGTTGCCACTTTCCTGCATCGATGGAGTTTCGAGGTTGGCGATCTGAGGAGCTGACATTTGTTCATCGAGGTCGGTTCGAACGCCGATGTCGATGTGGGTTACTGGAACGCCGGATTCCTCGAGCGCAGCCTGCACCATAGGTAGGTAGCGACTCAGTACCCGATCTCGAATGACGCCACTTGGCGCGAGGAGGCGAACCTTGTCCTGAGTGATCTCAACCGCGTGTAGGTCTCTGAATGACATGAGCCAGACGGCTTCAGAGACCTGCGAGTGAAGCAGGCCTCGGCATGTGGTCCAGATGGCATCTGCGTCGGTGGCAGGCTGATTCACGAAGCACCCGTGATCGGAGTTCCACACCTGTGGAAAACCTGTGATTGTGGTGGACAAAGTGCCAGGCAACCGAGTGGGCGGCCTGTGGAGGAGTCGCAACCTAGCACCGCCGCGCCGCACTAGTACAAGGGGACTTCTGTGCGTGGTTAAGGGTTCCGTCGAGAGCTCCGAATGTCACGGATCGCGCGAGCTTCGCGGGAATTCTGTCTGATCCATGACCAACGATTTCGCAAAGGCACATGCACCCTCTACCCTGAAGGGGTCGACGCAATAGGTGTCGAGTCCCGCAAATACCCTGGGGATGATCACCGTCTCATGACGTGCTCATCGCTAGCGGTCCAGCACCGGTGTGACGGATCCCTTGTTTCTCATCCGTCCCGGAGGTCGAAGTGAAGCGTACTTATCAGCCAAATACCCGTCGTCGGTCCCGCCGCCATGGGTTCCGTCATCGCATGTCCAGCAAGGCTGGTCGTGGCATCGTCAAGGCGCGTCGTCGTAAGGGCCGTCATACTCTGAGCGCTTGATCGGTCGTTGTCGGCATCGTTCCGACTTCGACGCCCTTCGCTCAGGACGCCGGTTAGGTGCTCGAGTCTTGTGGGTTCGTGTGGCACTTGATCGCGAGGTCGAGTGTTCCCGGGTCGCGTTCGCCATTGGTCGCCGAAATGGCAACGCAGTGGAGCGCAACCTCCTACGCCGACGGATTCAGTCGGTGTTGCGGGAGTTGGAAGCAGATCTGCCTCCCGGACGTTATTTGTTCGGCAGTCACAGGCCTGCATCGAAAGTGACCTACACGGACGTTGTGACTGACGTGTACGCCCTCGTCGAGCGCACCCGCGCGCTTTCTCACTCATGAGTCCCCTCGCCCGTGTGTTTCGTGGAGCGATCCGGCTGTACCAGCGTCTGCCGCGACTGCGGCCGCCGGTGTGTCGTTTCGGTCCGACCTGTTCTTACTACGGGATCGAAGCCATTGACCGGCACGGTGCTTTTAAGGGAACCTGGCTGGCAATTCGCCGCGTCGGCCGTTGCCATCCGTGGGGTGGGAGCGGCTGGGATCCTGTACCAGGCACCCAAGAAGATCCTCATCTCGAACGAGCGCTCGATGAAGCAGCGTCGTTCCGCAAGAAAAAGGTGAACAACTGATGTTTGATCCGTTCTTTACAGCCATCGGCAGCGTGCTGGCGTGGTTCTACGGATTTACCAATAGTTATGCACTGTCGATTGTTCTACTGACATTGCTGATTCTTGTGCTCTTCACCCCGCTGACGATCAAGGGCACCCGCTCGATGATGGCTATGCAGGAGCTGCAGCCCGAGATCAAGCGGTTACAGACAGCGAACAAGGACGATCGCCAAAAGCTCAACGAAGAAATGATGGCGCTGTACAAGTCGAGGGGTGTCAATCCGCTCGGTGGTTGTCTTCCTTCGCTCGTCCAGCTTCCCGTGTTCTTTGTTCTCTACCGGGTGATCAATGGCATCACCGAACGTGGAGACAGTGGCTGCCTTGATGCCAGCATCACGGGGATCGACTGCTTCGAGCCGAAGAACCTGAGCGAGTCCACGGCGATGTACCAGGACCTGATCATCACCGACAAGATGTCGAGTTTTGGTCTCGATCTGGCCCGATCGGCCAATGAAGTTCTGCGGTCGAACTTCATTGAGTCACTGCCGTATCTCCTCGTGGTGTTCCTGACCTTCGCGCTGGCTTGGTTCCAGCAGAAGCAGATGAGGGCCCGCCGGCCCGAGGGCGCCGCCGCGCCGAATCCCCAGACCGAGATGCTCATGAAGATCATGCCCTTCATGCTTCCCGTCTTTGCTTTCGCCGTAGCAGCTGCGCTGGCCATCTACTTTGTGTCTTCTAGTCTTTACCGCATCGGTCAGCAGGCGTTTATCCACAAGACCATGCCTCCAATCGCCGCCGGGTCCCTAGTGATTGACACCGAGCCGATTGAGCCGAAGACGACGAGAGCCAAAAAGGCAGTTGTCCAAGAGGCCATTGAGGCGCCGGGCGCTCAGGCTTCGGCCGATGATCGTGCCGCGGCTCGGCGGGTACGGTCCGAACAGCGACGCGGCGGAGGTTCCGCCAAGTCCAAGGGCGCTGCTTCTTCATCGAAGAGTGGTTCGGGTCAAGGCGCCAAAAAGGCTGAACCTATCCAGAGTCGACGCACCGTTGGTGATACTCGACCGACACGTCGAAAGAAGCGCTGAATGGAATGGATCGTCACCACTGGTGAATCAATCGAAGAGGCGAAGGATCGGGCTCTTGATCAGCTCGGTGTGGCCCCTGAGGATGCTGAATTCATCGTGGTTCAGGAGGCATCAACGAAACTCTTCGGCTTTCGCAAGACTGCCGCCGAGGTGCGCGCTCGGGTCCGGCCGGTTGCCCCGCCGGCGAAACAAGAGCGGCCCCAGCGCCGGTCCAGGGGTCGTGAGGGTCGTGAGGGTCGCGGTTCGCGTGGAAAGAAGACTCAGTCTTCTGACGACACGGTCTCTGACGGCAAGGTCTCTGACGGCACGGTCTCTGACGGGGACAGTTCCGGCGACCGGCAATCGAGAGATGCGCAGTCCAGCAAGCGGCAGGCCGGCAATACACAAGGTCAGAATCGGCAGCGCCAGGGTAAGCAGGACCACACCGGACAGGGCCGAAACAAGCAGGGCCAAAGCAAACAACGCGACGATCGCAGTCGGAGCGCAGGTGCCGATGATGACGGAGCGCCGAAGGCCGATGTCGGCCGTCGTACCCGCAAGATCGGCGTTGCTGGGCCTTCACCAGTGGACGATGGGGGAGCGCAAGTACCGTCAACGCCGACTGCTTCGAGTGAGGCTGGTTCCCCAGGAGGCCGTCGTCGGCGTACCCTGGCCCCTTCAACACCGAAACCGGCTACCAATACAGTCGAAACTACAGCTGCGTCATTTGAGCCTCCTGCTGAGGCCTCGACGATCGCAGCACCTGAAAAACAGGCAACCCAATCGAGTGGCGATACGGGTACGACCCGTCGCCGCACCATCAATCCACTAGTGGCGGCTAAGGCTGCACGAACCCAGGAGCAGGATGACGTGAGCACCGACGTGAGCGTTGACGATCAACAAGCCATGGTTGGCGAATTCCTCCAAGGCCTTGCGGTCGCATTCGGAGTAACCGCCTCATCAGAAATGGTTGCAAGCGACGAAGATTCCTTCGAGGTCAATCTCGCTGGCGACAACGCCGATCTCGGCCTGCTGATTGGCCCACGCGGCCAACACCTGGTCGCGTTGCATGAGGTCACGAAGACCATGCTGCAGCGCCGGATGCCTGGTCAGGACCGTGCGAGAGTGCGAGTCGATGTTGGCGGCTACCGCGCCAGACGCCGTGTCGCGTTGGAAGGTTATGTCGGTTCGCTGATCGACGGAGTGAAGGACTCAGGCGTAGAGAAGGGCCTGGAGCCTATGAATAGTGCCGATCGTAAGGTCGTTCACGACACCGTGAACTCGGTCGACGGTGTACGCACCATCTCGGTAGGCGAAGAACCCCGTCGCCGAGTCGTTATCGTGCCAGAAGGCAACTAGTAGCTATCGCACGAGGACGCAGTCGAATCCATGGGCACAGACCAGGGCGACAGCACCGAAGAGCAAGTTCCACGTGGAACATCCAACAGCCGAGCCGAAGTGGCTCGGCTGTTGCGCGTAGCCCAACACATTGGGCACCTCGGTCCTGGTGAAGTCGACGATCACATTGACCACGCCATGGTTCAAGCCGAGGTGGGATCACCGCAATCGGGAGAACGATGGTTTGATCTGGGTTCTGGCGCTGGATTGCCGGGGCTGATCTTCGCGTTGGACTGGGAAGTCGAGATGTTCCTGGTCGATAGATCCGGGGCCCGATGTGACTTCTTACGAAATTCGGTTGAAGAGCTCGATCTCGCCGATCGGGTATTGGTCATCGAGGGTGATGCCACTGAGGTGGCACGCGACCCGCGCTACCGAGGTTCGGCTGATGGCGTATGCGCTCGAGCGTTCGGCTCGCCCGCAGCCTTGGCCGAGTGCGCAGCGCCGCTGTTGTGCACCGGAGGCCGGTTGGTGGTCAGTGAACCGCCCGGCCGCACTAATCGGTGGCCCTCGGCCGGACTAGCGCTGGTAGGCATGGGCCCGGCCACACTCAATCTTGGACCACCCGCGATGTCGTTGATCCAGCAGGTCGAGGTATGCCCTGAGACTTTTCCCCGACGTTGGGCACGACTCAAGAAACAGCCCCTGTTCTAATTTGGTTGGTCTCTGACCGTGGGGCGTGAACCGCCGCCGATGTTTCACGTGGAACGGCCGATGCCTGACTGTCTGGGCGTGATTCACCGCCCTTGTCCCTTGCTGGAAACCGTGCTGCCATGTGGGCCAAGTGATGGCCCTGACGGGCAAGGCTCCCAAGCCCAGTATTTCTGGCTCTGATTGCCATTGTTCCCTAGCTGCCCGGGTACTGGCTCCCCGCTGTGGTGGGGCCCACGTGGCGGGCGGTGTACGCGGTGGCGGGTCTGGGCGTCGAGAGGCCTCGATCTACAATGGTGTTGCGCCGAATGCGACTTCATGATGCACGTTCGTTGACGCTGAAGCTCGGCGTTGGCAATAGCGGCGGCCAGGCGGTCCCTAGTGCTTCCTGTCGGGGTGTACAGGTGACAGGTCGGCCGTGAGGCCGGACTACCACGGTGACCTCCGATGAGGTTGTGTTTCAGTGATGCGTTGGTGTGCTTGACCGTGCCCCTGCGATTGGAATGGTGAGCGAGATGTGCGGCACGTTCGTGATTAGTACGCCGACCGGCTCGCTGATCTGGGTTTCGAGGTCGGCAAACCAACCGTCCAGAATCTTTTGGTCGGGCATGGACTCGGTCGTTGGAAGTAGCGGCCTGACAGGGCTGCCGCAAGACCGGGTTGGTGAACGCAATTGCGATCGGGGAGGAGCCGTCGCGGGTTCTGCTCCTTGTCTGGCCGCTCTGGCGGCGGCCCACCATCAAGTTTGCTTCAAGAGCGTTCGCTAAATCCAACCAGGCGTCGAGGCCGGGCTCCAATGGGACCACCACTACCGCCGCAACTACGGCGGCTACGTGACGGTCCGGCGCCCATTGACTTGCGCGAACGATTCTTGTGACAGCCCGAACTGCAGACTCTGTCCATAACCCCAGCTCTTGGACAGATAAGTCCCGCCTTTCGGCATGACGCTGGGGTCGTCACCTGGGTGGCGCCTAATCGGTGGGCTAGAGAGATGCGAGACTCGGGGTTCAGGGTGAGCCAATGCTCAGCGCAGAAACGAGTCATTGGCCAGGTTCCGGTGGACTTCTGCTATTGGATCGCCGGGGGTCGACTGTCGGGACGTATCGCATGGCGCCTGAGGAAGGTTCGTTTGCCTTGGCTTGTCGCCGAGGGATCTCTCGCCCGGTCGGCGTCGCTTCTGCTTCCGCTAGCCGTTTACCTGACGCCGCAGCGTGCACGGTTAGAGGTGGTCTGGTGGTCTGGTGGACTTGGGCGAGTTGAGGTTGACTGAGGTGAGTGCTTTGGGACTTGAAGACGGGCGGGGAGGGTGTCGCAAACACGCTTGGGTGCCTGGGTGGCGATTGTGCGGGCCTATTTCTCGGTTGACCTTGGGCCGTCTGAGAGTTTCACGTGAAACACTCAGATTCCCTTGGGTGCCTGTCCCGCCCGAGCGGTACGCTGACCATCCGCGACAACGACGTATCACGGTCTCGTGCTCGGTCGGTTGGAGGATCCAGGCGAATGACTCGAGTGTTGGCGGTAGCCAACCAGAAAGGTGGAGTGGGTAAAACCACCACCGCCGTGAACCTATCGGCGGCCCTGGCTGAAGCCGGTCACCGAACGTTGTGTGTCGATCTCGATCCTCAGGGCAACGCTACAACTGGTCTCGGTATTGACCCTCGCTCGACTGAGACGTCGATGTACGACGTGCTGATGGGGGCTGCAAGCCTCGACGACTGCATTGAGAGCACCCCCATCCGCCACCTGTTCGTCGCTCCAGCGAGTCTGGATCTCGCCGGAGCTGAGATCGAGTTGGTGCCGATGTTCAGCCGCGAGTTGAAACTGAGGCAAGCCCTCGAGGGCCTCGACGGCGAATTCGACTACATCTTCATCGATTGTCCCCCTTCATTGGGCCTTCTCACGGTGAATGCTCTCGCCGCTGCGAAAGAGATCGTCATCCCGATCCAGTGCGAGTACTACGCACTTGAGGGTGTTGGACAGCTGCTCAATAATGTCAATCTCATCCAGCAAAATCTGAATCCGGCGCTTGTTATTTCTCACATCATTCTTGTGATGTACGACGCTCGGACTCGGCTCTCGGATCAGGTGGTCACTGAGGTCCGGCATCACTTCACCGACAAGGTGTGCCGTACGGTGGTGCCGCGAACGGTTCGTTTGTCTGAGGCTCCTAGCTTTGGACAGCCGATCACCACCTTCGATTCATCCAGCCGCGGTGCGCTCGCGTACCGTGAACTTGCCAAAGAAGTCATTGCAGGTGCGGCCAGCGGGCCGCGAGGGGAGTACTGATGGCACGTCCAGGCGGGCTCGGGCGGGGCTTGAGCTCATTGATACCGAGCGATCCGATTGCGTCAGCATCGAGTACCTATCGCGAGCTCTTACTTGATGCGATTGAGGTCAACCAATACCAACCACGTAAACACTTCGACGAAGAGGCGCTACAGACGCTTGCCGCTTCCGTGAAGGAGTTCGGCGTCCTGCAACCCATCGTGGTGCGAGAACTCGGACCAGGGCGATACGAGCTCGTAGCGGGGGAGCGACGATGGCGCGCCTCACGACAAGCCGGCCTAGCTACCGTTCCTGCGGTCGTGCGCGACATCGGCGATGAGGCATCCTTGGTGCAAGCCGTCGTCGAAAACATCCACCGTGAAGATCTGAATCCGCTCGAAGAAGCCGCTGCATTTCAGCAGCTCATCGAGGACTTTGGCGTCACTCACGAAGAACTCGGGTCACGTCTCGGCAAAGGCCGTACGACCATCACGAACACGCTTCGCCTATTGCAGTTGCCCGTGGCCGTCCAGGTTGCGTTGGTCGACGGGGCGATTTCTGCTGGCCACGCACGGGCGCTGCTCACCTGTGAGGACCAGGCCGTACAGGAAACGATTGTTCAGCAGATCATCGCAGAGGGTTTGTCGGTCCGAGCCGTCGAACGGTTGGTCCGCGAGATGCAGTCCGCTGCTCCAGTGGTGCCCGATGAGGACGAACCAGCCCCTGAGCCCGGCGAGACCCGACCAGCGGCGGTTCTTGAAGTTGAAAATCTACTCGGCGAGCAGCTGTCTACTCGTGTGAGAGTTCAGATGGGCACCAAACGCGGCAAGCTGTCGATCGACTTTGCAGACTTGCAGGACCTGCAGCGGATCTTTGAGATGATCAACACCGTCTGAGCACAAATCTGAAGTACACACGTTGTACACACGCTGTGGATATATGCCCTAGTTGTACTCGGCCGGGACGTTGGTGACTACTCGTCCAACGTGTCGAGCCCGGGTCTCCGGTCTCCCACATCGCCAGAGCGATGGGCGTCTCGCTCCAATGCACGCACCGGTAAGTCAACCGATACCGACAGGACAGCGAAGCCAGCCTCGATGATCGGTCCTCGCGGCCGCACACGTGCCCAGCACGAACACCGGCCGAGGTCGAAGCCAAGACCCTCGAGGTCCGGTCTGTGGAGCGGCAAGGCCAGGACTGGATCGGCCCCGAGCTTGGCGTTCCGGCCCGAACCGTGTCGCGGATTCTGCGCCGTCACCAGGTCTCGTATCTCCGGGAGTTGGATCCGGCTCACCGGCGAAATGATCCGGGCTTCGAAGACCACCGCGTTACGTTACGAACGCGACAAGCCCGGCGACCCGGTGCACATGGACGTCAAGAAACTGGGCCGGATCCCCGATGGCGGAGGCTGGAAAACCCACGGCCGCCAGATGGGATCAACCGGCGCGAAGAAGCGCGCCAACATCGGTTTTGACTACATCCACTCCGTCGTTGATGACCACACCCGGCTCGCGTATTCCGAGATCCGCCCCGACGAGAAAGGCGCGACGGTCACCGTTCGCGAAGTGATGACCGATAACCACTGGTCCTACACGCGCACAGTCACGTTCACCGAGTTGCTCAAAGACGGCAAGATCAAACACCGGCGGATCCGGCCCCATTGCCCATGGCACAACGGCAAGGTCGAGCGGTTCAACCGGACCTTGCAGACCGTGTGGGCCTACCGGCAGGTCTTCGCCTCGAACCAGGACCGCCACGACGCTCTTGCACCATGGCTCGACAACTACAACACTTCCCGACGCCACAGCGCACTCGGAGAACACCCCCCGATCAACCGACTATCACCAACCTGATGGCCGAATACACCTAGATCTGTGGTCGGCAGCAGCGAATCGTCAAGATCACTCGACCGTTAACACTGCGTTTATCCGACGGGAAGAGTCCTAGGTACGGCGTCTTCGACGAGGTCGACAGGTGGCCCAGAGGGTGGGGATAAGTTCAGAAGCCGCTGAGGTCGATTGGCTTGCTCACCGGTTATCCACAGTCATTCCGAGGCGAGCGAACTCTCGACCCTCAACCTTCAGTAGACGCGCGACCTTAGGTTCGCGCGGGAAAGTCCCCTTCACCCAGACGGTCGGCTACCCAAGTGCGCAGTGACGCTCGGATCGAGCGAGCGATGGCGGCGTTGTTTGCCACCACGGCGCCTGCGTCGCCAAGGCGACACAGGATTGCCGGCATGCGCGTCTCGCGCAGAATTGGCAAGCGCATGCCGTGGGCAGATATCGAACCAATGACCGCCTCCAGATCCTGAGCGACAAGAGTCGCCAGGACTTCGCCGCCGCGGCTCACCGAGTGGTCGGAGCGATAGAAGCAGGTCCGTGGGTCACCTCGGCGAATTTGGAGTCCTATAAAAGCATCGGCGCCGAATCGGTTGGATTGCTCGGCTTGGCTGGACCAGTCCGGGTGGTGAAGGGTGAGGACTGTGGCGCCCTCGTCGACCAGCATGCGTCGAATGGCGGTCACCGCAGCGTCTAGGCCGCCCTGTTCGCCGATGGCTACCCGACAGCCATGCAAGCTGTTCGACGCTTGTCGTAGCGATTCAGCCTCAAGAATTTCCGACACAGCGGTTGCAGCGCCGAGATGACGTGTGAACCGCCGCAACGAGTCGATGGTTTCGGGCCCGCATATACCGTCGGCAGCTAGCCCACTGTTGCGCTGGAAGTCGGTCGTTGCTGCAGCGGTCTTCGACCCGCAAATACCATCGATTCGCCCCAGGGCGAATCCGAGGGTGCTGAGGAGGTGCTGTAGTTCGGTGACATCGTCGCCCCGCTGCATTGGTGAATGCAGGTACAGCAAGCGTTCGCCAAGCTGACGCCCAGCCTCGACGAGCGCAGTCCAGGTCTGCGGACCGCAGATTCCGTCAACGTCAAGTGACTGCGCGGCTTGGAAGTCTCTTACGGCGCGCTCGATCGACGGTCCGAACGATGCGGTAGGCGGACCGTCGAGGAACTCGAGTATTACAAGACGGCGATGAAGGTCACGGACGTGATCACCGCTGGCCCCTACGCCGAATGGACGAACTACAGGAATTCGCCGATTTCCTCCATGAGGGCACCCTTGGGCTTGGCACCAACGAGCCGCTTAGCTGGCTCGCCATCCTTGAATACGATGATCGTCGGGATGCTCATCACCTCGAATCGACGGGCGATGTCGGGGTTGTCGTCAACATTGACCTTGGTGATCTTGATGCCGTCCTGCTCGCCCGCAATCTCTTCAAGAATGGGGGTGATCATCTTGCACGGGCCGCACCATTCGGCCCAGAAGTCGACGAGGACTGGCTCACTAGATGAGCCGATCGTTTCGTCGAAAGTGCTATCGGTCAGATCGGTGATTCCGCTTGCCATGATTTCGTTCCTCGCGTTCGCTGATCGATGGTATCTGGTGACATGAACCTGCACGAGCCAGACGGAATTCCCTCACGGCGTTGTGCCTCATGTCTTAGGGATCAGTGATCCTGAGCTTCGAGCCACCGTTCGGCGTCGATGGCGGCCATGCAACCACTTCCAGCGGCGGTTATTGCTTGCCGGTAGTAGTCGTCTTGTACGTCTCCACAAGCGAATACGCCTTCGATAGCTGTACGGCTACTGTCCGGGAGCGTGACGAGGTAGCCGTTGTCCTTGAGTTCGAGATGGCCCACGAAGAGGTCGGTGTTTGGCCGGTGCCCAATGGCGATAAACAGGCCGCTGAGGGGCACTTCGCGTGTTTCGCCGGTGACGGTGTCAGTGACGACGACGCCTGTGAGCTTCTGGTCGCCCAGTATCTCGGAGACCTGTGAGTTCCACATCGGCGCGATTTTGGGGTTGGCCAATGCGCGATCCTGCATGATCTTGGACCCGCGGAGTTCGTCGCGACGATGAATGAGGTGGACTTTGGAGGCGAAACGGGTCAGGAACATTGCCTCTTCGAGCGCCGAGTCGCCGCCGCCAACCACAGCGATTTCCAGGTCTCTGAAGAAGAAGCCGTCGCAGGTCGCGCAAGTCGAGAGCCCGTGGCCGATGAGGCGGTCCTCGTTCGGGAGACCGAGCATGAGACTTTGCGCTCCGGTAGAGACGATGACGGTCCGAGCTCGGTATTCTTCGTCGCCAACCCACACCCCGAATGGTGCAGAAGAAAAGTCGACCTTGGTCACTTTGGCAGTGGTGATTTCGGCACCGAAGCGAGAGGCCTGGGCCCGAAAGTTCATCATGAGTTCCGGTCCCATGATGCCGTCAGGAAAACCGGGGTAGTTCTCGACATCGGTGGTGAGCATGAGCTGGCCACCCGGTTGATCGCTTGTCGAGGACGGCTCGCCCTCGATGACGAGCGGTTCCAAGTTGGCCCGGGCGCTGTAGATCGCCGCAGTGAGCCCTGCTGGGCCGCTGCCGATGATGATGACCTCACGCGTTTGCGTCATGGCAAGCTCCAGATTCGAGGTTTGGGAGGGCGGAGACCGAGGTGGATGTCAGGGCCGACGCTTCGACCACAGGAACATACCTACCACCAAGAAGATTCCGCCGATGATGAGGTGAGCACTCCACACGTCGCCTGGAATCGCGATGTCGAGCAGTCGCACGAGGCCCGCGATGAGCAGGATGAGGAGCATCGATGCTGCGACCAGCAACACGAGGCCGTAGACCACGAGTCGTACAACCTTGAGGGCAGGACCGGTGGTCTTGCCTTTCACGTTGTCGACGAGGTCGAGGAACGAGTTCGCGGCCTGTTGTCCCCAGTCGGAGGTACTTTCGAGAGAGGTGGTGTCAGTCGACTCAGCCATTGCCGATCATCCTAGCCACCCGCTCCTCTTCCACGACTGTTCGGGCGAACTCTGGGGTGGACGAACTCAGGGTTGGACGAGGCCAGGGTGGGTCAGGTCAGGGTGGGTCAGGTCAGGGTTGTGGCGTCTGCGAGCTGATGATGCACGAGCCAAGGTCGAGGTTGAGGTCGATGACTTCGCCAGATCGGCTCACGATCGCGATGACGATTGGTGTTGCGAGCGTGCCGTCGGGGTTTGTTGCGTTCAGGTCGATGCCTGAGAGATCAACGCCCGAGAGGTCGACAACGTCTCCGGGTGAGAGTTGATCGGCGACCAATTTGCGGCATCGTTCGAACAGAGTGGCGACTCGCTCGTCGACTACGGCTTCGGGTCCCTGCTCGGACTCTTCGGCCACGGCTTCTTCATCTGCTGTCTGGGTGTCGTCAGGCGCTTCTTGTTCGGCCTCAAGCGGGGTTGCTGAGGACGAACCTTCCTCAGCGGTGTCGAGCATTTCGGCTGGGGCCTCGGCTGCCTCCGCTGACATCATCGTGTCTGAGTCGCTGTCACCCGACGCAAGAGCGCCGCCGACCGAGTCTGCATCTTTGCCAGCTTCAGTAGCGTCGTTTGAGCTTCTCTCGTCAGCGATTGCCGCTGTCGCGCTCGAGGTGTCGTCTTGGGAGTTTTGGCTGCTCACGGCAACTCCAACGCCCACAACTACGGCCACCGACGCGGCGACGGCCGCGAGCCGGTTGAGTGATCGGCCGCGCGATGCTTTAGCTGATCGCGTCGCTCCGAGCGATACGGGTGGTTCGACGTCAACGGTCGGCTGGTTGAGCCTGGCGAACTCGGCCATGGCGGCGGAAATCATCGACTCACGGACGGTGCCGTCGACTGGCGGAGGAACCGTCAGCGAGTTGCGCACGGCGCGCAGCGCTTCGAGCTGTGGTTGCAGCTCGGCATCGCCGGTCACCCGCTCGACGTCGGACGCTGACGCCTCGCCATCGAGAACTGCCGACAGCAGTTCGTCCATCTCTTGTTCAGTCATCTAGTGCTTTAAGACGTTCGTCGCCGTCGATCTGGTTCCCACTGAACTCGGATTCGTCGGCGTGAGCGAGGATCTTTGCGAGCGCGGCACGCCCTCGCGCTATGCGTGATCTGACTGTACCCGGGGGTAGGTCGAGGACTGCGGCGATCTCGGCGTAGTCGAGATCTGCCATGTCGCGTAGCACGACCGGGGCTCGATAGTGCTCCGGTAGCTGTTGTAGAGCTGTGTCGATGTCGAGTCCATTCACGACTCCTTCTTCCAGTGACGACGCGCTACCAACAGTTTGTTGTTCTTGGGCGTGAAGGCTGCGATCAAGCGCCTCATTGTCGATGGGGTCCGGTCGGCGTCTGCGCCTACGAAGTTCATCGAGGCAGGCATTGGTGGCGACCCGATAGGACCAGGTGGCGAACTTCGACCGCCCATCAAACTTCGGCAGGCCACGTACGATCGCCATCAGCGCGTCCTGGGTGGCGTCGAGAGCGTCAGCCTCGTTTCCGGCTACCCGTCGACACACGGCGTAGATGCGGTCGTAGTGGCGTCGGAGCAACTCGTCGATGGCGGGCGCATCACCCCCCTGACCAGCTGCTACGAGTTCTTCGTCGGACCTAGCCACGCGTTGTCGCACAGTACCTGCCAGTCCGTCGGCGCGGTAGGACGGGTAACCCATTGGACCACTCCCGCCGATTAGCCGAAGACGGGCCGACCCGAAACTTCTACTCCGGTGACCGTCAGGCGATGTCCGCCGTTGGTGACCGGCTCACCGAGATCGACGATCCAGATCAAGAGCGTCGCTGCCTCAAGTCCGCCTGTTTCGATCACCGCGTCGCCATTGATGGATCGTTCAACGGCGACAGGCTCACCCCAATCTGCGATTGAAGCGGGTGGCTCAGGGGCTGAATAGACCTCGAGGGCCCACCCAATGGATGGCGACCTGACGACGAGCCGATCGACCAACTGTGGCGGTCCAAGCTGGGCGATCAGGCCAACGCCACGCTTGAGATTACCGAACGTTGATGTCGAGTAACGCTCCGTTTGCCAGCCCCGGGCCGGGTCGCCATCGTTGATGAATTCAAGGCGTTCTGGATGTTCGGCCCGGTCATCGCCAGTGGGGTCGAAATCGGCAATATCGATCACCGTCAAGGTGCCGGCCGGACTTGGGCGCCGCTTAATAGTGATTGGAATGTTCGTCTCGAGTGTGGCGACCGGAAGCGACACGTCGACGCCGACCTCGCCTTTGGCTCCCGAAGTACCGTCTTGCACGGTTGTAGAGCGCCCCCCGACAACCGACCACGCGGTCACCGCGAGGGCGATCACGACGATGATCGCAACCGGCAAAAGCCAGGCCCGCTCGGATCGAAGGAACGAGTGACGGTCGTCTCGTCGGGGCCGATGCTCTCGTGGTGTTGGCAAAGCGTCGGCGAATGCTCGGGCAGATCCCCAGGCCAGGTGTTCTTCGGTGGCAAGAGCTCGCTCGAGCGCCGGGTGAAGTTCGGGGCTGATTTCGGGATGGAGCTCCACTGAACGGTCTGGGCCGGTGCGAGGCGGTCCGCCGGCGAGGAGGAGATGCATGAGTTCGGCAAGTGCCCGGATGTCGTCGGCGGGACGGGCGGGGATCGTCACTGAGTCAGCTGT
>Ga0302127_10001253_pt1 | contig 14930 bp, 15 predicted proteins | sample CB4_SCM_MG_FD_204452 | JGI IMG/M metagenome (GOLD analysis project Ga0302127, IMG submission 204452) | Marine microbial communities from Western Arctic Ocean, Canada - CB4_SCM | ecosystem: Environmental > Aquatic > Marine > Oceanic | place: Canada: Western Arctic Ocean | collected 2017-09-24
TCCAGTATGGGTGGAATGAACCCATCTTCTAGAGAACGTAATCCTTGGATTCTTTCTTCTGGGTGTGGCACTACAGCTATAATCTTGGTGTTTTTATTATGTTCTTTCAATCTTCTACCTGTTCCCGTGAGGGAACCTCCTGTACCTAGACCAGCGATAAATACGTCGACCTCAGGTAGTTCGTTAATTATCTCTTGGCCAGTGCCTTTATAGTGAGCTTCTGGATTAGCTTCATTTCCATATTGAAAAAGCATCACATATTTGTCTTTATTTTCTTTAACCATTTGTTGAGCTAATTCTATTGCCCCGTTAGTACCTTTTTCTCCATCGCTAAATGTTATTTTTGCACCAAAAGATTCGATCAAAGCTTGCCTTTCGGTAGTTACATTATCTGGGAGTACAATCTCTACTTTATATCCTTTGTAATTAGCTATCATTGCCAGCGATACCCCGGTATTTCCACTTGAAGGTTCAAGTATTATTTTACCTGACGCAAGCTCTCCTGCTAATTCAGCTTTTTCGACCATAAGTTTGGCAATGCGATCTTTTACGCTGCCGGTAGGATTTTGGCCTTCCAGCTTGGCGAATATATTAACACCAGGTTTTGGCTGAAACCTTTCAAGCTTCACCAGTGGGGTGTTTCCTATTGTCTCGAGGATATTAGAATAAGGCAACGTCATCTCTCAGGCTTTTCAATTTAATCAAAAAAAGGCAACGGTATTTATACTATGATTCTATAGCAGGCATGCCACAGAAAGCTTCATAATCTATTAATTCATCTATAGATGGGTTGTCACCACATATAGGGCATTCAGGATCCTTGCGGATCTTAACCTTGCGAAACTCCATCTCTAGAGCATCAAACATTAGTAGTCGATTAACCAGTGTATTCCCTAGTCCTAGTATAATTTTTATAGCTTCAGCAGCCATAACAGATCCTACTATACCTGGGAGGACTCCTAAAACTCCTGCTTCAGAGCAGGACGGAACCATTCCAGGAGGAGGAGGCGCAGGATACAGACATCTGTAGCATCCTTGGTTTGGCATGAAGGTGGTTATTTGCCCATCAAAGAGAAAGATACTTCCATGAACAATAGGTTTATTTGCTAATACCCCTACATCATTTATCAAATAACGAGTTGGAAAATTATCGGTTCCATCAACTAAGATATCGAAGTCTTTTGCTATATCCATAGCATTTTCACTGTTCATATGCTTTGGTATTTTAATAACATCAATATCAGGATTAATGGATTTAATTCTATCTTCTGCGGAGTCAACTTTGGGTCGTCCAACATCTTCGTTGCCATGTAATATTTGACGATGGAGATTCGTAATATCCACGGTGTCAAAATCTACAATGCCAATTTTACCAACACCTGCTGCAGCTAGGTACATTGCTAAGGGTGATCCCAGTCCTCCTGCACCAACGAGTAAAACGCTTGCGTTGATTAATTTACGTTGTCCCACACTTCCAACTTGAGGCATAATGATATGCCTACTGTATCTTTGTACTTGTGATGGAGTTAGAGGCTTTGGTCCTGCAACAGCCATTTTAAAGAAACCTCCGTGCCCTATTTATATTCAGTCTTCAGTCTATTGGGCAACTAGACTATTATATCTTTAAATGTAGGTAGAAAGCAAAACTGAAAATTGTATTAATAGGTAACGCTACACGCAGTTTCTTGTAAATATCAGATAGATGAGATACCAATACTATATGCATGTAAAAACAGTATTCTTTTTGTATATATTGTGTATCTCATTTCTCATGTCATGCCAAATTACAGATAATGATGCAATTTATATTAATCAGTTTTCAGCTCGGCTTGTCCGAGAAGATTTATCAAGAGAAGCCAATGATATTAATAGAAAATATTTAGAACAAGAAGTTCTGGTTATTCGAGAAGTAGAGTTAGATATGTTAGAGGTAGAAAAATATATTTTTCCTGGGGATAAAATAACTGAAATTATACTGGAAGGGACTGGCCAATCAGGTAATGTGTTTAAAGGGGATTTCCCTGCTTTTAAGATACAAGAAGAACCGCTATCGACAAAATTGGTTTTAGTTTTAACAGCACCTAAAATTTTGGAAAATGGTTCCGAGCAGACTTTAATGCGCCTGACGCATACTCCACGCATAGAAATATTGAATTATATTCAGATTCCTACAATAGATGGAGATGTTCGGTTGTATCTCAACAGTGAAGGTGAACTATCTGAAAAAAAGAATGTGCATGTAGAGGGTGAGAATGTTTTTGGCAAGGCAGATGTTATTGATCCTGGAGGAAAGCCTTTAGAATATGTTACAAAAGAGCCACAAAAATTGATTTCTGGCATCCCTACTTATCATTTAAGAGTTACTGATAGTAGATTAGGGACTATGGTTGTTAATGCAACATTAGTTATGGCTAAACATGATAATTAGCTTAGGTTTTATATCTATTTCTATCTTCTTTAACCGCCTCTAGTAAATCTGCAGACAAGGGGAAAATGCCGAATAATTGCCTTGCGTAATGATTTGCGTAACTCTTGATGGCAATATACAGCCAAATAATGACCATCTCCGTGCAGTACCAGGCATAGCCTAAATAGCCACTAAAGGCTGACCTAAAAAAAGAATGAATATAGCGATAGGGAGAACAACGAATAAACAACTCTATAACTCTCATTAGCTTATAATGTATTTATGCTGAATAAGGTTAAGTATCTGTTACTAGTAATTGGACTTCTTTTCCTTATCCCCGCTTGTACCACTGAACCTGTAGACGTCGATGCTACTACTACAGTGCCAACTGCAACAGCTAAGATAGCTAAGGCAGCACCAGCCTCAACTCCTACAACTCCGACAGCAACTATTTCTACGCTATCCTCCATGTCAATCCCTGGATATAACACACTCTATATGGGTCATAGTTTTGGAAAACCGTTTGCAGATCGCTTGACGGACTTCGCTGAAAATTCTGAGATTGATGGTCACTCTCAAGACGCTACTGAGCGTGGCAATTCCGAGGGTTCTCCTCAAGCACTCTGGAACAATGAAGAGGCGAAGTTAGAAATACAGGGAATCCTTGATAGTGGAGACATTGATCTCCTCATCATGATCTGTTGTTCCAAGGACCTGATAGAAACTAGATCTGATTCGGGCATCACCAATTGGATTGATTATGCACTTTCCAAGAACCCTAACACTAAATTCGCGCTGGCCCTGCCATGGCTCACTTCCCCTCAGGAAAAGTATGCAAACGCCGCAGAATACGCAAACACATGGCACAAACTTCATGAAAAGATCTGGCATACACTCATTGATGAACTCAAAAAGCGCTATCCGGAAACCGAGATTTTTTGTATTCCGCATGGTCGTGCAGCCATTGAACTTCGATCTCAGTTCGAAGCAGGAACTCTCGATGATGTTGATGCAATGATAAGCAACGATGGTAATGCAATTTTTAGAGACAGCCTAGGACACCCAGATAGAATCCTGCTTGACCTTGGAACACTAGTTTGGCTCAGATCAATCTACGATGTTGACCTCTCAGTATACCCAGTCGGACATCTTGGGAATACGATTGCACAGTACCAGATCGACCTCAGAGGAATCGCAGAAGCTATTGTCGACGAAGAGCGGAAATACCAGGACGAAATGAATAAACTAAAGTACCCTAATTCCTAAATACCCTCACTAAGATAACTAAGTTAATACCTTATTAGTTATGGCTAAACATGATAATTAGCTAAGGTGTTTTACCTGTAACAAGGTACATGACTTGTTCGGCAATGTTTGTTGCTCTGTCGGCGACCCGTTCGAGATCATGCGCAGCCCAAATTAAGAAAGTAGCTCTCTCAATCGTTTTAGGATCTTTTACCATAATTAATATTAGCTCATGGTAAATTTGATCATACAGATTGTCGACTGTGTCATCATCATCGTAAACTTGTTGTGCTATTGTGACGTCTCTTTTTATTAAAGCTTCAAGGCTTCTTCGTAACATATCAGTAGCCAGTTCGCACATTTTAGGTATATGTATTAAAGGTTGAATCATAGGTTGTTCATCCATCATTAACCCAATTTTGCCAATACCTTCTGCGTAATCACCCATTCTTTCAAGATCCACAGTTATATGTAAAAAAGCCACGATTTGTCGAAGATCACCCGCTAAAGGTTGCTGGCGTGCGATTAGGGCTATGCATTTATCTTCTATTTCATGACGCTTATTATCTATAAGATCGTCTTGCTCGATCACTTCCTGGGACACCTTCACATTTCTCGAACTTAAAGCATCTACTGATTTAGAGATCGCTTTTTCAACCATACTACTGAGCGTGATGATTTCTTCTTGGAGTTCTGCAAGATCTCTATCAAATGATGCCCTTGGAGATAATTCCATGGTTTCCTCCTATCTTATTAGCCAAATCTCCCTGTTATATAAGCTTCTGTTCTTTCATCTTGTGGGTTTTGAAAAATAGCGTCTGTTTCCCCGCTTTCAACTAGGTAGCCTGCCCGATCATCATCCATCATAAGGAAAGCTGTATAGTCTGATACGCGTGCTGCTTGTTGCATATTATGTGTAACTACTATTATAGAATACTTATCAGCCAAATCTCTCATTAGGTTTTCTATTGCTATTGTTCCAATTGGATCTAATGCAGATGCTGGCTCATCCATCAAGATCACTTGAGGTTCGACAGCAAGAGTTCTTGCAATACATAAACGTTGTTGTTGCCCACCTGATAGTGTCATTGCGCTTTTATGTAAACGGTCTTTGACTTCATCCCATAATGCCGCCTGTCTGAGAGAAGTTTCTACAACCTCTTCAATATCTCCTTTGAATCCATTTAATTTGAGCCCAAAAGCAACATTGTTAAAAATAGTTTTGGGGAAGGGATTAGGTTTTTGGAAGACCATTCCTATATGGAGGCGAACTTGTGCAGGGTCTATGCCTGCCTCGTATATATCTTGGTTTTCAAATGTTACTTCTCCTTCTACTTTCGCTTCTGGTACCAAATCATTCATCCTGTTTAAGCACTTTAGCAAAGTACTTTTTCCGCAACCAGAGGGTCCGATAAGGGCGGTTACTTTATTACGCGTAAAATCAAGTGAAATATTCTTGAGCGCCTTGAATTCACCATAATGCACATTAAGGTTTTTTACGCTAAGGATTGTATCCGAACCTGTCATTTATTCCTCCGACCTTTTCTGGGTTCGATTTCTTGTGTAAACAGCTACTGCATTCATTAATAAAAGTATTATAAGAAGTATAATAATACCAGCAGCAGCAAGACCCTTGAACCCCTCTTGGGGTCTGGAGATCCAATTAAAAATCTGAATAGGCATGACGGAAAATCTATCCATTGGTGTAGTAGGTAAAAATGTTATGTATACCAAAGCACTAATTGCTATCATAGGTGCTGCCTCGCCTATAGCTCTAGATAAAGCCAGTATTGTACCTGTCATGATTCCTGGGATTGCTTGAGGGAGGACTATTTTTTGGATTACTTGGAATTTACTAGCTCCTAAAGCATATGCAGCATTTTTGTGTGAATCTGGAACTGATTTGATTGCTTCTCTAGAGATAACAATTATGATAGGTAATACCAATAATGCTAGCGTTAGAGAGCCAGCTAGAACACTTCTACCTAGATTCATAAATTGCACGAATACAGCTAGCCCTAATAACCCATAAACTATAGATGGTACGCCTGCTAGATTAGATATGTTGATTTCAAGTATTTTTGAGAAAATATTTTTCCGAGCGTATTCTTCCAAATAAAAAGCAGCTCCAACACCAATAGGAATAATAAATAAAGCGGCAAAAGTGATCACCCATATTGTTCCAAAGATAGCGGATTTAATACCTGCTTTTTCTGGGAAGCGTGATGGGAAATCCGTTAAGAAGTGCCAGCTTAGCCATGGTAATCCTTCTCTAAGGATTTCGAATAAAAGTGACCCAAGGCCTAAAAGGCATATGGCTACCGATAAAATAAGGAGTGCTTGGAAAATAAATCCCTTAACGATACGATTTTTTGAATCATTGTTTAATTTCAAATTAAATTTTGAAGAGTCCATAAATTATGTGGGCTCCTTCCAGTGCTGTATTAATAAATGACCAATTAGATTTATAAATAAAGTAACTATGAATAGAAGTAACCCTACAGCAAATATGGTGTTGTATTCCAGTGATCCGTGCGGAGTTTCTCCTAAAGCTAGTTGAACAATATAAGCTGTCATGGTTTGAATACTCTCTAGCGGGTTGATGCTCATTTTAGGAGTTGCTCCAGCAGCTATTGTTACAAGCATTGTTTCTCCTATTGCTCTTGAGAAAGCAAGAAGACAAGATGCAATGATTCCAGAACTAGCAGCAGGCACGACTATCTTGGTAGATACTTCCATCTTTCTTGCACCCAAAGCTAATGCAGCGTTTCGTAACGATTGAGGGACAGCCATCATGGCATCTTCACTTAACGAACATATCATAGGGGTTATCATTAAGCCCATAACAAGACCTGCGCTTAAAGCATTAAAAATCATCAGATTAGGTATTAGAGATTGTAATTGCGGAGTTACAAAAGTAAGTGCAAAATACCCATATACTACGGTTGGAATTCCAGCCAGTATTTCAAGAATGGGCTTGAGTATGCTACGTAATTTAGGAGGTGCATACTCGGAGAGGAAAATTGCTATTAGTAATCCGATCGGTACAGCAAATCCTAGTGCAATAACAGAAACTAGGATAGTTCCCATCAGTAATGGAAGTACGCCAAAATCTTGAGGTTTTAGTATGGGAGACCATCTAGTCCCACCTAGGAATTCCAGAATAGATATTTCTTGAAAAAATGGGATGGATTGAAAAACTAATGTGCCAATTATTCCTACTGTGGTCAATATTGATAAAGCCGCACATAGAAAAAAGATTATTTCAAATACTTTTTCTCGAAGCTCTCTTTTTTTTTGTTTGGGTAACAGGAACAAACTAGAGACGTCTGATGTTTTATCATTCAAGCGTGTTACCTGCCTTTAACTAATAAGTATATTCTAATAAAGATTATTTTAATTGGGCACCCGGGGTCAGCATACCTAGTTAATTTTCCAGTAGTTTTGTTTGATTATCTTGGTATATAGATTTACTTGCAGCAACATATCCAACCTCTCCTGTTAATTCTCTTCCAACTTCTAGATAATATTCAACAAATGTTTTTACCGCTGGCCTTTTTAAAGATGCTTTGTTCACATAAATAAATAGCGGGCGTGAAAGTGGTACATATGATCCGTCAGCAATAGTTTGCGTACTTGGTTTCATACAACCAGCGCCACCGTCCACACCGATCACTTTGAGTTTATTTTTATTTTCTTCGTAATACGCATACCCAAAGTAACCTATAGCACCTTTAGTTCCCCCAATGCCTCTTACCAAGACATTATCATCGGTACTTGCTTGATATTTATCGGTACTAACTTGGGACTCACCATTAATTGCTTCTGTGAAAAAGTCGAAGGTTCCTGAGTCAGTGTCTGGTCCAAACCGATGAAGTTTTAAATGGGGATAATTTAAGTTTAAATCATCCCAGTACTCAATTTTTGTATTAGGCTCCCAGATTTTTTTGAGCTCTTCTACAGTTAGGCACTCTGCAAAAGTATTACTTGGATCTACCATTACTGATAAACCATCCGTACCTACTTGCATTTCTAAGAAATCTATTCCGTTATTTAATGCAGCTTCAGATTCTTTATCTTTCATGGGTCGTGATGCGTTGTTTATATCTGTTTCGCCCAGTGTAAAGCGTTTGAATCCGCCACCTGTCCCCGAAACGGCTACATTAACTCTGATGCCAGAGTCACGTTTACTAAATTCTTCTGCAACAGCTTCTGTTATCGGAAAGACCGTACTGGAACCATCTATTTCTACTGTCCCCAAGAGAGGTGTTGTTGAATTACATCCGCCTGTTCCTATGAAGAGAATTGATAGTAAAAGTAAGGGCGGAAATATTATTTTCAAATTTAGTATCCTCCTGTTTATATTAAGATAGACCTGAAAGAAGCTTAAAGTATTTTCCGTATATTAAAAGATTGTTAACAAATTGTTAACAAGGATACTAGTCATTTTCCTTAGCTGAAGGTAGTACAACCTTAAAAGTTGCACCATCTCCTAGAGTGCTTTGTACAGACACATTTCCATCAATCGATTCAATAATATGTCTTACGATTGACAGACCAAGCCCAGTTCCAACATCGTGCCGTGACTGATCAGCTTTATAGAAGCGTTCAAAAATATGATTTATATGTTCTGAGGATATACCTGGCCCAGTATCTTTTACAATTGTTATTATTTTCTTGTTGTCTCTTTGAATTGTTATATAGATATCACCATTTTTAGGTGTAAATTTTATAGCATTATCGACCAAATTTGTTATCGTTATTTGTAATTGCGTTTCCTCACCTTTAACAAAACTTGAATTTGTTTTTGTTTCTAGATGGAAATCTATGTTTTTTTCTCGAGCTTTTTCTGCTAATAGGTTCAAAGATTTTCTAGTAATTACGTCGATCGAAACGGGCGATAAATGTTGTTTCCCCCTTATTGATTCTGCTTTTGATAAAGTCAATAGATCTGAGACTATATCACTCATCGAATCAACAGTAATATGAATCCTATTTAGAAAATCAATAGCATAGGATTCGTCATTCAGAGCACCTCTTTCTAGCGTTTCAACCATTGCCTTAATCGAGGCAAGGGGAGTTCTTAACTCATGAGAAACATTGCTGACAAATTCTCTTCTTATTTCATCTATGCGCCTTGCTTCGGTCAGGTCATGAAAAGTTAGCAGTATTTTCTTTGCCTCATTACCAGTTCCGGGTGATGCTATGATGTGAAGATATTTATTTGTTTGGCTAAAGTGGACTTCTCTTTCTTTTCGTAGTCCGGTTTCGACACTTTCATTTAACAAATCATTTAGCTCATGGTCTCGAACAAGGCTCATGAAGTCTGTTGCAGTGTTTTCCTCTTCTGATATTCCTAAGATAGAAAAAGCTGCAGGATTAATAACCTCTATGCGCCCGCTATTTACGAGAATTACACCATCGTTCATTGTTTCTAAGACAGCGGTTAAAGTGTTTCTTTCTGTAGAAAGTGTGTTAATCGTTTCTCTGAATTCATGAGACATTTGATTTAAAGTATAGGCAAGATATTTCGTATCATCTTGTCCTTCTTCCTCAACCGGATAACTTAAATCCCCCTCGGATAGTTTTTGAGCCCCATAAGTGATTAAGCGGATGGAGTTTATGGTTTTTTCGGTCATGTAAATAGATATTATTATTATTATATTAATCAAAAAGAAGCTTATAGCTATAACTCCTCTTATAAATTCACTTGAAAGAGTAGTTAAGAACGTACTAATTAATCTATCTGAAAATGATATTAATACTATAGTAATTAAAGTGAGTAAAAGTGCCTTCACTTTAAACGGCGAAGAAATCCATAGGACTTTAATTTTCTTAATAAAGTGAATCATTTTTCAAAACGATAGCCAAGGCCTCTAACAGTGATTATCCTTTGTGGGCTGTGAGAATCTTTTTCAATTAATTCTCTAAGCCACCGAATATGGACATCTACGGTTCGAACGTCTCCAATGTAATTTAATCCCCAGAGAGTATCTAATATCTCATCTCTGCTGATAGCTTTTCCTTTGTTCTTTAGAAAAAAAACAAGCAAATCATATTCACGTGGTTTTAGCTGAATTGTAGTTCCGTCTATTTTTGCAATGTGTTTTACTAAATCAATTTCAAGGTCATCTGATATGAGCGACTCGAGTTCTGTAGATTTAACTTGATCTGTAGTTGAAGATCTTCTAAGTAGAGCTTTGATCCGTGCAATAAGTTCGGGCATACTGAATGGTTTAGTTACGTAATCATCAGCCCCGATTTCTAAACCGATTATTCTATCGATCTCTTCTACCTTTGCTGTGAGCATTATGATTGGCAAGGTAGAAGTTTTCCGAATTTGGCGACATACATCTAAACCATCAATGCCTGGAAGCATTATATCTAATACGAGTAAATCTAAATTTTCTGATTCTGCTAGTTGAATCCCTGATAGACCATCAAGAGCGTGCAAAACACGAAACCCCTCTCTGGTTAAGTTGTATTTTAAGGCTTGCGCTATGTTTTCTTCATCTTCGATTATCAAAATCGATTTTTGACTAGCCATTAGACGATTCTGTTTTCAGGCATGTTTACCCATGAGCTAAATTCATGAGGTGGAGTTACTGGTTGGGCTGAGCGAATATAAGAAGGATTCAATCCTTTAACTGAAGTAACACCAAGTAAAGCCATGGCACTGATAATTTCTTCTTCTAAAATGTTTAGAACACGAAGTAATCCTTGATGCCCATCCGCAGCTAGCCCCCAGCCTTGTAGCTTTCCAATGGTGACCATATTTGCGCCTAAAGAAATTGCTTTTACTACATCGCTTCCTCTTAGTATGCTACCATCAGCCACTATCTCTGCTTCACCATTGATTTCAGGGGCAATCTCTTCCAGCATATCGAGGGTGCCCATTCCATGATCTAGGCCACGACCACCGTGATTTGAGACCCATACTACATCAACACCGTGGTCGACTGCTAACCTGGCATCTTCTTTTGTTGCAATTCCTTTAACCATAAAAGGAAGTCCAGAGTACTCTTTAATCTTACTCATCAGTTCCCAAGTTGCTGCAGCTCCAGGGCCTGGGGTTCTGGGGCTAAGTCCTTGAGGAGTTGTGCCGTATCGAATTGGCCGTTCACGTAAACTATATCTGGCATTATCTACTGTCAAAGCGAGCCCTTTAAATCCTGCCTTATTTACCCTATCAAGTAATTTTTTAATCCAGTCCCAGTCACCCTGAATATACATTTGAAAGAATTTAGCTTGGTCATTTTGACTTGCTACTTCTTCTAATTCCGTGCCACTAACGGAGCTTAGTGTCTGAATAACACCAAATTCGCTTGCTGCTTTAGCAGCTTCTACAGGTCCTTGCGGGTGTATCCTTACTAATCCTCCGATGGGAGCTAACATTACAGGTATTTTAGTTGGAAATCCTAGGATTGTAGTAGATGTGTCTAAGGTTGATACGTCTACTAGAACTCTAGGCCTAAAACCTTTGACATCAAATGAAGCACGATTACGTCGCATGCTGGTTTCACTTTCGGTTCCACCTACTAAATAGTCCCATCCAGCTTGTGTTAGGTTACGTTTTGCAGCTCTGATGATATCTTCGTTAGTCGGGTATTGAGTTGTCACGTTTATTCTCCTAATCCTTATTTGTTCTTATTGTAGCAAAGTTAGTATTATCATGGACTTATTTCGCGCTACCTATACTTTAATGCTATTCTGAATCAGGTTTAAATATTTTATGTAAGAATAGGATGGTTTTATATTATGAAGAACCCATTTGTGAAATCTAATCCCCAAGCTAAATCATTACCTCCAATACCACCTTTAATAATGAAAAACACTATATTTTTTGCTTTAGCGCAGGCTTTACAAGGTGTAGGGATGCAATTGGCTGTTACCTTTAGCGCAATAATGGTAATTAGAATTTTGGGTAACGCTAGCTTAGCTGGTTTGGGTGGAGGAATTCTTGGTATAAGCCGTTTTGCAGTTGCATACCCCATTGGAAAACTCACAGATGCGTACGGTCGGAAACCAGGTATGATAATAGGGTTATTGATGACACTTGTGGGGTCTTTAGTATTAGGTCTATCTATCACGTTCCTATCATTATTTTTATTCGTTCTAGGTATAAGTATATTAGGGTTAGGAGTTGGAGCTGTTATGCAGCTCCGAGTCGCAGCAGCAGATATGTATCCAGTTTCTAGACGAGCTGAAGGCCTGGGTTATGTTTTAACAGGTAGTGTTGTAGGAGCTTTTGCTGCTCCTTTTGTTGTAGGGTTTGGTGAATTTTTTGCTAAAACTAGTGAATGGGATGCCATAGCAATTTCGTGGGGATTAACTCCGTTTGTGATACTACCTGCTTTAGGATTTGTTTTATTAGTTAAACCTGATCCTCAGAAAATTGCTATGAACTTGAGCGAATATTGGACCGGAGAATCACCAGTAGTTGTTGATTCTTCAACTGAGAGTGACCATAAATCCAGTGGAGTAAGTACTATATTACGTGATAAGAACAAGCAGGTTGCCTTTGCATTCTACGGTACAGCTCAAGGAACAATGGCTATGATGATGGTAATGACTCCTTTGGTTATGAACTCAGCTGGCCATTCAATGTCTGCTATTTCTATCGCAGTGTCCTTACATGTTTTTGGCATGTTTGGGTTTTCAGTACTGATGGGTAAACTGACTGACAGAATTGGCAGAAAGCCTCTTTTAGGGGTGGGTGCTATTGTTGCTGGAATAGGAGCACTATTGGTTCCGGCAACAACTGAATATTGGATAATAACATTAGGTTTATTTTTAGTTGGTTTAGGGTGGTCGGGCATAAATGTTGCATCCACAGCTCTTATTGTAGATACAACAGATCCTAGCCAGAGAGGGCGTGCGATTGGAGCAAACGATAGTGTAGCTTCAATTATTGCGGTAATTACTCCCCTTTTAGGAGGTGTGATAGTAGAATTATTTGGCCTTATGATGGTTGGGATAGTTGGCTGTATTATCGCGTTGATTCCGTTAATTATATATTCTAGACTTTCAGAAATAAGTCCAGGAATCTATAAAGACTAAATAACAAATATTATTCTAGGCTTTGACATACTTGAAAAAATAGGAAGGAAATCAATTGAAAAAAACTACTAAACTCAGAGAATTATTGAAAAGAAATAAGACTACTTTAGTTCCATTTACTTATGATGCATTTGCTGCACGCATTGGGCAAGAAATAGGATTTGAAGCAATTTATATGTCAGGATTTGGAGCATCAATGTCACGAGGAATTCCAGATATGGGGTTATTAACCCAGACTGAGATGGTTCAGAATGCTTCTTATATTGCTCAAGCGATCGACATCCCTTTGATTGCTGATGCAGATACAGGATATGGTAATCCTTTAAATACGTATCGTACGGTTAGGGAATATGAACGAGCAGGTGTAGCTGGTATTCATATTGAGGATCAAGTAGCACCTAAAAAATGCGGATTCTTTGAAGGTAAAGAGGTTATTAGTATAGAAGAAGCCGTAGAGAAAATACGTTCAGCTGTTGATGCACGTAGTGATCCTGATTTTGTAATTATTGGCCGAACCGATGCACTTGCAGTTAATGGATGGGAGGACACTATCAAACGCTGTAGAGCTTTTTATGAAGCTGGTGCTGATATGGTTTTTATTGACGGAATAAAAACTCTTCAAGATCTACAGAAATATGCTGATTTATTAAAGGATTTACCGCGAATGTATAATGGCCAACTCCCTTTGGCAGAGTCAGATAAATTAGGGTTCAAAATCCAGATTCATAGAGGTCCTATGTTTGGATTACATACTGCCATTTCAGGTTTTATGAAGGAATTATATGATAACGGATTAATGGCTAATGATTTAGATGGAGATGGTAAAGAATTGCGAGAAGCTATAACAAAAACTTTAGGAATGGATGAATTGCTTGAATTAGAATCAAGATACGCAGTGAAATAAATATTATATTATTTGAAGCAAACCTTTTCTGGGTGCAACAATCCAAACAATACACCCAGAAGTTAGCATTGCTACTGTACTTACTCCGAGGGCTGGTAAATAGGAACCTGTTAAATCGAAGACAAATCCTGCTAGTAATGGTCCCAGGAATCCTCCAATTGCTGTAGCAATGCCAAGAAATCCTATTAATTTAGGAAAGAGAGGGCCTTGAAAAACATCTGCAGCTATAGTTAATACTAAAGGTAACCTCATACCAAACCCAAGGCCGCCCATAATACAAAATATAGCTAGAAGAGTGTAATTTGATGGGAAGATAGATAATAAAGCAAAAGATAAGATTCCTAATGATCCAATTACGCTTGAACTGAAGAAAACCGTCTCTCTTCCAAGTTTATCTGAAGCCCAACCTCCGATTATTGCTCCGACTAGAGTGAATCCACCCATAATTGAAAGTGTTAGGATTATGCTTTCTCTACTAAATCCAACCGCTTCAGCATGAGCTACCTGATGGGCTACTAACATTTGATAGCCCAGATATCCGCCTATGTACATAGTTACTAGAGCCCAAAAACGTGTAGATTTCACTGCTTGCATGAGAGACCAAGTAGGGGATGCAGGAGAAGAAAGGTTTGTTTTCTGTTGTATTTTATTTGGGCCATCTTGTATTAGCAAAGCACATAAAATTGAAAAAATTAGTAGAACACCAGCGTAAAAATTCAGTGTGCTTCTCCAGCCAAATTCTTCTATAGATGCATTGATCACGGGAAAGAAAATCAAAGGCCCTAATCCATAAGCTGTTGAAACTGTGCCCATTGCAAACCCTCTTTTTTTATTAAACCAGCGAGGTATCAAAAGAGAGTGGCTCATTCCAAGAGTGGTAGCTCCTGCTGATACTATAATTCCAAAATAAACCACATATTGCCATTGATTGCTCATAGTTGAACTTAATGTTAATCCTAGGGCGAGGATGATGGCACCAACTGTGGTCATTTTTTTAATGCCGAATTTGCTGTATGAGAATCCGCTAAGTGGGGAAAATATACTTCTTGATAGCCATGAAACGGCAAATCCTAGGCTGCCAGCAGTCGCAGTCCAGTGAAATTCATCTACCATTGCAACAAAGAATAGCCCGAATGTTGCTAGCAATGAATATGATAATACAAGAGATATAAGGCAGATAACGAGGGTTATCGACTGGCTATACGAATTGGCATTCCGCAAATTTTTATAATCCTAACTATATTTGCCTTAATTAGAAAATGGGTAGTTCAGTTAGTGTTGGTTAGTCTATTTTCAAGATATTCTTGTATTGTA
>Ga0302127_10001255_pt1 | contig 14925 bp, 10 predicted proteins | sample CB4_SCM_MG_FD_204452 | JGI IMG/M metagenome (GOLD analysis project Ga0302127, IMG submission 204452) | Marine microbial communities from Western Arctic Ocean, Canada - CB4_SCM | ecosystem: Environmental > Aquatic > Marine > Oceanic | place: Canada: Western Arctic Ocean | collected 2017-09-24
GTGTGCGACGAGATGTGTTACAGCCTCGCCGGCGACAACGCCCATTACGGTGCACCTATCAACCCGGCGGCACCCGACCGCGCCGTCGGCGGATCGTCATCCGGCTCTGCCGCTGCCGTCGCGGGAGAATTGGTCGATTTCGCCCTAGGGACAGATTGTGGCGGATCGGTCCGCTGTCCCGCCGGTTTTTCAGGTCTCTACGGTATCCGCCCGACTCATGACCGCGTTGATGCAACCGGCGTTGCCCCGCTCGCGGGCTCCTTCGACGTAGTCGGCTGGTTCGCGCGCGATGCCGAATTGTTTGCTCGCATTGGCGATACGCTACTCGAAGGTGATTCCAAACCGATAACGCCTCGGCGCGCTTTGGTTGCCACGGACGCTTTCATCCGTCTACCCGACGCAGAAGGGACAGCCGCCGCAGAGGCCGCCAGCATTGCGATAGAGCACCTGGGATTGGCCCCGGAGCCGATTGAGATTGCCGTCGAGGGCCTCGACCGCTGGTTCGCCGCATTCCGCCATTTGCAGGGGCTTGAAATCTGGGCCAATCATTCGGCTTGGGTGACGGAAAACAACCCCGCATTCGGCCCTGGCGTGAAGGAAAGATTTGCCGCCGCAGCTACCCTCACCGACGCCGATCGCGCCGAGCATCAGCCGATGAGAGACATCGCCCGGGCCCGGCTCGATCAACTATTCGGCGGCGGCGACGCGATCATCGTCATGCCCACCGCGCCGCTCAGCCCGAAACGCGATGCCAGTAATTCCGAAATTGAGGATTTTCGTGCCCGGACAATGGGCCTCACCTGCCCCGCCGGTCTATCGGGCTGCCCGCAGATCAGCCTACCCCTCGCCGAGGCAGGCGCGCCTCTCGGTATCTCCTTACTAGGCCCGCGCGGGTCCGACGAAGATTTGCTCGGCATGGCGGTCAAACTCGCTCGCTGAAATATTTAGCCAGATGCACAAGCAGTTGTATGTTGATGAACGAAGGCGGCTTCAATCTGCGGGTCACATTTGTGGACGACAAACAGCGGCTGGAATAGACCGGTGACCCCGTGAGGGCGGTCCAATATAGCCGTTACGGCGGCTCCGACGTGCTGGAATACCGCATTGTGCCGGATCCGGTACCGGCAGCGAACGAAGCGCTGATCGCAATCCGCTGCGCGAGCGTCATTCCCGGCGACTGGAAAGTCCGGTCGGGCCATCTCCAGGAAATCTTTCCACTCGATCTGCCGACGATCCCGGGGCGTGACGGCTCCGGCATTGTCGTCGCCAAGGGCACTGGCTGCGACTGGGCTGAAATCGGCGACGCGCTGTGTTTCGTCACCGAGCACGTCGAATCCGGAAGCTATGCTGAACTGGTTGCCCGTCCGCGCGCAATGACCGTTCCCAAACCACCGAACACGAATTTTGCCGAAGCGTCGGCGATGATGCATGCCGGAGTGTGCGCGTGGATCGGGCTGATGGAAACCGCACGGATTGGAGCGGGTCAGAAGGTTCTTATTCACGCCGGTGCAGGCGCGATCGGTGGCATGGCTGTCCAGATCGCAAAAAATGCCGGATGCCATGTCACCACGACCTGCGGCGCCGCAAATGCAGCCTATGCGCGCGGGCTCGGCGCCGATGAAATTATTGCCTATGACGAAAGCGATTTCGCCGATGCGGTAAGCGGTCAGGATGTCGTATTCGATCTCGTCGGCGGCGCTGTTCACGAGAAATCATGCCGCGTTCTCAAGAAGGGCGGCGTCCTGGTCTGGCTGATCACGGCACCCTTCAACGACGTCAGCGCCGGCTACGGCGTCGATTGCAGACAGGCGAAAATACATGACCGGCGCGAAACCCTCGAAAAAGTCGCCGATTGCGTGGCGCGGGGTATATTAGTGCCGCAGGTGTCACACCGTTTGCCGCTGTCACAGGCGGCCGAGGCCCACCGCATACTTGAGAGCCACGGCAACAGCCGCGGTCGGATAATACTGGAAACTGGGGAATAGACGGAACATGTCGCAAACAGTCGAACGGGGCAGCATCGGTCAGGAAGTCCTGCGTAAGGAGGACCGGAAATTCCTGATCGGCAAGGGCCGGTTCGTCGACGATATGCACTTACCCGGCGAACTCCACGCCATCTTCGTCCGCTCACCTCACGCCCATGCCGATATTGCTGCAATGGATATCTCGGCCGCCAAAGGCATGCAGGGCGTCGTTGCCATTCTGACCGGCACCGACATGGAAGCCGACGCCATCGGCTATATCCCGTTCATGTGGATCATGAATGATTCCGACGGCAGTCCAATGAAGCAGCCGCCGCGCTGGGGACTGGCCCGCGGACGTGTCCGCCATGTCGGCGAGCCGGTCGCCGTCGTCATCGCCGACACCGCAGCGAATGCCGCCGACGCGGTAGATTGCATTGCGGTCAATTACACGTCCCTGCCCGCCGTCACCAATTCCCGAGCATCCCTCGCGGCAGGCGCCCCGCAAATACACGACGAAGCGCCGGATAACCGGATATTCAGCACTGGCCGCGGCGACGCAGCGGCAGTCGATACGGCAATTGCGAACGCGCCGATCGTGATCGAACTGGAACTGGTCAACAACCGGATTGCCTGCGCCGCGATTGAAGCGCGTGCCTGCCTGGCAATCCATGACCCGGTCGCCGATACCACGACCCTGTATGACGCAACACAGGCCCCGCATCTGATACGCCGGTCGGTCACCGAGGCCCTTGGCATACCGCCCGCGAAACTTCGGGTCGTCGCCCCGGATGTCGGTGGCGGCTTCGGCACCAAGGGCAAGCACTATCCCGAAGAAACCATTGTGGTGTGGGCGGCGCGGCGGATCGGGCGGCCCGTCCGCTGGATATCGACGCGGTCGGAAGCCTTCATTTCCGATACCCAGGCCCGCGATCATCTGACCACGGCAACACTCGCACTCGATAACAACGGCATATTTCTCGGTCTGCGGGTAAATACACTCGCCAATATGGGCGCCTATATCTCTACCTTTGGGGCCAGTATCCCCGGCGCTATCTATTCGGCATTGCTCGCGGGCGTTTACAGAACGCCTGCGGTCTATGTCGAGGTAACCGGCGTCTTGACCAACACCGTGCCGACCGACGCCTATCGCGGCGCCGGCCGGCCCGAGGCTTGCTACGTGCTGGAACGCCTGGCCGACGCCGCGGCGCGCAAACTCGGGATGGACCGCGCCGAGATTCGCCGGCGCAACCTGATTCCGGCAAACGCGATGCCCTACACAACGCCGATCGGCCCGACCTACGATACCGGCGACTTTCCGAACGTCATGGAGAAACTGCTGATCGCGGCAGACTGGAACGGGTTTTCCGCGCGGCGCGCCGAAAGCGGGAAAAGCGGAAAATTTCGCGGCATCGGGCTCGCAATGTATGTTGAAACCTCAGGCGTCGCGCCGTCGAAGCTTGCCGGCATGATGGGCGCCCGGATTGGCTTTTTCGAAAGCGCCGAGATCCGCATCGACGGCGACGGCGGCGTGCAACTGCTTGCCGGCACCCATAATCACGGTCAGGGGCACGACACAACCTACGCCCAGATCATTGCCAGCAAACTCGGTCTGTCGTTCGACGCCGTTACCGTTGTCGAAGGCGACACGGAGAAAGTTCAGATGGGCACCGGTACGTTCGGCTCACGGTCGATTGCGGTCGGCGGATCGGCGATCTCGATGGCCGCGGATAAAATTATCGAAAAGGGCCGAAAAATCGCCGCCCATTTGATGGAAGCGGCGGAAGAAGACGTCGGCTTCGCGGACGGAATCTACGCGATCTCCGGGACCGACCGAAAAATGTCCCTTGCCGAGATCGCCGATGTCGCCAATCTGGGCCATGTCCTGCCCCCGGGCGTGGAACCGGGCTTGAACGAAAGCGCGTTCTACGACCCGTCCAATTTCGCCTATTCCAACGGCGGTCATGTCGTCGAAATCGAAATCGATCCCGATACCGGCTGCATCGAGCTTCAGCGCTATTATGTGGTCGACGATATCGGCACGGTGATCAACCCGATGATCGTCCATGCCCAGATTCACGGCGGGCTGGCCCAGGGCATCGGCCAGGCGCTCACTGAAAGCGCCGCCTACGATCCCGATAGCGGGCAGGTTCTGTCCGGATCTTTCATGGATTACAGTATCCCGCGCGCCGACGATCTGATTAATTTCAAAGGCGAGCTGGATGAATCCCAACCGTGTACCCACAACCCGCTGGGCGCAAAAGGCTGTGGCGAATCCGGATCGATCGGCTCCCCTGCCGCGCTGGTCGGCGCGGTTCTCAATGCGCTCGAGCCGATTGGCGTAACCGACATTGAGATGCCGCTAACGCCGTTGCGAATTTGGCAAGCGATGCAAGCCGGAGACAAAGGATGAAGTACCGCGCCGGAATCGATATCGGCGGCACGTTCACCGATCTGGTGCTGATGGGCGACGACGGATCGGTTCACGCCGAGAAACTGCTGACGACACCGGACGATTTCGGCCGCGGCATTGCCGAAGGACTTGCCGTCGCACTGTCAAAAGTCGGCGCCGGCCCCGATTCCGTCGAAGTTGTCGTGCACGGCACGACCGTGGCGACCAATGCCATTCTCGAAGGAAAAGGCGCGGTCACCGGCCTGATCACCACCGAAGGTTTTCGCGATGTGCTGGAATTGCGGCGCTTGCGCATCCCCGAGATGTATACGCTGAACTGGACCAAACCGCCGCCGCTTGTGCCGCGCCGGCTGCGCCGGGAGGCGACGGAAAAAATCGGGCCACGCGGTGAAGTACGCATCGCGCTTGACGAAGATACCGTGGCCCAGGCCTGCGCGCGCCTCGCCCGAGAAAACGTCGCCGCCGTCGCCATCGCCTATCTACATTCCTACGCCAACCCGTCGCATGAACGGCGCACCGCGGAAATCGTCCGCGACATTCTCGGTCCCGAAATATTTATCACCTGTTCCAGCGATATCCTCCCGGAAATCCGCGAATACGAACGAACCTCGACGACTGTTATCAACGCCTATCTCGGCCCTATTCTCACTGATTATTTTGGATCTCTGCGCCGCCACCTTCAGGCAATCGGGGTCACCGCGCCGGTGCAGATCATGAAATCGGACGGCGGGATCATGTCGATCGCCGCGGCGGCCGAAAAGCCCGCCTATATCGTGGAATCCGGACCGGCTGCCGGGGTCATCGGCGCGGCGCGGCTGGCATCCGAGGGCAACAACATCACGCTCGACATGGGCGGCACGACGGCGAAGGCGTCCATGGTCGAGGGCGGCCGCATCGCCCGCACCGGCGATTACGAAGTCGGCGCCGGCATAAACCTGTCGAGCAAGCTGGTAATGGGCGGAGGTTACGCTCTCAAGCTGCCGGTGATCGATATATCGGAGATCGGCGCCGGCGGCGGCAGCATCGTGTCGCTTGACCGCGGCGGGTTGCTCAAAGTGGGCCCCCAAAGCGCGGGCGCCCTGCCCGGCCCGGTATGTTATGGCCGTGGCGGCGAAGACCCCACATTCACCGATGCCGCTCTTACGCTCGGTTTCCTCAATCCCGGTCATCTGGTCGGCGGCGATTTGAAACTGGACGCCGACCAGGCGCGCACAGTGATGGAAAATCGGATAGCCCAACCGATGGGCCTCGACCTGCTCGACGCCGCGTGGGGGGTCTTCCAGGTCGCGTGCGGCACCATGGTGCGCGCGGTCAAGGCGGTCTCGACGTATCGTGGACGCGATCCCCGCGATTTTTCGCTGTTCGCCTTTGGCGGCAATGGGCCGGTGGTCGCCGCGGAAATCGCCAATCTGCTGGACATGACCCGCATCCTCATCCCACCGGCGCCAGGCGTGTTCAGCGCCTTCGGCCTACTGTTATCCGACGTGGAGCACGAAATCAGCCGCGCCTGGCTGAACCGGATGGCGGACGTTTCACCGGCCGATATGGAGGCGGCCTACCGGCAACTCGAAGACGAGATGGCGACGCTGATGTTGGGTGAGGGATACGATGCGGACGACTACACGTTGGCCCGTCTTGCCGATTTGCGATATGCAGGACAGGCGCATGAGCTGACGGTGGACTGTCCATCTGCTGCCGGCGGACCCGATTTCGCCGGCCTGGCGACCGCCTTCGGCAATGAACACGAGCGCACCTATGGCCATCAGGCCGAGGCAGAGGCGGTGGAATGCGTGACGCTGCGGCTCATCGCCCGGGTCGCGACAGACCGGCCCGAGCAGCGCAGCATCTCCTCCCACCGGACGCGGGAGAACCCGGCCCCGCGGGCGGTTTATTTCGGCCCAATCCACGGCCAGGTGGCGACGCCCGTCATCGACCGGCCCAATCTCAAGTCGCCTGTTCAAGGGCCTGTGATCGTCGAGGAATACGATGCCACCTGCATCGTCCCCCCCGGATGGACCGCCGCGCTCGATGCCGCCGAAAATATCGTACTGACGAAGGAATCCGGATCATGACGACACCCTCTTCCAATGTGGATCCGATCACCATGGAGGTCGTCCAAAACGCGCTGGGCGCCATCGCCGACGAAATGGCGCTGGTCATCATGCGGACGGCCTATTCGACCATCGTCCGGGATTCCATGGATTATTCGACCGGCATCTGTGACCGGCAGGGCCGCATTATCGCCCACGGCATGACGATGGCGCTGCATCTGGGATCTTTCCCCGATGCAATGCAGGCGCTGATCCGCGATTACGGCGACGACATGCATCCCGGCGACATGTTCGTCTGGAACGATCCTTATGAGGGCGGCGGACAGCATTTGCCGGACGTCTATATCGTCAAGCCGGTGTTTATCGGCACCGTATTGCAGGGTTACGCCGCCTCGTTGGTGCACCAGATCGACATGGGCGGGATCGCGCCCGGCTCGTCGGCGGTTTATGCCCGCGAAATCTTTCAGGAAGGCCTGCGCATCCCGCCGATCCGGCTTTACGACAAGGGCCAGCCCAACCAGACCTTCTTCAAGTTAATGGCGAAAAACACCCGCATTCCGGACAAGCTCGCCGGCGACATGCGGGCGCAGATCGCCGCCTGCCGGACGGCCGATGCTGCCTTATGCGACCTGATCGGCCGCTATGGCGGCGCCTCCTTTCATCAGATCGTCGAGGAACTTCACGACCATGCCGAACGGATCATGCGCGCCGAAATCGCCGCACTCCCGGACGGCACCTGGTCGTTCACCGACTATATCGACGGGCTGGGCGAAAACCCGGAACCGATCCCGCTCATGGTCAAGGTAACCATCGACGGCGGCGACATGACCCTCGACTGGACAGGCTCCGCGCCCCAAGTCGATGCGGCAATAAATTGCCCGTCCCCGTTCGTCAAATCGGCCTGTCACCTGATCGTTAAATGTATCGCCGAAGAGGATATCCCTAATTTCGAGGGCTCTATCCGCCCGCTCAACATCATCCTGCCCGATGACAGCATCGTGAATCCATCGCCGCCCGCAGCCTGCGCCGCACGCGCCATCGTCGGCTGGCGCGCGCTCGATCTGCTGCTCGGCTGTTTTGCCCAGATCGTTCCCGACCGGGTGCCAGCGGCCGGCGAAGGCGGCGTCACCTTCCCGTCCTTCAGCGGATATGACGGCGACCGCCGGTTCGTTTGTACGGAAGCCTGGGCGGGAAGCTGGGGCGCCATGCACGATCGCGACGGCGCATTTGGTATTCCCAACCCCGGCGGCAATCTGACAAACCAGCCGGTCGAAATGGTCGAGGCCCTGTTTCCGCTGGAAATCACCCGTTACGGCATGGTGGAAAACTCGGGCGGGCCCGGTAAGTACCGCGGCGCCCCGGCCTATCAGCGGGAGTACCGGTTTCTCAGCGCAGAAACCCAGATGGTGATGCGGTCGGACCGCCGCCGTTTTCTGCCCTACGGTCTTAACGGCGGAAATCCGGGCACACCATCCTGGAACCTCCGCAACACCGGCACCTCCGATCAAGCGCCAATTCCGGTCATGCCAATGGAAGCTGTCGTTTTTCGGCAAGGCGAGACTTTCCGCCATATCTCGGGCGGCGGCGGCGGGCATGGCGCGCCGTTCGAGCGCGTTCCCGCGGCCGTACTCGACGACGTCAGCGAAGAACGCTTTACCGCCGCTTATGCCCGCGACGTCTATGGCGTTGTCATTGCCGGCGAACCGGCTGAAATCGATACCGACGCGACGGCCGCCTTGCGCGCCGAAATGGCGGCATCCGGCCCGGCCGATCCGTCCCGGCCCGCCTATCTGCGCCATTTTCACGAGGCACTGGATATTGCCCATTTCCGGATGATCGGCGACCGCGAAATGGAGAGCTGATCCGTTTTCCAGCGGCGCTGACGCCTGCCCCCCGCTTTTTTCGTGGCGGGGGATCTGTTCAAAAAAGCGCCGTGAACCGGCATCGGCGCTGATCCGAACAATAATTTGTGCAACGCAATAATTTATCTGAATAATCGTTTTAATTTAACTATATAGACACTATTGCACTGCATATAAGGTGCATGAATTATTGGAGTAGAGCCATGACCGAACAGAATGAAAACATAAACCTCGAGATATTCGAGTTCAACACCGTAAATTATCTGGCGCAGAGCGTTCGCCGCGACGCTGAATTCGCCCGTGCCGAGTATCTGCTGAGCATCGCAAAGAGCGCCGGCCTGAAAATCACGTCGGTTTATCGCTCAGTGACGAATCTTCTGCGGTTTATACAACGGATGAACCAGGCCGCCCGCCTGTAAAGCCATTGGAATAATCCCGCAAAAAACGCTCCGGTCTTCGGGGCATTTTTTGTTGCCAGAAATATCGTTCGGTAGCGTATTATCCGGCAATCACGATTGGCGCCATAATCTCTCCGACCTTAACAAAATACCACCGACCCGGCAATTCGTCGGTTTGATTCAAACTCTGTAAATCGCCAGATTCAGCACCGTATGGTGCCGACAGCAACTTCATCAATTGCGAGCACGCTTCATGACCGATGCGACCAGACAGGTTGGGTATACCAGTGCCCAGACGATCGCCGTTCTCACCGGCTCCAGCGTCATGCTCACGATGAGCATGGGAATGCGCCAGAGCTGGGGCCTGTTTATTACCCCGGTCACGCAGGATCTCGGTATATCAGTCGCCGATTTCACGCTTGCAATTGCAATTCAGAACCTCGTCTGGGGCATAACCCAGCCAATCATCGGCGCCTTTGCCGACAAGTTCGGCTGCCGGGTGATGACCATCCTCGGCACCTTCCTCTATGCCGCCGGCATCGGCATGACGATGGTCGCCACCGGGCCGGTCATGCTAATTATCGGCCTTGGGGTGATGATCGGCCTGGCGCTCGCCTGCACGGCGCTCAGCCTCGCCCTCGCCGCTTCTGCGCGCGCGGTTTCGGCAGCCAGGCGCAGCGTGGTTCTGGGCACGATTTCTGCAGCCGGGTCCATCGGCTCGTTTATTGCCGCGCCCCTCGCACAGGGCCTCATCTCCACCGAAGGCTGGTTGATGGCAATGGTCGCGTTTCTTGGTCTGTGCGCCGTCATGCTGCCGGCCGCCTTCTTCGTCGGTTCCGGCGACAAGGCTGCAGCGGAGATGGCGAAGAATTCCACCGACCATGACGCCAAGCTGTCGCTCAAGGAAGTTCTTTGGCAGGCGTCGCGCCACAAGGGCTACGTCACCATGGCGCTGGCTTATTTCGTCTGCGGCCTGCAACTGATCTTTATCGCCATGCATCTGCCGAATTATCTGGCGCTTTGCGGCCAGGCGCCGGAGCTCGGCGCCATGGCGCTCGGCGTCATCGGCGGCTTCAACGCGATTGGCTGTTACATTCTGGGCTGGATGGGCGGCAAGTTTCCCAAGCATGTGCTGCTGGGTTCGGTCTATATCCTGAGATCGGCGTTTATCGTGGTCTATTTCCTGCTTCCCGCCACGCCAACCACGACCCTGATTTTTGCCGCAGTGATGGGTCTATTGTGGCTCGGCGTCGCGCCGCTGGTAACCGGAATGGTCAGTCAGATGTTCGGGCTTCGCTATGTCGCGACACTGACCGGCGTTGCTTTCTTTTTTCACCAGACGGGTTCGTTTATCGGTGTTTGGGGCGCTGGGCTAATTGTCGATACGTTCGGATCCTACGACCTGGCCTGGCAGATCGGCGTCGCCATCGGCGTGACGGCCGGAATCGCCCAGATATTTGTCGATAATAAACCAACGCCCCAAATGAACGCCCCCGCGACGGCCTAGATTCCTACGGCTGCCGGCCGGCAAATAACGTCACGGGGCGCTCGCACAGACTGTCCAATCACCGGCGCAGCCGTCGAATTCGCGTACAATCGCGGCAGATTGCAAATTAACGTTCCTTGTGGACGCTCGGGCCAAACCGAAAAAACCCCATATATACTGGCGATTTCTGTCAAAAAAGGAGCTGACCGCGCGACCGCGCGAACATAAAACTTGTTTCTAAGTCAATATCTCGTCACATTGCGCCATCAGATTTTCGAAGATCTGGCGTAGCCTGCCCTGTCGACATGACAAAGGCGTCAATACTCCAAGCTATTCGGTGACCTGAAACCCGCCTGCGCGAGGCGCGGGTGACAATTTTAATTCAAAGGAAGTATTCATGCCTACAGGTACAGTTAAATGGTTTAATCCCACCAAGGGATTCGGTTTCATCGAGCCCGAAGAAGGCGGCTCCGACGTCTTCGTTCACATCTCCGCCGTCGAACGCGCTGGCCTGTCCTCGCTCAACGAAGGACAGAAAGTCAACTACGACGTCGAGCCCGGCAGAGACGGCAAGAAATCCGCCGAGAATCTTACAACGGCCGATTAACAATCGACCGATACCGGGAAGGCCCTCAGCGATGCGGGCCTTCCCGGTTCGTCCCCACCGTCGACCGATTGGAAGCCCATGGCCAGAAGAACTAATTACGGATTTGAAAGACGCGAACGTGAAAAAGGCCGCGCGGCGAAAAAGGCAGAACGCCAACGCCTAAAGCAGGAAAAATCGGATGATCGCAGGGATGAACCCGAAGACGGCGTACCGGGCGAAGAAACATCGAGCGACGCCCCCTCAAACGACGCCACAAGCGATGCGGCAATCGATACGTCCCCCGGAGAGGAACTGCCGGAAAAGGCGTAAGATCGAAATCAAGTCCCCGTCCAATGCGGCAGGCAGTACTGCCGCTCCACAAAACGCCCCAGTATTTGGGGCGTTTTTTGTTGCGAATAAGCGCTGCGAGCGACAAGCCTCTTGCTGCCCCTTATGCCCCGCATTACGCTGAATCTTCAATCTGGAAGCCGGTATCACGCGATCCGGGACAAGTGACACTTTCATGCCCCCTTTAGCCGCCGCAAAAGAAAATTAAGTTGGTAGCTCCCGCAATGAGGGCCGCACGATGATGAAACTGGGCCTGTTCATGCAGGGCGGCGGCCATCACATTGCAGCATGGCGCGATTCGGCGGTGCAAAAGGGAGCGACGCTTGACGTCAGGCATTATGCAGAAATAGCCAGGATCGGCGAACGCGGACTGTTCGATTTTCTCTTTACCGCCGACACCAATGCCATTTTCTATGGCGACGATCTGCACAAGCTTCGTCGCACCCCCGATGCCCTGCGGCTGGAACCGATCACTCTCCTGTCGTCCCTCGCCATGGTGACGAAACATATCGGGCTGATCTGCACGGCAACGACGACCTATCTAGATCCCTTTCATGTCGCCCGCCAATTCGCGTCGCTCGATCAGATCAGCGGCGGCCGCGCCGGTTGGAATCTCGTCACCTCGTCGGCCCCTAGCGAAGCCGCGAATTTCAGCCATGACGCCCATCCGGACTACGCCTACAGATACGAAAGGGCCGCAGAATTCGCACAGGTTGTCCTCGGGCTGTGGGATAGCTGGGAAGACGATGCAATCATTGAAGACCCGGATTCCGGTACTTTCTACGATCCTGAAAAATTGCACCGTCTCAACCACACCGGAAAACATTTTTCGGTTCGCGGGCCGCTAACGATCCTGCGGTCGCCCCAGGGCCGCCCGGTAATCGTGCAGGCCGGACAATCCGACCAGGGCCGGGATCTTGCCGCCAAAACCGCCGAAGTGATTTTCACGGTACAGCAGCATTTCGATGATGCCCGCTCCTTTTACGCAGACATAAAATCCCGCGCCGGGAGTTTCGGGCGCGCGCCGGGAGAAATCCTCGTCATGCCCGGTATGCTGCCGATCGTCGGCAAGACGCGCGCGGAGGCGGAAGAGAAGCTCCGCAGAATCAACGCGCTGATACACCCGGAACTCGGGCTCGACCGGCTCTCCAACATTTTGGGAATAGATCTTTCCGGGCTCCCGCTCGACGGTCCGTTACCCGAGATACCGCCGGCAACCGAGCAACAGGGGCGTCAAAAGGTCGTTATCGACCTCGCCCGACGTCACAATATGTCGATTTCCCAATTATACCAGGAAGTTACAGGCGTGCGCGGCCACCGCGTGCTGTGCGGCACGGCCGATGAGATAGCGGATTCAATGGAAGAATGGGTTGCAGGCGGGGCCGCCGACGGGTTCAACATCATGTCGCTGACCTACCCGGAAGAACTGAACGACTTCGTCGACCAGGTTATCCCGATTCTACAGCAGCGCGGCCTGTTCCGAACGAAATACGAAAGCCGGTTGCTGCGGGAAAACCTGGGACTGCCGATCCCCGCAAATGCCTGGACCGCCCGCGAACCGTGAATCCCGCGATGGGCGCACAATTTGGCGGCACGAACAATTATGTCGGTTTCGGCAAAAATCTTGTGAGCATCAAACCGTTAGCTTCCAGGCCATAGTCTTGTATAAACTGTTTTCCAATCTGCGCTTTGGGCCACGCTGAAGCCGCTGTATGAACACAAAGGCCAATCGGCCCGGCAGGAAATCCAGATGAAAGCTATCAACGTAAATACAGGCTATACGAGCGCCCAAACCACCGCCGTCCTCGTCGGGTCCAGCATAATGCTGTCGATGAGCATGGGCATGCGACAGAGCTGGGGGCTTTTCTCCGGGCCTGTCACCCAGGACCTCGGCATCACCGTTGCCGATTTCATGCTGGCGATTGCCATTCAGAATATCGTTTGGGGTATAAGCCAGCCAGTTATCGGCGCCTATGCCGACAAGTTCGGCTGCCGGCTGATCGGCATTCTTGGAACCCTGCTCTATGCGGCTGGCATCGGCGTCACGATGGCCGCGACGGGCACCTTCATGCTCATCATCGGGCTCGGGGTCATGATCGGCCTTGCGATGTCCTGTACGGCGCTCATGCTTGCCCTCGCCGCGTCCGCACGGGCGGTTTCACCGGTCCGGCGCAGCATGGTCCTGGGCATTATCTCTGCAATGGGATCAATTGGGGCATTTGTCGCCGCACCCCTCGCCGAAGGACTGATCTCCAGCCATGGCTGGATGATCGCTATGGTCGCCTTCCTCGGTTTGTGCGTCGTGATGCTGCCGGCCGCGTTCTTTGCCGGTTCGGGTGACAAGGCGGGCCTGGAAATGGCGAAGAAATCTACGGATCCAGACTCCCAATTGTCCCTGGGCGAAGTTCTTCGGGATGCATCTAAGCACAAAGGCTACGTCATCACCGCCGTGGCGTTTTTTGTCTGCGGCCTTCAACTCATCTTTGTCGCCATGCATCTGCCGAACTATCTGGCGATTTGCGGGCAGGCGCCGTGGCTTGGCGCCGCCGCCCTCGCCGTCATTGGCCTGTTCAATGCTTTCGGCTGCTTCCTGCTTGGCTGGCTGGGCGGTATTTACCCCAAACAGGTCGTTCTCGGAGTCGTTTATGTCCTGCGCTCAGCCTTCATCGTAATCTATTTTCTCGTCCCTGCCACGCCGACCACGACATTGATCTTCGCGGCAATTATGGGCATTCTCTGGCTCGGAGTCGCGCCGGTGGTGACCGGATTTATCGCCCAAATATTCGGGCTGCGCTATGTCGCAACGCTGTCCGGCATTGCGTTCTTTTTTCACCAGATTGGATCGTTCATTGGCGTCTGGGGCGCCGGTCTGATGGTGGAATCGTTCGGCAACTACGATCGCGCCTGGCAGATCGCGGTATTGATCGGATTGATCGCGGGCGCCGCCCAAATCTTTGCAAACGACAAACCCACACCCCGGATACCGGTGCCAGCGGCGGCGTGATGCAAATGATCGATCGGGATTGTGTTTATTCACACCGTCCGGCGGGCTGTCCTGACTGACCGAACCGCGGCAAAACCTCTGACCATGACCCTGAGGGAATAGTCGAGCCCACGGGCGGGGATTGTTAGTCTTCAATACCCGCCGGTTTTCAAAGGACTAAGCGATGGCACGACACAGCGAAGATGTCCTCAAGGACGGCACGGTCGATGCCCGACTTAACTACACGATCGATACCGGTGAGGCGCGGATCGACACGGTCAAGGCACCGGGCGAAGGTCAGGGCGATAGGGTCGGCGTGGTCTATGAGCAACACGACGTCACTATCCATGACGGCCGCCCGCTGGTCGCCAATTTCGACCTCGATCGCGAAGGCGTGGTCCTGGTGAACCACAGGACAGCGACGATGAACTTCTACGACGACGTGGAAGTCGTCGCGGTTTACTACCCTGAGGTCGAGGAGATGGTCAAAGCCGCGACGGGCGCCGCCAAGGTCGTGGTTTTCGATCACACAATCCGCATCGACGACGAGGAAAAGCAGGCCGCCCTAAAGGTGCGCGCGCCGCTCAGACACCTGCATAACGATTTTGCCGAAATATCCGCTCCCCGGCGCGTCCGCGATCTGCTGCCACCCGGCGAGGCAGAGGCGCGGCTAAAGAAACGCTACGGCTCGATAAACGTCTGGCGTTCTATCAACGGCACCGTCCAGACCGCGCCGCTGGTCGTGTGCGATGCCAGAAGCATCGACGACGACACGGACTGGATTACCATGGAGCGCCACTACGGCAACCGGGTCGGCGTGACCCTGAATCTCCGCCA
>Ga0302127_10001256_pt1 | contig 14921 bp, 17 predicted proteins | sample CB4_SCM_MG_FD_204452 | JGI IMG/M metagenome (GOLD analysis project Ga0302127, IMG submission 204452) | Marine microbial communities from Western Arctic Ocean, Canada - CB4_SCM | ecosystem: Environmental > Aquatic > Marine > Oceanic | place: Canada: Western Arctic Ocean | collected 2017-09-24
AGCCCAGCCTTGCATTTTATGCTTCGCGTCCAGTCGGCAATCCGATCCGTCTGGTTGGCCAGGCCGAGCTTGTCGAAGTTGTTAAAGAGATTGAAGCTGGGTTCATCGTTTTAACTCGAGATAGAAGAAATAATTTAGAGACCGCAATGCCTGAAACCCGTTTTGACGTACTTGCTGATGCGGCCGCATGGAATTTCAACAAAAATGGGATTCGCCAGTCAGTATTTTTGTTGAAATGGGTAGGAAGTTCGGAGTAGGGCTGACGTATGACCCAAGTTCAGAAACGCTCCCTTGCCATTCTTGTGCCTGTCTTTAACGAAGCCGAGTCGATTTCTGGTTTCGCGCGCGGCATGGCATCTGTGCTCGATGATCTCTGGCGCAGGGATGTGGAGTTAGTGCCGCGGTTGGTCTTTGTCGATGACGGTAGCCGGGACGGAACGGTTGAGGTGATTACTAAGACGGTTTGGCCCGTGGATGTGCAAGTGATTGTACTTTCAAGAAATTTTGGCAAGGAAGCTGCCATGACGGCAGGGCTGGCGCGGCTTGTAGATGACGCTGTGGTTATAATGGATATAGATTTGCAGGATCCACCCGAACTGATCCATGAGATGGTCAGGGCCTGGTCTAATGGAGCGAAAGTGGTCTTGGGGCGGCGCGTTGATCGTTCGGACGATGGAATTATAAAGCGGATTAGTGCGCATTGCTTCTACAGACTGCACAATAGTATTTCGAATATCCACATCCCCTACAATGTTGGTGACTTCCGGCTTATGGACCGCAAGGTTATCGATGTTGTTAACCAGTTGCCTGAGAACCGTCGCTTTATGAAAGGACTATTTGCCTGGGTCGGTTTCGAACCGGTGTATCTTAACTATAAACGCCGATCGCGCGATGCGGGTGTGAGTAAATTTACGACCTGGAGACTCTGGCGGCTTGCCATCGAGGGAATTACTAGCTTTTCTGAAGTGCCCTTGGTGGTATGGTCATATCTGGGGGGACTGATAGCACTCTCGTCCTTTGTTTATGCAAGCGTTATCGTGGTTCGGACCTTATTGTTTGGGCTCGACGTGCCGGGGTATGCCTCTCAGATCACAATTATTCTTTTTCTCGGTGGTATACAATTGCTGGGGATTGGCGTCCTTGGGGAATATATTGGCCGAGTCTATTCTGAGGTGAAGCGTCGCCCGCCGTTTGTGATCTCTGATGAGATCCATATTTCGGCACAAGGCTCGGACGATGAAGTCTGAAGCGCTACGCAAACTCTTCGCTTTCGGACTGGTCGGGGGTGGGGCATCGCTTTTGCATATTGCTGTAGCGGTGGCTATGGATTGGTTTTTTATTCTCTCAATTTTTGTGGTCAATCTAGTCGGTTTTCTGACCGCCTTTCTGTGGTCTTATCTGGGACATTACCACTGGACGTTCCGCTCGTCGAAAAGCCATCGACAGGCAGTGCCGCGTTTTGCGCTGACGGCTTTGGCAGGTTATGTAGTGAACAATGGAGTGCTTTTGGCATGTACGCTGACCACCGGCCGTGTGTCGGTTTGGTTTGTTGTGCTGGCCGTGGGAATCTCCGCAGGTGTGGTGTACTTGGCATTAAGTGTTTGGGCTTTGGGAGAAAGATCTTCCTAGAGTAAGCGTCGGTATTCAAACTTACCTCATATTAGAAGCTTTATCTGGCCGGTTGAGACTATAGGCGGTCTCTGGGCCATTGGGAGTATTGAGTTTGGGTTGGGTTAGTGGTCGGTTTAGTTGGCAATTTGGTCATCACGAGAAGTTGCCCATGTGACCGGCGGAAACTTGCTCAAATTATTGATTTATATGGTGGAGATGACCGGGATCGAACCGATGACCTGCTGATTGCGAACCAGCCGCTCTCCCAACTGAGCTACACCCCCACAGTGTGGATATATTAATAAAACTTGTACCGTTTATTCTCAACAATATTCAGATAAAACCAAAACACCCGATACACATATCATTCACACGGTGTTTTGATCGCTTATAACATATTGTAAGAACTACATTTATTTGCAGAACTCTTTGTTGCGAACGTAGTGCTATCCCAACTGGGCTACAGCCCCGGGTCGCGAAATTAACTCCGTGATTGCTGGCATTTAGGTGTGAGTTAGATCTACTGTCAAGGATCGGTCAGCTGATTACTTGAACTCACGTGGGTGGTTCGATACATGATATGAGTATATCTGATAGTTGGAGGTAGACGGTTAATGCCAGGTATTGCAATCCTATTGGGCGACCTGATTACGGTTTACATCTGGTTCATTGTTGCAAGTGCAGTTCTCAGTTGGCTGATGGCATTCAATGTGGTGAATGCACGTAATCAGATTGTTAGTCAGATTGGATCTTTTTTGCATCGGATGACCGAGCCCGCATTGGCTCCGATCCGGAGATTTTTACCTGACCTTGGTGGTATTGATATATCGCCTATTGTGTTGATATTCGCATTGGTTCTGCTGAAAGATCTCATCTTTAGCATTTTACTTTAGCATTCGAGCTGAGTGCATGCGGCGCTAGTTGATGGAGTGGCAACAAACTACTTGAGACAGTTGTGGAAAGCGCGCTCATACTCTGTGCGGGAAGATCAAGTTAACGATCGGATCGAGCCAGAAGATTAAGATCCTTGAGATTGTCGGGTATATATTCGACGTTAATTAGGCATACGTGCATGAGATTTTAGAAATGCCTGACGGAGAAGCACAATTGATTGATGGAAAATCTATTGCAGCCAAGGTGCGTAGAGAAGTTGCGCGTGACGTTCAACTTATCAAAGTAGCTGGAATTTTTCCTGGGCTTGCGGTGGTTTTGGTGGGTGATGATCCAGCAAGTCAGGTTTACGTACGCAACAAAGCTAAAGCTGCGAGCGAGGTTGGGATAGCCTCGTTTGAGCACCGGCTGTCGGCGGATACGCCGGAAGATGCCCTGCTTGGTCTTATTCGAGATTTAAATTCAGATGATGCGGTGCACGGAATACTGGTTCAATTTCCAGTGCCACCTCATATCGAGCGACGCCGGGTGATAGAGGAAATTGATCCAGCCAAGGATGTAGATGGGCTCCATCCTATCAATGTAGGGCGGTTGCAATCTGGACTGGATACCTTGGTGCCGTGTACGCCGCAAGGGTGCCTTATTCTCATTAAGTCAGTGCAATCCAATATTTCGGGGTTGGATGCAATTGTGATTGGCCGTTCTAGTTTGGTTGGAAAACCGGTTGCCCAACTTCTTCTAGCGGAGAACTGCACTGTTACGATGGCCCATTCTCGGACCACGGATTTACAAGAAAAAGTTAGTAAATCAGATATTCTTGTTGCCGCGGTTGGTCGGCCGCATTTCGTGTCGGGAAGTTGGATTAAGCCAGGAGCGATTGTGATTGATGTTGGGATCAATCGGGTTGTGGCGGAGGATGGTGGGGTGGAAAAAACCAAGCTTGTTGGCGATGTGGAAATAGAGAATGCAAAGTTCTTATCCAGAGCAATTACTCCAGTTCCAGGCGGCGTTGGACCGATGACTGTAGCATGTCTTATGCGTAATACTCTGATAGCCGCACGCCGACTTTCTGGGTGCGAGTAGGTAATAATTTAAACAAATAAATAGGGGTTAGATTACGTTAAGCTAATCTTCGGGTTGTGGGATTGGCGTACTGATTGATGTCCTAGAACGATGTAGGATAGACCTAAAACCTCGGCTTCCGTGGCATTGCTGCGGACTGTTTCAATTGGTTTTGATGTGTTGGCTTTTTTCCTACAGGCTTCGGATGTGGCGATGGTCTCGCTGTTGCTTACTTTGAAATTGAAGAATAACTAATCGCCCTTACGCTTTTTTACCCAAAATTTTCAGCTATTTAAGTCTATTTGCATGGTCTATTCCCCTTGCAATCGAGCGATTGTGTGATTGCCCGGATTTGAGCAAACAATTGACACTGTCAGTATTGTTCTTGAATTTTCTGAGTGTTTCCGACACGCACCCCTATAGAACGGAAATTCGATAGGCTGGTCTTTATGTGAAAGTTCACTACATTGTTTTATTATCTGTTAGATTGGTTGGGGCTATGGCGAGATTCATACTTAATATTGTTCTGTTTGGGACTGTTTTTTTCTATGCTGGTGTTGGAGCAACTTTTAGCCCGGCCATCGGGCAGCAGTTTTCTAACGCTTATACCCGGCTTAATCTCGATCGTTGCCGCAAGCTTAACCCTGTGAATTTCACAGCGGAAGGGCCTGTTTATCGGTGTAAGGGATTTCAGAATAAATCAGCTCATGATATTTATCTCTATGAGCATGACCGGCATTTTTATGTGTCGTACGGTCAGGATGCGCTAGAGCAGCTGGCAGCTAAACAGACTATAATTCCGGAAAACTCGCTTGCAGATGACCTTGAGTGGCGGCTGGAGCGGCGTGGCGGAGCTTGGCATCCATTTGCGCTGATTCTGCGCTACTTCACTGAAATAAAAGATGATCATGGATATTATCGTGGCGAGGTTTTAGCGGTGATGAAGATTGGCAAGAATGAGGCCTGCCACGCCGTTTACATCGATGCTGAGGCTACGGTGAATGCTAACCGAGTTGCGCGCCAAGCAGCGGATCGCATTGTTAGACGGTTTGATTGTAATCGTGATGAGCTAGTAGTCGAAGGCGTACCCGGCCGGAGTCTTAAGCCGGTTTTGTAATATATCCTTTGATGTCGTCTGTGCACGTTTCTGACGTTTTTAGGTATTAGGCATTCTTGTTCAACCTTGTTTGCCCGCGCGGCGGCTGAGTAGTTTCAGTCGTAGCGCATTTAGGCGAATAAACCCGGCGGCATCGACTTGATCGTAGGTGGGGGTTCCTTCCTCGAAGGTGACAAGATCGATGTCATAGAGTGAGTTGGGGCTAGTTCGTGCTATTACAGAAACACTTCCTTTGTAGAGTTTAAGGCGAACTTCGCCGGAGACGTATTGTTGAGAGAGATCGATCGCCGCTTGGAGCATTTCGCGCTCGGGAGAATACCACAAACCATTGTAGATGAGCTCGGCATATCGTGGCATCAGCTCGTCTTTAAGGTGCCCAGCTCCGCGGTCAAGGGTGATCTGTTCAATTCCGCGATGCGCGGCCAGAAGAATTGTGCCGCCGGGCGTTTCATAAATTCCGCGGCTTTTCATCCCGACAAATCTGTTCTCGACAAGATCTAGTCTGCCGATGCCATTGGCGCCCCCAAGTTCATTCAGTTTGGTAAGAATTTCTGCCGGCGAGAGAGCGACACCGTCAATGGAAGTCGCATCGCCACGCTCAAAGCCAATATTGATGAAGGTTGGGCTATCTGGCGCATTTTCAGGTGAGATGGTGCGTTGATAAACAAATTCTGGGCACTCGTCGCCTGGATCTTCCAGCAGTTTTCCTTCCGATGAGGTATGCAGAAGATTAGCGTCGACAGAAAATGGTGCCTCACCTCGCTTGTCTGTGGTGATAGGAATTTGATGCTGTTCGGCAAATTCTATCAGCTTGGTTCGCGATGAGAGATTCCATTCACGCCATGGTGCAATCACGTGAATGTCAGGATCAAGGGCGTAATAGGCAAGCTCAAATCGCACCTGATCATTACCCTTACCAGTTGCGCCATGGCAGACTGCATCAGCCCCGGTTTCATGGGCAATTTCGATTTGTCGCTTGGCGATGAGCGGGCGGGCAATGGATGTTCCAAGGAGGTATTGACCTTCATAGACGGCGTTGGCGCGGAACATAGGGAAAACAAAATCACGCACAAACTCTTCGCGCAAATCGTCGATATAGATTTCCTCGATTCCTAAGAGCTCAGCTTTTTTACGCGCTGGTTCCAGCTCCTCACCCTGGCCGAGGTCGGCTGTGAATGTCACCACCTCGCATTGATAGGTGATTTGCAGCCATTTTAGGATAATTGATGTATCAAGCCCGCCGGAGTAGGCGAGTACGACTTTTTTAATGTCCGCCATTTTTACCCTGAGTATTGTGAAGAGAGATGGCCAGCTTATAGGAGCGGCGCCTAGCATGTGCAACTAGTGTGTTGGTAGGATCTAAATGATAGGTTTTCATTTATAATTTAGCAGAAATAGTTTCGGCGAGTTCTCTATTTTTGAGCTAGAATATCATAGTTCAACTCGATAATGCCTAGTGGGTGTGAGTTGGCGTGGCAAAAGCGCATGTCAATCGGCCTGCCGATAGCTTCTTCTGCTAGATTACCGGAAAATGCCGATATGCCTCGGCCCAACATTACCGGTATGATAAAAATCTGCAATGTATTGATCAAACCGGCCCATAACATAGAGTTTAGAAGTACTGCACCGCCCATAACCCACATGTTGCCGCCGGAAAGCTGACGAGCAAGCGAGGTTGGCGGGCCATTGAATGCGCGCACGCCGCGCGGAGCGCCGAGCAATTCACGGGAAGTAACAACGATGACGTCCTTGCCGTCATATGCCCATTCGTCGAATGTTCGTACTTGTTCATAGGTTCGCCGACCCATGGCGATGGTCGTGATTGAGTCTAGAAATTCATCAAAACCGACATCGACCTGCTCAAAAGGTGTAAGCCAGGATATGTCGCCGGCCTCATCGGCGATCATGCCGTCGAGACTCATGGCTATATAAGCGCAGATGTGAGGGCGAAGTGCGGACATGTCACACCGTCCTGCCGGCGATAAGCCAGTAGATAAATCCGGAAATAAAACCTGACGCGGCGAAAGTCATCATGATTTCGTGGTTAAAGCTGTTTGTCGACCCTGCATGCCACAGCCATTGGGATATTCCGGCTGATGCGGTTCCCGCTGCGCCCCAGCTAAGGACATGGACAATCCATCGCGGGGTACGAATAATTTCGGAAAACACGACTACCGCTAGCCCAAGGGCGGCAAAGGTAACGATTGGTATGTTGAGAATTAGGTCTGTGATATTCGCGGCGTGAATAAAAATTTCGACTGCGGCAGAAAAGGGGGAGATATTAAAAAATCCGGTTTCTGGTACGGCGAATATCAAAAAGATTAAACCTGATATGCAGGCAAACCCATAGCTGATTGCGACGAAAATGATGCGGGCAATCGCCTCAGTCATTTCTGTGCTGCCTGCCTAATTTCCGCGCGCTGATGTGCGTTGAGCTTGGCGCTTTCAGAGCGTAGTTGACCGCAGGCGGCCATGATATCCCGTCCGCGTGGAGACCGAATCGGACTTGCATATCCAGCACGTTGAATTATTTCAGCAAAGCGCTCGATCTGGTCCCAGTCGGAGCACTCATAAGGAGCACCGGGCCAGGAGTTAAAGGGAATGAGATTAATTTTCGCAGGAATGCCCTTGAGGAGCTGCACCAAGAGTTTCGCGGCAGCGGTTGAATCGTTCACGTGTTTGAGCATGACATATTCGAAGGTGATGCGCCTGGCATTGGATAGATTGGGGAACCTGCGGCAGGCATTCATCAGCTCGCTGATTGGATATTTCTTATTAATTGGGACGAGCTTGTTGCGCGTTTCATCATCCACGGCATGGAGCGAGATAGCGAGCATCACCCTAATTTGTGAGCCAACGCGGTCGATCATCGGCACAACACCAGATGTGGAAAGAGTGATGCGACGTTTTGAAATTGCTAAACCGTCACCATCAGATGCAATAGCAAGTGCTTTGGCGACTTCATCGAAATTGTACAGTGGCTCTCCCATGCCCATCATCACTATATTAGTGACAATCCGTGGTAGGGGAGAGCGTGGTTGCACCTGCCAATCGCCCAACTGGTCTCGGGCGACCATGATCTGACCGATGATTTCAGCCGAGGTAAGATTTCGAACAAGGCGCTGAGTGCCGGTGTGGCAGAAAGAGCAGGTTAGGGTGCAGCCAACCTGACTTGAAAGGCATAGTGTTCCGCGCGTGCCCTCAGGAATGAAGACGGTTTCAATTTCTGGACCAATTATTTCATTTGACGTCGGTTCAAGACGTAGTAGCCATTTGCGCGTTCCATCAGAGGAGATTTGTTCGGAGACGATCTGCGGCCGGGTAATCTTATGGCTAGAGACCAGAGCATCTCGCAGAGATCCAGATATATTGGTCATTTGCGAAAAATCGGATGCACCCCTTACATAGAGCCAGCTCCATAACTGACGCCGGCGCATGGCATGCTGCCGGATTGGCACATCAATCGCTGACAGAGCTACCTCTATTTCATCTGGCGACTTGCCGTAAAGATGAGGCATCCCACCACTGGCTGGTCCTGCAGGTGCAACGTGAGATGCAATTGGAGGTTTAATTAAGATAGTCATCTACTAAGCTTTAGACAATATATGAGGTGTCGCCAAGGGGGACATCACATTGATGCCAATATGCTCAGTCACAATCCAGTCTAGGGACAGAGCTGGGTGATACGCTTGATTCCAGCGGTAACACCGCTCAAGGAGTAGGTATCTGTAGTTACATTACCGCGCTCTGATGTGCCTTTGATAATCATCAATGAGCCACGTTTCATAGCTGCGACCACCCGACGCTCCGGTTCGATGTCGGCAACCCAGGCGCCATCCTTATCAGTAAACAGAGAGAAGCTATCCGATCCAATGGAAAGCGTTACTGTACTACCTTCTTGATAGGTATAGCCTGCTTGTATGCTTGGTTCGTTGCGGCCGCCGGTAATAGCTCCACGCGTGATGAGTATCTGTGGGGCCCAACTCAGGCTAGTTGGATTTTGAGCCGTTGGAATAGTGGCGATGAAGCAAGTCTTGCCACCATCGGTCTCGGTAAACACGGTCCACTCTCCGTGTTTGGAGACGCGGTTAGGTTCAGCCGATGCGGTCGCTGCGTAAATCATTGCACTCGCGGCCAGAAACACAAATCCTGCTCGCAATTTCATATCAATCAAAGCCTTTTACCGCCCGCCCGGTTGCTGAGGCACATAATGTTTACTTAATCTTCGGGGTATTTTCCAGACCCGTATGTGTTTTTTCGGTGCAACCTAACGACGAGCCGTTAGATTTTCCGGTATGCCGTGGATATGCATGGGCAGTGCCTCAACCTCACCACCGGGTGTGACGGGAGGTGGAGCAAAGTGTCCAAGCATACGAACCCGATCATACATCACAATTGCGCCTGCCGTGGCTACATTGATGCAAAATGCGGTGGGTATCTTCACAATATGATCGCACCGTGCCATCATTTCATCACTCAAGGAACCCCGTTCTGAGCCAAGAACATAGGCTGCACGGAAGGGATGGCGAAAACTAGGCAAATCTCGTGATACCTCAGTTAATTCCACACCTACCAGTTCGCATCGTTCGGGTAGCACCATTTGAGATAAATCTGACCAGATATAATAGGGTATATGATCAAAAGTTTTTGAGGTGTCGGACTTAGATATAGTAGACGCTTGTGCCGAAATTTTATGATGGGCTGCTACAGTGAAAACAAAACTTGCACCAAAGGCATGTGCTGAACGCATGAGATTGCCCAAATTTAGTGGTTTAGAGATACGCTCGGCTCCCACCGCGAAATATCCACGCAAACGATTTGATTGTACGCCCATCTTACTTATTGACCTGGAGAGTAGATATTGATGACATCGTGTTTCAAAATTTGGCTCGCTCGGGCACGGTGTGAAGGCAAAATATGTTTAGCTATTAGCGAGATGACAGCAGTAATGACCGAAGCATCGTCTGAATATCCAATGCCTGCGAGAAAGTCAGGTATCATGTCAGTTGGCACAACGAAATAGGCAAGTGCAGCGAAGATGGCGGCTCGGACTCTAATCGACGTTGTTGAATCAACTGCGCAAATGTAGAGAGCGACCGCATTTTCAGCAAACGGAATTTTTGCTGCGACGCGGTTCAGTTTGCTCCAAAAACTACGCTGGACGCGGTTGTAATTCAGGTTATAGATCTCCGAGTTAACCGGTGCGGTCGATTGGAAATCTGGAGGTGATGTGTCATCTGTATCGTGGGCCATTTCCGTTTTGTCCCTCGCATCTCGTTTGCAGTGATACACGTAGTGTTTAATTCTGGAGTGAAACTGCTAGATTATAGTCTATGATTTGAGGCCAGTTTGACCAAGAGCCAAGTCTAAACGCCTAATTTGGGAGGCTGTTTCAGTGAATTTAGATAACACAATCAGTGCAGTTGTTACCGGTGGAGCTTCAGGGTTGGGTGCGGAAACTGCCCGCGCGCTTGCTGAGCGTGGGGTCAGGGTTGCAATTTTTGATCTCGATCATACGCAAGGCGAGGCTGTTGCGCGTGAGGTTGGGGGTTATTTCGTCAAAGTTGACGTGACCAACGCGCAGGCGGTGGCCCAAGCATTTTCCTCAGCGCGAAAACAGATTGGGCAGGAGCGCATTGCGGTTAATTGCGCTGGGATTGCCTATGGTGCTTTCACCATACGCCGAGACCGAAAGACGGATGAAATCCATTCCCATAGCGCGGAAGATTTTGCCAAGGTAATTTCTATCAATCTGATAGGTACATTCATCGTGGCATCTCAATCAGCTGCCGGCATGGCTGGGTTATCGCCAGAGGGAGATGATCTGGAACGCGGTGTCATCATCATGACAGCGTCGGTTGCTGGCTCTGATGGACAGATTGGTCAGGCGGCTTACAGCGCCTCAAAAGCAGGAGTCATGGGGCTTACACTGCCCATGTCAAGAGATCTTGCTCGTGATGGAGTGCGCGTAGTTTCGGTCATGCCCGGTTTATTTGAAACGCCAATGTTCGACAAGCTGCCCGAGAAGGTTCAAGCACGGCTCAACGAAACGACGGTCTATCCAAATCGACTCGGCCGTCCGGCTGACTATGCTAAGCTTGCCATCCATATCGCCGAGAATTCGATGCTGAATGGCACGTGCATCAGGTTGGATGGTGCGGTGCGGTTGCCGCCGGCATAAATGCTATCCATGCTAATCGTATGGATGGCGGATTATGGGCTGGGATGATTATTTGCCAGCGATCCGGTCCATGTAAGTTGCCAGTTTAATATCTAGATCAGTAACTCCACCTGCATCATGAGTTGATAGCGTTACCTCAACGGTATTGTAAACATTGAACCATTCAGGATGATGATCCATCTTTTCGGCAATCAACGCCATCCGGGACATAAATCCGAACGCTTCATTGAAATCGGAAAATATGAATTTGCGAAAAATTGCATCGCGCCCATCCACTTTCTGCCAATTAGGCAATCGTGATAATAAAGTTGTTCTTGTCTCGTCGCTAAGTTTTTTGATCATTAGACACCTTTCTCAACGAAAATAGCTTCGAGCCAAAAGCCCGGGTTCGGCCAATTATCACACAGCTGGCCATGGTTCTAGCGGATAGACAGTCTCGATTGAGGAAGCCCCCATTCCTACCTTGCCAGTGTAGCTATGGCGGCTGAAAGCGAAAGCGTACTGATAAAGGCGATTTATGATCAAATGCCAACTGTAACGGTGATATGGGTTAAGGATGCGCTGGAGGCGGTGAGCAAGTTTTTGGTCAATCTAACGCTCGCCATTCATGCCGCAGGCATTGTTGCCATCGTCTCTGGCGCTCGGTGGGGAGATCTCTGCGGGCAGGCATGCACGTATATACGATGCAGTGATATTAAAGACATTTGGTGCAACGCGCCGCTTGATCATTTTTTCCTATCTCTCGGAGTTTGCAATTTTGGGTGCAATTACTGCTCTTTTCGCCATCGTGGCGGGGTCGATTGCTGCATATTTTGTTTTGGTAGAGGTAATGGAGATGGAATTTACTTTTTTTACACGTGTAGCTGGTGTTATTCTTGCGGTAGGTATTGCCGCAACTGTATCGATCGGCCTTGCCGGAACTTGGAGTGCACTTGGAGCCAAGGTAGCTCTTATTTTGCGTTCACCATAGTTGATTAAACGGTTGTTTTGTCTTTCCGGCATGACCATATTGGTTGTAGGCGGTTTAATGTTCACGAGGGATTGGTAAAAATGGCGAATAATAACTCTCGCACACGTGGTTCTGGTCAAAATCAGAGCGGGGTGCGCTCGGATGTTTGGGCCTCCGATCGCGCAGGTATTGATGAAGGCCTTCGCGCATATATGCTGCGTGTTTACAATCTCATGGCACTCGGTGTGGCGGTCACGGCTATTTCTACACTTGTAGTTATGAACTCACCCGTCTTACTTGGTTTGATTGTCGGCACTCCTCTGATTTGGGTGCTGTTTGCTGGAGTGCTTGGCTTGGGCTGGTTTGCGCCACGTCTTATTCTATCAGGCAGCGTAGCCAAAGCACATGCGGCCTATTGGACCTATTCGATGTTGTGGGGTCTTTTAATAGCGCCGATGGTGTTCTCGTTTTTCCAGGTTGGCGCAGGGGATCTCGTATTTCGTGCTTTTCTGGTGACGGCGGTTACTTTTGGTGGTGCCAGCCTTTATGGCTATGTTACCAAGCGCGACCTGTCAGGGATGGCAACATTTTTTACCATGGCAATCATTGGTCTTCTGGTTGCCATTGTGGTGAACATGCTTGTTTTTCAAAGCTCACTTTTCAGCCTGATCACGTCATCTTTGGTGGTTCTTGTTTTTTCTGGTGTGACCGCTTGGGAGACGCAAAAGATTAAGAAATCTTATTTTGCTGGTGACAGTGCGCGCGCAGCTACTGGTAAGGCAGTCTTTGGAGCTTTCATATTATTTGGTAGTTTTATTACTATCTTTATTCACCTACTCAGTATTTTCGGAATGATGCGTAATAACTAGTTCTTGAGGCGTGCAAAAAAAGACTCGGCCCTTGTGGTCGGGTTTTTCTATTGTGACTAATCAGATTTGATGCCCTGTTTTTGCCAAAGCACTTTAGACTTTATCCATTACTTATCCTACAGCGGTAAGCTTGCGCTCACGATCGATGACCTTGAGTACGCTTATTAAATCATGGCTGCGTTTCAAAATTAGTCCAGTGCTGGCAATTACCATGTAGGCTCCTTGCTTGCGTGCGAGTTCTGGACTTTTCTCGATGCGGTAGAGCGGAGACTCGCTTGATCTTCGAAAGATTGAGAAGACTGCACGATCACTGAGTGCATCGATAGCATAATCGCGCCACTCACCAGCTGCGACCTGGCGGCCGTATATTGATAAGATTTGATTAAGTTCTGCTCGATTGAATGCTACATAGCACGGTTTCGAGTGTTGGTATCGATCGGGATTTGGTGAAGAAACATAGCCGCGTCGGGCTGCCAGCTGAAATGATATGGGCTCTGTATTTCTCAATTGCACCTCCCTGTGAAAGTTTTGCAAATCAGATCGCGGTGTGAACCTGAATGCAAGTCTTTTGGAAAGCTTGATCTTGAGTGCTATGCTGAACAGAAGATAGTGTGTGCCATATTTTTCCCATAATTCCATCTTCGTTAGGCCGTTTTGGTACGGTAGTAGTTCAATCTCCAAAGGGCCCTATTTAGACGCAAACCACGGATTGATTGTCCCCAAGTCCACTGAGACCTAATTCCTAATTTGGCCTTCTCCTGGCGGTTGAAATTTATGAATATCAAATTTCGACTTCCGATAAGCTTGATTTTAGCGGTTTAAAGATTGATATCTTAGTGCATATGTTTTTCACAAGCAGTTGAACCGTGAGCCTATAATGACTGAAAACAGCGAAATCCATTCTGATAGTGAACGCTTGGCGTTTGGTGCCGAAGTTACCCGACTGCTCGAAATTCTTGTACATTCGGTCTATGCTGATCGAGATGTATTTCTGCGAGAGTTAATCTCTAATGCGGCTGATGCGTGTGACAAGCTACGCTATCTTTCGTTAAGCGATGAAAGTTTGATGGCGAGTGATACTGAACTCGGTATTCAGATTGTTGTGGATCCAGATCAGCGCACTATTGATGTGATTGATAACGGCATTGGCATGAGCCGAGACGAGATGATCGAGAATCTTGGCACCATCGCCAAATCTGGAACCCGTGCATTCATGGAGGAGGCGGGTGAAGGGGGTGTGGCCGGGACACAGATTGGTCAGTTTGGTATAGGTTTTTACTCCGCCTTTATAGTGGCTAGTGAAGTGGCCGTTACCTCCAGGCGCATGGGGCAGGATAATACATATGTCTGGCGCTCAGACGGCACAGGTAGCTACACCATTGAGGTTGCGGGCTCTGAGGAGACTAATTTTAAATCCAGCACACGGGTGCGGCTTAGTCTGAGGGAGGGAATGGATGAGTTTGGGGCTGCTAGCAATTTGATAAATATCATTAAGGCCCATTCCAACCACATAGCTTTTCCAATCGATGTGTTGGAGCTCAAGAGTGGCGAGCGTGCCGAGCCGGTTCGAGCCAATGTGGCGAGCGCGCTTTGGGCTCAGCCTAAAGCAGATATCACGAAAGAACAGTACGGTGAATTGTTCGGTGCTCTTTCTGGTGTATTTGATGAGCCGGCGATTACCATTCACTACAAGGCAGAAGGCCGCCACGAATATGATGTGCTGTTGTTCGTTCCAGTGGCGCGGCCGTTTGACCTTTTTGATCCCTCACATAGGTCTCATCTAAAGCTTTATGTGCGACGGGTGCTGATTACCGATCAAGCTGAAATATTGCCATCCTATCTCAGGTTTGTGTGTGGCGTGGTCGATTCAGCTGATATGCCGCTGACGATCAGTCGCGATATGCTGCAGGATAATTCGGTGGTGGCATTGATAAAAAAGGCGGTTACGAATCGGGTGTTCGCGGCACTTACCAAGAAGGCGGATAAAGACCCGGCAGGGTTTGAAACGTTGTGGGACTCGTTCGGTGCGGTGCTCAAGGAAGGGCTTTATGAGGACTATGAGCGGCGTGATGAGCTTTTAGAGTTACTCCGTTTCAAAAGTACGTCCGGAGACAGCCCTCGTTCGCTTAAGGACTATGTGGCCGATCTGAAGGAAAATCAGACCGCGATTTACTTTATGGTTGGAGAAGAGCTGTCGATGTTACAGGCAAGCCCGCAATTGGAAGGATTTAGGGCACGTGG
>Ga0302127_10001257_pt1 | contig 14918 bp, 7 predicted proteins | sample CB4_SCM_MG_FD_204452 | JGI IMG/M metagenome (GOLD analysis project Ga0302127, IMG submission 204452) | Marine microbial communities from Western Arctic Ocean, Canada - CB4_SCM | ecosystem: Environmental > Aquatic > Marine > Oceanic | place: Canada: Western Arctic Ocean | collected 2017-09-24
AAGAGGTTCCATACCTCTCTGTCCCAAATAGTCCTTGACTGAGACATAGTTTGAGAAATCGCCATTATGCACAAGAGCAACATCTACACCCTGTCCAAATGGGTGTGCTCCGCCTGGGTGGGTGACTCGACCCCTTGTAGGATATCGGTGGTGCCCAATCCAAACATGTGCAGTTACTTCATCCAGTCTATAGTATCGTATCACGTCTTCTGCATAGCCGACAATTTTGAGAATAATCATATTTTGTCCATGGCTTAGAACGAATGCATCTGCACGTTGTTCCTTTGCATAATATTCAACATTTAATTTATGAGTATTCTGAAATACCATTTCATCCCACATTGCTTTTCGAGTAGGGAAATCAGATTCAGTTAAATTTCCGTCTGAAAGGAATTTTTCAACAGCTGCTGGTTTTGGTCTGATAAAATAGCAAACAACATCTGGTGGTTTTACATCTAGATTCCCAAGGTCTTGCCAATTGTCTATCGTAGGAACTTCGTGTGTATGATCTACATCAAATGTTGAATTGATGAATTGTTCTTCAACATCTTTTCGTACTGAGTCATCTAAGTAAGCAACTGCATACAAGTAATCATTCGTTAGAATTTCCTCGCTAACTCCGAACTGGTCATGGTTGAGGCCTACCATTGCCACACCCCCGCCTTTTCCGTTACCACGATTTCGCATTTGCTCAAGGGAATTGAACAGGTGACGTCCTGCAACCGGGATTTCACAGGCTAACCCGACAACACCGCAACCGCCTTCGGCAGCATCATCATCATTCATCTCAATTTTTGGTAAGCGGCTGTTCATTAAACGCCTTGAATCAAGAAGTGCTTCTGCATTCCTCATTCGCCATCACTCCTAGTATAGACTAGAAGGTCAGTCCGGCCAACCAATTCATTTACATCACTTAGTCCTAATTTTCTAAGGATGTCTCTGAGGCGCCACTGGAGAGCAGTGTAATAGTTATCCAATCGTTTTACCCCCCAGTCTTGTTGCATCCATTCTTGTAATTCAATATCAGTGGTTGTCAACCCCCAAGGGCAACCACGTCCAGAAGGTCCACCTTCACAATTTGCACATCGAGTACAACCCATTGCGACTAAGTCACTTGTTCCTAGCACAACACCATTTGCCCCTAGAGCAATGGCTTTTGCGATATCATCTGCAGTTCGGATACCTCCGCTTGCGATCAAAGTGACATTCTCCCGAATCCCTTCTTTGATGAGGAATTTGTGAACTTTAGGTACTGCCAATTCAATTGGCATGGCGATATTTTTCTTGGCGATTTCTGGTGCGGCTCCTGTACCTCCAAACCCACCATCTAGGTGAATGATATGAGCTCCAGCATAGTAGGAACCAACGGCAACCATGTCCACATCGTGAGGGGTTGAAACCTTCACCGATATCAATGCGTCAGGGTTGATAGTTTGTACCCAATCAATGTGTTTTGAATGGTCTTCAACAGAGTAAGTTGAATGGAAGGGGAATGGGCTGAACAGACTCACAAATGGTACACTGCCTCGCATCTTTGCGACTTCCTCTCCTGCTTTGCTAGCTAGTAAATGGCCACCAAGTCCAGGTTTTGCTCCTTGTGCATACTTGAATTCAATTATTGGGGAGGCTTGGATTGACTTTTCTTCTACACCAAATAGGCCGGTAGCAACTTGTGTGATCACATTGTCTCTACATTCGTACAACTCTTCTGGGTATCCACCTTCTCCCGTTGACATATATGTATTCCAATTCTTGGCATGTATTGCCCGCGCCATCATCACATTCACTGAGACAGAACCGTAAGACATTCCGCCACCGTAAATAGGGATAGCAGGACTCAATTTCTTCCTGTGGTCGTCACGTCTATTGAGTTGTATACTGGTACTGATATCTTCTGAATGTTTGAGCCATTGCTCTTCATCCAGCGTTTTGAAGTCAAGTCTGTCAAATCCGCCGTTACTTTTCCCAGTTTTGTAATTTAGATTATCAGGTAAGGTTCCAGTTGCTGCCATGTGCCATGTAGAGAGAATCAACTCGTCAGTCCAACGTGCATCACCTAGAGCGGGAGGGACCTCAAATTTTCCTGTGGTTCGTGCGTCCATTCCATCGTGCAATAGATTTGTAATCTTGTGTATCATTGTTTTACTTGGGAATACTGGTAGTTTATTCTTGGACATCAGATTCCACCTCCTATGAATCCTTCAATTTCTGAAAAAGCCTCTTCCTCAAGATGGGTACACCACATTGCCCTACCCATTTCTCCGCGCAATCTTCGAACTTCACGAATCCCCATTGCTCCTAGGATTTCCAGCATCTGGTCACGCCATGAACCCGTTAAGTTGACAATACGTTGACACGCCCATGAATCTTTGAATTTTCTAGGGAATTTTGCCGTATACCCCTCTCTGTTAGATGTATCACCAATGAGCCTTGCTTGCATGGCAACTAGTAGAGGTAGGTCAATCCCAACAGCATCCACGCCGCAGATAATTGCCTTTGGCAGATGGTCAGCTGCAACTACTCCACCACTGTGTAGTAGGGTTACTTTATCACGCAATCCTGCTTTGAGTAGCATCTCATGCGCTTCAACGATAAGATCCATAATAAATCGGCCGCCACCGTCTTCACCATGGTTGTTTGCGACGAAATGAATCACTGAAACACCAGCATCAATCATTTCATTGAGTTGTTCTTGCCATCCTTCCTCAAACGACATCCGAATTGATATCATCAAATCAGGGTTTGAGGAAGAAATAGATGAATAAACCGTTGGATTCCAGCCATCCAACTGTACCATCCTCGTTCCATTCTTGAAAGAACCAGCCGTTTCGGATGAATCAAGTGAGATGATAGGGACAACTGACGGCGAGGCTAAGTTGTTTGAAGTCACTATCTCTCCAGGAATTAATGCCAAAGTGTCAACTTGTTCTGCTGCAGTTTTCCAAATCTTAGCTAGTCGAGGAGTCATCACACTTTTCGCTGGTGAATCAAAAACAAATGGTACTTGAATACTCATCATTTTTGGTCCAGCACTTACTAGGCCGCCATCTGCGTCAAATTGTAATCTCATCGGTTTTGAACCGATATCAACAATGGTGCTGATCAATTCTCTGCCATGTATGCCATCACGACTTGGCCGAACAATCTCAGACATATCTGTCCACATACCATCCCAACCAGGTCCTCCAAATCGGCCACGATATCCTTGGCCTCGAACGGGGACAGTGCCTTTTTTTGCCTCTTCATCAATCGTGGAGATGATTGTTGAATTAAGGTATGAATCACCGAGCGATGATAAGGCAGGATTTGGGGAGATAGTGACGAATTCTGGGTGCTCAATAGTACATCGCAAGCATCCTACACATTTTTCTGGGCGAGGTGAAAACCCTCCCACTGGACCAGAGAATACACCGTAAGTGCAAGGCCTAGCGAAAACGACATCCCACTTCCCCCAGTACTCAAAGACTTCACTAATCAACAACTTTGCAAGGCCCAATTTACCAACACTGACAAGGAATCGGTTTGGAAGGGCTTGCCTATCTTTGGTTTCAATCGTATCGATGTGATAGCGATGGTAACTATCAGCACGAATTCTAGATTCCTTAGCAAATTCTGCTATTGTCAATCTAGATTTTTCACCCATTCCAATCATTGATTGATTCTCCTCCGGTTTGTTCAGCAGTTGCATTCACCGCTCCCCCATAGGGGGCGTTGGCAGCGCGCCCCGCCTTTAATCATTGAGTCTACCCAGTTCAACAATTAAAGGATATAGTATTCAAATGTCTAACTTATCACTGATTAAATATTCGTTCGTTCAGTTTTCTAGGGAACGGTGATGGCATTCACCCAATCGGCGCACTAATTATTAGGGGCAATCAATAGCACATTTTCGTCTTGACGATTGCGGGGATTTGTATTCTAGAAAAGTTGCTTAACCAAGAGGGTTCTTTTACTAAACGGACTCAATTCTTACTAATTTATCAAGGGCGATGTTCTTGGTGCATTGGCTGTTCGCCTCACCATGGCAGGCGGAGGAGTGGGCGCAAAAGTGACCCCGCATGATATCTCAATTATTGTTGGGGCAATAGGCCTAATTGGTGCATTCGTCATCTCAATGTTTGCTCAACCAATGATGATTGAATTTGGTGAAGTGTCATCAACCCAACAAGTTCGTTCTATTTCGGTAGGAATACTTGGTTCAAACGATGACATAGTAGTCCACGCATCTCCTGTTTGTGAAAACAATAGCACTTGTACAATCAATAATATCAAAGTAATGGATGAAGATGGGTCTGAGCTAATTAGGATGTCAGACTTTGAATTCGCAGAAGACGGATCTTTCTCAAGTTCGATTGAGGTTGATGGGGGTGGGGAATTGATGGTAGAAATTAATGGCCAAGGAACTTGGGAAATAAAGGTGACCGCACAACGTCAAATTCCTATTCAATTTCTACCAGCCATTGCTTCTCTTCTGCTGCTAGTGTGGGGTGTGTGGCGGAAGTTCCAGGAAGGTCCCGAAGATTCAGATATTGCTGAAATCGTTGAATCGGCTTAACTTTCAATCCCAAAGAAGATTGTAACTATCTGAGATAATTCTTCTTTTCCTTCCATCATGACAAATTAATTCACCATTCTCACTGATGCTTGTGACGGTCAATTTTTCAGCGTCTTGTGTGAGACTTAACCCCCTGCTTAGGTGGTTAGTCATTAACGCCCATACGGCATTTTTTTGGTTGGGTCTTGGAGGGATTAATATTCCCGTTTCAAATTGGGATGAAACGGCTGTATCTATTAAGTCGGTGAATCGTTCTAATGTTACTGAATTAGTGATGTCACGAAGCCCAGTTGAAGGGTAATCTTCGGTGTTTGAAATACCAAGGTTGACTCCTATACCGAGTACTACTTTCTGATGTTTTCCTGTTTGTCGCCCTTCTATTAAGCAACCAGCAAGTTTGCCAGAAGCAGCCCAAACATCATTTGGCCAGTGGATTGACAGATTGTAATTTGAGAAGGGATTACAGTTCGTCCAATGTGCAGATGGTAAAGGGATATCTTGGGATGCACATATTGCATCAATTACAGCAACTCCAGCATCAAGTTGCATCATCCCTGGGCAACAATCCATCATTTCTGGATCAAGGACCCAACTACCGGCAAAGTCTCCTTCACTAGTATCCCACACACGTTTTCGTTGTCCCCTCCCAGAGAGTTGTTGCTTTGCCGTAACCATGCTGCCAATCGGCAAATCTTTTTCCAACAAATATTGATTGGTTGAATCAAGTACATCGTGAGATTGTCTTGTGGCTTTCTCATGCGGTTTCCAAGCCGCAAAACAAGTCAACCTTTCACCATCATCAAATTGAAGTTCTGAAGAAATTCTAGTTGCCCACCCAGCCTCTCGCCAACGACTCTGCAACAGGTTCCCACGTTCATTGTTAGTGTGTAAGAGATAAATCGCCCCTCCTTGTTTTAGAATATCGATTCCTTTAGTAAGGCTTTGCAGAAGTGCAACACCCCAACCATTGTTTTCCTGAGTGTCAATTAATCCAGCATCCTCAAGTGGTCCGAGTTTTGCCTCGTCACCCTTAACAGGTGAAAGATATGGCAAATTCCAAGTGATAATATCATAGGGTCCTTGGGATTCAATTAGTTGTTGATTGATAAAATTTCCACCTTCATCTAAACCACCTTCTATTGCCGTCAAGTTGACTTTGTTGTAACTGGCGTTACCAGTTGTTGCTACTATTGCTAGCGGATTCACATCACAGGTTGTGACCTCCCATCCTAGTTTGGCAAGTGCAATTGAAACGGCGCCACTTCCGCAACCAATTTCCAAGAGTTTTCGCCCATCTCCTTTGCCTAATTTGGACAGGCAGGAAAACAATAGCCCAGTATCCTCGCGCGGTGGGTAAACAGTTGCCGGCACAAGGAGTGAAAGCCCCTCCTTTTCTTTGAATGCCCACTCATGAATAGATGCCTCAGTACTCTGCAACTCGAGCTCACGTCTGATAGGGTCGTCCACAGACTTGGGGTGGAAGTGTTCTATTTGAAGGGTATTTGTAAGAATCACAAGGATACCTTTATGGAGAACAACATGGAACGGATATTTGGAGATTCCCTCTCCGACCCATGACCGAGCGGTCATTATGGACAGCGTATGCCATGCGGTAGTCTTTTGAAGGGTACCCAAGTCCGAGTGTCGTCACCAATAGCCATGGGCCTGTAGCTCAGTCAGGTGGAGCGACGGACTTTTAATCCGTTGGTCGCGGGTTCGAACCCCGTCAGGCCCGCTCCGCTAGATTGGACTCAGTCCATCGGTTTCTTGGTGATAGTGGGGTCTCGGAGTGGCAGTAAAATCATCAACTAAAAAGCGATTAATGGAGCTTGGCGTTAAAGAGGAATTAGCCCACAAGTTGGCAGACGACGCGAACATGGATACCATCAAGAAAATGAGTTCCCAAGATGTCGCTACCAAACTAAGTCTGAAAATTACTGATAATGAACTTGAAACTATCATGGACATTATCCGTGAGCAAGCTGCTTCTAAACGCCGACGACCAACTCGCCGAGTTGAGATGAAAGCCGAACTCAAGGCTTTGGAAACAAACATCCCACTTGGTGAAATGAGATTCAATGTACTAAACCACGAAATCGTACCTCTGCATGAGTTGGTTGATGAAGATAAACAGATTGAAGAACTCAGTCCATGGGATTTAATTGGTACTGATATTGATGGTAGCCCACGTCTACGAATTGAACTTCTGCCTAAGATCCTCATTACTGACCCTGCGATTCAAGCGATGAAAGAGGCGATGGAACAATCTGATGATGAGTTGCGGGCTGGTTGGCTCAATAATAGGGTGGTTAGAGTCACCCGAAGAAGTCCTTCAGCAGGTCTTCATGTGGCATACAGATTAGTGGTAGAGGGTAACTAAGGGGCGATTGATATGAGAGAGATTATTAAGACATACTTCAGAGAAAGAAGCTTGGTCAATCACCAGATTGCATCATACAATGACTGTTTACCAAAGGGGGATGGACGAGAATGCCGATTTGAGCAGATTGTCGGCAATATTCGAATTGGTACTGATGAAATCGTTGATGATGACGAGGGTGGATTGGTGAAACTCGACGTATTGGACAATGAAATTTCAGTCCGCATGAAGAACCTAACTCTCGGCCCACCGACAATCCGTGAGGCAAATGGTGCAAACAATGAGGATGCAACTCCTTTGGAGTGCCGTCTTCGAAAGTTGACCTATTCTTCGCCTATTTTCATGGACTTTACCATCCATCGTGAGGATCACCCAACTCCAATCAAGGAAGACAGAGTTCAGGTCGGTAACCTACCAGTAATGGTACGTTCAGAGAGATGTAACCTCAATCCTGGGCATATTGACCAAAACCGAAATCTAAGTCCTGAGATGAGTGAGGAAGATCGCATCCACTACATGTCACTGCTGAAGAAAAAGGGAGAGGACCCTTACGACCCAGGTGGTTACTTCATCATTAACGGGACAGAACGAGTTCTAATTTCAATGGAGGATTTGGCCCCTAACCGAGTTACTGTTGAGATGAGTAAGAGATACAGTCGAGCAACAGAAGTTGCAAAGATTTTCTCACAAAGAGACGGTGTTCGAAAGCCACTGACTGTTGAAAAGAGAAAAGATGGAATGTTGATGGTTAAAATCAGTAGTGCTGGCGCACAAGTTATCCCAGCAGTTCTACTTATGCGCGCACTTGGAATTGATTCTGATGAGGAAATTTTCGCATCTATCGCAGGTCATAAAGATGCTTTCAAGTATGTTGTAGCAAACATCAATCACGTTCGTGATTTGGATACAAAAGATGCTTATGGTGTTGAAACCAATGAAGAAGCACTTGCATGGTTAGAGAAGAAATTCGCCGCTGGTCAGCAAAAAGAATACCGTGAGCAACGTGTTAACAATCTGATGGATAAGGAACTATTGCCTCATCTTGGGGACCAGCCGGAACACCGCTTGAAGAAGGCGGTTTTCCTTGGTAGAATCGTTCGCCAAGTTTTGGAAATGGCAATTACTCAAGGTAAGCCAAATGACAAGGACCACTACGCAAACAAGCGCGTTCGTCTTGCTGGCGATTTAATCGAAGATTTATTCCGAGTCAGCATGACTCAATTAGCTCGTGACCTCAAGTACCAACTTGAACGCCACCACAACCGAAAACGCGAATTAAAAATCAACAGTTGTCTGCGACCTGATGTCCTAACTTCAAAAATCATGCACGCACTTGCTACAGGAAACTGGGTGGGTGGAAGGACTGGTGTCAGCCAACTGCTTGACCGAACTACTTTCATCTCTGCTCTATCGCATATGCGCCGTGTAACTAGCCCACTTGTTAGAAGCCAACCTCATTTCGAGGCCCGAGATCTTCACCCTACGCAATGGGGACGACTTTGCCCTAACGAAACCCCTGAGGGTCAGAACTGTGGTTTAGTGAAGAACGCAGCACAAATGATTGACGTATCTGAAGCAGTTTCTGAAGATGATGTCAAAGAATTACTCAAAGAAGCTAATGTTATTGAGCCAGAGGATTGGTCATCAGGTTCACGCGTTCACGTGAACGGTGATATCTTTGGTTTGCACAAGAACCCTCACCGCTTGGTCACTCACTTCAAGCGTCGCAGAAGAAATGGTAGGATACGCTCAGAAGTGAGCATTCGCCACGATTCAGTAAATCGTGATATCTTCATCAATACAGATAAAGGACGAATTCTCCGCCCATTATTGGTTCTTGAAAGTGGCACTCTTACCTTAGCAAAGGAGCACTTGGTTGCTCTCGCAGATCGTGAGATGAATTTCAAAGACCTCGTGAATGAGGGAGTAGTTGAGTGGGTAGACGCAGAAGAGGAAGAAGACCTTCTCGTGGCGCCACGATCTTACGACCTACCAACACTTTCCCCAAAACATCAACGCCCAATCAACCCAGCAAAGGTTACATGGACGAACCTCGGTGAATTTGATATTACAGAAGCCGAATTAGAGGCAGAAGTTCAGTTATCAAACGGTACATGGGTCACTGAGAAATTCACTTGCCCACTAAACTATTTCCAAGAGGATGTTGAAAAACTTCGTCGCAAAGAAAAGAAATCCGGAGATGTCCTAGTCTATACTCACGTTGAAATTGACCCTCAGTTGATTTTGGGTGTTTGTGCTAGCCTAGTTCCGTTCCCTGAGCATAACTCAACACCTCGTGTTACTGGTGGAACCGCGATGGTCAAGCAATCTCTTGGTCTGCCAGCGAGTAATCACCGCGTACGCCCAGACACACGAATGCACATTCTTGACTACCCACAACGATCCATTGTGCAAACTCAATCTATGGAATCGACAAACTTCGTGGCTCGTCCAGGTGGTCAGAATTACATCGTTGCAATTCTAAGTCATCATGGCTATAATATGCAAGACGCAGTCATCATTAATCGCGCATCAATTGAGAGAGCCCTCGGTCGTTCAAGTTTTGTTCGAACATACAATGCTGAGCGTAAGAGATTCCCCGGAGGCCAAGAAGAGGAGATTCAAATCCCAGGTGCTGGACAAGATGAAGTGAAAGGACGTAAGGATAGTAAAGAGTACGCTCACCTAGAGTACGACGGATTACCTCACCCTGAGACTATGCTTTCTGGAAAGAGAGATGATGATCCTGCTGTGTTGGTAGGAAAAACAAGTCCACCAAGATTCCTTGAAGAAGGACACGGTGCCTTCATGATGGGACAATATCGTCAAGAATCAAGCATGCATGTAAGGCATGGTGAGAGTGGTCATGTTGACCATTTGTTCGTAACTGAGAGTTTAGATGCTGGCCGATTAGTCAGAATAGTTCTACGCCAACACCGCATACCGGAATTAGGTGACAAATTTTCATCTAGACACGGTCAGAAAGGTGTTGTTGGACGTTTGGTTGATCAAGAAGACATGCCATTCACTGTTGATGGAGTAGTGCCTGATCTAATTATCAACCCTCACGCAATTCCTAGCCGTATGACAGTTGCTCATATTCTAGAAATGATTGGTGGTAAAGTAGGAGCCATGGAAAGCAGATTTATCGATGCTTCGGCATTCTCAGGTGAAAAAGAAACAGCTCTCAGAGAAGGTTTGCTACGTAACGGATTCCAGCACACAGGAAGAGAACGCATGGTAAACGGAGAAACAGGTGACGAGTATCCATCCAACATCTTCGTTGGTTGTATCTATTATCAGAAGCTTCACCACATGGTTAGCAGTAAAATTCACGCACGTAGCCGTGGTAGAGTTCAAATTCTAACTCGACAGCCTACTGAAGGGCGCGCCCGACAAGGTGGGCTACGATTTGGAGAGATGGAAAGAGACTGTCTTATTGCACACGGTGCTTCAATGGTCATCAAAGACAGATTACTTGACGAATCTGACGGTGTTACTTTGCCAGTTTGTGCCGAGAGCGGACACGTTGCTTACTGGGATAATCGCCGGCGCTGCTATGTCAGCCCAATACATGGAGAGAGTGCAGAAGTTCACTTGGTTGAGACCTCGTACGCATTCAAATTGTTACTAGATGAAATGAAATCACTTGGAGTCGCTATGCGACTTCAATTGGAGGACAGGAAGTGATTTGAATGGCTAAAAAACTAGACGCATCAAAGATTCCAAAGCGCATTGCTTCAATCAAATTCGGCTTAATGGCTCCCAACGAAATCCGTCGGCTTAGCGCAGTAGAAGTCAAGACTGCTGATACCTACAAAGATGATGGCCACGCATACCATCAAGGTCTAATGGATCCACAAATGGGTGTAATTGAGCAAGGTATTCGCTGTGAAACATGTGGTAATAAACACGACGAATGTCCAAGCCACTTTGGCCATATTCAGCTTGAATTACCTGTAATTCATACTGGATTCACCCCCCTCATCAAGACAGCACTGAAAACCACTTGCAACAAGTGCTACCGTGTTCTTCTTCACGAGACCCCAGGAACTCACCCAGTTGATAGTGAACTTTCAGAGCAAGATTACTATCGAAATAGGGTTTTGGATATTATCCAAAAACACGGCCCAGGTTCTCCCGAATTGAAGAAAATTATCAAGGATGTTGAGAAATTATGTTGTGGTAAAAAGCGAATGGTTTGCATGCACTGTGGTAGCGAACAAGGAAAAGTTCTACTTGAGAAGCCGACCACTTTCAAAGAAAAGAAAGAGGACAAGAGTGAGCACAAACTGAATGCTAGAGATATTCGTGAATGGCTTGAAGGAATTCCCTCGGATGACCTCATTTACATCGGTATGGACAAGGGAGTTAACCGCCCTGAGTGGGTAGTAATGAGAGTTCTACCAGTTCCACCAATTACCGTCCGACCATCTATTACTCTTGAGAGTGGGGACCGTTCAGAAGACGACCTAACTCACAAACTTGTAGATGTGTTGAGAATCAATCAACGTTTGCGAGAAAACCGCGATCAAGGTGCGCCACAACTAATCGTCGAAGATCTTTGGGAACTTCTCCAATATCACATTACAACCTACTTTGACAACCAAACTAGTGGTGTGCCACCAGCACGACACCGAAGTGGGCGACCACTCAAGACACTCACACAGAGACTGAAAGGTAAGGAAGGAAGATTCCGCAGCAACCTTTCAGGTAAACGTGTTAACTTCTGTGCACGTTCAGTGATTTCACCAGATCCATACCTAGGTATCAACGAAGTCGGTGTACCAGAGATGTCCGCTAAGGATTTGACCGTACCAATTCGTGTTACCAAGCGTAACCGCGAGCAACTGCGTGAGATGATTTTGCGCGGGCCAGATAATCACCCCGGTGTGAATTATATTGTGCGCGGTGACACTCACCGTGTGAGAATCACTGATAGAACCAAGTTTATCTGGTCTGGTTTCCGTTGTATGAATCCAACTTGTGACGGTGGTGATCCTGAACGCGAGGAGCCATACGAAGGCATGGCTCCAGAACTAAACGAAGTGCTAAGGGCACCTAATTTCCTACCAGGTCTGGTCATAAAGAAGGAGAATCGTCGTACTATTGAAGGGTTACAAGAGAACTGGGTAGCTGACCTAGAATCAACAATATGCAATTTGCGTGGGGAAGATGAAAATGGAAATCAACTCCCTGAAGATGAACCTCGTGCTATCATCCACAATCGCTGGAGGTGGGAGCAAGAGCAAACTGAAGACACAAAATATCCAGAGCACTTGGATGTTATTTGCCCACACTGTGGTTCACCATGGGATGACGATGATGAAGAAAGAACTCAGGTAGAGGACCGACTAGCGACCATTGATTTGGATGGTAGCCCCAAGCCAGGAATGGTAGTTGAGCGCCATTTGATTAACGGAGATGTAGTGATTTTCAACCGACAACCATCTTTGCATCGAATGTCAATGATGGTTCACGAAGTCAGAGTAATGCAAGGTAAAACATTCCGTTTCAATCTGTCAGTTTGTACACCGTACAACGCTGATTTCGATGGTGATGAAATGAATCTACACATTATTCAGTCCGAAGAGGCTCGTGCTGAAGCTAAGGTATTGATGCGTGTGCAAGAGAATATTCTCAGTCCACGATATGGTGGCGCTGTTATTGGCGGTATCCACGACCACATTTCTGGTGCATACCTGATGACCAATGGTGATCGTGTAGTTCCAAAGAGTCTATCCATTGAAATTCTAAGCAAAATCAACTGGACTGGAGACCTACCAAAGGAAGTGAAAGATGAGAACGGGGAAATTGGTTACAATGGTCGTGAACTCCTCAATTTGATTATTCCTCCAGGCATTAATCTCAGTTACAAGAGTCGAAGCAACGATCAAGTCGAAGTCATTGACGGAGAAATATTGTCAGGAACTATTGACAAGACTGGAATTGGTGCTGAAGATGGTAAACTGCTTGACGCAGTTCTCCAAATTCATGGAAGCACACGAGGAGCGCAGTTCCTCAATGAATTGTGTCAACTAACTATAGGAATGTGTACTGCCATAGGATTCACTACTGGAATTGATGATGAGGACCTTCCTCCAGCAGCACGTACAGAAATCACTGATATTAATTCATCAGCTGTTGCAGATGTAGATGATAAACTCGAATTGTTTGGTAAGAATGGAAGAGGTTACGAGGCAAGACCGGGCCGTACACCACTAGAGACACTTGAAGAAGATATTATGCAGATTCTTGACAAGTCAAGGTCTAGAACTGGTGAAATTGCTAGGGAACATCTAGCAAGTGACAATGCTGCTGTAATGATGGCAGTATCAGGGGCTCGTGGTTCTATGGACAACCTTTCAATGATGGCAGGTTCAATTGGTCAAACTCGAGTTCGTGGCCAGCGTCTTGAACGTGGTTACAAGGATAGAGTATTGTCACACTTTAAGAGAAATGCAAAGGGTGCTCGCGAGAAAGGATTCGTACAATCCTCATTCAAGAAAGGACTTGAGCCAACTGAGTTCTTCATGCTATCAGTATCAGGAAGAGAATCTCTTGTTGATACTGCAGTTCGTACCAGCAAATCAGGATATATGCAACGCCGTCTCATCAATGCGATGGATGATTTGAAGGTCCATGGGGACAGTCATCGCTCTGTGCGAAATACTGCAGACAGAATTATTCAATTCAGTTATGGTGAAGATGGAACCGATCCAACTCGTAGTATCAGAGGTTCTGCAATTAACATCAGAGATGTTCTTGATAATGTATTAGGGGGTGAGAAATAATGGTAGTAAAGTCAGCAACCAAGAAAAAACTCATGGATATGGGTATACCTGAGGATTATGCTCACAATCTTGCAGATGGTCGCAAATGGGATGATGTCAAGATATTATCACAAGGTGAAATCGCTAAGATTTGTGGTCTTTCGTCCGATGAAGCAGATAAGTTATCGCAGGTAATTCAGAAATTTGGAAAGCGCACCCGTGCTTCTGCTGCTTCAACCACTAGCACTACTGTAGTACGTCGACGTGCAGCCAAGAGAAGAGTCAAGGTTCAGCAAGAACTTGAACAGTTTGACCCTGAAATGAAAATGGAGCAATTGATAAGAGGCCTAAACTCTTCAGGCATTTTTACTGCATTGGCCAAGGCAGCCGAAAAAGAGGGTTCAACTCTATCCAAACGTGTTCTCAGTAATTTAGCAGACGAAATAGAACGACGCGGCAGGCAGAAGTTGACAGCAAAGCAAGCGTCATCTATCATCCAAGTAGCGGATACAGCTTCTGAGTCAACTGGTGTTGATCCATTTGAAGCAGTTGGAATTTTGACCGCACAATCAATTGGTGAACCGGGAACACAAATGACCATGCGTACTTTCCACTATGCGGGTGTTGCATCTGTGAACGTTACTCAAGGTCTACCAAGAATTATTGAAATTGTTGATGCTAGAAAGAAATCATCCACACCAACTATGAGGATTCACTTAGATGAAGGATTGAAACATGATGAGAAGAAAGTGCGTAAACTTGCAGCATCTCTTGAAATTACTGATGCGAAAGATATTGCTGTCATTGAGACCGATGTCACTCATCGTAGAATCACTCTAAAATTGATTCCAGGTAACATGAAGCAGAAAGGAGTTAAACCCGTTGAAGTAAAAGAGATTCTTTCTCGCCGCCTTCGCCTTTTCATTGAGGCTGATAACGATGTCCGACCAAAGTTATTGACAATTATTCCTGGTCGTAAGAAGGAAAGTGACGATGTAACTCCAAACTATACTGAACTCTTGGCTTTAGAAGAGAAAGTTAAGGAATTACGTTTGAAAGGTGTAACAGATATTCAACGTGCTAATACTCAAAAAGATGCTGTAACGGGAGAATTTTACATAGCAACCATTGGAAGTAATCTAGCGGCAGTAAGTGAATTTGAAGGAATTGACCGTGCCCGAACATACACTAATAACATCACCGAAATTCA
>Ga0302127_10001258_pt1 | contig 14917 bp, 16 predicted proteins | sample CB4_SCM_MG_FD_204452 | JGI IMG/M metagenome (GOLD analysis project Ga0302127, IMG submission 204452) | Marine microbial communities from Western Arctic Ocean, Canada - CB4_SCM | ecosystem: Environmental > Aquatic > Marine > Oceanic | place: Canada: Western Arctic Ocean | collected 2017-09-24
GGGTTCGGCCTCTGGCCGGGCTCGGTTGAAAGGATCCAGTAATGACTAAAGAACTGACACTTTCTGAGCTTCGACCACTACAGGGCTCTGTATTGCTTGCTTCGGGGCAGGGCTTTGGTTGCTGTACCGGAGACGGAGGGTTGTTGGCCGTGGTCAGTTGTTGCTCGCCGATTAGTTCCCTGTAACCATTTTTGACACCGTGTCCGAGTCGGTGTTGGTGATCCAGATGTTGGTCCCGTCGAAGGCAACCCCGGACGGGCTGTTGCCTGTGGCATAGTCGACTTTTGAGCCGGGATACCATTGCAGCATCGCGATCTGCGAGGCACTGACAGACACACCGCCATCAGCGCCCTGCGGGCTATCAGCGCCATCAGCACCAGCGGCACCGTCAGTGCCGTTGGTTCCGGCCGTTCCAGTCGCACCGTCAGTGCCGTTGGTTCCGGCCGGTCCGGTGGTTAAGGCGTCTGGGGTTAGGTCTGCTGCGGTGATGGCTCCGGTATTGATGTCGTTGTTGAACACTGATTTGGTGCCGGGTAGAGCACCTGAGAGTCCTCCTGCAACGACCACTGTCGTCATGATTACTGCTGTGATCGCGATCGCGAGCCGCGACCCGGCAACCGATCGGAACGTCTTCATCGTTAACTCCCTTTGTTCACACCCAGACTCGCGAGCCCGCTACAGGCCCACGACGGGCAACAGTCCGGTCTCAACCAGCCCCCGGTCCCAAATACTGGCCCGAACGCTAGCCGACATGTCACAGCCACGAATCGTTGCGCCGGACACGCTGCTCCGGTTTAGGAGGAGGCCTCGATTTCTTAGGTTCCGTGAGTGTTGTTACGCCCCCTAGGGCTGGCACCAGCAGTTTTAGCCAACTGAAGAATTTTTTCCTAGGGGTGTAAGAAAGTGAGCTTTAGGTCGTCTACCTCATGTAGCAGCAACAACGAGGATGCAAAATGAAAAACAACAGCACAAAAATTATAGCGTTTATTGGGACCGTGGCTCTTTCTCTAAGTGCGCTGTTCGTATCTGTGGGATCAGCTTCAGGGGGTAATCCGTTTGGCGCTAACCCCCCCGGATTCTTTGACCCGATGCCGATCGGATCCATAGACCAACTAGTGGACGTGAATGAACCAACTGTTCAATACGACAGCGCATGTGATCCCCTTCACGATGTGGACATCATGATCACGAATAACTCTGTCGGATTAGACCAAGAGTTTAGCGTGTATATCATGCCGGCAAATCCGGAAGGAATGGCTGTTCCTCTATATGCCAACAACCACGTTGCGGTAGGTTCAATCTCATCAGCAGTTGTGAGCTTTGATTCAAATCTTGCTGGCAACGTTGATTTACATATTCTGGTCTTTCTCAATCCTATGAATGCAGATAGCCCATTGTTGGATGTATTCATTGATGCATGCCCATGGGTCGAGATTTGGCCTAATCCAATAGATGAGGATGGGCCGGGTGAGGAACTTGAAGTTATCGAAGATAATGAAATTATCGATGATGAGGAAGGACCTGGAATTATCATTGGGGAAGGTAATGAAGGCAACGATGACGAAGATGGCGAAGACGCCCCAGTCGTCGTCGAAGGCAACGATGACGAAGATGGCGAAGACGCCCCAGTCGTCGTCGAAGGCAACGATGACGAAGATGGCGAAGACGCCCCAGTCGTCGTCGAAGGCAACGATAAAGGCGACAACCAAGGCGTCCCAGTCATCGTCGAAAACAACGATAAAGGCGACAACCAAGGCGTCCCAGTCCAAGCAGAGGGCAACTGTGATTGTCTAGATGCCGATGACACTTCTCATCCAGAATGGGAAAACATTTGGGGTTCTGATAATACAAAGGATGGAGTCTTCAACGACGAGGGTGACGAAGTACTCGGATGGGAGAACATCACTGTTAGTGAAGCATCCGAAATTGGAGTTCCTCCGGAGCCTGAGGTCAACCCTGACGATACCGGCCAAACAGAGGACGGTGAAGAAGTCGCTTTCGGTGAAGTAAAAGACTCACAAGGATCATCCGGGCTTTCCCTACTTTGGATCATCCTGATCATTGTTGGTGGCGTCGCCACTGTCGGGAAAACAACCCGAGCTATACAAAAGAACAACAGCTAAACACTGACAGTTCTTCTACCGCGCCAGCCTACTAGGACCTGTGATCGGATACATAACCACATAAGACGCTCTTGTCATGTGGTTATGTATCTGGTTACAGGTCCTAGGGGCGCACAACCAGATACATAACCTGGAGATAAGTGAGCTTCCCCCCGTTGGCCGGTCACTTGGTTTACGCGGCCTGGTTGGCCTGACGGGTGAGAGTTGCTTCGAAGTCGTTGGGTGAACGGTAGCCGAGGCTCGAGTGCAGCCTGCGGGTGTTGTAACGGACGGTCCACGCGAAGATCGCTCGTCGTGCGTCTGCTCTGGTAGCGAACCGGTGACGAGAGACCAGCTCCCGCTTCAACGACGAGAAGAACGACTCGGCTACAGCGTTGTCCCAGCACACCCCGGTCCGCCCGACCGATTGGCGCATCCGGTGCCGCCACATCGCTTTCGCGTGATCTTCGGACATGTACTGAGATCCGCGATCGGAATGGAAGATGATCCACTTGGTCTGGCCGTGTCTGATGGTGGCGGTCATGTCGAGCGCGTCGATCACCAACTCTGCTCGCATGTGGGCTGCCATTGAGTAGCCAAGCAGCCGGCGAGAGCCGAGGTCGATCACGGAGGCGAGGTAGAGCCAGCCCTCACCGGTTGGGATGTAGGTGATGTCGCCAACCCAAGCCACATCGATCTCGCCGGGGTTGAAGTTGCGGGTGACCAGATCCGGCAGCGGTGGGTTGTGCTCGGCTGGGATGGTGGTGCGGACCTTGGCTGGCTTGTGGATCCCGACAATGCCGTGCAACGCCATCTACCATTCGACCCGCTTGTGGTTGACCACCCACCCCTGGTTCTGGAGCTCGACGGTCATCCGAGGCGACCCGTAGGACTCCTCAAACTCGGAGTAGATCTCCCACATCGCAGCCACCAGCGCTGCCTCTTCGACCTCAGCTTCGGAGGGGTCAGCTTCACGATGGCGACGCCAATCGTTGAACGCTGAAGGCGACACCTCCGCCACCTGACACGCTGCGGTCACCGGGAAACTCTCGGCCTTCCGAACCAGGACCCACTCATAGCGGGTCACTGTCCCGACTCCTTCACCCAGAAGGCCGTTGCTCGTTTGAGCAGATCTCGTTCCATCCTCAGCTGGGCGTTTTCCTTACGGAGCCTCGCTAACTCAGTGCGTTCTTCGGTAGTGACACCGGCTTTGTCGCCGACGTCCACACGGGCTTGGCGGACCCAGTTCCCTAACGTGCCGTCACCTATCCCGAGCGAGTCCGCCACATCGACAATCGAGCGTTTGTCGCCGATCACCATCGACACGGCATCTCGCTTGAACTCATCGGTGAACGACCGCCGGCCTCTCGGCTGCTGCTGCTGTTCCATCACTGACATGATTACCTCCTATTCGAGGTAACCGGCCAGAAGGGGGACGCTCAGTCGAGGTGGGAGATGACTGGGTTTCCGTCTAAACCAATCGCCACCGACGAGTAATAGCCCACGTCGCCGGTGGTTTCGAGGGCGGTGTTTGTCGTCGGCCCCACAGAACGAACTAACACAGCTGTTTTACAGGCCCAAGCCGCACCATCAAAGAGCGCAATCTGATCGCCGGCTACGGACCATCAACGGCCCCCAACAATCAGAAACACGTCGCACCATGCAGGCCTACACCAGTGCAGACATCGAACCCCGGACTCGGTTTGGCCCGATCACCGGTTAGTAGGGGAGAGCTGACTCGTCGCCTGGGCGGGGATGCGACCCAGCGGGCCGATGGCTGGCTCCAGAGGTCTCGAGTCAGCATCGGGGTCAGTGAACGCGTTGATCAACCACGCCTGGAAATCTCAGCCAAAAACTGGTTTGTCGGCGTCGACTGGGGAGGGGTCTGAGTAGTTCAGGGCCAGCTCCGACTTCGGGTCGCCGGCAATACGGGTGTGCCACATGCGCCGCGGAAGGGTCATGTCGAACGGAACACCCTGGTGCATCAACCTCCGGTTGTCCCATATGCAGGTTTCGCCCACCGTCCACTCATGCTGGTACACCCTCGCCGCCAGGCAGGCCTGGTTGTGCAATCGGTCGAGGAACTTCTCGGACTCGACCGGATCCATTCCCGAGACGTCGTGAGCATGCGCGCCGGCAAGAAGATTGGGCCGCCCGGTATCGGGATGCACCTTGATCAGGGGGCGCACAGGAGCTTCCTGGCCGTGGTACCCGTACTTGTCATAGCCGCCGTGCTCGTTGGCCTGGGGCAGCAAGTCTCGGCGCCCCATGCTGTAGAGCAACGAGTGTTTCGCAGTCAATCCCCTCAAGAGATCGCGTGTCGGGTTATCGAGCGCGTCGTAGGCACCGCGCATGTCGGCCCACCGGGTGTCGGCGCCCTCGGCGGGGATATCGGCGCTGAAGACGGCGCCCTTAGCCTGGAGCGGCATAAAGGTGCTGTCGTGATGCCAGCCGTGCGTGCCGCGTGTCGCTTTGACCACGTCATCATCGGGGTTGGTCCGCACCGTGGCGTCGGCACCAATGTTGGTGATCGGCGTGGCCTTGAACTCGAGATCACCAAAACGCCGAGCGAACGTGTCCTGCTCAGCAGTCGAGAAGAATTGGCCGGGGAAGATGAGCAACCCGTACTCGAGCCACGCTTCGTGGATGACGTGAAACGCCGCGGCGTCGAGCGATCGCAGCTCGACATTGTGCACAACGGCACCGAACGACGCGCCGGTCGGTTCAATGTCGGACATCGGCAGGACCATGAACGGACTGTAGTGGTTGGGTGCTTGAGGGTCTTCGGGCGACGGGACCAGCATCTGGATCACCAACAAAGGCGGGGACACGGTGTTAAGAATGGTTACAGGGAAATGATCGGGCGGCTTCGGGGAAGCACTGTGGGTGATGACTGCTCGTATGGTCCGAATTGACTCTGCGAAATCGGGGCCACAAGCCAGCAGTAGGCAGCCCGAAACACTGGGAGTCAACGGCAAGCATTGAGACCGCTCGTTACGTGCCATTACGCGGAAACTGCACTGTTCACGGGGAAGCTAAGAGCCTCCTGATTGGCCTTGCCAAGGTTGAGGTCGCCGGTTCGAACCCGGTCGTCCGCTCCATAAGAAAGCCCAGGTCAGGCTCAAGACCCTCCAAGCGGTTAGTTGGCGCGTGACCTCGTCATCGCATCCCGCTACCGCACCTACGGCACAATTCGCGTGACATCGAGTTCGTGAAGGGCTCTGCGCGCAAGCGTGTTCGGGGTGCGAGGCGCGACGCTGAACGGGTCTGCCGAGATCTCGTGGCAGTGGCTGAGGTGGCAGGGGCGGCGGAAACGGTGATTGACGGGTTGTCGGTCTCGGCTTGGCTCGACGAGTGGTGGGCAGTCAAGCGAGCAACGATTTCGCGATTGCCAGGATTCGAGGAGAGGTCATCGCAGGGCACGTTACGGATTCCTACTGGCTGGAAGGTCAAGTAGTCTCGATCGTATGAAGATCGGCGAGCTCGGTGATCAGTGTGGAGTAACAACAAAGACGATTCGGTACTACGAATCGATCGGCTTGCTCGATGAACCGTCGCGAACGCCGAGCGGCTATCGCGACTATGACGAGGAATCGGTGGAGCGGTTGCGATTCATTCGCGACGCCCAGTCAACGGGCCTTACTCTCGCCGAGATTTCTTCGGTGCTCGAGCTCAAGGTTGCAGGAGAGCGGTCCTGTGCACACACGATGGCTCTGATCGACTCGCACCTTTTGGCAATTGACGCTCAGATGGACCAACTGACGGCCGCTCGACGAGAACTCGCAACGTTGGCGAAGCGAGCAAAGGGACTGGATCCCGCGTCGTGTACTGACCCGAATCGGTGTCAGGTGATCGACGAGGCCCGCCATACGGCTTGACCATCCCTAAAGCCCCTTGACCTTCCAGTGGAGTGGAAGCTCTATGCTGGATGTATGGCACAGGAAAGATGTTGAGGTCTGATCTGGCGATCGATGGGATGACGTGTGCGGCGTGCGCGAATCGGATCCAACGCCGGTTGGGAAAGCTTGACGCTGTCACTGATGCCCAGGTGAATTTTGCAACCGGCCGGGCCACGGTCCGGCACGATGGGTCGGTCGACGATCTTGTTCTCTCGGGCGAGGTCGCGGCCCTCGGGTACAGCGTGATCGACATGGCCGCGGGCGACGATGTTGAAGATCGGCGCGAAGCCGATCTGTTGCGGCGCCTCCTGTTCGGTGTAGCGCTCGCCGTGCCAGCAATGGCGATCTCCATGATCCCTTTGTTTCGTTTCGGTGGGTGGGAGTGGCTGGTCGGGGCACTCGCTACGCCGGTGATCTTGTGGTCGGGCTGGGGATTCCACCGGGCGGCGTGGATGAACATCCGGCATGGCTCGACGACGATGGACACGCTGGTGTCGATGGGGTCGCTGTCTGCCCTTGTGTGGTCGATGGTGGTACTGCTGGGCAACGTCGGCAACGGGCATGTCTACTTCGAGACCGGCGCGGTCATTGTCACGCTGATCTTGTTGGGGAAGTGGTTCGAGCTTCGGGCCAAACGCCGTTCCGGTGATGCCATTCGGGCACTGGCCGACCTCGGCGCACGCACTGCACGACTTGAAGATGGCCGAGAGGTTGTACTTGAGGATCTTGCGGTCGGGATGCGGTTCGTAGTCCGGCCCGGAGAGAAGATAGCCACCGATGGTGTGGTTGTCGACGGCCGCTCCGCAGTCGATGCATCGATGGTGAGCGGCGAACCCGTCCCAGTCGAAGTCGCTCCCGGCGATGAGGTGATCGGCGCGACCATCAATGCCAACGGTTCGCTCGTGGTCGAGGCGACCAAAGTCGGCGCCGACACGGCATTGGCGCAGATTATCCGCTTGGTCGATCAAGCTCAGGGCAGCCGGGCCGAAGTGCAACGACTGGCCGACCGGGTGTCGGCGGTGTTCGTACCGGTTGCCATCCTCGCCGCCCTCGTGACTCTGGCGGCTTGGCTGGTATTCGGCAACGACTCGGGCGACGCGTTCACCGCGTCAGTCGCCGTTCTGATCATTGCCTGCCCATGTGCGCTTGGCCTCGCGACGCCGTTGGGGATCATGGTCGGTACGGGGCGCGGCGCCCAGCTTGGCGTGATTATCAAAGGCGGCGAAGTGTTGGAGGACAGCCGATCCGTCGATGTTGTCGTGGTCGACAAGACCGGAACCATCACTGAAGGACAGATGTCGCTGGAAAGCGTGCTGGACGCAGGCCTTTCGCCCGATGACCGTGACCTCGTTCACCGACTGGCGGCATCGGTCGAGGTGCGGTCTGAGCATCCAATCGCGCAGGCAATTGCCCGCTCCACCGAGACCCACCTCGACCTTGATCACTTCGAGAACATCCCAGGGTCCGGCGTCACCGCGCGCATCGCTGAGTTTGAGGTCAGAGTCGGTCGCCGCAGCCTGTTCGACCAGGTCCCCGATGCGGTCGAGGAGCTGGCTGCCGGAGCCGAGGCAGAGGGTTCAACGGCCGTGTTCGCCGGGCGCGACGGCACCGCAGAGTTGGTTTACGTCGTCGTCGATCAGGTGAAAGCCACGTCGGCAGCTGCAATCGCCGCGCTCCATGACCAGGGCCTGACGGTCACGCTCCTCACCGGAGACAATCAACGCACTGCTGAAGCCGTGGCAGCGAAGGTGAACATTGGGTCGGTCGCCGGTGACGCGGTGATCGCCGAGGTATACCCCGACGACAAAGCAGCCGCTATCAAGGAACTCCAAGCGGAGGGTAAACGGGTGGCAATGGTGGGTGACGGCATCAACGATGCACCGGCGCTTGCTCAGGCCGATCTCGGGATCGCTGTGGGCACGGGGACCGACGTCGCCATCGAGGCATCCGACCTGACCATCGTCTCCGGCGACCTCCGTGCTGTCGCCGACGCCATAGCGCTCTCACGCCGCACGCTGTCCACGATCAAGGGCAACCTGTTCTGGGCCTTCGCCTACAACGCCGCCGCCATCCCGCTCGCAGCATCCGGCGTACTCAACCCAATGATCGCCGCCGCTGCCATGGGGATGTCTTCGCTGTTCGTCGTGAGCAACAGCCTCCGCCTCCGCAGCTTCAGCGGGTACCGGCGCACAGACCTCTGATTCGCCACCACCCTTGAAAGCGACCTTGCGCCATGGCTACGCCAACAACGTTCAACGTCCCAGACATCAGTTGCCAACGTTGCATCGATGCCATCACACGCGAGGTGACGGCAGTAGAGGGAGTCACCGAGATCGCTATTGACCTCGACGCCAAGACCGTCGCTGTCGCCGGCGGAGACGTCTCGGCGGTTGTCGCAGCGATTGACGAGGCGGGCTACGACGTCGCCTGAGGTCGCCGGTTCGAACCCGGTCGTCCGCTCCAGAACACCCCAAATCCCGCTCGGCTTCCGGCGCGGGATCTGGTCGTTTTTGGCCTCCTCGGGAATTGGTTGGCTCAAGGCGGTGCTCGGTCGCCCTTCGCCTTGTTGTGCGGGTCGCAACGGGAGCGGCCATTGTCCAACGAGGTGGCGCCGCCCCGAGCGTGGGGCTGATGATGGTCGGCTTGGAGCCACGACAGGGGAGCGCTGCAACCCTGGACCTCACATCGGCCGCGCCCGGCAGCGAGAATCGCGTCTTTCATGTGGCGGGGATAGAACCGGACCTGGGTGCCAAGGTCGGCAACCTCGGAATCGGCTGTCAGTACCAGCCGTCGCAGGTCGGCGAGGTCGAGGAGTGCGGCCACAAGTCGGGGGTGCACCGGTGTGCCGTCCACCAACTCGCATCGGCGATCGACGTCGCCCCAGGCGAGCGGGAGGCGGTTGGGATCGAGCCAACTTGGCAGCGGAGTGCGCTGAGGATCGTCGCTGTCGCCGCACGCCAGCCTGATCGCTGCATCGGCCAACACCTCGTCACTGACGACCAGATGGATGAGTGGACGTTGGGTCTTGCCAGACTTGGTGCCCCGAGCAACCAGGGTCGCAAGAGCATCGGCTTGACGCTGAGCCTTGGTTCGTAACGCGTGGTTGCCCGCCTGCTCGTCCCGCCAGAGTTGCTGGGCTTCGTGCTCGACTGCGTCCTTGATCATGGCGCCCGTAAGAGGGTCGTAGCCGAATTGGCCGTTTACGAATCCATCGCCTCCCGTGACGAGGCGGACGTGTCGCTTCTTGACCTGTTCTTTCGGCTCGTCACCGTCGGGGTCGGCGGCCAACACCCAGTAACGGAGCGCTTCGTTGAAGTCCTTCCACACGAGGGTGGCAGCCAGCTCTACGAAGAAGGCCTGGGCATCCCACATAGCCCGGTGCGTGCGCGTGTTGTCGTTGGACCGGAGGATCTGCAGATGGCGCCGAGAGAGCGTTCCTGCAGCGGCTGCTTCGGCGAAGTCCGGGAACCGCTGCAGCCATCGCCCCAGCAGGAGGTCCGAGCCGACGGTTGAAGACTCGATTCGGGCTTGTGCGGCGACGTGATCGGCCAGGGTTCGGTGCGGGCCCAGGAGCTGCACGCCTGCTTGGTCGGCGGCGGTCGCTGCGTTACAAGCCATGGCGGCCATGCGTGACGTGAAGCGCTGGGTTTGGTTGATCCAATCGTCGAGCTCGGTCCGTGACAGGCAGTGCAACGGCATGGCCAACACATCGTCAAAGGCGGCGTTGAGGTCGCCGAGGACACGGCTGCCGTGGGCTAGCGCGCCATCGTGCCCTGTTGGACTGTGCCTATTTTGGTTGTGCACTGTTGTAGGCACGCGGAAACCTCCCGGCGAGACGATGACATCGCAAATTAGATTGCGACTGGCAGGCGACCGGAGGGGTCACGAGCCGCTCGGGGAAGCGGTATTTCTCTACATTAGCGAACGTATGTTCGATTCGCAACAGTTCGTAGGTATTTGCGAGAACAGGATCTAGCCGGACCTATCCCGGCTGGGACTGCTATTCGACAACGCCATCGCGGGGACAGGGCGGTACGATGTCGCCGCAACGCAACGGCGCCGTCAGAGGGGGCCGTTGCCCGTGCGCCGGTGCCCGAGCGGCCCAAGGGAGCGGCCTGCAAAGCCGTACAATCGCGGGTTCAAATCCCGCCCGGCGCTCGTTGAGCTGCACCACACCGAGGTGTGGTGCAGCACTCGTTTTCGCGAGCGGGCGCCGTCGGACTACATTGCTCATCATGAGTGACACCTCTCAGGGGACGGGTTGGTGGCAGGCCTCCGATCAGAAGTGGTACCCGCCCGAGCTCTACCCGGCGGACTGGCAGCCAATCGACGGTGCAGTCGGCCCTGCTGACGACACAGCCAACGACACCGCCGCGGCGGTGGAGCAACCCACCGTCATGGCGCCAGTTGTCCGAGCCGAACCGGCACCCGTAGCGGCACCGATCGATCCGTTCTTCGAACGGTCCGCTCCCGTCGTCGCTCCAGCGGCATTGCACCGAGCCGACGTAGCCGAAACGCCCCCGGCGGCCGACCCCATCGCCCCAGCAGGCAGTGATTGGTCCATGCCCCCGGCGGGCGCTCCGCTATCCGGTGAGGCGGCAGTCGTCCCGTCGGCGACCGAGACGACATCGGTCATCGACTGGACCTCGCCTTCGGCAGAACAACCTCTCATCGACCCGGCTCCCGCACCTGCGGCCTGGCACGCCCCGGTCGACCCGGCGACGACTGAACCAACCCTCGTCGACGGCATCGCCCCCATTCGCGTCGACCCCACCCAGGTGCAGCCTGCGCTGGCCCATGTTGTGGCCGACCTCGTAGCGCCTCAGGCGCCTCCGGCCACATGGGACCAGGCGCCGGAGCAGCCATTCAACGCGCCATCGGCCAGTGCGCGAGGCGAGCCTGCAGTCTCTTCTAGCCAAGCCGATATGGCATCTGGACTGCTGGGATTGATCGGAGCAGCAGGCCTCATCGCAGGTTCGTTCTTCGTTTGGGCAAAGGCAGGCGGGACGCTGACCAGCGGAACCCTCAACGGCCTCACGGGCTCGAATGGGTGGGGGACGCTCATTTGCGGTTTGGTCGTTGCCAGCCTCGTTGCGGCATTGCTGGTCGGCTACCGCAAGCCTTGGGTCGGCGGTGCCATGGTCCTCGCAGCCGTCGTGGGTCTTGGCCTGGCCGTGTTCAGCATTCTCGACATCAACAGCACCTCCGACGACCTCCCAGGCGTGTTACGTGCGGAGAACGTTTCTGCCAGCGTCGCCGATGGAGCCGTTCTCGATCTCGACATCGGCATCTGGATCGTGACCGCCGGTGGAGTGGTGGCAGCGATCGCAGGTGTTCTTGCGCTCATCCGCCGAGACGACACGAAAAGTTGAAGAAACGGTTGGCATCTTCGCCAACCGTCGCTGCTACGATCATCGACCCGGGGCCATTAGCTCAGTTGGCTAGAGCACCTGCATGACGCGCAGGGGGTCGGGGGTTCAATTCCCTCATGGCCCACCAGAGTTTCCCTGGTCAGAGGCGGTCCGCTCAACGAGTGGGTCGCCTCTTTCGCGTCCAGGGAGCCAAACGATTCCGCGTGCCCGGGTGTGGACCTGATTAGTCGACCTGGACATACCCCTCGCTCGGTGTCTTCGACTGAGATACTCCCAGCGGCGAGCTGTTCACCCAGCTTGGCGATGGACCAGCGATGAGCGACGACTCGCCGATGAACGCCAACGTCGCAGCCGAGGACATCTTGGGCTGCTCGAGCCTGGCGGAATCGTCCGTGGCGTGTCGCCAGGCGTGAGCGATGGCAGTCAGCTACCTCGGGTGATGTTGACCTCGGTCGGGTTGGCCAACATGTCGAACACTGCCGAGTACTTGACTCCACCGGCCAGGAGCGCATCCTTTTGCTCTTCATCGCAGTCGGCGTCGATCTCGAAGTCGATGTCGACATTGCTGAAGCCCTTGCGGACGTCGGGGTCGACGCCCAGCACGCCACGCACATCGATGTCGGCGCTCACCTTGGAGGAGACCTTGTTCAGTTGGATGTTGCGGGCAGCCGCATTCGTGGCAACGCCGGCCGTGATGCATGATGCCAGCGCGTGGAGCACGAACTCCTGCGGGGTTGGGCCATGACCGTGACCCAGCGTGGGATGGTCCGCCATGTAGGCGAACTCTTCCACGTGCACCTGGTCGCCGCCGAGGCCGTACGACTCCTCCGGTGCCTACTATGGCTCCGCTGTCGAAGATGGAGGACAGGCTGTGTCGTGGGAGATGGTCGATGAAGGCTGGGGGCGCCGCGCTGTTGAGTTCGCAACGCTGAGCGAACCGGCGAACTGTCGCGAGTACGTGGCCGTGCACCAGCAGCTCGGCGTCGGATCGGGCGAGCGGGTCTTGGATCTCGCGTGCGGCTCAGGGCTCGCCGTCGAACTGGCCCGCATCAGGGGAGCGACCTGCGCCGGGATTGACGCCTCGCCGCGTCTGATAGCAGTGGCGCAGGACCGCAACCTGGACTGCGACATCAGGGTGGGTGACATGCAGGATCTCCCGTGGGAGGACGAGACGTTCGACGTCGCGACCAGCTTCCGTGGCATCTGGGGGACGACACATGCAGCGGTCGACGAGGCCCACCGAGTGCTCGTTCCCGGAGGGCGTCTGGCCATCACCGTTTGGGGGAACGTCGGCAAGTCCCCCGGGGCGTGGATGATGGCACCGTTCCAGTGGGCAACCGACGAGAAGATCCAACATCAATCCGGCATGGTCGCTCTGGGACGGCCCGGTGTCGGCGAAGCGTTCCTCTATGAACGCGGGTTCGACGTGGCAGAGCGGTTCGAGATTCCGTTCGTCTTCGAGTAGGCCGATCCCGAGACCTACGCCCGCGATCTGGCGGCCACGGGGCCTGCCTACGAGGCGATCCAGAGCATCGGCGAGGAGGAATTCATCGCTCGGGCGATCGAGCTCGCCGCTCCTGAGGTTCGTGACGGGCTCCCGTTGCGGGGCCAGATCCAGCTCTTCGGGTACGTCGGCACGAAGCGCTGATCATTCTCGGAGCTGGTCATTCTGGGTCAGCCAGGTAGCCAACCATGTGGTCGGCCAGGTCTCTCGAGTCGTCAGCGGCACCGTGAATGAAGCTCGACCTCCGCCTGCGGAGGAACGAGGCACCGAGGAAGTACACCCCCGGGGCACTCACGACGCCACCATCGTGGCGCAGACGTCCGTCTGCGTCGAAGACCGGTAGATCGACCCATGAGAGGTCGGGGTGGAAACCCGTCGCCCAGACGACGGTTTTGATCTCGCCGCGACCGAGATCGCTGGTGAGCGGCGCGCCCCGCTCGACCCGGGTCGGCTCGTACCGTGTCACTGGACCGACGTCGCCGTCGAGGTCGTGCCCGGTGATCCACTTGTCGAACTCGTCGAGGAGCCGTCCGAGCTTTTGGTCGGCCAACGCAGTGTGGTTGCGTAAACCACCCGAGAACATCGCTATGCCATCGCGGACCGTGCCCAGGCGACCGCGGAGTTGCACGCCTGCGGTGGTGAGCGAATTGAGGTCCAGGGTCCGGTGCTCGGGGGTGCCGACGAGCTGTGGTGAGGCCACCTTTCGGGCCTTCAGGATGTCGTCGACTTCGTCGTACTGCTCGTCGAGTCGTCCTACGGCGTCCATCCAGTGCTGGATGTCGCGGCCACGATAGGTCCGAGGCATCCGGACGTGCTCGCCCAACGACAAGGTCACGGGTCGGTTCGACCCGTGGATCTCTTCAGCCAGCTGAATGCCGGTGGCCGCAGCGCCGACCACCAGTACGCCACCCTCGGCGAGTTGGTCCGGGTTGCGATACTCGAGCGCGTTCACCTGCTCGACGCCGGCGGGGAGCGCAGCCGCGAACTCCGGGATGCTGGGAAGGTTGCATGCGCCGCCGGCCAGAACGACGCTCCGGCATCCCCACGTGCCCTGATCGGTCACGACCTCGTAGCCGTCGTCGGCCTGGCGGACCGCGGTGACCGTTGTCCCGGCGTGGACCGGGGCACCCACAGCCTCGGCATAGTTCTTGATGAAGCCGATGAGCTCGGGCCCGGTCATGAAACCGTCCGGGTCGGGACCCTCATAGGCGCCGCCCGGCAGTCGGGTCTGCCAGTTCGGGGTCAGGAGCGTGAAGGAATCCCAGCGCTGGGACGCCTAGGAGTTGGGGACGTCGCCCCGTTCGAGCACGACATGGTCGATACCCCGCTCCGACAGCCGCTTGCTCATGGCCAGCCCGCTGTGCCCGCCGCCGATGATCACGGCAGTTGTTTTTGGTCATGTGACACGGAGACAGTCTTCCAGTTGGGACCACGGGTGAGCCAATGTGGCCACCGAGGTCCATGACGCGCAGGGGGGTCGCGGTTTCGCTATGTCACCTTGCCCACGCTTGGGGACGGTGCGGTCCGCCATGGGACCAAAGCCAGCTGAGGCTGACCTCGTAGAATCCGTGCGTGAGGATCGGTGACATCGTCGTCTGTTATTCGCGGATGCCTCGCCACGCGGTCGTGCCTCCATCGATGACGACGTTGGCTCCGGTCATGAATGATGCGTCGTCGCTCGCGAGGAACAAGATGAGTTTCGCTATCTCGGCTGTGTCGCCTAGGCGGGGGATGAGGTGGGTGCCGATGAGCTGTTGTTCGACTATGGCCCGTTGGTCCTCGGGTGCCGAGCTGTAGTACTCGGTGACCATTGGCGTGTCGGTGTTCCCAGGCGAGTAGCAGTTCACGCGGATGTTTCGGGCGGCCAGTTCGAGTGCCATTACTCGTGTGAGCTGGATGACACCGGCCTTCGATGGGCCGTATGCGGCTCCCATCGGGTAGCCGACCATGCCGCCGATCGACGCTGCGTTCACGATCGAACCACCGCCGGCCGCGTCCATCAGGGGCACGGCATGCTTTGAGCACATCCAGGTCCCTTTC
>Ga0302127_10001259_pt1 | contig 14912 bp, 7 predicted proteins | sample CB4_SCM_MG_FD_204452 | JGI IMG/M metagenome (GOLD analysis project Ga0302127, IMG submission 204452) | Marine microbial communities from Western Arctic Ocean, Canada - CB4_SCM | ecosystem: Environmental > Aquatic > Marine > Oceanic | place: Canada: Western Arctic Ocean | collected 2017-09-24
GTCTGCCAGAGGAGTTAGTGTACCTTTAAGCAACCTTAAGTCATCTTAAGTGGAAAAGTGGCCGATGCCATTTCTTCTAAAGGTTGCTTGAACTCACCCCTGCGGCAGATGGATCTCCCGGCGCGAGATCCGTTTGCCGTGGGCCTGCGGTCAAGCAAGGTTTAGAAGAAATGGGACCTGTCACTTTTCTACTTAAGATGTCTTAAGCTTGCTTAAAGGTACACTAACTCCTCTGCTGGAGCGTGCCGGCCCGGCGCAGCTGCGGCAACTCAGTTGCCGACACGTCGTGCCGATGCCACCGTGCCGGTTGCAAAATGCCGGGCAGTTGTGCTGCCGCTGCTGCAGCGTCGGCATCTGGATGCCCACATTGTGGCCTTGCTGGTTGTGCACCCGGTACAGGTAGCTCGCCCCTCTCTCCTTTCTCTCTGTCTCTGCAGCAGTCATGGTCAAGCAGCAGCGTCGCTCCGAGAAGACGCCCGAGGAACTCGCCAAGCTCGACATGATGAAGGCCTCGATCACCCGCAGCGTCAGTTGCGAGAACGTCAATGCCCGGGGGCGCCGGGGCATCATCAAGCTCACCGATCAGTTCGGTCGGCGTCGCTCCTTCTACGATCACCAAGTGGTTGCCGCCCAGCGTCTGTGGCTCCGTGACAAGGAGACGCCGCTGCACCAGGGCCGCAAGGCGGGGCTGGCGTGCCTGCACGACATGGGGCTCGGAAAAACTATAACCGCCATTCTCATGGTGGCCGGCATCCACATGCTCATCGAGCCCGGCGTCGACGAGCTCACGATTGTCGTGTGCCCGCTCTCGGTGTTGCGCGTCTGGTTTGACACCTTCAAGTCGTGGACCACCTTTGACGATCGCATCGTGATGGCGGAGCACCAGACCAATATCACCAGCGCCGTCATGAAGCACGCGCGCGTGATCATCACCACACCCGACGTGCTCGTGCAGGCCTTCAAGACCTTCATGTGGAAGAACCCCAAGGCGGAGAAGTGGACCACTAAGGCTGGCAAGGAAAAGTACCGCTGGGGTTTTTGCCACGGCATCGACCCCAAGGACAAGAAGAAGAAGGCGCGCTTTGGCGACAAGCTCCCGCCCATCCACCCGCTCTTCAAGCACATCATGAGCCGCGTCGACGCTGGCAAGCACGCGTTCACGTGCGCGGTGGTGGACGAGGTGCACAAGTGCTCCAACCCGCGCACGTGGTCGGGCCACATCCTCGGCAAGATCTGCAAGGATGCCGTGTACACGGTCGGCCTGACGGGCACGCCGGTCCGGGCGCGGCCCAAGCAGGTCGCCTGGATTGTCAAGGTGCTCAACGTCCAGCCCGAGTGGTTGCAGGAGGGCAAGAACTACACCATCTCGGGCGGCGGCGAGTTTTGCGTGCGGCGGAGCACGGTCACCGAGTTTCACGAAAAGGCCGTCGATCGCGTGGACAACACGGTGGTGGACCTCCAGCCGATCACGCGCTTCACCCTGGACTACGACCCGTTTGTTGGGCGCAAGCGCGACGGCTCGTACGACACCGATCAGCAGAAGCGCCACGACTCGTACCTGCTCCGGGCGCAGCGCGCTGCAGCGGAGGCGACCGAGGCCGACGCGTACAGGAAGAAGCTGGACGAGTGGCTCTGGCAGGCCTTCACCACCATGGGCCAGTTCACCTTTGACCCGACCCTCGGCACCTACGGCGCCGAGGCCTTCCGGAAGGAGCCGCAGATCTACTACAAGCTCGCGCGCCGCCAGCCCAGCCAGACCGTGCACCTCATCTGGCGCATGCTGCGCGACCGCCAGAGCAAGGGTCACCCGCGCGTCGTCATCTACTCCGAGTCCACCGTGATGCTGACCATCGCGCGCAACTACATTGCCAAGGCGGGGCACTGCGGGCGCCTGTACCTCTTCACTGGCACGCTCAGCTCGCAGCAGCGCGACACGATGATCAAGGACTTTCTCTCGCCCGACAACCCCAAGGGCGTCCTCTTCATGTCCAGCGCGGGCGCCATCGGCACCAACATCTGCCCGGGGTGCGACACCATGTTCGTGGTCGGCGACGTGCCGTGGAACAACTCGGAGCTCGCGCAGGCGCACGGCCGCGTCCACCGCATCACGCAGGACCAGCCCGTCGAGATCGTGCAGTTTGAGCCGCGCCGGAGCGTGACCAGCGCCAAGCTCGTCGCGCACGAGGACAAGCGCGAGCGCCTCGAGCCCGCGATGCGCGACGAGGACTTTTCCAAGTTCTCCCTCGACGACGAGGAGAAGTGGCGCCTGCGCGCCCAGATGACCATGGGCCTCACCACGCTCGACAAGACGGGCAACTACAAGATGACCGAGGAGATGGAGGACCTCGAGCAGGAGTGGAAGGAGGCCTGCGAGCAGGCGGACGCGGCGGGCAACGCGCACCCGGACAAGCCGGCGATCCTCACCATGCCCAACGCCCAGCTCGCCGACGACATCGTGCTCCCGCCGGTGTCCTACCCAATCGAGGGCTTTGTCGAGGTGCCGACGGACGACGAGGACGACGACGCCCCGCCCCGGCCGCCTCCCCCGTCCAAGAATCGCACGAAGAGGGCGCGACCCGGCGATCTGCCAGAGGATCCGGTGGACCTCGACTCGGACCAGGAGCGCGACCACCTCCTCGAGATGCTCGCCGTCTCCAAGTCGGCCGGCAAGCGTCGTCTCGTGGACCTCACCGAGGACGAGATGAACGAGGCGACGGCGTCGCGCGGCGCGCGCAAGGCCAAGAGCAAGCCGCCCGTTGCCGAGTGTGCCTCGGAGGACGAGGAGCTCGAGGAGGAGGAGCCAGTCGAGGAGGAGGAGGACGACGACGACTGGATCGTGCACGACGAGGACGAGGACGAGGAGGACGATGACGCGGACGAGGACCTGGAGCTCAACGACACCACCGACGAGGACGACGCGGAGGTGGGACGCGACGAGGACTGAGCTTCTGATGATGATGATGCTTAGCTAGCTAGCCAAACGGCACACGCACACTCCACACGCACGCAACAACGTACCGACGACCAGTGGTCGTACCAGAGTGACAGGGAGTCGCGTTCTCAGCCCGGTGCGGACCGCGCGCCGCGTCGGGGTCGCGTGAGCGCTCGGTGATGCGCTAGAAACGTGGGTAGGTCGGTCGGTTGCAAGAGATGGTTTGTGATCAGTTCCTGCATCTCCCGGTCTATCACCGCGGAGGAGCGGGGGCTCTGGTTGACTGGGAGCGGTGGCGCCGCACCCGCGCCGCGCTGCACGTCTTCGGACTCCTCGTCACTCTGCTCGGGCGCCTCGTCGCGCACGCGTGACGAATGCCGAACCCGGCGCGAGACGAGCCCGCCGCTACTGTCATCGCCGAGACGGGCCCCGCCAGCAGCAGCGGCGCGCAGCACGTCAAACGGATCGCCCTGGGCCTCATTGGGAAAGAACATGATGTGCCACCCGGCGCCAGCGCGGCCGCGCCGCGGCGGGCCGTTGCGCGACAGAATGAACTCCTCAAACGTGGCCTGGTTGGTATCCCTGCCGAGGTTGACCGCCCACATCTGAACCATTGTCTCCGGATCCGCCTCCCCGTCGGCGGCGGCATCCGCCAGCGTGCGGGCCTCGGCCGCAACGTTGACCTCGGCCTGCGAGAAGCCCTCGCGCGGCGTTCGGCACAGCGGGCACGAATGAAACCCGCGCCGCTGCATGATGCCATCGCAGGTGCTGCACACGGCGTGCCCGCACGGAAAGTTCACACGCGCGTCTTCGGTGCGTTGCCCCCGCGGCATCGCTGTCAGACACACGGGGCATTCGTCGTTCCCAAGGGGCTGAGCGCCACCGCTGCCGCCCTGACGCCCCCGTTTGCTGCGCAGCGGCGACGCCATCCGAGCCACGGTGTGTGTCGGAAAAGTGGGACCAACGACAGCGACAGCAGTTCCTGGAGATAGCGGCGCGCGCCAAGAACGAGGTCTGTGCGAGCTACACGGTCGTCTCGCTCGGGCTGCAGGCGTTTCGGAACAACCGGCGGTTGATTGCGGCAGCGGCTGCGAGCGGCGGTGCGGAGGCGGCGACAGACAGTGCAGGGGTCGCGCTTGCGGGTTGTGACCCCATGACAATGGTGTGAGCGTCTCCACTGGGCCACGCTATCCATTTTTTGTGACCTAGACTGCCAACGCTAGCATCCGCACTCGCGACGCCGCAAGTCACGCTCCTCGAGTCTTGGCACGCGCCGTCCGTGCCAATGTCGGGTCTGGAACCGTCGGACGACGAGAACGACGACGGCGACACCGGCGCCGGCGTCATGATGCCAGGAAACGACCCGGATGCGATGGAGTTTGAGGAGGAGGAGGATGAGGACGGCGATAATCCAATGGAGGGCAATGACGACCAGCAGGAGGACGACGAGGCCGAACCGACCGCAGCCGAGGTCTTTGGGTGCGCAGACGAGGGCGACGAGGACAACGACGACCCGGACCCCGCGCAGGCCAACGGGCATCACGAGGACGACGACGGCGACGACAGCGAGGACGATCGCGTGCCGGCTCCAGTGGCCATGAACGTGGCTCCCAAGGCCCCCACGCCACCGCCGCCCAAGGGCAAGGCCAAAGCCGCGGTGGCCAGCGTGAGCAAGAAGGCGCCGCCGCCCTCGGCGGCGGCCAAGAAGCAGACCACGCTTCCCGTCACAAAGGCCGCGTCGCAGAACAAGCGGTCGCCACCGCCGCCGATGCCGCCGCCGCCAGGGGCCAACGGCATCGAGTCGCAGCAGCCAGACGTGGAGGACTCGGAGGAGAACTCGGACCTCGAAACGTCGGAGCAACCGACCAAGAGCATTGCCATGCAGCGGCCCAGGGTCCCCGTCGAGCACTTTGATGCGGTTGCCGAGGCGGAGCAGGCGCGGCGGCAGGGCGGGCAGTCGCCGGCGGCCGCACCGACCGTGCTGACCCACGGCGTGCGCGACCCGAGCTTTGTGGAAAAGGTGACGCTCGTGCAGCTGAGCCAGAGCAACAGCAGCGCTGCCATCGTGCCAATGGTCGACGTGATGCACGCCGTGGCCGTGGGCGACGACGGCACGCCGCTGCAGCCCTTTGAGGTGGGCAAGGATGGCCTCAAGGGCAACGTCACGGTCAAGCTCGAGATGCAGCGCAAGCTGCTCAGCGAGGAGCCAACGCGCGTCCTGCGCAGCGCGATTGTCACGCGCGTGCGCATCAAGGACTCGAACCCAAAGCACGACTGCTTTCAGTTCTCGTTGCCGGCCGTGGCAATCCGGGGGGACAAGGCTCAGAGCCTCGGCATCTCGGAGCAGATCGACGCCGCGGTCCCGGACGGGTACTGCATCAACTGGCCGCTCGAGCCGCGAATCGTCGCCGACATGTATCGCATTCACAAGCACGGGTTGCCGACCAAGTACGCGCCGAGTGACACGATCAAGATCACGAGCGTCAAAAACGTGGACGCGCAGGCGGAGGCCGACACCAATTGGCGGGTGGTCGTCGCCAAGAGCGGCGGCGGCGGGGGAGGCGGCAAGCGCGCCGCGGCCGGCGCCGACAAGGCCGACAAGGCCGACAAGGCCGACAAGGCCGACAAGGCCGACAAGGCCGACAAGGGCGGCGGCGGCGGCAAGGGCAGCGGTGGTCGCGGCAAGGGCAAGGCCAGCAAGACGGCCAAGGCGGCCGCCGTGGCGCCGGCCGACCAAGACGAGGACCCGCCACCGGCATCGGGCGACGAGCCCGCGCAGGAGCCCGACGAGGACGACGCGGCCGCGCCGACGGCGCCGCCGCCCGCACCGCCCGCACCGCCGAGCAAGCGACCCAAAGCCAAAGGCACGACGGCGCAGCAGCGGGCGGGGCAGAAGACGATCATGCAGATGGGAGTGACTGCCAACGGCACGGCGGAGGCGTCCGGTGCGACGGCCGGCGCCGAGTCGTCGTCGGGCGACGCCCCCCCGTGGTACCACCTTCCGCTCTCGGGAATGACGCCGCTCAACCCGCTGGCGCCCAACCTGCACGGCGTGCTGCTGACGCTGCCCAGTCCGGGCACCGTGCAGTGCACGCAGACCGACCCGACGCACGTCTTTCTTACGGTGAACATGAACGACGCGCCGTGAGGCGCATGGACACGCACAAACACACGAGCACACATGCACACACGCACGCACACGCACGCACGCACGCCCATACATGCTCACGGCCTGCCCGCGTCGCGAAGCTGGCGCTCTGCCGCGGACAGCTGCACGTCTGCTTGGTCGCCAAAGACCGCTGCAATCGACAGCAGCGCATCGACGTTGGCCATGTAGGTGGGGGAGTCCTTGTCGGTGCGTTTCGTGTTTGCGTCGCGGTTGAAGGAGGCGTCGAGGTAGAGAGCGTTGCCGAATCTATAGTAGGCGCCGAGGTACACAAACGGCCCGTTTTCCTGGGGCTTCTCGGGCTCCTCCATGTTCACATAGACGGCCACACGATGCCTGACACCACCGCGAAGAAACGCTTCAATGTTGTCTTGATCGCGTTCGCGATACTCGACGACACCGAAAAAAGCCTCGATCGGAATGCTCGTCCCGTCGTCTGAGCGTGATTCGGCCATGTCGGCGGTGGTGGTGATGCCTCCTTGCACGGCGCGGTGGAGCCAGTCGGCGCGTCGTCCCAACCGGGTGAGCACGGCGTCGACGAGCTCCTGCCGCTCCGCGGTCAGAGAGACGATCAACGCTGCCATCGAGCATTTCATCACGGAGCATTCGTTTGGGAGCACGAGCGTAAAGTCGTCCGACTTCACCTCCTTCTGCAGCCCGTCGGGCAACACGTCGTACATGTGCCCGGGCACGAGGTCGAACGCCCTGGCATCGCCATGTTTGGTCATCCCATCGGCGCCGACCACGACGGCGGTTGGCGCCGGCCGTGGCTCGAGCGACAGCGACGACAGATCCGGGAGCCCCATGACCCGCGCTCGGGTCTCCCGTTCCAGTCGGCGCGGCGGAGCACGTTATAATAATGCTCGTCCAGCTATTCACAGACTACGGAACCGGTCCCTACTACTAGACAAACCCGTTCAGTTCCTTATCCTGCCGTGTTTCGCATCATTTCTGAGCGTGGAGGTCAGCCCAACCCCCATCCGGCACCCAACGTGGGTTTCCAGATCCGTCGAGCACCCCGTAGGGTTTCCCAGACGTGTGTGACGGAAGGGCGCGCCCAACCAAGGGGGCCCACGCCAGGCTGGCTGGCGGCCGTTGTCTAGCAAACGGGATCGTGTCGCGCTAGGAGCTAGCGGCGACGCGGCTGCCGTCTCCGTCCTCGCAAGCTCTGGGAGGGCGTGTTCGGTTGTGTGTGTGCAGGAACGTGCGGTTCCGCAGGGTTCGAGTGCACGGTTCACACCACGCTGCCGAGATTTGTGCGACGCTCACCGCGTCGCAGAGAAGGAGAGCGAGCGCGACAGGCTGGCAATGGCGGAGCGTCTTGGTGGACGCTGGCCACCGGCCGCGCCCGTCGTGCGCAACTACCGCAAGGTCGGCGACGCGCAGCCGACGCAACACCGTCGCGTCAACCGTCGCGTCACCTGGGTGGACCTTCCGCACGAGCGCGTCGCCGCTGGTCGCACGCTCTCGTCGGTGTTTGCGGCGACGTTTCTGCTCACGACCGCCGTGGGCGCGCTGACGTTGCTGTGGGTGCCCACGGCGGATCGCGACTACGAAAACCTGCCCGACGTCGTCGACGATTTGCATTGCATGCGCGTCGCGCGTCGGGCCGACTACCCGGTGATCTTTGTCGGACTCGGATCGCCGATTCAGTACCTCAAGCTCGCGTTGCGACTCGACCGCGTGGTGTCGAATGACGACGACGCGATGGTGCTTTTTGCGGAACGGATGCACAAGTCGCAGACGATGACGTGCACGCCGTTTGACCCGCCCATCCCGTACCAGGAGCAGTGCCAAGACATTGGCATGGTCTACAACGGCACCGAGCTGCAGCACTACGTGAGGACGCGGTTCACGTTTCAAAACGACTACGTCGAGGCGTCGCTCTACAATCGCGCGTCGCTGGTCGGCCTCGATGGGTACATGCATCTCGTCGCGGGCACGACGTACTGGCTGACCAACACGCACCTCTGCTTTGGGCCGCACCAGCCCGAGACGGCCGACAGCGAGGACGCGTTGCCGTTTTCACTCGACGCCACCGGGCACGCGCACGCGACGCTCGAGGACCTGCAGACCTTTGGCGCCACGGCGGAAGCGCCCGTCGCGCGGGCAGACGTCGGGCAGTGCGCCAACCTGAGCTACCCCGACGGCATCCGGCTCTTTCCCGTCGACGCGATTTCCGAGACAAACTCGTGGCTGTCGCTGAGCACAAACTTTCTGTACGAGTACGGTCACAACATCCTCGAGCTGCGCCGCGAGGCGCTCGAGGTCGGCGAGACGTGCGCGCGCAACCGCTCCGACCTGTCGCACATCCACGCCCTGTACCGCATCGACTGCGACATTCACTACCCCTACGGCTGGTGCCAGAGCGAACCGGCGCTCCCGTTTCGCCGACTGGCGCAGAGCCGGTTGCGCATCGACGTTGCCGCCGACGGCACGGGCACGTTGCGCGCCGCCGAGACCGAGGCGCTCGCGCGTATCCCACACCTCGTGTCGTACGGCGAGGCCCTCGGGCTGGCCTTTGCGCGGCTGCTGATCATGCTGCTGACCGCGGCGGTCGTGTTCATTCGCGGCAACCAGAACGCCTCGTCCAGTCCCTACATGCTCGAGCACGTCCTGAACACGGTTCGATGCCGCGGTCGGCAGCCGGGCAGTCCAAACGACTTTCGTTGGGCATTCACGCACGACTGGGTCGAGATCCTGGTGGACGTCGTCATCACCTCGGTCGCGCTGCTGTCGCGCATGCTGGTCTTTGCGTTTGCCTGGCAACCACTCGTCTCCGACGCCAACGCTGGCGTCATCGTGTACGAGCTCGTCGGCATCGCGGCGTCCATCGCGCACATTTCGATGCGCTACTGCGTGCTCAAGTGCGACCTCGCGCGCGAGGCGCCGCTCACCAAGCTCGGGGGGCCGATGTCGATCTGCGACGTCTCCGCCGCCGTGCTGCTGGCCTTTGCCGACCCACCGTTGCTGTCCACGGACGACGGTCGCTTTGCGGCCGTGGGCCGCCTGCTCATCGCCATTCTGATCGCCATCCAGGTCTACTCGCGGTGCGCATTCGCGGCTGGCATGTGCGCGTTGCTCGCCAACACGGTCATCAACGACCGCGAGACCTACCGGACCGAGCTGCGCGGCTATCGCTCCGTGCTGATCGTCTCCACCGCCCTCTGGATGCTGCAGGCCGCGGCCTGCAGCGCGTCCATGTGCACCCTCTTTGTCGGCCCAGCCGCGTACACGATGACCCGCATGTTTGTCGGCGACACCACGGTCATCCGCTTCTGCCTCTACTTTGGGCTCGTCGCCGCGAGTCTGCCGACCATCACCAAGGTCGCGTTGCGCACGCTGGAGCACGAGTGCACGCAGGAACGCGCAGTCGAGCCGTTCAAACAAAAGTGACAGCGTACCTTCGTACCGTGTGTTCGTGTGGAGATCACTGAGGGTCGGGCAATCTCGACTCTCAAATCTCGTTAGAACGTGCCTTCACTCAACATGAAGTCCTCAAACCGCAGGAGTTAGTGTACCTTCAAGCAACCTTAAGACATCTTAAGTGGAAAAGTGGCCGATGCCATTTCTTCTAAAGGTTGCTTGAACTCACCCCTGCGGCAGATGGATCTCCCGGCGGGAGATCCGTTTGCCGTGGGCCTGCGGTCAAGCAAGGTTTAGAAGAAATGACACCTGTCACTTTTCTACTTAAGTCATCTTAAGGCGGGCAGTCTCACTTTTCAAATCTCGTTGGAACGTACAGTGCGACTGTGTGCGGGTGTGGCGACGTGTGGGTGTGTCTGCGCCTCCTTGCGAGAGTGTGTCGTTCCAGCCTTGCGGGTTGTTGCCACTGAACATGACAGCTGACCCCCCGCGCACGCGTCCCCGCACGTACCAACAATGACCACCACCGTGGCAAACGACAGCAGCAAGAAGCGCGGCTGGGGCGCGGTGGAGAAGGCCGACGGCACGACCAACGACGCCGCGCCCGTACTGAAGCGCAGCAGCAACGAGCCGGTCAAGCTGCTCGACTTTGACACGAACGACTTGGAAATCAGCCCCACCATCAAGGACGGCTCCATCGGCGACAAGTTCGTCGAGGTGAGCTACAAAAAATCGCGCCTCGCCATCAAGTTTGACGACCTGCCCGACTGGCGTCGCTCGCCGTTCAAGGCTGGCCCGGCGCAGACCAAGGATGGCAAGCAGCTCGGCGACAGCTGGGGCATGGTGCTCGAGATCAGCCCCGAGGAGTACGACAAGTACCGTGAGATCGAGCAGCACGTCCTCAAGGAGCTCGCGCCGCGTTCCACGGAGCTTATGAATCACACGCTCAAGAAGCCGCAGGCGGGCAAGCCGCCCAAGAAGATCTCCGCGACCGAGTTTGAGGAGTCGTACAACTCGCCGCTCAAGCCGGCCGACCCGGAGAAGGGCTACAAGGCCACCATCCGCATCGGCGTGCCGCACGAGGCGGTGGGCAAGGACGGCAAGCCCCGTCAGATGCCGGAGATCCTGCTGACCAAGCTCAAGGGCGAGAACCAGTGGACCAAGCCCAAGCCCGGCACCATCCACGACCTCGACCGCAACATTGCCATCTGCCCCGTCGTCAAGCTCTTCCGCGGCATCTACTTTGGCAACACCGGCTGGGGCATGCGCTTCGTGCTCGACTCGGCCTACGTCTTCACCAACCTGACCGGCAACACCGGCCCCAAGCTCAACACCTCGCACATGCAGGAGGTGCCGGACAGCGACGACGAGCAGGAGACCAAGCCCATCAACATGGAGATGCAGGTGCGCCCGTTCATGGGCGACGCCCTCGCTGGCTACGACGATGGCAGCGGTGGCAACGGTGGCAACGGCGTCGCAACCGGCGGCGAGGATGCCGAGGCCTGAGCAACCGGCGGCGAGGATGCCGAGGCCTGAGCCCACGGCGGCGGCGTGATGGCACGCCGTGGCGCAGGAGGAGATGGGGCTCCTGGGCCCCATACGCTGCACAGACGAGTCGTGGAGTGTGAGTTTGAGTTTGACGTGGTGGTCGGGTGACTTGTGGGTTGTGTGCAACCAGTGAAAAAGCGTGCGCTAACGCCGGTACAAATTGAAGCGCGCTCGTCTCCGACACACACACGCACGCACACGCGTGCGCACGCATGGCACTCGTATCGCTCCTGGAGGAGACCATGAACGAGGTCTTCGTGGCCAGCACGCAGCGCGCGAGCCGCGCCGCGCGCTCGCCGCCGCCCTCGTCCGATGCCGAGACGGCGGCGTGGGTCGTCGCCAACGGCGTCGCCGCCGAGCTGGAACGGGCGGGTCTGCTGCGACTGCAGCGTCTGCCGCCCACCGAATGGGCCAAGCCGCAGCCGGGACGGCGGACCTACCGCGACGGGCGCAACGGCATCGGCGGCGGCGGTGGCAATGGCAGTGGCGGCGGCAGTGGCGGCGGCGGCGGCGGCAACAGCAGCAAGGCGCTCGTGCTCTCGCTCGATGCGGGCGCGCCGGCACGGCCGACCGCGCAGCTGAGCCACGTCTTCTCGCTCCAGCGCCCCATTGACGCCAACGCGCGCGAGGCGTCGCACATTGCCTACCAGGCCGTGTTGCCTCTGGAGGCCACCCAGCTGGCGGCCGCGGGCATGCGCTCCAACTCGGTGCGCGCCAGCGTCGTGCACAAGCCCAAGAAGACGTGCGGAGGCGGACAGCAGACGACGCGCAACAACCTGGGGGACATGGCGGCCTCCTGGGCCGCGCAGGCAGTCTCGGTGGCGGTGTCCATGGGTGTCGCTCGGTACGTGTGCCGCGTCAAGCACGGCTTTGCCGTCTCCGATCCGGCGGCCACGACGGCCCTCGACTGCTGGACGCTCGTGGCTGAAAACGAGCCCCACCATCCCCACGCCACCGTGGGTGCCAACACCGTCTTCGTCGTCACGTCCACCACGCGGCTGTTGCCCCACGCGATGCCGACCCGCGTCACGACGCACTCATTCTTGGACACGATGCGCGGCTTTGCACAGTCTGAGATTGAAATGGGTGCCATTCGACAACGCGTGCCGCAACAGGTCGAAGCGTTGCTCACCGTGTGCCACTGCATCGTCGACAACACCGAGGGCGTCAACGTCTGGGCGTCCTGGGCGCTGCTCGTGCACATGCTCTCGGATCCGCGCCTCCGCCGCATGATTCAGGCATCGCCCGTCAACGATCTCGAGGCGGCGACCGCCTTTGTCTTCCAGAGCTACGCGCGCGCCGAGATCACGCGCCGCGCACGCATGGACGTCAGCGCGCAGCACCAGCAGCAGAACCGCGGCAAAGGCAAAGGCAAAGCCAAAGGCAAGCAACCACCCAAACGCGCTCGCACCAAACAGACCAAGGACGAGGACGAGCAGGCGGTCAAGGACGAGGACGAAGAGGAGGAGGACGAGGGCGAGGGCGAGGACGAGGGCGAGGGCGAGGGCGAGGGCGAGGAGGAAGAAGAGTTTGACGTGCCCGACTACGACGAGGATGCCGCCAGCGTCGCCCCGTCGACTGCCACGGTCAACGACGCGGCCTCGGACGCGGGACCGAGCGAGAGCGCCGACGGGGCCGTGGCGACGCAGATGATGATGGTGCAGACGGCCGTCGACAAGCGCAGTGCCACGGACAAACAGACGCTTTCGCTCAAACGCAAGCGCCCGCCGAGGTCGGGCCCTGCCCAACCCATCAGCGGCGGCTTCCTGGAGTACTGGCAGGCGGCCTTCCACTCGTCCTACGCGGCCATTCTCAAGATGATGATCACGCAGTCCAAGACGCTGGCCAACACGGCGGCCGTGGACACGCTGCTCGGGCAGGCGCCCGACGGCATCAAGGTGCATCGCAACGCGCTGCTCGTCGACATCTCGTGCCGCAACGCCGTCAAGTCGGCCGAGGCCATCTCCGGCCTCGTGGTCACCTCGGACGCGCGCGTGCCCAAGATCCTCACCTGGCGATGCCGCGACGTCCGCAACCGCGTGCAGTGTCACGTCGGCCTCGTGCGCAGCGCCAACGACGCGAGCAACACGACCCTGCACGCCTGCCGCCTCGCGCCACCGCAGTGCCAGCCGCTGCACGGCACGGCCAACCACACCGTCTGCATCTGGAGCCTGGCCGTGCGCAACACGACGCCGCGGGACAACTCGACGGCCCTGCTTCCGGGCATCATCGAGGGTGCCACGCACCTCCACGCGCTCGAGACGGGGCAGATTCGCTTCGAGTCGCGGCACCACCTGGCGCGCGTGTTTGACCAGGTCAAGCAGCGCGCTGCCCGCGCGGCCTCGGACGGCTCGTTGCCGCCCGCGCTGACGGGCGTCGTGCGCGGCGTCGTCGTCCTGCGTGGCACGTTTGTCTTTGGCATGTCGCCCGTTCGCACGGGCGTGGAGATGGCAGAGGCCATGGCGTCGGCGCGCACGTCGGCCGGCCAGAATGCTGGCTTCGCTCCCGCCAATGACTTTGAGAGCTGCGCGCTGCTCTCGCAGGAGTGTCTGGACGGCAAGCGGATCGCCGAGCCCTTTGCCACGCCGAGCAACAACATTGCGCTGGGCCTGCAGGCCAACGAGCAGCTGCGCGTGCTCATGAAGAACCGCTCCCATCGCGGCGATCCGTGCCGGCATCTCTGCGGCGTCGTGACGCCGCAGGACCTGCTCGAGCCCTCGGTCGAGGAGTTTGACAAGCCGCAGTCGCTGCTGCCAATCGTCGACTGTAAGATTGACATGCTGGAGGACCCCACGGGCGCCGGCGCCGCGCTGCCCAATCGCCGCGACGCCTGCCTGCGCAAGGCGGCCGTCACGCTCACCGTCTGCGGCGACGCGCCCGTGCGGATGCCGGAGCTGCTCGACCTGTTCTGTCGCGGCTGCGTCGATGAGCTCGCCGTGGGCCCGCGTGCGGCCCTCGACTGCTTCTTTGAGCTGACGGCGCTCACGCTCGGAGCGGCCGCGCGCGCGTCCGAGGTGAACGACCTCGCCACCTCGGTCTGCGCTGGGCACGTCAACTCCAGCATCGCGTCGGCCAAGCGCATCCTGGTGGGCGACCTCAACCTGCGGCCCTACCTGACGCTCTTTGACGTCTACCGCGTCGGCACAAACAACGTGCCGCGCAGCTACGAGACGACGCCCTGGACCGGCGCGTACGGTGCCGGTGCGACGCTCGCCACCAGCGCCACTTTCTTGCGCCATCGCAAAGCACTGAGTTTGGCACGCAACGCTCCGTACAGGTTTCGACATTGGCACGTCGGGCGGCATCGGCATCCGCGCGTCGTCGACGACCGCGGACAAACGGTGCGCATTCAATCATTCAAACCCATCAAACGCAGGTGCCAGGCTACTGGCCAGACCTCAGACAGCCTATCCAGTTCAGACTCGGACGGCAAGACTGACTGACTGTCGCTTGTTCCCTGGCTGCGCAGGAACCACGGCAAGCTGCTCATGTCGCAGGCCCAGGTCGATCGTTGGTGCGCGGCCTTTGCCAAGGTGCACTACATGCAGGTGAGCGACACGCACTACGCGCCGATTCCGCGCGAGACGCGCGGCGTGCCCCACTACACCGTGCCCGGGCTCCACGCCTACCTGGACGACTACGCCAACGGGCTCGAGCGCGCGCGTGGGCTGATGGGCATCGAGGCCCACCGCACCGTAGACTCGCTTCAGTGCTTGCCCTTTGGTCCCTTTTCCGAGCGCCAGGCGCCGCACATTGCCGAGGCCAGTGGTGAGCTGCAACGATTCTCGAACACACTAACACGCATGGGCCAAAATATCGAAGACGCAACACTCTACTACTACGCTGTTCAATCTTTGGAAGGCAACTGCCCGTTCCATTGCTTCGCGTTTCTGTTTAGCG